>SMVB01308025.1_pt1 | contig 50816 bp, 53 predicted proteins | sample 2456461 | NCBI WGS metagenome assembly SMVB01 (sample SAMN11095934, study PRJNA526329) | marine sediment metagenome | biome: Marine sediment; feature: Surficial sediment; material: Deep marine sediment; isolation source: Hadal surficial sediment | place: Pacific Ocean | collected 2014-05 | depth...
ACCGCCAGGCGCATGCGAGACTTAAGCATACTCACCTGCGGCGACCTGCAAAAACAAACCATAACCGACCTGACACGGCATTTTGGCAAGTTTGGCGTGCGTCTATATGAGCTTTGCCGTGGCATCGACGAGCGAACCGTAAAGACCCATCGCCAGCGTAAATCTTTGAGCACCGAACGCACCTACGCGACAGATCTGCCTACTCTGGATGCTTGCCTGAGCGCACTGCAGGATCTGGTCGACGATCTCGAAACGCGTATTGAGCGAGCGCAGTGTCGCGAGCAGATAACCCAGCGCATCATGAAAGTACGGTTCGCCGGTTTTGAAACCACAACGGTGGCCAATGTCGGTTTTAGCACCGGCTTTGATGATTATGAAGCGCTGTTGCAGACCGCCTGGCAGCGGCAAAGCAAGCCTGTGCGCCTGTTAGGCATTGGCGTTAAGTTATCCAGCGCAGACCCGGCATCTCAACTCGGGCTTTTTCAATAGCTCTGGGCAGCTTCAGCAGCTCTGGATAGATCTAGCCGCTCTAGGCCGCGAACTGAATCTGCGCGAAACGCGCATACAGATCACTCGAACCCATCAACTGGTCATGCGTCCCACTGTCGATGATTTGTCCATTCTCAAGAACCAGAATGCGATCTGCCTGACGTACCGTCGACAGTCGATGCGCAATGACCAGAATAGTCATGCGACCTTTCAGTCCGTCGATGCTCAAGCGAATGTGATGTTCGCTCTCCGCATCCAACGCGCTGGTTGCTTCGTCGAGCAATAGCACCGCAGGTTTTGACAGCAATGCCCGGGCAATCGCAAGGCGCTGACGCTGGCCACCGGATAGACCCACACCATCTTCACCGACTGTAGTCTCCAAACCTTGACTGAGTTCGGCCACAAAACCGTCCGCATGCGCCAACTCCAGCGCTTCTTGAATTTCTTCATCACTCGCCTCGGCGTCGGCATACACCAGGTTTTCTCGCAGGGTGCCGGAAAACAACACCGGGTCTTGAGGCACATATCCAACCGCACCACGAACCGCCTCCAGGGATAACTCGCGTATATCCTGCCCGGCCATCAATATAGCGCCATCGTTTGGATCATAGAAACGTTGCACGAGATCGAACAAAGTACTCTTACCGGCACCGGACGGGCCCACCAAGGCAACCATTTCGCCAGGCGCGGCCTTAAAGCTGACGCCATTGATGACTTTTTCTGTGGGCCGTGTTGGATAAGTAAAATGGACGTCAGCGAAGCAAAGGTCCAGCTTTGCAGACTCAATGCCCGCCGCGCCTTCTTGTTCGACGATCTCGCTGGGGGATTCCAGCAGTTCCACCAATCGCTCCGTGGCTCCGGCTGCACGTTGCAGGTCACTGAATACTTCACTGATTGCACCGACTGAGCCGGCCACAATAAAGGCATAGAAGATGAACGCCGCCAACTCTCCGCCAGTTGTCTGACCGGCTAGAACATCCTGGCCACCCACCCACAACATGGTGGCGACGGCACCAAAAACCAACAACATGACGATGGCAACCAACACCGAGCGCTCTCGTATGCGCTGTATAGAAACAACGAAAGCTTGATTCACCCGTGCATCGAAGGCGGCCTCATCAGCCGCTTGATGATTAAACGATTGCACCACCTTGATATGCCGTAACGACTCTCCGGCATAACTGCCGACGTCTGCCAGGCGGTCCTGGCTGGTGCGCGATAAACGGCGCACACGGCGACCAAACAAAATAATCGGCGCCACCACGAACGGCACGCTCGCCAGAACGATGAGGGAAAGCTTGGCGTCGGTGATAAACAACAGTGTCACGCCACCGAAAAACATCAACACATTACGCAGGGCAATCGACACTGAAGAACCGATGACTGTCTGCAGCAATGTGGTGTCGGTGGTAATGCGCGATTGAATTTCACTTGGCGCATTGGTTTCGAAGAAACCCGGATGAATATGTATGAGATGACTGTACACAGCCTGGCGTATATCTGCGCTGATGCGTTCGCCGATCCACGAAACAAAATAGAAACGCACAAAAGTGCCCACAGTCAGCAACACGACAAAGCCCACGAACAGGCTCAGTGAATCCACCAGCACATCTGCGTCGCTGCTGGAAAAGCCGCTGTCGATGATCAGGCGAATACCTTGGCCCAACGAAAGCGTTGCCCCGGCCGTGACTACCAGCGCTATGCTGGCGTAAATAACTTGTGCTCGATACGGGCGCAAAAATTCCAGCGCAGGTCGCAACCGACGCAGATCTTTGCTGCCCCCTCTGTCTAGTCCATCATCCATGTTGCCATTATGTATGGGCGCAACAGAACTTGCACGACTTGTGCTGCATTGAAGCCTGTGCTGCATTGAGGCCCCTGCCGCATTGAGGATAGATTCAAATCTGATTAAGCTAGGCAGCATGTCAGAACTGCTAGAAACGATAGAAATGGAAACCGGCGATAACCCGGTGGGATCTGTAATCTGGATGCACGGATTGGGTGCAGATGCGAGTGACTTTGAGCCCATTGTACCCATGCTGCAGCTCGAACAACCGCTGCGATTCGTTTTTCCGAATGCACCGATACGCCCGGTCGCCATCAACGGCGGTGCGGAAATGCGTGCCTGGTACGATATAGACCCCGGCGCGCCGCTGGCGGGCGGCGAAGATATAGACGCGTCTGCCCGGGACATTGCCGCCATAATCGATCGTGAAGTCGGTCGTGGCATCGCAGCTGAGAACATTGTGTTGGCAGGTTTTTCCCAGGGTGGGGTAATCGCCCTGCAACTCGGCCTGAGTTATCACCGGAAGCTGCGTGGCATTATGGGTTTGTCGACCTATCTGCACGACACGGAAAACGTAACCAATCGGCTGGACTTCGCCAACGTAGATACACCTATCATGCTGGCCCATGGGTTAAGTGATCCGATGATTCCCATCACCCGGGCCATCACTTCCAGAGAAACCCTGCGTAAACTCAACTATGAGGTTGAATGGCACGAGTACGCCATGGGTCACCAGGTCTGCCCACAGGAAATCGCCGACATCGCACAGTGGCTGAACCAGATATACCGTTAACCCCGGCAATAGCTGTAACGCCCGAGGCCTGGGTGACGACGGTAAAGGCGGACTTCGACGAATTTCTGCGCGACCATGCTTCCTGCGAAAAAAAGGCTTCGGGCATGGCGTTAAACGTCGCCTCGCATTATCCAGACCAACCACGCCTGCTCAGCGCCATGGTGGAACTCGCCGTGGAAGAGTTGGGCCACTATCGCGAAGTCATCCGTATCCTGCTTGAGCGTCAAATAGTACCGGGAGCGGACACCAAAGACCCTTACATCAGCCGCTTGAATCAGCAGGTGCGCAGGGGCAGCGCAAATTTTCTACTCGATCGGTTGCTGGTCGGGGCAGTGGTTGAGCGTCGAGGTGCGGAACGATTTCATTTGGTCGCGAAACATCTTGATGACCCGCAATTGCAAAATTTTTATGCCTCCATCGCCGCCAGCGAAGCCCGCCACTGGCAGCTTTTCTTCGACCTCGCCCTGCAACATTGCGATCCTGCCCAGGTACCGACACGCTTTGCCGAACTGACCACCATCGAGGGTGAGATCATGCTCGACTTACCACTGCGACCGGCCCTGCACTAACCCTGTCTGCCTGGCAATGCGCGACCCTCACATCAGCCGCTATCTGCACAAACATGCGGAACCTCAGACCATAGCCTATGCCAGCCAGGTCACTCGCCACTACGCTCGCAGCGTGGTAATCCCTACATATGATGAGGCAAGCGACTGTATTTCCAATGTGTTTCAGCATAACAATTCTTCAGACACGCTGGTAATTGCTGTGGTAAATGCGCCTGACAACGCCGCCCCTGCACCACTGGCTCGCACCCGTACGCTGCTGAAAGAGATCTCAAGCGCAAACCCGCAGCACCTGCTGGTCATAGATTGTGTCTCGCCGGGGTTGACCCTGGCGGCAAAGTCGGGAGTCGGTCTGGCACGCAAGCTCGGCACTGATATCGCGTTGCAGTTGTATGTTGATAACAAGATTGGCAGCCCGTGGATTTATCAGACTGACGCCGATGCGGTGCTGCCCGCAGATTACTTCTCGGCAAAGCTGAGCGGCGTCGGCGCGGTGGTATTTGGTCATACCCATGTCAGCTCAGACCCCCACTTGGCTTGTGCAGCGCGCCTATACGATCTCCACATGACCCACTATTGGAACGGTCTCAAAGCTGCCGGATCGAGCTACGCCTACCCCACATTAGGCAGCACCATCGCGGTTCATGTACGCGCTTATGCGAGTGTGCGTGGCTATCCCAAACGCAATGCCGGGGAAGACTTCTACCTGCTCAACAAAATAGCCAAGGTTGCTGGTGTGGTGCACCAGCCAAAAACCCAGATCGAGCTACAAGCCCGCGCTTCGAGCCGGGTGCCATTTGGTACCGGACCTGCGTTAGCGAAGATTTGTGCGGGCCTGGCATCCGACCCAACCGGCCAATTCTATTTAAGTTATCACCCGTCAAGCTTTACGCTGTTGGCACAAGCGCTCACCTACCTGCAAAATTTCGCCGAAAACCTCAGGGTGCCATCAGATCTCAGCGCGAACACAGAAAAGATAGCCGCCATTCTCAACACCCTGCGCTTCGACAAAGTCCGCCTCACCATCGCCGGAAAATACAATTCCACCGAGCGCCGCGGTGAAATATTGCAGCAATGGTTCGACGCGGCCAAAACTCTGCGCTTTATTCATGAAGCCCGGCGTTTTTACGCCGATCAGCCACTTTTAGAGATTCTCGAAAAGACAGCCCATCCAGCGGGGAAAAGCGGCCAGGGATTGTCCTCAAAACGTCCAAAACCGTGACCGGGTTCGCAATTCGCAACGAATTGGGTCCCTCACCCTAGCCGGCACAAGTAGAATCGTTGGGGCGACAAAAGGATGTGGTATGACGACGGAACTACCAACTAACTCGGACTTGGCGTGGGATATAGATTTTGCCCAGGCACAGCGCGCTATGGATTTCGTGCTGCAGTTCGAAACGACCCTGTGTGTCTACTCACCTTCGGTGAAGCAGATCTACTGTAACTACAACATGTACTTCCCTGACGACTGGGACCGCAAGCTGGTGATCTTGCCGGATGCCACTGCCTTTCACGATACCTTCTTTCGGATCGACCGCAGCGCCGTCACTGCCACAGGTCTCAATATCATTCCCGGTGAGCTCATCGATCGTAGCGGATTGTTTTTAGCCAACGTGGATGAGGAGACGCGTTCACTCGGACCTCGCCAGGTCCCATTCGAGGCCGGCTTGCGGGCAATTATGGCCAAGCGACCGGACAATGACCCCTTCCTGCCGGTACTGGCCAAGGGTGATTTACGTGAGTTACATCAATCATGGCCCGTATTACACTTACACCGTATTCGTCCGGCATTGATCGACAACATGTCTGATCTTGACCGGACTAATTTGACCAATGTGATCTCAGAGAAGCTGGAATCGTTGTTCCTCAGTCAGAAACTGGCGGAACATAAACGAGAGCAAGGCTCACAAGTCGCCTGACATCAGATCACCTTAAAAGGGGTAAGCGTCTATGCAAAGCCGGGCCAAGTGGGGCATCACCGTTCTGCTGCTCGCTCTGCTCGCTCTTTCCTGGACTCGTCTTTTAGATGACGCCGCGCAAACAGCAACCCTGACCAACTTCAAACGCGCGCTCGCGGTTGCCGCAATTGCACGCGGTTTCAACGGCATCATATCTGTTGCCCAGGGAACCGAAGTGGTCGTGCAACCCATCGGCATCGGTGTCACGCTGGCCATCGGCGAAATTCTCGACCCGCTCAACGATCTAATCGAGCGATTTTCCGCTCTGGCGTTGATGGCGAGTGCAGCGTTAGGTCTGCAACTGACTCTGGGGCAAATGGTCACGTCACCGTGGTTATCGGCAATGATCAGTGTCGCAGTGATGGCCTATCTGATCATGCTGTGGCGACCCCCACCGCTAACCCAGGCCAGCACCGGGTGGCGACACAGGAGCCTGCGCGTCATTGCCGTCTTTGTCTTTGTCAGGTTTTTGCTGGCCGTGGTGTTGTTGACCACCCACTTTTTGAACACTGCCTTTTTATCGGAAAATCAAGCTCGGGCCATGGCCAATCTGACCATCGCCTCTACCAATATTGAACAACTACAAGATAGCTCCGCCAGCACCACGACCGGTGGTGCGCCTGAAGAGGATTTTTTTGACCGCACCGCCGCTCAGCTGCGTAACTTTCTCGACGCAACGAGCCAGACCTTTGACCTCAAAGCGCAACTGGCCCAGCTGCAACAACAAGTTGAAAGCACCGTTGAAGAGATTATCAATCTGATCGTTATTTTCCTGCTGCAAACCCTGCTATTTCCAATCGCCAGCATGTGGCTGTGCTGGAAGGCCTTGCAGGGTTTCTGGCGCTGGAGCAGATCTGCTGCATCAATCAGCAAAACAACGAATAACTGAACTAATTTATTAGTTAACTTAACCGGGATTAGGCCGTAGACTTCCGCGCCTTTTGCGCAATTAGCGCCTCCAATCAAAACTTTCCCGGCATAATCATGGCAACGATTTTCATCGACGGACAAGCGGGTACAACCGGACTCGAGATCACCGCACGCTTAACGGCACGCGAAGACCTGACTTTGCTGCGCCTGGATGATAACGAACGCAAAGATCTACACGCCCGGCAAGACCGTCTGCAAGAGGCCGACCTCGCCATTTTATGTTTGCCTGACGACGCCGCTCGTGAAGCAGTAACACTGGCACAGGGCAAAACTCGACTTATCGACGCCAGCACCGCTTTTCGCACCGCGCCCGATTGGGCTTACGGCCTGCCTGAAATGGCGCCAGCGCATAGAGCAAAGATCGCCGCAGCCGTGAACGTCAGTAATCCCGGCTGCTACCCGCAGGGCTTCATTTTGTTGGTGCGACCTTTAATAGAGGCGGGCATTCTAGCTGCCGGTACACTTTTGCGTTGTCATGCCGTGTCGGGCTATTCCGGTGGCGGCCGACAAATGGTGGAGCGCTTTCGCGACTTCGACGCCGATCAGGCCCAAGCGCTCAATAGCCAGACTTACTCTTTGGCGCTGGCGCACAAGCACGTTCCGGAAATGCAGCACTACAGTGGCACAGACACGCTGCCAATTTTTACCCCGACGGTGGCGCACTATTACAAAGGCATGCTGGTCCATGTAGCGCTGTTTCGCCAGGAACTCAGCGACACCGAGCCACGCAAAGTGCACGAGATCCTGGCAGACCGCTATGCTGGGGAGGCATTCATCGAGGTATTGCCTTACGGCAGCACGGACATGCTCAACGCTGGTTACCTCAACCCCACAGATTGCAACGGCAGTAATCGCATGCAGCTCATGCTGTTCGGCAACGACCAACAACTGCTGCTCATTGCACGCTACGATAACCTGGGTAAAGGCGCTGCAGGCGCAGCGGTACAAAACCTCAACATCATGCTGGGCATCGACGAACAACAGGGCCTATGACAAAGAAACTAACACAATTTGATCAAGCAGATCTTACGCAGCTGGAACAGAGCTTGAGTCATGACTTTGAACTGGTCAGCGGCAACAAGCTGTCGCTTGATTTGAGCAGGGGCAAACCCGCAGCCGACCAACTGTCTTTGAGCGAAGGGATGGAAGGTGTCATCGCCGGTAACTACTTTGCTGCAGATGGTACAGATGTGCGCAACTATGGTCATATCCGTGGCCTTGTGGAGGCTCGAGAATTGGGTGCGGAATTACTTGGAGTACCGGCAGAGTGCATCATCGCCGGTGGCAATTCGAGTCTGCATCTCATGCATCTGGTGGTTTCCACGGCTATGCAGGCCGGCCTGTGGAACGATGCCAGACACTGGTCAGCCAGCGCACCGGTCAAAATACTGACACCCGTGCCTGGATATGATCGCCACTACACCCTGACCGAAGCGCTGGGCGCACAAATGGTCAACATTGATATGACCGAGCAAGGCCCCGATCTCGAACAAGCGCTGGCGCTGGTTCGTCAGGATTCGAGCGTAAAGGGTATCTGGTGTGTGCCGAAATATTCCAACCCCACGGGTTGCACTTACAGCGATGAGACTGTTGCCGCATTGGCAGCACTGCCGAACGAAGCAGCCGCCGACGACTTTGTCGTGTTGTGGGACAACGCCTACGCCGTGCACGACCTGGTCGAACCACCAAGACAACTTGCCAGCATCTATGAAGCGGCACAACAAAAGGGCACCCTGGACCATGTGGTGCAATTCGCCTCCGCCTCGAAGATCACCTTCGCCGGGGGTGGCGTCGCATTTATATCGTCCAGCGAAACGGTGCTGCAAGCTCTCGAAGATCAATTGAGTTATATGCTGATCGGGCCGGACAAAGTCAATCAGTTACGCCACAGCCGCTTTCTATCAGGCCGACTTGCTGAACACATGCAAGCCCATGCCAGACTATTAAGACCGAAGTTCGCCCTGGTCGAGGAAACCTTGAGTAAAGAACTTGGCGAACTCGACATAGCCAGTTGGACAAAACCCGAAGGTGGTTATTTTGTCTCTCTGGATCTGCGACCCGGGCTGGCAAAAACAGTCATCGAAATGGCGTCGAGTATCGGCCTTACCCTGACCCCGGCCGGTGCGCCATTTCCTTATGGTCGCGATCCACAAGACCGCAATGTGCGGATCGCACCCACCTTTGCCAGTGTTGAAGACCTGCGCGCTGCCATGCAAATACTCGCTTTGTGTGTGAAACTGGCAACTGTTAGACAACTTATAAAAACACAATCTTGAAGGTATTATGTCGAATTGGAAGCTAGAAGAATTTGTCGTCCCGGAAGTCGCTGACAAAGACCGCTTTCACGACTACGCGCTGCCATTGCCGCTGATACACGGCATAGCGGATCTCGGCTACGAATATTGCACGCCCATTCAGAGCCGCGCCTTGCCCTTTGCTTTGTCCGACTACGATATTACCGGTCAGGCACAAACTGGCACCGGCAAAACCGCTGCCTTTCTCATCGCGATTTTCACCCGCTTCTGGGAAGCACCGTTGCAGGAAACACCACCTCTAGGCGCCCCTCGGGCATTGATCCTGGCACCGACACGAGAACTGGCGTTGCAAATCGAAGGGGATGCCAAGGCGTTATCTCGTCATATGGACGAGCGAACCATCTGCGTCGTCGGCGGCATGGACATGCAGAAACAGATCGACAAGCTGGAGAAAAAACCGGTGGACCTGCTTGTCGCCACACCGGGGCGCCTGATCGACTTCCTGAATCGCAACAAGGTCTCGTTGCGACACGTTGAAGTGTTGGTTATCGACGAAGCAGATCGCATGCTCGACATGGGCTTTATTCCCGACGTGCGCCGCATTGTTTATCAGACGCCACACAAGCGAAAACGTCAGACTTTGTTCTTTTCCGCCACCTTCAACGACGATGTCATACGTCTGGCTGAATCCTGGACCATCGATCCTGAACATATCGTGATCGAACCGGAACACGTCGCAACCGACACCGTCGAACAGAAATTCTGGATGCTCGGGCGTGATGAAAAAGATGATTCGCTGGTGAAGCTGCTCCACGACCCCGCCACCGAACGTGCCCTTGTTTTCACCAATCGACGCGATCAGACCCACCGCCTGGTCAAATTCCTGCAGTCTAAAAATATCGCCTGTGAAGCCCTGGCGGGTGATGTACCTCAGCGCAAACGACTGGCGACATTGAACCGCTTTAAGGACGGTGAGTTAAAATATCTGATCGCCACTGACGTCGCCGGACGCGGCATTCACGTTGACGGGATCACGCATGTCATCAACTACGAATTGCCGGAAGACCCGGAAGACTATGTGCATCGCATCGGTCGTACCGGCCGGGCGGGCGCAACGGGCATCGCGATCAGCTTTGTCTCCGAAGACGACGCGTTCAATCTACTGCCCATCGAGGAGTTCCTGGGGTCCAAGGTAGATTGCACTGTGCCTGACATTCCCTGATATGTCAGAAGGACGCAAAGTTGCCGTGGTGCAACACTGCGCAGGCACGGACGTTGAGCAAAACTTAACGACGCTGGAAACCTTGAGCACTCAGGCCGCGGCGGAAGGCGCTGAGATTATCTGTTGGGCAGAAGCTTTTGCCTACCTCGGCCGGCACGACGGCAAACGCGAAATCCTCGAACCACTACCTGCGGGCGGAGCCATTCTGAAACGCTGCCAGGCGCTGGCGCGACGCTTGAATTGCGAAATACTGCTAGGCGGGTTTCATGAGGCAATTCCCTCTGATCCGGGCCGCTGCTACAACACCAGCGTTTATCTGAACGCCCAGGGTGTCATCCAGGCCATGTACCGCAAGATTCATCTGTTCGACGTGGACATTGTCGATGGCCCGAGTCTGCAGGAGTCCAGACAGACTGCGCCAGGTGACGTGGCGGTAGTCGTGCCAACGTCCTTCGGCAGCCTGGGTCTGACGGTATGTTACGACGTGCGTTTCCCCGCACTTTATCAGCGTCTTGCCGATATGGGCGCCATCGCTACTTCCGTGCCTTCTGCATTTACCGCCACCACAGGCGCCATGCATTGGCATCCATTGCTGCGCGCCCGGGCCATCGAAACCCAAGGCTATGTCATTGCTCCCGCTCAGCATGGTAATCACAGCAAGCACCGAGCGTCTTACGGCCACTCACTGATCATCGACCCATGGGGGAGAGTAATCGCCGAACTCGAATCCGGAGATGGTTATGTGATCGCTGAAGTGGACCCGGCTCAGGTCACTAAGGTGCGTCAGGAAATCCCCAGTCTCGCCAATCGCCAACCCTTCGGTTAGGCTGCGCCGGCAATGCAGCAAAGCCGATGACTGAACCGATTAGAATTCGTGGCGGCAGCATTTTTATCCTCGCCGCGCTGGTCATTGTGGCGGCGGGTCTGAAAGCATCTCAAGATCTGATGGTGCCATTTCTGTTAGCGGCGTTCATCGCCACGATCGCTGCAACGCCGATGTTCTGGTTACAAAAAAAGGGCTTCAGCCCCAGTTTTTCACTCCCTGTCGTGATGATCGCCATGATGTTCATCGTCGTGCTGCTGGGTGCCATGGTCGCTCAATCCGCATCTGCTTTTTCCGCCAAACTACCTTTTTATCAGGAACGACTGCTCGCGTTTCAGATCGAGGCCGAAATATTTCTGCAACCCCTCGTTGGGCGTGTGGGAGTGCCTATTGATCTGCAAACCTTGTTCAGCAACTTCTCTCTCAACACCGCGTTGGAATTGGCCGGGACAACATTGGCAGGGTTGGGCAGCGTTCTGAGCAACAGCTTTCTGATCGTATTAACCGTGATATTTATCCTTGCTGAAGCAGCAAGCTTCCCGCGTAAACTTTCCGATGTACTCAATAACCCTGAAAAGGACTTGCCTTACTTCACTCGCTTTGCCGAAAACGTCAATCGATACATCGCTATCAAAACTTCGGTAAGCGCAGCAACCGGTTTGATCGTGACCACCTTTGTCTGGTTGCTGGGCGTGGACTTCCCGATTCTATGGGGGCTGCTGGCGTTCCTGCTCAACTATGTCCCCACCATCGGTTCAATAATTGCGGCAATACCGCCTGTCATTCTCGCACTCATCCAGATCGGACCCGGCGCTGCCGGTGGCGTCGCCATCGGATTTCTGGCCACCAACGTCATTATGGGTAACGCGATAGAGCCTCGCTTCATGGGACGCGGCCTTGGACTTTCAACCCTGGTCGTATTTCTGTCCCTGATCATCTGGGGGTGGATCCTTGGTCCTGTTGGCATGCTGCTTTCTGTGCCTTTAACCATGACGGCGAAGATCGCCTTGGAGGCTAATCCCGGGACCGAATGGATCGCCCACCTGCTGGGCCCGGCCGATGCATTACCGGACGTCGCCGAGCTAAGCGCGGACTCACCCAGCGATCCATCACCCCGGGATCCTGCCGACACATGAGTAAATACGAACGCCCGAATATCCTCGCCATGCAGGGCTACACCTCGGGAGAGCAGCCCGACGATGACAACACCTCGAAACTCAATACCAACGAAAACCCTTACCCGCCCAGCCCGGCGGTCCAGGCTGCATTGACGAACATACAAATTAGTCAGCTACGGACCTATCCTCAGCCGACCGCAGACCCGTTGCGCGATGCCATTGCCAAACGTCATGGCTTAGCGCGCAACAATGTGGTTGTCACCAATGGTGGGGATGAAGCATTGCGCCTGGCGCTGACGACGTTTGTGAAGCCAGGCAGCAGCTTCGGCATAGCTTCGCCAAGCTATTCTTTGTACCCGGTACTGGCTGACATACATGATGCCAACACGGTTGAGGTGGCCCTCGCCGATGATTGGTCGTTGCCTGAAAATTTCGCTGCCGTGTTAAACGCGGCAGGTGTGGAACTTACCTGCATCGTCAACCCACACGCGCCAAGCGGCACACTGACCAACGTCGCCACAATGGCGGCACTGGCCAAAAATCTGCACGGCTTGTTGCTGATTGATGAGGCTTATGCTGACTTCATCGATGCCGAGGCAGGCTATGCCAGTGCAGCCTTAGTGGAAAGCCACGACAACGTTCTCATTCTTCGTACCTTCAGCAAAGGCTACAGCCTGGCCGGATTGCGCTTAGGCTACCTGTTAGGCTCGACCGATCTGATCGACCCGATCGTCAGCAAAACCCGAGACAGCTACAATGTGGATCACATCAGCCAGGTCCTGGGGCTCGCCGCATTCAATGACATGGCATATGCCCGCCAGACCTGGAAAAAGGTTCGCGATGAAAAGCTGCGGCTGCAAAACAATTTGTCTCAGCTTGGTTTACATTCGCCGGTGAGCCAGAGTAACTTCTTGCTCATCGAGGTGCCTGCAAACGCTAAGTTGAATGCGCAGACACTCTACCAGCATCTTAAACTGCAGAACATTCTAGTGCGCTTCTTTAACAGCCCGCGGCTCGATGACAAACTGCGCATTACCGTGGGAACACCCGCCCAGAATGACGCGCTTGTCGAAGCGTTGACATCGATGCTGACTTAGTCCACCGGTCCAGGCGCCGGTCTTAGTACATCATGAATGACGTAGAAACCACGAACAGGACCGCCGCTGACAGCAACACTAAGGTGACCGTGCGCCAAGGTTTAGACATCATCTCAAAGCCCCCATGGGATTAATCGACCCCAGTAAATGACACCAACCCAAAGAAAAAGTGACGCTGCGCCAATAAACTTCGCTGTTGGCGCAACGTCTTCCCCAGGCCCTACCGCATCAACTTCATCTGCCATCTTGCGCCGAGAGAGCGCAAGCAGATTGATGCCGGCGAGGCCTACAAAAAAGTCACTTAATCTGCAGGAAATGATCGGTGGCCAAAGCTTCAAGGGGGTGGGTCTTCACATTGGCCCAGAGACCAGTAACAAACACGAGCCCGGTCGCGACGCAGAGGAAAAAACCCAACACCGCCCAGGACAGCAAACGCCGCATAGGTGCCAGCGGCATGCGTTTCGCGACGCCGAGCAGGCGCAGGTCGTAAACCGTAACAATACCAATCAGCAGGGTCAGGCCGATAAAATGCAAGATCTCACTCAGCGGCCAGACCCACCGATAGGTGCCTTTCATCTCCTCGATGAAGGCAATCTGCAGAAAATCTTCAGGTAATTGCATGACCGTGGATCCTCAAGTTTGGCGTTCGACAGGCGTGGTCACAGACCCTGCCTGGTAGATTTATACCATCCCAGACCCGTGCGAATAAAATATCCGATCAGAAATACTGTCGAGAATACGACCAGCACCGCTGCCGCAGTCTGGATTTTTATGGGTAGGGTATAGGCGATGACCCGACCTGCAACGGTGGCCACCAGCCATACAGCCAGCAACCATCCAGCCAACACCTTGGCGGTTGGATAAGAGGTATAACGAGCACCGCTAACGTTGTAACGGCTGATCAGTTCAGCATCGAAGGTCGCTTTCATACTCCGAATACTGCCCCTGCGCGTATCAGTTGCACATGCGAGAAATCCCTTAGATTCTGGGCTAACATCAAGTTTCTAAATAGCGAGACGCCATCGTGCAGCATCAACAAACAACGAGATTCGCGGTTATTTTCCTGGTTTTGTCTGTGACCATGATCGCGCAAGCGCAAGAAGATGCACCGGGCACTGAAGATCACCCCATGGTGAGCCGGTTCAAGGATTCGTTCATCGATGGCCAACAGATCCTTAATTTCACCAGCTATACGTTGCCAGTCGGACCCGCGATGAAAGATGCCGATGGGCAACGTGTTCCGTCGAAAAAGATTTCCCTCGAAGGGCGCGTCACCAGGACTCTGTATCGCGGGCCAAAGGGGCGCTCCACTCTGGAGATTCAACGAAACTACCAGAGCGCGTTGTCCTCTGCCGGATTTGAAATCCTCTACACCTGCGCCGACAAAGCGTGTGGCCGGTTGTTCCATTGGATTTTTTATCACGATATGGGACAACGCATTACAAGTACGGCAACCGCAAAATCTGCTTTCGATATACCCCAGGACCTGCGCTACGTAGCCGCCAAAGGACAAGTCGGAGACAAGACCGTCCATGTGTCAGTGCTGATTGCCTTTGACGCCGGCTTCAGCAAACTGAGTAAGCAACCCATATCGCTGGTAGAAGTCATCGAGTCCGAAGCGATGGAAACCGGCATGGTGACCATCGATGCCCAAGCCATGGCCAAAGGGATCGACGCAGAAGGTCACATTGCCATCTATGGTATCTACTTCGACACAGGCAGCGCTGAGATTAAATCTGAATCTATCACTGCCCTGAAAGAAATTTCCAAACTACTCAACAATCGACCCTCATTAAAATTGCTGGTGGTGGGACACACCGACAACGAAGGCGAGTACGAGTACAACATGGGTCTTTCCGGGCGACGGGCAAACGCCGTCAACCGCAATCTTGTAGACCAATATGGCATAGCCGCGAACAGGCTTCGCTCAGCAGGGGTGGGTTACCTGGCACCTGTTTCTTCGAATGACACAGAACAAGGTAGAAGAAAAAACCGCAGGGTGGAGTTGGTGAAGCAATGACCTTTTTTCAACTCGGGGCCATTGTCGAATTCATCACGTCAATCGCTGTTGTCGTCATCTTGACGGTATTGCCTACTACCGCATGCCGTGAATCCTGATCTGTTCCAACTGCAGCCCCTCACATAGGGCAACCAGGCGATGAGTTGGGGTCGTTCCCGCAAACGATTAGCTGCGACTGACACGTCTGCCTCGCCGAACTGACCTGCTTTCGCTGATTCAATGGTGCTGGGTGTTAATACGCGCCAGTTGTCTTGTATGAATACCTCCTGATCCTCGCTGAGTACCCCGCGGCGAGTTCGAAGTGATGAACCTCAGTTTCAATTTGGATGGGTCTGAATTGATGCTCTGATAAATCGAAACCGTAGTAGTCAAACATGGCGCGTGTGACTGTCTCGTCGCGGATCAGCCGTAGAACTCCTGTAGAGCGAAGATTGTCGAAAGTATGTGAGGCCGGCACTGGCGTATAGGTGTACGCCGCCGGATTAACAGAGACAAGGAACATGACCGGCTGATCATTGGCAGCAGCCGGTAGATATAGGTTCGTTCCTGCTCTCGCGCCAACGATCTAATTGCAAGGCCAGCATCAAGCCGACCATGATAACAAGTGCTTCGACGGTAAATGAAAACCAGTCACGTTGGCGAACAAACGAAGCAATTCTTTTCAGCATAGCAACTGTACCTATAGCCTGGTTGTCGCCACCGAACCGATTAGAGCTCCAGCAACTTCTGCGATGGTCTTTACGATTTCAATAAACAAGCAAAGAATTCCAATGACTCTGATAGAGTCTTCGCACAATAATAACAAGGATGCGAGCTTGGTTTCGCGCCTCTACTTTACACACTCCACACCATTGCGCATGTTCGGATTTTCATTCCTGTACCTTGCGCAGGGCGTTCCCATTGGCCTGATCAACATCGCGCTCCCGGCATGGTTTGCTGCGCACGGCGTAGATGTGGCGCAGATCGCGACGCTAGCAGCCATCACCGGACTGCCTTGGGGTTTTAAGCTCATCGCCGGTCCCTTCATGGATCGATTCTCGTTTCCGCCAATGGGACGCCGACGACCTTGGGTGATGGCTGCACAAGCAGGGCTGACTATGTCGATGCTTTCGCTGACACTCGTTAGCGACCCGGCCGAGCAGTTCTGGAGCGTCATTGTCATCGGCTTCGTCATCAATTCCTTTGCCGCCGTACAGGACGTTGCGGTAGATGGCATGGCCATCGACGTGCTGCCGGAACGCGAACGCGGCCGGGCCAACGCATTCATGGCGTTCGGGCAAGTCATGGGCTTCTCAGGGTTTGGCGCCTTGAACGGCTATCTGCTGGTGAGATATGGCCTACCGATGGCAGCGATCGTTTCAACCTTCGCAGTGGCTGCGGTATTTGGATTCATCGCGCTGACCCGAGAGCGGCCCGGAGAGAAGCTGCTACCCTGGACACCGGGCGAGGCAACACCAAACGAGCACGCCACAGGCCGCTCTTTTTCCAAGATCTTCAAAGACCTGCTACGCGTGTTGTTATTGCCCATGAGCGTAATTCTGATTACCGTCGAGTTCCTCGGCCGCGCTTCAGCAGGGATCGCGATCAGTATCTATCCCGTGCTCGCAGTCCAGGAACTCGGCTACTCTTCTGAGGATTATGCCTATTGGATGGGCATCATGGGTGGCCTCAGCGCTGTTATAGGCCTCTTTTTCGGCCCACTGATTGATCGTTTCGGTTCTCCTCGGCTGCTCATGATCGGCTTGATCTGTAGTGCCGTCTCCGTCGCCGGGTTCGCCATGGCAGAATCATACTGGGCAAGCACCTCAGTGGTGCTCACCGGGTTGATATTCATCCAGCTATTCAGCCAGTTGGTATTCGTTGCGGCCATTGCCACTTTCATGGGCATCTGCTGGAGCAAAGTGTCGGCCACTCAGTTTGCCGTGTATATGTCGCTGGCAAATCTGAGCCGTTCCATAGGTGCTGGTTTGTTTGCAGGTATCGCCGCGGAAGTAACCAGCGCACAGGCTCTCTACATTATGGCGATTTTGCTCATCTGCGCAGCCGCGTTACTGAGCTTTTTCAATCCAGCAAAGCACAAAATGGCGCTCGACAAACTAGCGTGACTCGTCGGCACGCTCGCTTTCATATACGATCAGACTTTCACCGGGCACAGGTGCGCGCACAGAATGGGGAGTTTTTTTCTTCAATAGGAGGCAGCTACTTCTACCACCGTTCATCATATTGTTAGCGGCATGTGTATCGAGCGTCGATCCCGATATTGAGATTAAGCGCACCAGTTGGGGCGATCCTGACCTGCAAGGCAACTGGGATTACCGCACCGCGACACCTCTTGCGACGCCTGAAGCACTAGGCGATCGAGTTCATTTTACCGACGCAGAGAAAGAAGAGTTTGAGCAGGGGTCTGCCGCTAGAGGCGACGCTTTTGTGCGCAAAGCCGGAAATTACGTGGGCGACGAACCCTGGGCAGACCGCGGTCTAGAATTGACGGAAGAAAATCGAGCGGCATTGATTATCGAACCGCCAAGTGGACAACTACCGGCTCGTACTGCATATGGCAGAAAACTGGCCGGGCGGTATTTCGGCCAGATGTCTACGGAGCTCACCGCTGGACCAGAGGACCGTACAGTGCTGGAGCGATGCATCGTAGGCCCTCTGGTGCCGTTGCGATCAATGAACTTCAATAACAACGTCAAAATTATTCAGTCCCCCACCCATGTCGTTATTCTGACCGAAATGGTCCACGATGCGCGGATAGTGCCTATACAAAGAACAGGCAAGACGATCAAAACAACCGGGTTGCCACATTGGCTGGGTGAGTCTGTCGGATATTGGGAGCACGATACGTTGGTGGTGGAGACGACTAACTTCCGGGCCTTTGCAAACTTACTCGGCACCAGCCCGAGCTTGCATCTGACGGAGCGATTCACAATGGATGGCGATTCCCAGCTAACCTACGAATTCACTGTCGACGATCCAGCAGTATTCACTCACCCGTGGATTGCGCGCCAGACATTACGTCGCCTGAACGGGAGAGTTTATGAATATGCCTGCCATGAAGGCAATGTGAGCATGAAGTTCATTTTACGAGGGTCTCGGTTAGCAGAAGCACAGCGTTCAGAATCGCCACCAACGCCTGGGTAGACAAACAACGCGCTGCATTTTCGACAGAAGGAAACACGGTAAAATTCCAATTCTCGTTCTTGACCATCGACCATTGAGCCCACCACATGATCATGATCGCAACAAATGATAAGACGTAGAAGCCAACGTGCAACAAGATCCCTGCGATTTCGATCGAACACCTCGTTCACGGCCGTCATGAGCTTACCGAGCGTGATCACCAACACGATTGCGACGGAAACTAACTAACTGGCCAATATCACCGCGATTTCCCCAAATGTTCATCAAAGAATTCAATGACTTTTGTGTACACATCTACCCGGTTTTCTTCGTTGAAAAATCCACGACCCTCGCCACTCTTCACCAGCCAAGTCGGAGGATTGCCCGCAGAACGCAGCGCTCTTCGCATGCGGCGCGCATGCTTGATTGGTGCACGGGTATCCTGGCCACCGTGTACCAGCAAGACTGCTGCCTTAATCCTCTCGGCGTTGTATATTGGCGACCGAGACCGAAGTTCGCTTGAGTCAGTTCCGACGGCCACCTTCAGGTAGGTCGGACCCCAGATAGCGCGCCGTATGTCCCCTTGCTTGAACAGAAGTTCCAAATCATAAGCGCCTGCGACCCCAACACCGCATCGATAAAGATCTGGGTCGCGATACAGGCCGGTAAGCGCGGCGTAGCCGCCATAAAGGCCTGAGCCCATGATGCAGATTCTGTCGGCGTTCACAGTGCCCTGTGAGATCGTATATTTGACCGCGTCGGTGATATCGTCTTGCATGGACATACCCCACTGCCCATATCCTGCGTTTTTGAAGTTCAAGCCGCGTCCATCGCTACCGCGGTAGTTCACCTGCAAAACGGCATATCCTCGTGACGCGAACAATTGTACCTCCGGGTTATATTCCCATTTGTCGTAAACACCGTCCGGCCCGTCGTGAACCAGAACAATCAGGGGCAAATGCGTTTGCTGACCCACAGGCAACGTGAGGTAACCTCGAATAGCCATTCCATCTCTGGCTTTGACTTCGAACGGCATCATTTCGGCTAGCGTGACCCCTTTCAACGAAGGTCGAGCCTCAAGCTGCGTAACAACACGGTGTTCATTCGTTTTAACTACGTAGAAAACGCCGGAATTCGTCGGCCCGCTAACATATATAGTGCTTAGCGTTTCATCATCGCTCTGATTAATGAGTTCCACATTTTCATCGGGGAACGAGGCGGTGAAAGCCCGATGTAGTTTGGTTAGCGGACTGGATTCGTCAACATAGGCGTATTTAGGAAAGTGATCGAAGTAGCGTACAGACCAGATTGATCGATCTACTCGAGTATAATATTTTTCCCAGTCTGCTTCTTTGTTTTGAAACAAGACTTCGTGGAACTTCGTAAGTGGGTTCCACGCGACCAGTCGGGTGGTTGCATTAGTCGAAGATTCTGAGAACACATACGCACCCTCTGCGTCATATGGAAGCAAGGGTCGACGATCTCCGAGCTTCATCGGCGTTTCGTCTATCAGCGAAAACCTTCCACTCGCCTGGTCGCGATGATGTAACTCATAGTTGCGTTCCGCATCATATCCACCGACAAACCCAATCCTATGGTTAGAGTCGGTAACAAACCTACCATTGCGTACCGGCGAGGTTGCGAGCCGAGTGATTGTGCCGGTTTGTACGTTGATCTTGAGTGCCGCATTGTAAATCCCCTTCGGCGTGGATCCTCTTAACTCCATGACAACCAGCTCAGGATTTTCAGGCACCAAATCGATTACCCTTCCACTGCCGTTGAATGTTCTGCGTACGTAAATATCGTTGGAAAGTATATGTCTGCGATAATGAGGCCGGAAAATCACTTCCAGGTCAGTGCCGTCCGAGTCCACCACCGCGATTTCTCCGGTTGGATATTTAGCGCGCCTGGATTCAGACAAACGATAGGTCGGGCTGAGGAGCAACTTCTCTTCATTCACCCACATTACATCTGTAAAACCCTCGTGTTCGTTAAACCTCACGGAGGAGACGTGTGCAAGTGAACTGCTTTTCAGAATCGTTAGTGCTTCAATCTCAGATTTTTGTTGGCTTATTGCTATGTAGGTCCCTTCAGGAGAGACTGTCACGCTTCTAATTTCAGCATGCCTCACAAAATCTCTTATCGACGGTAGCTCGGCTGCTTCAGTCGTCGCGACAATTGAGCTCAGGAGAAAGAAACTGACGAGCAGGTCGCAGCCTCGCTCCGGCATTCTATTGCACTCTCCCAATTGTAAGCTCTCCGAATGTATGGAACTTTTCAGTTCCGTTTTTCACTGGCCTGTAGAGGCCAGCGCCTTAAACAGCGCTTGCGCATCACCTGCAAGCTGGCGGGTTAACTCCCCTGCCGCCTTCTCGCTCGCAAGACTCGCCGCTTGTCCTGACCACAGAGATGAAAAATCACTGTTTCCCAACGCCTCCGACTGGGCTTTCAGCGGTGCAAGCGCACCACCAGCCGTTGGAAATGCAGGGGTGTGATCTGACATCGGGCCGACTTCGCGCATCACTCGATTCATCAGACCACGCGCTGGTTTGCCGGAAAACACATTGGTCAATGCCGTCTGGTCATCACGCGCGGCACGCAAGGCACTTCTATGTAAATCCGTTATCAGCGACTCAGGGGTAAAAAGAAACGCGGTACCGATTTGGACGCCTGCTGCGCCCAACGCGAAAGCAGCGGCAATGCCACGCCCATCCGCAATGCCGCCGGCCCCTATCACCGGCACGCTTACTGCATCCACGACTTGTGGTATGAGCGCGAAAGTTCCCGGTTGAGTTGCGATGTCTGTAGAAAGGAACATTCCCCGATGTCCGCCGGCCTCGTTGCCCTGAGCAATGATCGCATCACAACCATGCTGTTCCAGCCATTGCGCCTCTTCAACTGTGGTTGCTGAACTGATGACCAGGCAGCCAGCATCTTTGACCCGAGAGAGAAGCGCTTCTTCCGGCAATCCAAAATGAAAGCTCACAACCTCGGGTTTGAACTCTTCAATAATTTCACACTTTGAGGCATCAAACGGTGCACGACTGGATGCTGGCGCGGTAGCTGGCATATCGAGCCCGAGTTCTAAGTAATAGGACGCCAATGCCTTCTTCCATTGCGCATCGCGATCAGGATCTGGCTTCGGCGGTGTATTGCAGAAAAAATTAATGTTCAAAGGCAGGGAGGTGCGCTGCCTTATTCCCGCAATCTCTGCGCGTGCTCGAGCAACATCAAGCATGGCGCAGGGCAGCGAACCAAGCCCACCAGCTTCGCTGACAGCGATTGCCATTTCAGAACCAGAAGCCCCAGCCATCGGCGCCTGGATGATTGGCAATTCAATACCGAATAAATCAAGCAGTCTGCTGTCAGGCCACATGAGCAGCTACACCCTCTCTGATCGAAGGGAGTAGATTACCTCAGCGGCTAAATCGATGTTGACTACAGACTTTTCCCAATGTGATTTGGTTTCGGACAAAGATTCAGATACTTTCTACATAGAAAATAGGAGTTTCAAAATGACAGCCGCACTGCCTGTCGATGCGGCTGGGCTGATGTCGTGATCAGCAATGACGTATTCAATCTATGTGCAGACAAGAAACAGGCATTCACTGAAGGCTGGCAAGCGACACTGGCGCAAGGTTACCGTAAATCCCCAATGTCATGACGATCAAAATACTTATACCTTTCCTAACCATCACATTTGGTCTGACCTGGGGTCTGGCGCTTTGTTTTGTCTTTTTTTCTGACGCAATTATCTCAGTGTTCGGCCCGCTGAGCATGACCAACCCACTGTTCCTGTTGGCTGTTTACTCTCCAGGCATCGCCGCATTTGCACTCGTCATCTCCCAGGCAGGAATCAAAGGTCTGGGGCGATTTGTCGGACGCGTCTTTATGTGGAGATGCCATGTTGGATGGTACGCATTCATCTTCGTGGGCATTCCACTGTTGATGGTAGCGGCGGCGATGCTCAAGGGGTCACTGGGCGCCTACGTGTTCCCGTTCGATTCGTGGACTCAGGTCCTCAGCGCTCTCGGCATCGCGTTGATGATTGGTCCCGTAGAAGAATTCGGTTGGCGCGGTTTTGGGGGGTGTGGCACATCCCCGCATTCTTGCTGAGCGGGACCCCGCAGAGTGGATGGACGTTTCTGCCTTACTTTCTGGCGTTGGTGTCTGTTGCGCTACTCATGACCGCGATGTTCAACGCCTCACGCGGCAGCCTGCTGCTGGCAGTGCTGATTCATTTTCAATTAAACAACCCTATCTTCCCGGACGCTCAACCTTTCGATGCCGTCACCTTTACGATCGCGGCTCTAGTTGTTGTTTGGATCTGTCGTAGAACGCTGTTCAACCGGTCGGATGCGGTAACGGAAGTTGTTCCCGACTAGTTCGTGTGCTCAGTTGTTGGCGCGAATCGGAATCCAGATTTCTTCACGCGCATTCGGGTCCAGCGCATTGTAGCCTTCCGGCAGCGCTTCAAAGTGTTCCCTGTCATCAAGTGAGTACTCAGGTCAGTGGCTGGACCATTGTGAATAAAAACAGCGTACAACCCGCCCTTTAAGTCATAGGTTTCCATGCCAACGAGAATGCTCTCGTATTTCTGGACTTGAACTGCTGCCCATTTTGCAAACATTGCATCCGGGTCAGCGACTTGGCTGGCACCGTCAGGAAACATCTGCATCGACATATAACCCTCCCCCGCCCGATGTCGTATTTCACTTCTTCTTGGCATGAAGGATTGCCACAATTCCCGAGTTCGGTCATTGACGCGGGACATTTCTAGACAAAGCCCAATCAATTGTCTGGGCTCAAGTTCCACGAAACTGGGTTGTTTCACTATCTTGCCTTGTTTTGCGTGTGGCATATATAAATCGGTTACGACTCACTCCATGATCATAAACGCGTCGAAGAATGCGGCCAGTTCGCCGTAGGAATCGAGCGGGAGAACGTGGGCAACGTGCTGGTCTGGACGGACGATGACCATGCAGCCTTTAGCGCGATCAATGCCGCGCATCTCGAATATATTCCGGCCATCTTTCGAGTCCGCGCAGAAAATCTTTTCGTAATCGCAAAGCTCGTATCTTCCTTTGCGCGGCAACAGGAACGCCGGCATGGTCTCGAGCGCGAGATCGCGGTGGGACTGCTGGAACACGACCCGACATCGATCACGGCGTCAATGTCTGATCGGCGGGATGAACAGCATCGGCAAAGGCAAAGACGCGCCATCGACCATCCGCGTTCACAGTGTGACCCAGATGAACGGGCTTGGCGTCTGCCAGACGGATAACCGGCGCCGAATGGAAGCGCGTGCCCACCGCAAATCCTTCGGCGAGGTGCTGATAGGTCTGCTTGGCAGAGATTATCGATGGCTGATAGCTGATTGTTGTGCCAGCAGTGAACCCCGCGTGCTTGACGAAATATTCCTGGAACTCGGCAGGATCAATGCCAACACCTTCGCTATCCGTGGAGGTTTTCGGGGGTGCGCTGAACATCGCAGCCCATTCGCGATCAAAGTCGATCAGTTCTTTCGCAACACCCTGCCTTTCCACGGAATAAGTATGAAGCAATTGCGGAGTGCTGCGCCCAAGGATTACCGAGGCCAGTTTCCAGCCTAAATTGAAGCTGTCACGCATGGAGACATTCATTCCCTGCCCGGCTTTGGGGCTGTGGGTATGGCATGCATCACCTGCGATGAATACGTGAGGGTCGCGTGTTGCAATCTGCTCATCCGGTACGTCGTCGAACTTGTCAGTGAGCCGTTGACCGATCTCGTAGGCCGACCACCAGGCCACCTCCTTCGCCTCTAGCGTAAATGGATGCAGAGCCCGCTGTGCCGCTGCAATCAAATCCTCGACGGTGAGAGTACGACTCCCGACTCTTTCCGTTTCGCCAAGCTCGTCGAGTTCGACATAGAGGCGAACGAGATAACCACCTTCCCGGGGGATAATCAAAACGTTGCCGTCATTGGCAGAATGAATCGCCGTTTTCAGCCGAATGTCCGGAAAGTCTGTGACGGCAAGTACATCCATGACACCCCAGAGCTGGTTGGCCGTATCCCCATGCAGAGTTTGTCCGATCAATTTCCGCACCGTGCTGCGCGCGCCATCGCATCCGACTACGTAACGGGCCCGTAGGTTTTCCACCTGCCCCTTGGGGGCGGGGTCGAGTCGTTCGATCGTCGCCGTGACCGGAAATGCGGATTCTTCACCGGAGGATACGGCAAGGTTGATCTGAAGGTCGACGAGCCGGCGCGAATAGTCTGGCTGCATTCGCGTTGGCGCGTTGCTCATGAAGTCTAAAAAGAAATCGTGCACCCGGGCTAGGTTCAGTATCACGTGTGGAAATTCGGATAGTCCGTCTTCAGTGTCTTGGACCCGGCTACCTCGCACGATCTTTTCCGGGCAGTTTTCGTCGGGCCTCCAGAACGTCGTTTCATTGACCCAATAGGCCTCTTGCACCAAACGCTCGGCGAAGCCGAAGGCGTTAAACATTTCCATTGTGCGGCATGCGACGCCATCAGCCTGGCCCTGGAGCAAGCGGTCAGACTTTTGTTCGATGATTCGCGTGTTAATGGAATCGAACACCGATAGTTGCGCAGCCAACGTCAGACCGGCGGGTCCGCACCCGACGATCAACACATCGACTTCTTCGGGAAGGGCGTCCCGACAATGAGAAACATGCTGCTGCTCAGCAGATTCAGATATATTCGGATCGCCGGGCCTGAACCCATTAAGGTGAAATTGCATGGGCTCCCTCAATCCGTGATCATTCAATCTCAGGAGACTAGCTCAGGATGTAACGCATGCCAAAGCAATGCGCGCTATTCTCAAATCCATGACAAATACCGAAACAGAACAAATGCTGCGCACGATTGCAGGCGATGGCGCATATGAGCGCGGTCTCGAATACTTTAAATCGGGCAATGTGGGTGAGCTTGCAACCAGCGGCGCTAAAACAGTCGCGCGTGTTGAAGGCACAGAGCTCTACACCGTTACCATGCATTGGACATCACGAGGATTCGACGGCGTTTGCGACTGTCCAGCATCCGATGGATTCGATTTCTGCAAACACTGTGTCGCAGTAGCACTGACTCTGGCCGCCCGTGACGCGGAACTGGCAACGCTCAAAACAGGATCTGTTGAGGAGCAGATACGCGCTTTTTTGTTGCAGCAGGACAAGGCGTATCTGATTGACTCACTGATGGAAGCGGCGAACAATCTGCCTGGGTTATCTCAACGGCTTTCGCTACGGGCAGCCGCAGCGGCTGGCCAGGTTGGCTTGAAATCGCTGAAGAAGGAAATCACAGCCGCCTCGCCGCGGCGAAACATCTGGCGCAGGCAGGAGGTGTATCGATATTTCGAACGCTTTGAAGCCGTCTTGGAGTCAATTGTTGAAGTGGCAGATGACCTGCCCGCTAATGATCTGCTGAAGCTGGTAGAGCATGCCATAGATCGGTTAAACAAATCGCTGGAACGAGTGGACGACTCGGGTGGTAGCCGTTGGTCTGTACAACACCAGATTAACGCACTGAACATCAAGGCTATTTCACAAATGGAATGGTCCATCGAGCAGCAAGCAGCCCACCTGTTAGGTCAGGTACTCGCAGACCCCTATGACCATTTTGCAAATTTTAAACACGCATACGATGAGCTTCTCGGCGAGCAAGGCTGGATTGCCTTCTATGCGCAGGCACGGAAACGTTTAGAAGCTCTGCCGCCATTAGAATTTGACGCCAGCTTCACCGAGGCGAGTGAACACATCAGCTTGTGTTACCTGCTCACACCTTGGTACGAGGCGAGTGGTGACATCTCGCAGATGATCGCCGTGATGGAAATATCGTGCCACTCAGCGACTGACTGCCACAACATTGCGGCACTGTACTTATCCCAAGGCGATACTCAACAATGCGGCACATGGTTGGCGAAGGGGGATGCCCATCTTCCAGCTCAGCGACGCACCACAGAATTGCACGTAACTTATTTCGAGGCTTGCGGAGACCCGGCCCGCGCAAGTGAAATTCAACACACGATGTTTCGTGATCAACCTTCTTATGCGAGCCTCAAGAATCTGCTGCGGCTAGCCGAACTGGCAGACACATACGATCAAACCCAGGCAACCGCGCTCGAATTTTTGCACAAACAGTTGCAAGGCCACGTTTATCACTCACAAACCGCGGCAATGATTTTAGCGCGAATGCATCACGACCTGGGAGATTTAGATGCGGCTTTTGACCTGTTGCAGTCCCATGTTGCAGACGAGTCCTTGTTGCTCGAGGCCACCGGCTGGTTTAAAGACCAGCCGAATCGTGCCTGCGCACTTGTTAAAAGTGCTGTCGAAGATTGTATTTCGGGTAAGAACAAGCGTGCCTATCGGCGCGCAGCAGATCTCCTGGAGCAAGTGGCACGGCCACAATTTAATGTCCTGGGGACAGAAGCGTTCGATGCCTATCTCATGACCTTGCGCGAAAGTCACAGAGCCAAAAGCTCGCTCATGAGAGTACTCGATGCAAAAGGTTTGTAGCCGGGAAAACCATTCCTACTAGCTTGGCCTCGATAGCTATTGGCCTGTATGCGGTACTGGCGCTGCCGCCATTTCAGTAAGGGATAAGTTAGTATCCATGGATGCAAACTGGCACTCGTTGATATCCGAACCACAATTTATTTTTCCCATGGCAATGTACACGCTCATCGCCACAATGGTCGTCATCTCTTTTGTGTCAATCGCGTATTTTCTCAGTACCAGGAGAGACTAGTTACAAGCTACCGACACATATCTCGGAAGCACGTTGCTGACGACAAACCAATCGCCTGCCAACGGTCGCCGTGCAGCACTATTTCGGGCGCTCCCGTCTCAGGAACGCATCAACCATGACGAGCTCGAATGTGGATTCGGAGGAATCGTTCGACAGCTGAGTAAGTTGCTGCTTTGAGAGTTGTTGCAGCACCATATAGGGCTATGATGCAAGGCATGAGCGGCAGATGGGGGGTCAGCGCTTGGGTGTTCTTCGATACACAGTACCAAATAGTTTTACCGCGCTGAGCTTATTGCTGGGCGTAGCGTCGATCATCACGACTCAGCTGGGCGATCTGGAACTGGCTGCCTGGATAATCGTCTGGTGTGGTCTACTCGACGTAATGGATGGAGCATCTGCCCGACTACTGAATGCGACGTCTAGTTTTGGTGCAGAATTTGACTCAATGGCCGACCTCGTGTCATTCGGTGTTGCGCCGGCCGTATTGATATTTAACGCGGGGTTGCACATGGGTGGTATCGAATACGACTCGGCGCAGTTCTGGATTCTGCTCATCGCCATATCTGTTTTCGTACTCGCAGGCGCCATGCGCCTTGCTCGTTTCAATCTGGCATCCGACAAACCAAGCAACGGCTGGTTCGCTGGCATTCCCATCACGGCTGCCGGTGGCGGCATGCTGTCGTCGTTGGTACTGGTCCTGATCCATCAGCAAGAGCTGGCAGAATCTTTGCCCCTGCATCTCTATCTGCCCGTGCTGATGTTCGCGTTGGCCTTGTTGATGATTTCGCGCCTGCGATTCCCAAAGGCGACTCGGCGGAAGAGTAACTTCATCAATGTTTTTCAGGTCATTGCGATCGCTGGTATCTACTATTGCGGCATCACGAGGACGCATCCGGAATACCTGCTGGGGATGGCTATATTCCTTCTCGTCGCAGGTATCACCGCTGGCAGAATGACACGTCACTCGAGTCGAGTGGTAGACGAGCGCGCATAGGCGTCAAGACTAAATGGGCTGCGGATTCAACCTGCATCGAAGCACCAGGTGAATCTTCAGAATTGGCAGAATCTCCGCCTGTAATCCGCTGGCGTAAGGCTGGTATTTTTCTTGAAAATCCTGCGGAAGAAACTGACGTTTTCATAACCTGTGTGCAGTGCTATTTCTTCAAAGGGCCGATTTGTATTGACCAGTTCCACCTTTGCCGCATCAACTCTTACCAACTGCAAGTACTTGGTTACAGTTTCGCCAGTCGCTGACTTGAACCGTCTATTAAAGTGGCGAAGGCTCATGCCTGCTTCTTCTGCCATGGCTTCCATACTGATTTTGCCTCTGAGATTTTTCTCCATCCATTCCTGAGCTTTCAAAATTTTACTATCAGTGTGATTTTTTTCAGGACTAAACATCGCAAACGGTGACTGGGAGTTACGATCCAGATCGACCAAAGTGCATCGAGCGCTCTGTAGCGCGATTTCCCGCCCACAATATTTCCCAATGAGATACAGCGATAAATTTAAATCGGCAGTAATGCCACCACCACAGAACAAGCGACCTTCGTCTGTTACGAGCAAGTCCGTTCTCAAGTCGACCTCAGGGAAGTCCTTTACAAATCGTTTTGCCATTCCCCAGTGCGTTGTCGCAGTTTTACCGTTCAGCAATCCCGTGGATGCCAGAGTGAACGCACCGGCACAAACACTGGCCAGATCTGAACCGTTTTCATACCAAGTCTTGAGCCATTCGATTCTGTCGGAATGATCCTTATCCTGCGGATTAAAAAGGAATCCCTGGGAGGGAATAATAATCACGTCTGCATCTTCGATATCGTGCATAGCGCAGGCTCCTCTCCCATCGTCACATTCCACAACACACCCACCTGCAAGAACATATCCATGGGTGAGGCGATGGTAGACAGTATCGTGTTCTCTGCAGCGAGAATGACCACCTTTTTCATAGCTCAAATGTCCCGATCAGTCTTTTCTCGTCCTTTATGACGCTTACGTGACCATATGTCACGGCATAGTGTGTGCTGCATACCAACGGGATCAAAACGACATGACACAAGAAATCATAATGCTATTGGCCGTTCTACTGCTCCTGTTTGTGTTAACCGCAATCCAGGTCCTGATGACTATGAAGCAGTATGGAAATATAAGTGCTCTTTCCGGGCGAGATGATATTCCCCACCTGCAGCCAGGACTGGGTGGGCGATTGCATAGAGCAATTGCGAACCTTAAGGAAGGTCTTCATATATTCACGCCATTGGTGCTCCTTACAGCAATTCTTGGCATTTCAAATGGCTACACTGTGCTTGGAGCGCAAATTTATCTTGTCGCTAGAGTTCTTCACGCACCCCTGTATCTAACTGGAATAGTTGGACTGCGAACGGCTGCGTTTGCTATAGGTGTGTTCGGGTTATCTTTACTTGCCTGGGGCCTGTTTAGCGCTCAGGCTTTTGCACTGCCCGTCCAAACTGATCCTTACCTCCCGTCGTCGTCCACATGAATGGCAATCACGAACATAGCAATAAAACTTATATAGTGCGGTTCCAGGCACCTGGCGGACAAGACGCCGCAGAAATTCTAGCCATCACCTGCAGATCGTCCTAGCATCAATCTACTTTCCCGAAAGAGTAAATCACCATGACCGTGCACTTGCTGCGCAGCGCAGACATCCAGGCGCTGCCTGAGATCGAAACTCAGCACCAGTTTAATAGCAACGCAATCCGTCATGCCCGCACCCTATCCGACGCAACCGGCATGGAACGTATCGGCATACACATTGTGCGCATCGAGCCCGGTCACGATTCCACCACGCATCACTATCACGAGGCAGATGAAGAATTCATCTATGTTCTATCCGGGCGGGGACGCGCACGGATCGGCGATGATGAGTTTGAAGTTGAAGGCGGTGATTTTATGGGTTTCGGTGCACCCTCACCGGCGCACAGCATGCACAACCCCTATGCTGAAGATCTGGTTTATCTGATGGGCGGCGAACGATGGGCTACTGACGTTGTCCACTACCCAGACATTAAGCGCAGCATGATCAAAGCAAATGGTCGTCGTACCTGGGCGTCGTGGCAAGACATGCAGGAGTTACCACCTCGTCCCTGAACAACTATCAGCAGTAATCAATGTTTCCAATTCGCGATGAGAATCCGACCTTAAAGCCACCGCTGGCAACCTACGTAATCATCGGACTGAACGTCTTTGTGTGGGCTTACGTTCAAGGTTTCGGCGGCACGGAAGCACTGGCCCAAAGCCTCTGCCAGTACGCACTCATTCCAGGTGATTTATTAAACACCGCCGTCAGCGGCACGCAGTTCCCGGTCGGCGGCGGCTGGGTCTGTCAGATTACCGGAGACGGCAAGGCGACCTCACTACTCAGTTCCATGTTTATGCACGGCGGCTGGTTCCACCTGTTAGGCAACATGCTCTTTCTATGGGTGTTCGGGGACAACGTTGAAGATGTGATGGGACCGCTGCGGTTTATCGTATTTTACGTTTTGTGCGGTCTGGCTGCTGCGTTTGCGCAGATCATTACCGATCCGTCGAGTGTGGTGCCGATGGTAGGCGCATCCGGTGCTATCGGTGGTGTTATGGGCGCGTATGCGATCTTGTTTCCGCGCGCACGCGTGCACCTGTTAATCATCCTGTTCGTTTATGTCACCACCATTTCGGTGCCCGCGATATTCATGCTCGGCTATTGGTTTTTGCTGCAACTGCTGGCCGGCATTGGTACATTGGGTACACGCGGTGGCGGTGTCGCCTTCTGGGCGCATATCGGCGGTTTCATTGCGGGTATCAGCCTCATCTTTTCCTTCAAAAGGCCTGACCTTATCAAGGCGCGTAGTCAACTCACGCAACGCTCCAACGCTCGTCATAAATGGCTGTAGGGTCACTAACCTCTGCTTTTCTCCTTCGAGCAGCCCTCATTATGTGACGCAGTTGGCAAAACGAACGTCAACCTTTTCTCTTCTACGCGATTCGGCCCTAAAATCGGTATTCCTCTCTGTCATGGATCACGAGATGGTGGTAAAAGCAAACGGACTGCAAAGTCGCTTCGAAGGGCGTCTGTATACAGAAGAAGGACGTCTTTATTACGTCGTCGAGGTAAACAAAGAAACTGGTGTCGCCAGGGTCAGCTACCGTAAAGACGAGCAGCAGCAGATCATGGACGTCCCCGTGAACGAAGTGGCCGCACACCTGGCCACCAGCTCAAGGCTGATGTTAGATGGCCTGAGCAACCCGGATAAAATCCGGCGTCTCGTGCAAGAAGAAGACGGCTGGTACTTTTCCACGCGTGAAGGTCGGGTCGGACCCCATAGCTCTGAGAAAGAGGCCGACGATGAGCTGACAAAGTATGTCCTATCTATTCAGACTAAGCCTCAGCCAGAACGAGCGCCTCGTGCCTACGGCGGACAAAGTCGCGCCTGATTAACCCGTCTGCCTAATCAAAGGTCTTCGCCAACAGCTCACGAGCTTCGCTGATCGCATTAATATGCGACCCCGGATCCGGTAAATCCTGATTCATGGTTACCACGGCAACATGGCTGACACCCATAGCTTCCAACTCTTTCAAACGCTCAGCATCGATGCCGGCAGGAATCATGCATTCAATACCAATGCTGCCCGGATCGCGACCAGCGCGTTCTGCACCTTCGTGCATCTGTTTAATCTGAGCCCCGAGGTTTTTGTTCATGAACGGGAACCACCCATTTGCCAGGCGGGCAACCCGGTCGATGACATTAGGCGCCATGCCGCCAAGCCAAATCGGTATGTCTTTGTTCACCGGCAACGGATTAATCCCGGCATCTGTCACCTTGTGCCACTTGCCCTCGAACGTTATCGCGTCCTCTCTCCACAGCCGTCGCAACAGCTCAATCTGTTCTTCTGAGCGGCGGCCGCGGTCGTGAAAGTTTTCTCCCAGCGCCTCGTATTCCACATCATTCCAACCGGTACCAATCCCCAGGCGCAGTCTTCCTTTAGACAGTACATCCACGCAGGCGGCTTGTTTGGCAACCAATGCGGTTTGCCGTTGTGGCAGGATAATGACCGCAGTGACCAGTTCAATGGATGTGGTAAGCCCTGCCAGATACGAAAATAGCACCAGTGGCTCCTGGAACATGCTTTCGGTTGTGTAGGGTCCTTGCCAGTCTGGTCTGCTCTTGGTATTGGCACCCAAAACATGATCGTAGGCCAGTATGTGATCGTAGCCCAACGACTCAGCTGAGGTTGCAAATTTCGCCACCATCTCCGGGTCGGAACCAATTTCGGTCTGCGGGAATACCACGCCAATCTTCATTATTTTTTTGCTCAGCTAAGTAAGTTGGGGCAGGAAGTATAGTTGTCTGCGTGAGCAAGGCCACCGCACATCGGTAGCGTTTTTGATCAGGGACACTTACCCTAGCGGGCCAATTGCAAATCTTTGGAAACAGCATATGACTCAGCTACCTGCCGTCAGCCTGGCCGCCGTCCCGGGACGCCGGCTAAAAACAATCGAAGTTGCACAAGAAATTGAGCGGCGTGGCTTTACTGGCATTTTCGGGCCGAGTCTCGGCGACAGCTTGTCTTTGTGCGGCGCCATCGCCATGGCGACGTCCGAAATCGAACTTAGCACCAGTATTTCACCGATCTACACCAGGAACGTCACTGATTTCGCTCAAACCGTCGGCTTCATCCACGAAATATCCGGTGGTCGTTTTCGCTTTGGCATCGGCGTCAGCCATGCCCCCGCCATGACTCGGCTGGGCATCACTCAAGGCAAGCCATTATCGGATATTCGTCAATTTGTCGCAGATCTGCGCGCGGTTCCTCGCGTCGGCGATATGCCGCCCATCGTGCTGGCAACACTACGCAACAAGATGATCCAGCTATCGGAAGAAATCGCCGAAGGCATGGTGTTTGCCAATGGCGCTCGTTCCCACATGGCTAGCTCGCTCAGTGTGCTGTCAGACGAGGCGCGCACTAATAAAGATTTTTCCATCGGCAACATGATTCCCACCTGCATCAGCGACGATAAAGACGCTGCCAGAGCCGTCAACCGCAAGACCTTGACCAGTTATGCGTTCCTGCCTAACTACCGCAACTACTGGAAGCAGGCAGGCTATGAAGAGGAAATGACCAGCGTTGAGCAAGCACTGGCAGATAAGGATCTGGACCGCGTACCCGAGTGCCTGACTGATCGCTGGCTGGATGACACAACCTTGTCCGGTAGCCCCAGCGAAGTGAGAGAAGGCATCGAGGCCTGGTTCGATGCAGGCATCAAGACGCCGATCATCGTGCCGTCTGCAGTTGGCGGTGGACAAATGAAAGCGATCGACGAGTTTTTCGCAATCTGGGACTAGCCTTGAATTACATCTGGATAATTCGCCACGGCAAATCCGCCGAAGGCGAGATCGGCCAGTCGGACCATGACCGTGTGTTGAACAAACGCGGCAAGCGGGATGGCACCAACATGCGCAATTGGTTCGCGCAGCAGGACCATCCCGCCCAGTGGCTATGGAGCAGTAGCGCCGTGCGCGCCAAGCTCACTTCGGCATATGTGGCCGCAGGTTTCAATACAACGTTGGTCGAGCAACCGGTACTGTATCTGGCTTCGCAACAGAGTGTGCTGAGTTGCCTGCAAAGCACGCCCGGTGATGTGACGAGTGTGGCCTTGGTGGCCCACAATCCAGGCTTGACCCACTTCGTTAACAAACTCGGCGCCAACCCGATAACACAAAATCTGGTCACTTTCGGCACTGCGCTGTTTGCAACCACCCAGTCCTGGCCAGAGTTGACCTTCGGCAGCGCCGAGTTGATCTCGCTGCAAAGCCCGAAAACAATTTTCGGCGACTAACCTGGGCTAGGCCGGTTTTCTTAAAAGCGCGATAAAAAAGCCATCCCAGGCACCATGGGGCATGATACGTAGCGCGCGGCCCAACTCCGGCAGCAAAGCTTTGCCGCGCCAGCTTGTGAGCCCACCAAGGGTGTGCTGCGCATCAAGCTCGTGACCAATAGTTTCAAGTGTTGCATCCGTCCGTCGCAGCAGGTGCTGCACCACCAGTTCATTTTCCTCCGGCGCAAAACTACAGGTGCAATAAACGAGATGACCACCGGGTTTCAGCGCGGCATATCCAGAGCGCAGCAGGCTCTTCTGCTTGCGTTGGGTCTCCTTTATCTTGCGCAGCGACCAATGCGCATAACTGTTGGGGTTGGCCCAACGCATGCGCGCTTCGGAACTACAGGGCGCATCCAGCAAGACCCGATCAAACCTTTCTGGTACGGCGCGGCCCACGCCACGTCCATCGCGTTGATAGAAATCGACATTGGTCACACCGCAGCGCTCAACATTGGCGCGCAAACGATGAAACCGCCCCTTTACCGGTTCCACCGCCGCCAGCCGCCCGGTGTTGTCCATGGCTGCCGCGATGGCGATGGTTTTACCTCCCGGAGCTGCCGCCAGATCTAATATTTCTTCATGCGGCTGAGCATCAAGCACCTGCACGGCGAAAAAACTAGACGGGTTCTGTATGTAAACCAAGCCCTGGTTGGCCGCGTCGCTGGTGGTAAAGTCACTATCCCGGGGAATCTGCCATAGACGGGGCTGACCATCGAGGCGCATGCCGACCGGCGTAAAGTCACCTGTGCGCAGAGGGTTGAGCCAATAAACAAGATCTCCTTCGGCATTCAACTGAGCAACGATGTTTTCTGCTCGAGCTTCACCAAACGCCTCGATCAGGCGCGCGGCAAATTCTTTTGCGTCTTTTAAGTCGCCAGGTAGAGACGCAAGGTTCACCGGCACGTTAACCTCGACCCATCACTTGAAGGAAATTTGAATGCAACTTGCAAAACCTGCCCTAGATATCGGTCTGTATACCAACCAACTCGATGCTATGTTGGCGTTCTGGCAGGAGCAAGCACAAGTGCCGTTTACGGAACTCCTCAAAGTGGGTGGCGGTGTGCATCAACACCGCCATGCCATCGGTGACAGTGTGCTGAAGATCAACAACCGTCGTGAGCCGGTTCCCGCGAGCCCAGCTTGTGGCATGGCAAGGCTGGAGATTTTCACGGCCGCCGTCGATGAACCCGTGGAGTTGCTCGATCCCGATGGCAACGAAGTGATGTTGAGCCCGGTTAGCGCGGCTGAAGCGACTAATCTGCGTCTGCATCTACATGCAAACGATGTTGCACAGGCAGTCGGCTTCTATGGCGATGTGCTTGGCTTAACAGCCAAAGGCACAAACTGTTTCGCGGTTGGTGCGTCCGAAATTCAGTTAACACAACATCAGGTGGCACCGGTCGAGCGCGTCGCAGTAGGTTATCGCTATATGACCATGCAGGTGTTCGACGTGGTAGCCACCCATGCACAGATTTTGCAACTCGGTGGTACCGAGGGCATGGCGCCGATACGCCTCGGTGAAGTCGCCTACATTTCCTTCGTTTGCGACCCCGACGGCAACTGGATCGAGATCAGCCAGCGCAAATCGATCACCGGATCGCTGGACTAGCGGAGCTTGAGTTAGTATATGTGTCATCTAACCTTACTGGAGTAGCCTGAATGGGTTTTCTTTCATTCGTCCTTATATTGGCGATTGCTTATTTACTGTGGCGTATCAGCGATCAGATCCCGGATATCCTCTTTCGTCTGAGCGAAATGCAGCGCGACATTGCCGAGATTCGACGGCGTGGAGACGCCGAGCAAGAGGAAGCACCAGCACCTGTGGCTGACGAGCCTGCTGCTGATAAACCTGCTGCCGAGGAAGATGACGACTAAACCGTCATTGAACCCACTCAATGAACTGGCGCATACAGCTAGGCCTGAGCCTCACCATCTTCTGGATCTTGCTTGGTGTGATATACATCAGCACGAATATCGGCTGGCGTGAATTCAGCAGCTTAACGCCAGAGGACCTGGGTAATTTTCTCGAGGGCGCATTCGCACCGCTGGCATTCTTGTGGTTGGTCATCGGCTATTTCCTGCAGCAGAAGGAGTTAGAGCAGAATACCGCTGCGCTACGCGCCCAGGCGGTTGAAATCTCGCGCGGCGCCGAGCAGGCCGTTATCCAAACCAAGAATCTCGCGGCCAGCGAAGTCCATGCCCGGCAGGAAGCTTTCTTACAAATCGCGCAGTCCGTACGTGGCCAACTCGGCTCAATTGCAGGATTGCTATACATGTCCAGCCAAGGGGCGGCCGGAAACGGAACTGTCAGCCCACAGGAAACCGCGGAACTGTTTTCCGCGCAAGGTGCGGGTATCGATAGTGAGGCTTTTTCCAGACGTTTGTTGACCACGCACTTGCGCATGAACGACGAAGCAGAACAATTCGATTTGTTCTATAGCACCGAAGTTCGCGCCCGGCACACCAATAATTTTATTTTTACATTTGAACGCCTGTTAAGAAGGGCGGCGGCAGTCGACGCGGAAAACATGATACAAGACGCTCTGACCACCAGCGGCCACGGGTTTCTGTATCGCATTTTAAAACGGCACCAGGCCAATGCGCCGGAACAGTGGGCGGACTATACCAAGACAGGCACACACATCAATTTCTAGGGGAAGACTATGATTAAGAACTTATCCACCATCGCGATTTGTCTCGCGTTAACAACCAGTCTCAGCGCCTGGGGCGCGCCAGCCGACCGCTTTGCAGAGGTGGTTATCAAAGCACAACACGTCGCCGGTTCGGTACATATGTTGGAAGGCGCAGGTGGCAACATCGGTGTCTCGGTCGGCGCAGATGGCACTTTGATCATTGACGATCAGTACGCGCCATTGGCAGATCGAATCATCGCTGCGTTGAAAGACCTGGGCGGTGATCGCCCAAAGCTGATCCTTAACACCCACTACCATGGCGATCATGCCGGCTCTAATCCCGAGATGGGCACCACCGGCACCATCATTGCCCATGACAACGTGCGGGTGCGCCTGCTCGAAACCGAAGACTTCGCGCGTTCGGGCCTGCCGCTGGTGACGTTCGATGATGAGCTCAAGGTGCATTTCAACGACGAAGAAATTCAGCTCATTCATGTGCCCTCCGGACACACCGATGGTGACAGCGTCGTCTGGTTCAAGACCTCCAACGTCATTCACATGGGCGACCATTTCTTCAACGGTTTCTTTCCCTATATCGATATTGGCTCCGGTGGCAGTGTCGATGGTTTTATCGATAACGTAGAGCGTGTCCTGGGCATGATCCCTGACGACATCAAGGTTATTCCGGGGCACGGTGCGTTGTCTGACAAAGCAGGTCTGGCGGATACCGTGCGGGTCATTAAAAGCAGCAGCAGCGCTGTCAGATCCGCTCTGGCTGCAGGCACCAGTGTTGAGGACATTGCAGCGCAACTGGATGCAGACTATCCAACCTGGGGCAAAGGCTTCATATCCGCCAGCAGTTGGATACAGATCATCCAGGCGGATGCTGACCGCTAAGGTTTAAATGCAGCCGCTGGAACTCTTCGACGCCGATCGGGCGCGCGCGCGCGACGCGGGTGATCCGATGGCGCATATCTGCACCGTCGCCAACATCGACGACCAGGGGCGCGCGCAACAGCGCACCCTGGTGTTGCGCGAGGTAGACGGCGTGTTGGCTATATTCATTAACGCTTCCAGCCCAAAGTGGTCAACCTTGCAAGCGGGGTTTTCCCTGCACACATTCTGGCCCAGCGTGAACGTGCAATATCGAATGCAGGTCGATGTGCAAGCCGTTGCAGCAGACATCGTCAGCAGCAGTTGGCACCTTCGTCCGGACATGCCGAAACGCATGGATTGGTTCTATCAACACCATGGCGCGCAAAGCAGCCCCATTGAATCTCGGGAATTGCTACTCAGCCGGCTGGCAGCCCTCGATTTGCCTCAGCCTTTGCAAGCACCGGAGAACGCCAGCGGCTTGTTGTTGATGCCTCAGCAAATTGAACGCCTCGACCTTACCCAACCCGACGGCGTACACGACCGGCAACTTTTTCAACTGGGCGCTGACGGGTGGCAACAATCCACCCTGGTCCCCTAGTGAAGCCTGCGCTGCGGGTATTTCTGGCAGGCTTGCTGTTGCAGGTGATGCCTGCCAATGCCGGTGACTACTTAAGCGAACTCACCTGGCAGCAAGCCGATGCCATGCTGCCAACAGCGACCGTCATTATCCCGGTCGGCGCGGGGGCCAAAGAGCACGGTCCTCATCTTCCTCTGGGCACAGATGCCATCGTGCTCGAACATTTGCTGCAAGCTGCTGTGTCTCTGCCAAATGTTCTGGTCGCACCGCCTATCCTGCACGGCTGGTTCCCGGCCTTTCGCGACTATCCCGGCACTGAAGTGGCAGATGCGACGGTCTTTCAGAACTATGTCAAAGCGGTGTCCGCATCGCTCATCAAGCATGGTGTAACAAGACTGGTGTTTCTGAACACCGGCATATCTGTAGCCACCGGGTTGCCTTTGAGCATCGTCGCCCGGGACCTGCGCGCAGACCACAATGTCCGCACGCTGGTGTTGTCATGGGACGACCTGGAAACCCACGCGACAGATCATCTGTACAGCCAATTACGCGGCGGTCATGCGGACGAAGGCGAAACCTCTGTCATGTTGTTTTTACGCCCGGACCTGGTCGATCTGACGAAAGCCGAAGCCGACTATCGAGCGCCGCCAAAAGAGCAGATTGGCTACGCACCGGGAAAGTTTGAGCGCGCTGATGAGCCAGGTGTGTTTGGTGATCCTACTCTGGCCACCGTGGCTAAAGGTAAAGCTATTCTCGCCGTGATGCGGGCGAATCTGACCCTGGCGTTAACGCAGTTCAGCCAAGCTCAGCGGTAACGATCCCCACCAGATTTTTGAAACAGGTTTCTTTAGCGGTTTCAATAAACCCCTTCATGAAGGGTGCTTGTGCCTGGTCTTTGCGCACTGCCCCGTACAAAGTCGGCCAAACACCCTCCTCACCCAATGACTTTACCGCCAGATACTGCTTTTCGGTGTATTCGTGCAATGCCCAGTTTGGCAGGCAAGCCACGCCCCTGCCGCTGGCAACCAGTTGCACGATCATGGTGGTCAACTCGGCATGCCTCACCTTTTTCGGTTCAACCCCTTGTGGGTCTAGAAAACTGGTGAACAAGTCCAGTCGCGACCGGTCGACGGGGTAGGTGATAACGATTTCATCCGCCAGATCTTCAGGTTCAACCCATTCCCGACCAATCAGCACATGGTCTTTGGCAATCGCCAGTTGTGCTTCATAACTGAACAACGGGAAGTAGTGCACACCCTGTTCGTCCAACGGATCGGCGGTGATCACCAGGTCCAGATCTCCCCGGCCCAATGCCGGTAACGGCGCAAAGTGAAAGCCACTGGAAATGTCCAGTTCCACGTCTGGCCACTGATCACGATAGAGATCTATCGCCGGCAGCAACCATTCGAAACAGCTATGGCATTCAATGGCCATGAGGATGCGACCAGACTCACCACCGGCAATGCGTTGCAGATCGAGTTCGGTGCTGTGTACACGCGGCAGCACCTCATCTGCCAGACGCAGCAGTCGGTTACCCGCGCTGGTGAAACGCACCGGCCGGGTTTTGCGTACAAACAGTGAACAACCAATGCGGGTTTCCAGTTCTTTAACCTGGTGCGACAGCGCAGACTGCGTGAGAAAGACGCGTTCGGCCGCTTCCACCAGACTACCGGTGTCGCGTAGGGCGACCAAGGTGCGTAAATGGCGGAGCTCAATCTGTGACATGAATCTCACTCATATAGACAAATCTGAACATGCATACTATTCATTCAACTATTTGTTGTCACCTCTACAGAAGAACTGTGTACCAGTGCACCATGATGCCTGATTCCGTGCCGTAAACTTCTGCCATGTTCAACCCGAATGTCACCCTGATCAACACGTTTGTTACGCACACGTTGCAGGAGTTCCGACGTCTATTCGCCACACCGGAAGCCGAACAACTTCAGTCTCTGGAACAAGCTGCGCGCACTGCACTTGAAACACTGTTGAATTGCGATTGCTCCTATCACGATATCGCGCACACAATACTGGTCACTGATGTCGGGCAGACTATTCTGCGCGGCCGACAAATCGCACGCGGCGACTTATCGCCTCATGACTGGATTCAAGCTGTGGTAGCGATGTTCTTCCACGACATTGGCTATCTGCGTAATTTGTTACCGGAAGATACCGCCGAAGATTGTTTGATAGACCTGGCCGACCAGCGCGTGGTCCTGCCCAAGGGGTCTACGGATGCGTTCATGACCCCGTATCACGTTACCCGGGGCACTATGTTTGTACGCGAACGTTTTGCCCACGACGATGTTATCGACACAGAATTGGTTAACGCCTGCATTGAAATGACACGATTTCCGGTACCCCCGCAAAGCGAATATCAGGAAACGGATACGCTGGCCGGCCTCGTGCGAGCGGCCGACTTAATCGGCCAGATGGCAGACCCGCAATACCCGCAGAAACTGCCTCGCCTGTTCACAGAGTTTGTCGAAACCGGCGAAGCGAATCGCCTGGGTTTCGCCCACGTCGACGATCTGCGTAAAAGCTTTCCGGAATTTTTCTACCGCGAAGTGCAACCCTACATCGGTGACGGCGTCGCCTATTTAAAGCGTACCCAGGAAGGCCACGCCTGGATTGCTAACCTCTATCACCACTTGCACTTCAACCATTCCGCACAGGAGCACGACCCGAAGGTCCGCGCCCCGGAACTGGTGGTGGACAACAGCCAATAGCCAATAGCCAACACTGGCAACCCCTTCCGACTATCTTTAGAATCCGCTGCCCGATTAACATTCCAAGGCGCCGGGTGTCCGAAGCCACTTGCAGACAAGATAGAAATTTACGCATTGCCCTGCTGGGTTACCGCAGCAATCCTTATAGTGGCGGCCAGGGCGTTTACCTGAAATACGTATCCCGGGCGTTGCATGCCATGGGTCACGAGGTTCACGTCATCTCCGGCGAACCCTATCCCGACCTCGCGCCCGGCGTGCGGCTGATCAAACTTCCAGGATTGAACCTGTACGCCACGCCTAATCCGCTGCGTGCGCTGCGACCCCGACATTTGCGATCAGCCACAGACTTTTTTGAATGGGCATCCATTGCCAGCGGCGGGTTTCCGGAACCGTATACATTCGGTCGCCGTGTGGCGAAATACATGGTCGAGCATCACGGCGAGTACGACATCATTCACGACAACCAGAGTTTGAGCTACGGTGTGCTGCGGTTACAACAGCTAGGCCATGCCGTCGTCACCACAATTCATCACCCCATCACCTACGACCGGGATATCGCTGTAGCGCATGCCAGCAATTGGGGTATGCGTCTGCTGATCAAACGCTGGCACCACTTCCTGGCCATGCAAACGAAAGTAGCCGGCCAACTCAAACACATCACGACGGTCAGCAATACGTCAAAACAAGACATCTGCCGGGCTTTTAATGTCGATCCTGCACGGGTTGAAGTCGTCCACAATGGTGTCGATGCCGAGGTGTTCTGCCCACGGCCCGGTGTACAGCGTGATCGATACCATCTCATCACCACCGCCAGCGCCGACCAACCATTGAAAGGCACGCAACACCTGATCCCCGCTTTTGCCAAGCTGCGCGAAGAATTTAGCGATCTTCATCTGACATTTATCGGCCAACCCAAACCCGGCGGCGACACGGAAAAGCTGATCAAACAATACGCATTGAACGATGCAATCGAGTTCAAACACGGCATCAGTGCGCAGGAGATAGTCGAACTTTACGCTCGTGCAACCGTTGCCGTTGTGCCGTCAGAGTACGAAGGCTTTGGCCTGCCTGCGGCCGAGGCCATGGCCTGTGCTGTACCCGTGGTCTCCACCGACGGCGGGGCGTTGCCGGAAGTTGTCGGCGACGCCGGCGTGATTGTCGCCAAAGGCGACCCCCAGGCACTGGCCACCGGCATCGCCGATCTATTGCGCGACGCAGACAAACGCCTGGCACTGGGTTGTGCGGGCCGCGCACGCATGCAAGCTCAGTTTAACTGGGAAAACGTGGCCGCTGAGTTGACTGACTACTATCATCGGATCATCGAACAATGAGCCTGGAGACCATCAACTTTGAATTGTTCGGCTTACGCGCCGGAGATCGCGTGCTGGACGTTGGCTGCGGTGAAGGCAGGCACACCATCAGTGCGTTTTTAGTCAGCGATGTCGATGTGATCGGTCTGGATTTGAGCAAGCGCGATCTGACCACCGCACAGTCGCGCCTGCTGCAATTTACCAACGGTGCGCTCGACCCGGCCAAGAGCTGCCATTTCTTACAATCCAGCGGTCTTGCCCTGCCGTTCGCCGACAACAGTTTCGATAAGGTGATCTGTGCCGAAGTCCTGGAACACATACCCGACTACACCGCCATGCTCAAAGAGATTCGGCGCGTGCTCAAACCCGGTGGATCTTTCGCCGCCAGTGTGCCGCGTTTTTTCCCGGAATGGGTGTGCTGGCGCTTAAGTGACGCATACCATGAAGTTGAAGGCGGCCATGTGCGAATTTTTACCGCGCGGGAACTGCGCGGCGCGATCGAAGCATTGCATATGAAACGCTATGCCAGGCATTGGGCGCATAGCCTGCATGTGCCCTACTGGTGGCTGCGCTGCCTGTTCTGGGAAGCCGGTACAGAGGCCAAACTGCCTCGAAGCTATCACCGTTTACTGGTTTGGGATCTGATGCAGAAACCTTGGATTACACGCGCTCTGGACCGTCTGCTCAATCCGATCATGGGTAAGAGCATTGTTATGTATTTCGTCAACGAACAATGACACCGGACACGCTCAGCCTGGCAAGCACCGCCAGCTACATTGCCAGCCTGCAGCTCAGCTCCGGTGCGGTGCCATGGTTCACCGGTGGCATCGTCGACCCTTGGGATCATGTTGAAGCCATCATGGGTCTGACCGTTGGTGGATATGTCGACCAGGCTCGCCATGGGTTCGACTGGTTGGTGGATACTCAGCGCCCCGACGGCGCCTGGCACGCTGTTTATACAGATGAAGAGGCGGCCGTGGATACCCGCGCGGAAACCAATTTTGTCGCCTATCCGACCACCGGGCTATGGCATTTTTATCAAGCGACCGGAGATCGTGGCGCCCTGGAACAGTATTGGCCAATGGTCGAACGCGCGATGAATTTTGTGCTGGACCACCAGAGCGATGAAGGCGAAGTATACTGGGCAGTAGATACACACAAAGGTATTAGCCGCGATGCGCTGATTACCGGATGCAGTTCCATCTTCAAATCTTTGCAATGCGCAGCAGCCATTGCCACGACATTGCAACAAGACCCTTCACGTTGGTTAGTCGCACAACGACGTATTGGTGAAGCCATACGTTCAAAGCCACACCGTTTTGATCGCACCTGGGAATCGAAGGCGCGTTACTCAATGGACTGGTTCTACCCGGTACTCGCCGGCGTCTATCAGGGCTCCGAGGCCGTGGCCAGGCTGCAACAACGATGGCATGAATTTGTCGAGGAAGGTCTCGGTTGCCGCTGCGTAGCAGATCGACCCTGGATAACGGTGGCGGAAACCTGCGAGTTGATCATGGCCTGCATCGGCGCGGGCGAACGGCACAAAGCAGCTACGCTGTTCACCAACTTACAACGCTTCCAGCTGGAAGACGGCAGCTGGTGGACCGGTTATGTATTTCCCGATGACGTGCATTGGCCAGACGAGAGGCCGGCCTGGACCGCTGCCGCAATTCTACTGGCTGCCGATGCGTTGTTTCATCTGACGCCGGCGCACAGCGTGTTCAGCATGCAAGCGCAAGCCAAATTACAAGCGTCGTAACACACCGAGAGTCTTGGTCATCGGCAGAGCCTCAAACAAGCCAGACGCAAGCGCCAACTGGTAGATTTCATAAGGTGCCTGGCCACCATCTTCCGGGTTGGGGAATATGTCGTGGATTGCCATGAATCCTCCCGCTACAACATGCGGAGCCCAGGTATGGTAATCGGTTTGCGCAGCACTCCGACTATGCCCACCGTCAATGAACACCAGGCCAAGCTCGATCTGCCAGTAACTTCCTGCCTGAGCGCTGGCAGCGACAAGTGGCATAACCCACTCTTCCAACTGTGCCATCGACAGCATGCGGCGTAATGCCGGCAGCGAATCCATCTTGTTGATCTCGGCATCGAACAGCTCCGGATCGTGATATTCCTCACCAAGCTGATGCTCTTCCGAACCACGATGGTGGTCCACAGCAAATAACTGTCCGCCGCCATCGCGCACTCCGGCGCCTAGATACAAAGTGGATTTTCCGCAATAGCTGCCGACTTCCAGGCAGGGTCCAATAGCGCTCGCCTGCAGCGCAAGATCATACAGACGTTCACCTTCATCCGGGTCGAGAAAGCCTTTTATCGTGCCCGGATCCAGGGGTAAGCGCATGTTCATCCTAACTGTTGGAATCTTCTGTCATAGAGTTTTGAACCAATTGACACTTGGCAAGTGCACAACAGGGGCCTAGTATGCGCGCCCAAGTCAATCCGCTGGCATTTTTAAAGGATTTAAAAAATGGACGAAGCGCACAACACCGAGCCGTTAACACCACCAGGCCCAAATGTTTTTGGTGCACCTGCGTCCGGGCAGGAATATAACGCGGCAACGGCCACCAGCCAAACCTCACCGAGGCCTTCGACGCAAGCAGAAGACGAAGACGAAGCGGAAGCGGGATTCGTACTAGGGTACAACTAACCCGCTGAGCGCCTCTTGTGTTTTGCCTATTGCGCGCCTAATTGCAGCATATTGCGCGGCTTAACTTCCGTTAGATCTGATATTTTTTCGTAGTTTTCAGCGACGTCGTCAGCATCCGCTTCGAGACCCAGGTTAACGCCTGTGTTCTCAACCATAACCGCCATGGAGTAGTTGCCGCCCTGGGCCTGAATGATCACCCCATTGGGTGCGTTTTCACTGACCAGGAAAATCGCTGCCGGCGTTACCAGTTCCGGACCGAGCTTTTCCTGTGCCGCTTCGGGAATCAGGTCTTGGGTCATGCGTGTTACGGCGACCGGTGCGATGGTGTTGGTGTGAATGTTATTTTTCGCGCCTTCAATCTTCAGTGAATGCATGAAGCCCACCTGCGCAAGCTTGGCTGCACCATAGTTGGTCTGGCCAAAGTTACCGTACAACCCCGTCGGCGAAGTTGTCATTAAAATACGGCCATAGTTCTGCTCTCGCATGATTGGCCACACCGCATGGGTGCAGTTCACTGCTCCACCTAAGTGCACGTCCATCACCAAGGCAAAATCATCCAGGGTCATCTTGGCGAATGACTTGTCACGCAAAATACCCGCATTGTTAATCAGCACGTCAACCCGACCCCAGGCATTCATAGCATCGTCGACAATACTTTGCGCGCCCGCTCGATCAGAAACGGAACCGCCATTGGAGATGGCTTCGCCACCCGCTGCAACTATCTCTGCAACGACCTTTTCTGCCGCCTCGGACGAACCGCCGGTACCGTCTATCGCCCCACCTAAATCGTTGACCAAGACTTTGGCACCGCGCTTGGCCAGTTCCAAAGCATGACAACGTCCCAAGCCTCCACCCGCGCCGGTGACGATGGCAACCTGATCTGTAAAGGAAATACTCATGCTTTTCTATTCTCCAAGGGTCAAAATACTAGGGTCGTATGCCAAATCGCACAGGACCTAAAAGGGTATCGAGTTGAGGCTGGATCCAATCGATCCACTCACACAGCATCGGCCGAGTTTCGCGTGGGTCTATTAACTCATGGACGGCAAAGGACTCCGCACGCGGAAATGGCGAACGGCCCTCCCGCAGTTGGTCTTCATATTCCCGGCGTTTTGCTTCAGGATTTTCCGCCGCGGCTATCTCGCGGCGAAATGCAACTGCTACGCCACCTTCCAGCGGCAGCGCGCCGGATTCAACAGACGGCCACGCCAATACGTAGTTGCCAGGTGCATAGTGCGCCGCGGTGGCAACGCCGAAGCCTTTGTGTACTTGAATGACGGCCCAGGGCATGGTGGATTGCGCCGCCGCAGCCACCGCCGCCATGCCGAAGCGAATGGTGCCGTTACGTTCAGATTCCGGGCCTATCATGAAACCAGGCTGGTCAATAAAGTTAATCACCGGCACGTGGAAGGTATCGCACATTTCCACAAAACGACGATACTTTTGAGCCGCCTGAGCGGTCATGGCACCGGCGTAGTGCGTGCAATCGTTCGCCAACACACCTACCGGTTGACCGTCGAGCCGCGCCAGCCCGCAAATCTGACTGGGTCCAAACAACGCACCCATCTCAAAGAAGCTGTCCTTATCCACCACCATGTTGACGATCGCTCGCATATCGAAGGCGGTGTTGCTCTCTCTGGGCACTGCGGTGAGCAAATCCTGCTCCATGCGATCTACCGGATCGTTGCAGGCGACCCGGGGCGTGCGCTGCCAAACGCTACCTGGCAGGTAGCCTAAGAATTGTCGTACCTGGCGGAACACGTCATATTCATCTTCGGCCAGATTGTCGACGATGCCACTGGTCGCATGCACCTGCGCACCACCGAGTTCGTCCTTGGTCAAACTGACTCCCAGCGCTCGCTCCACCAGCGCTGGGCCACCAATCATTATCTGCGCCGTGTGTTTGGTCATCACCGCGAAATGTGAAGCCACCAGCCGGCCTGCTGGAAATCCTGCTACCGCACCCATTGCACCGGAAACCACCGGCACCTCGGTCATGGCATCCGCAATGATCTTGAAACGTGGCTCGGCAAAAACCGGCTCGCCCACAGTGCCACCTTTCTTTGCCGAACCTTTGACGCTGCCGCCGCCACCTTCCAACATGCGCACCAACGGCACGCGATACTGCACGGCAAGATGTTCCGCGTAGACACTTTTGCGCAAACCGGCAGCATTGGGTGAACCACCTTTGAGCGTGAAATCTTCACCACCCACGACAATCCGCCGTTCGTCTATCTTGCCGAAGCCAACAACATAGTTGGCCGGCACGTACTCCAGTATTTCGTCATTGTCCCCGTATACCGGACTCGCCGTGGCGCGACCATGTTCGCGGAAACTGTCTGCATCCAGCAACGCATCGATGCGTTCTCGAATCGTCAGCCGGCCTCGGGCATGTTGCTTGGCGATGCTTGCTTTGCCACCTTGTTGCTGTGCCAGTATGCGCCGCCGTTCGAGTTCTCGAACTTCCGGTTCCCAACTCATGATTTACTCAGGATCAGAAAACGCCGGCGGGCGTTTTTCAAAGTTGGCAGTAATGGCTTCGAGCTGATTCGGGGTGCCGATGAGCGCGGTTTGCAGTGACGCCTCAAGCTCGAGGCCAGTGCGCTCATCCGCATGCCAGGTAGATTCAAGCAACTGCTTGGCGGCGCGGATCGCATCTGGCGACTTACCGGCAATCTCCTTTGCCAGTTCCATGGCGTGCGCTAAGGGGTCTGCAGAAACATGGGTGACCAGCCCCAGTGCTTTGGCTTCCTCGCCATTGAGCACACGGCCGGTAAAGGTTAGTTCTTTAGCAACATCCAATGGCACCAGGTCGCGCAGAGTCTGGGTCAGACTCATATCCGGGATGAGGCCCCATTTGATTTCCATGATTGACATTTTCATGTCGGGAGCGGCGATGCGAATGTCTGCGCCGAGAGCAATCTGTGCACCACCCCCGTAGGCCACACCATGTATGGCAGTGATTACCGGCACTGGCAGGCGCTTCCAGACATAGGCCGGGCGTTGCGCACGATTCTCCGGTCCATCGCCTCGGCTTAACAATGAACTGACACTACTTTTACCTTCGGTGCCTTTGTCGTCATCCTCAGCGCGGTCAGCCATGCCAGCAAAGGTGCCCATATCCAGGCCAGCACAGAAACCCCGGCCATTACCAGACAGGACAACCGCACGAACCTCCTTCGATTCTGCAAGCTGCTCACCGGCCGCTATGATAGCTTTGAACATATCCGGATTGAGGGCATTGTACTTATCAACCCGGTTCAATCGCACGTCTGCAACACCGTCGCGAATATCAATCGTAACTAAATCATCAGCCATAAATTTTCCCCCAAAAGCCGCGGGATGCTATCACAAACCGGGTTTTAAGTGGCTGGCTTAAGCTGCACAACGGCGGACGTCATCCTGCCCACAGTCACCAGGCGTTGCTGCTCGTCATGTGCTTGCAAAGACCAGACCATGGAAGAGCGACCGACATGAATAGCCTGGGCTTTGCCGGTGATCCTGCCCGCGCCGACACTACGCAGATGGTTACAGTTGACCTCAACCCCCACACAAATCGCCGACTGCGCGTCGACACAGTGATTGGCAGCAGCGCTCGCCAGGGTTTCCAGCAACAGTACTGCGGCACCGCCATGCAACAAGCCGAATGGTTGCATGGTGCGCCGATCGACCGGCATGGTGCCGATAATATAGTTGTCTCCTACTTCCACGATCTCTATGCCCATCTGTGACACCGCAGTGTCGCGATGCAGTTCATTCAGCGCAGCGACGTCAGGGGTCTGGAACCAGATGGCGTCGCTCAAGCTACTTGCCTCATTTGTCGGCAGACGCTGCCAGAGCTTCTTTGGAAAACCCCGCAACCTGTTTGTACTTCACAGCGATAGCCTGTCTCTCAGCCAGCGGCACTACGTCTTCAATGTCATCAAACCCTTGCGGCGCACGCTGTTGTGCCAACTGCATCACCTGTTCCGGTCCGTTGCCACGATTGGCGTGCACTATGGCCGCAGTAGCGGGTAGTCGCTCGGATTCATAACGCCTGAATGCGGCGGCAACATCTGCTGAGTAATCATGCAGGGCATCGGTCAACGCGCGAGCGTCCAGGATCGCCTGCGAAGCACCGTTTGAACCGATCGGATACATCGGATGCGCAGCATCGCCCAACAGGGTTACCGCCCCAAAGCTCCAACGCTCCACCGGATCACGATCGACCATGGGAAATTCATAACAGTGATCCGCTGCTTCGATCAGCGCGGCGATATCCAGCCAGGGAAACTGCCAATCAGCAAACGCCGGTGCGAACGTCGAAAAATCACCGCTGCGGTTCCAGTCCTCACGTTCACTTAGCGCAGTCGCCTCGAAGCGCAATTCAGCGATCCAGTTGGTCATCGACTCGCCGGCTGCGTAGGCGTCTTGATCGACGGGATAGGCAACGAACTTTTGATCTTGATGGCCGGCCATGAACATAGAACGCCCGTCCAGGAAGGGCCCGGTGCGGGTCAAACCGCGCCACAGAATCGCCCCGTTCCACAAAGGCATGCCCTCATCCGGGTAAAACTGAGCACGCACCTTGGAGTGGATACCGTCGGCGGCGACGATCGCGCAACCACTGGCACTGTGCTCATCTCCCGCCGCATCGGCGTACCACAGTGTCGCACCTTCCCCACCCGACTGTGTCCGGGTCACAGTGCAACCCATGCGAATGGCATGGGTGCCCAGGCGCTTTTGCACCGCCGCGAACAATATCATTTGCAGTTCGCCGCGATGTATCGAAACCTGTGGACAGGGCAGCCCGGCGCCTAAGCCCCGTGGTTCCTGCCAGATCTGTTGACCGAATTTGTTGAAGTAATAGAGCTGCTGGGTTTCGATACCGCTGGCCAACAATTCTGTCAGCAAGCCCACACCCTCCAACACCTGGATGGCATGAGGTAACAAGTTGATGCCCACGCCGAGGGGTTTGATCGAGCTGACGCTTTCATATATCTGCACGGCATGACCGCGGGCATGTAAACACAGAGCAGCGGTAAGCCCACCGATACCGGCACCGACGATCAGTACCGGCTTACCCACGCGCGCAACAACTCAACTAGTCTTCGACAACAGCGAGAAGCTGGTCTTCACTGACCTGATCTTCAAGCGCCACACAAAGTTCGCTGAGCGTGCCTGACACGGGCGCCTCCACCGGAATTTCCATTTTCATGGATTCCAATATCATAATCACATCACCTTCCGCTACCGTGGCCCCGGTTTCCAACACTACTTTCCACACATTGCCGGTCACTTCACTCTCAATCTCGTGCCTTGCCATCTATCCTCCTCCCATAACTCGATTAACAATTCCTGTATCAACATTGCCAGCCAGAAACGCTTCGCTCTGCAGTATTTTCACCAACAAGGTCGCGTTGGTCTTGACCCCGGCCACCTCAAACGCGCGTAGCGCGATCACCAGCCTGCCGATTGCCATTTCCCGCGTTTCGCCATGGGCGATGAGCTTCGCCAGCATGGCATCATAGTGCGGCGTGACCATCTGGCCCTCGGCGTATCCACTTTCTATACGCACACCATGTAATCGTGGTGGTCTGAACACCGCTAATTTGCCTGTTGAGGGTAACAGCGTTTGCGCGTCTTCTGCATACAAGCGCACTTCCATGGCAAAGCCCTGGCGCGCAGGCTGGTCCGGTAACGATGCCCCTTCAGCTAAACCAATCTGTAACTGCACCAAATCGCACCCGGTAATCGCTTCGGTGACACCATGTTCGACTTGTATGCGGGTATTCATCTCCAGAAAACCCATCGCGCCATCCGCATCAAATAAAGTTTCCAGCGTACCCACATTGTCATAACCCAACTGTGCACATACCTGCGCCGCCAGTTGCGCTCGTTCCAGCACCAGTTGTGGGTCCATGCCCGGTACCGGACTTTCTTCAATCAGTTTCTGATTGCGACGCTGCACGGAACACTCACGTTCATACATATGCATGGCGTTGCCCTGGCCATCAGCGAGGATCTGAAACTCAATGTGTCTGGGTCGCGTGATCAGCCTTTCCAGGTAAACACCGCTGGATCCAAATGCACTTTGAGCAATGCTCTGAGCTTTGTGTATCGCCTGAGTTAATCCTTCCGCATTGGCCACCACCTCCATACCCATGCCACCGCCACCGCCTGTGGGTTTGACGATAAGGGGGTAGCCAATGGTCTCGGCAATGCCTGCTGCAGCGGCCACATC
>SMVB01112234.1_pt1 | contig 50666 bp, 41 predicted proteins | sample 2456461 | NCBI WGS metagenome assembly SMVB01 (sample SAMN11095934, study PRJNA526329) | marine sediment metagenome | biome: Marine sediment; feature: Surficial sediment; material: Deep marine sediment; isolation source: Hadal surficial sediment | place: Pacific Ocean | collected 2014-05 | depth...
GGGCGGTGACGTCGTGACGGGCCACGACCTAGAGACGGGCAGAGAGCTTTGGAGAGCCGATGGGCTCAACCCGAGAAACGATCGTAATTACCGCATCATCGCCTCTCCTGTCGTCATGGACGGCATCATCTACGCACCGACCCGCGTGCGCCCCATGCTCGCCCTCAAAGCGGGAGGCCGCGGCGACATCACGACGAGCCATCTGCTGTGGACCTTCAACAATGGTCCAGACGTTCCGACACCCGTTACGGACGGCAAGTATCTCTATGTCGTGAACGACCGCGGCGTGACGTTCAATCTCGATGCGAAGACCGGCGAGGTCATTTGGGGTCCGAAGCGTATCGCGGCTGGAACCTACAGCTCGTCGCCCGTGCTCGCGGACGGGAAGGTCTACATAACGAACGAAGACGGGGTGACCACGGTCATGAAGGCGGGAGCCGAGTTCGGCGTGATCGCCGAGAACGATCTCGAGAGCTACACGTTGAGCTCCGTCGCCGTTTCCCAAGGGCAGCTGTTTATGAGGAACGCCGATTTTCTTTATTGTATTGGCGACAGACGTCCCTAGGCGGCTCTAACCCGTCAGAACCGAGGATTTTGTACCACGTTCTGAAGCAAATTCTTTCTTGTCCCCACATCCCCTCTGATCCCCACCTCTCCTTGCTTTTAGCGGCGTTTTTAAAAGCAAGGGGATGTGGGGATGAGAGTCAGCTGTGTGGTTTGGATTTAGAACGCTTTCAGGTTTACCTGGCTAGATTTAGTAAGCTCGGCCCGTTCACGGCTCGGTCTTCTTTCTGCCGTACTGCCGGACGATGACGATAACCAGCAGCACGAATCCTGCTGCGTTGGCCACGGACAACCCTACGCCCGCGAAGCTCACGTCACTGCCGGGGTAGAACAGAAGCGCGGCCGCGACGATGAGTACTGCGCGCATGGCCGCCGAGAGCGCTCCGCCGAAATAACCCGCGATAGCGGCGGCAAGGGGCACGATCCCGGTGATGACGATCGCCGAAGCGAGAAAGGGACGTAAGAAGCCGACCTCTGATCCGTCCGCGCTCAACAATAAGAGCTCGGGGCGGAAGACGAACATGAAAGGGAGCGTGAACCCCACGAGGGCGAAGCGAAAAGCGGCGAGCGCGGCGCTCATGATGTGGCACTCCGCTATAGACGCCGCCGCATAGGCTGCGAGTGCGACCGGCGGAGTCACCATGGACATCATCCCGAAATAGAAGATGAAAAAATGCGCGGCGAGTGGCACGACCCCGAGCTTTCCGATAATAGGCCCGATGAGGGTGGCCATCAAAAGATAGCAGACCGCCGACGGCAAGCCCATGCCGAGGACGATCGATCCAACCATGATGAGGATCAGCGCGAGGAGCAAGTTATCGCCAGCAATCATCAGGATCGTCGACGGGAACTTGGTGCCGATTCCGGTCAGAGTGACAACGCCGAGAATGATGCCGACTGACGCCGCCGCGGCCACCAGCGGGACGCCGCCTCTCGCCGTTTTCACGAATGCTTTTTCGATCGACCGCCAGCTGAGACGTGTTCTCTCGTTGAAAAAGCTGAGGACGATTACGAGCAGAAGCGCGACGCTGACCGATCGAAACACGGTATAGCCGGCTACGAGAAAGCCCACGAGCGCAGACAGTGCCAGTGCAAAAAGGAACCCTTCATAGCGAAAGATCGAGCTCTCGGGCAGGGCACTGTCCTTCGGCTCGATGTCGCCGGCGCCGATGCGCTGCGAATAGAAGTGCACGATCAGAAAGAGCGCAAGGTAATAGATGAACGCGGGGATGAGCGCCGCACGGATGATCTGCAAATAAGTCACGGGCGGTGTCACGAGCTCGAGCATCATATAGGCGCCCGCACCCATGACGGGGGGCACGAGCGCACCACCCGAGCTCGCCGCCGCGGTCACGCCGGCTGCGATATGCGGGCGAAAGCCGATGCTGCGCATGAGCGGGATCGTGAACGTTCCTGTTGTCGCTGTGTTCGCGACCGCGCTTCCTGAAAGCGAGCCCATGAGTCCGCTGCTCAAGACCGCAACTTTTGCCGCCCCCCCAGGGCTCTTTCGGAACAAGCGTTTCGCGAGATCCACGATGAAGCCGGTCGCTCCGGTCGCTTCTAGAAAAGCCCCGAAGAGCACGAACAAGAAGACGTAGGAGAACATCACCTTGAGCGCGATGCCGAACACGCCTTGGCTATGAAGAAAGGTCTGAGCCACGATGCGCTCGATCGGGTAGCCGCGATGGGGAAAGAGCCAAGTGGGAAACGAAGAGCCGCTGAGGGCGTAGATAAGAAAGATGGACGCGAGAACAGGAATCGCCCATCCGAGGCAGCGTCGGGTCGCCTCCAGCACGATGAGAACACCGAGGCCTCCGACGAAGAAATCGAGCGCCGACTCGGCGCCCGCGCGGTCGCCGAGCGACAAGCCTCCCGTCCAGGTCGAGCGGAACGCCGGCTCCGTTTGCACCACGACGTAGAGACAGACCAACACGGCGGCGAGGCCCGAGACCAAGTCGACGAGCCACGCCGCCTTATGCTCGAAGCCTATTGGAAACAAGAGAAAGCAAAGAGAAAGGCCGAAGAGCCCGAAAATCGCCAGCTGCGATTGCGGTGAGAGCTGGGCGTAGTTGACTTCCGCGAGAACGAAAAGGGACAGACCAATCGCGAGCACTCGAACGAGATGCCCGCGGATCGAGCTGGGCATGGGCGAGCTAACTTTCGTCGTCCGTTTCGGGCCAGATCCCAATCTCACGATAGAAGCGGATCGCGCCCGAGTGGAACTCGACGCCCGTGTCCCGGACAACGTTTTCGGGGTTGATGAAATTGCCGGCCGGATGTATCTCGGTGACGCTCTCGCGATTTTGGTAGATGGTTTTGGTGATCTGGTAGATCAGCTCTTCGTCCGCCTTTACGGAGGCGACGAGATGCATCGAGCCGACATCGAGGCCGTGATAGTCCTCGTCTTGGCCGCGATAGGTGCCCGCGGGGACGGTGCGTTCATAGAAGAACGGATAGTTGGTGACGAGCTCGGCGCGTGCCGTCTCGTCGAAGGGCACGAGCAAGATGTCTTGTGACGTGGATGCCTGCACGATCGACGCGGTGGGAACAGCTCCGCCCAGAAATGCCGCCGCCACAGAACCGTCCGCCAAGTTGTCGACCGCACCCGCTTGCGTGTTGTTGAGAGGCGTGAAGTCGTCATAGGTCACGCCGTGCGCTTCGACGATCGGCCGCACGAAGGATTCCCACCCGGCGCCCGCCGGGCCCACGACCGCGCGTTTGCCGCGGATATCCGCAATCGACGCGACGCCCGAGTCGCGGGGCGCCACGAACATCGCGACGTTCGGCGCGAGCGTCATTACGGAACGTATACCGTAAGCCTTCTCCCAGCTCCCTTCGCCACGCACAGCGAAATAGGTAATGGCCGCGTTCGATAGCGCGATGTCGAGCTCTCCCGATTCGAGACGGCGGATGTTCTCCTGCGAGCCCTTTGTCGCTTCGGCGGTGACCTCCCAACCCGGTCCGTGTTGGTTGAGCACTTCACCGAGCGCTCCTCCGACAACGAAGAAAGCGCCTCCGGGAGGCGCGGTGCCGATGCTGATGAAACGCAAGCTCGAAGCCGAGCCCGCATCTTCGCCTCCGCCACCGCAAGCGGACAGCGCGACGAGTGCGAGTAACGAAAAAACTGTTTTGGACATTGGCGGGGATGATAGTGGGGCACTACGGTCGAAGCAAGCCCTCATCGTCATCAATCAGGCGCGCCCAACTCAGAGCCGGAAGTCCACGCCGAGATAAGCCGTAAAAGGCGGCGCGGGGATAACCGAGGTGGCACCGAAGCCGCGCAGAAAGTACTCGCGATTCGTGAGATTCCTGAGGTTCAGCCGCAAGCGCGCCGTCCCGAAGTCGTAATAGGCCATCGCATCGAACGTCATCACGGCGTCGATGGCGAACGCGTTGTCCTCGGCGATGAATTGATCGCTCACGAACCGGCCGCCGCCGCCGATTCCCCAATTTTCCGAGAGGTCTTTGCTCAACCAGAAGTTCAAAATATGTTTCGGTGCGAACGCGGCGCGATTGCCCGTGCGGTCGACCACGAACAGGATCGGCGGGTTCACAGCGACGAGAAAAGACTCCGCGAAATTGGTGAGCTCGGAGTCGTTGAAGGCGTAGGAGAAAAAAGCGCGTGCGCCACGCACAGGCTCGGCGGCGAAATCGACCTCGAAGCCGCGCGAGCGCTGATTGCCTATTTGCTGAGTGAAACCATTGTCGTCAGGAATGGCAATATTGTCGCGCTCGAGTTGATAGACGGCGAAAGTCGCTTCGGCGCTAATGCTCGAAAATCCTTTCTTCACGCCCGCCTCGTATTGTGTGCTGCGCTCCGGCATGAGCTCGCCAACGGCGCGGGCTGACGGCGGCGCAAAGGATCGCGAGTAGTTGGCGTAGATGGAGAGCTCCGGGTGCGGCGATGCGAGCAGGCCGACCATTGGTGAGAACTCGCTGTCATTGGTCTCGCGGCCGCTCGCTTGATCCTCGAAGTCGATGTTGTCGAGGCGGCCGCCAATGAGGACATGGAACATCTCGCCGAATTGGAGCTGGTCGATGACGTAAGGCGCCGCGACGAGACTGCGAGCATCCCCGGCGAAGCCAGCGCCCGGAAGTGGAAATGGAGTGGAGTCGATGCCTTCGGTCGGGTCGAGCGGGTTGACGGAGGCGAGCAAGCTGACGTCGAGGGTGAACAGGTCGGTGAGATGTGTGACCTCGAAGCCGGTCAGCAGGCTGTGCCGTAGCCCCCCGGTGTCGAAAGAAAAGATCGCTTCTAGCTGATTCCCCGTGAGCGCTTGGCGGTCGTCAAGCTCGAGGAAAGTACGCACGAGGAGGCCCACCCTGGGATCAACCCCGTTGAAGAGCGTTCCGTTGCTCACCCAGTCGAGATCGCGCCGGTAGAACTTGTTGCGGATCGTTACCGAGGGTGAGAGCACTTTCTCGAAGTCCACCTGAAAACGCAGGACGTCTTGCTCCGAGCTATCGAGCGGTGATTGGTAGCTCGTCTGGCGGTCGACGGAGGCGACGTTGTCGCCGAGCACGGGAATGCCGCTATCCGGCGTAAAGTCGGCGCCGAGATATTCGAAGTTTACGTTCACCCGGCCCGTCTCATCGAACTGCCACGAAAAGGCGGGATTGATCGCCTTTGTGCGGCCTTGTTTGCCGTCGCGGTAGCTACCCTGATCGCGAAAGAGCCCGTTCAAGCGGAAGGACTTGGAACCGTCCGCTGTACTCACGTTCCAGTCGAAGGTCCCCTCATAGTTGTCGTAGGAGCCGAAGGTGGCGCCGAAGTCGAGACCGTTTATCGGTGTCGGCTGTTTGCGCACCAGATTGACGGCGCCCGCAAGCGGATTGCTCCCGTAGAGGAAACCGGCTGGCCCCTTGAGGACCTCGACGCGCTCGACGTTATAGAGCTGATAGAAGGTCGCTTCCGGCTCTGCCGCCCCGTCGGTGAGCATGAGCCCGCTCGACAGTGAGTCGAAGCCACGGATGTAGAAAAAGTCGTGTACGCCGTTCTGCGTCTGGATGTTGACGTTGCTCACGTTGACGAGCGACTCGCTGACGACGCGATCGTATTGCTCCCGGAAGAGCGGTGCTGTCACGATCCCGATATTATTGGGCGTCCACCGGAGCGCGAGCGGCAGTTTCGAAACGATTGTATTCGCCGTGGGTACGTAGGGGAGACTGCCCTCGACGAAAACATATTCCGTAACGGTGGGCCTGGGAACGGAACCCGACACGTTCTCGGGATCGTCCTGTCGGGGCTCTTCGTCTTGGGCCCCGAGAAAAGGAACTTGGACAACAAACGAAACGACGATCCAGGCCGCAAGGAATTTGAAGAGTGAACGTTGTTCGATACCCACGGAATCTCCATGCCGTTGCGTCTCCGTCCAGACCCTCCAGATGAAGACGCACTATATTACGAGGTGGAGGTCTTCGGGAGCAAATGACTAGTGAACTCGCGGTTCCACGGGCAGGTTGGCGACGATCGCGGCTTCGGCCTGTGCCAGCTCGGTGACACGGCGCGAGACCGCAGCGTCATCGTCGTAGCGGTGGGCAAGGTCCACGAAGAGCTTTGCGTGACGGGATTCGGCGTTGGCGAGCTCGGTATAGAGGCGGGCGAGCTCCGGGGACTTTAGATTCTGGGCCAGCAGCGCAAGGCGTTCGTGGGAGCGGGCTTCGATGAGGCCGAAGATCAAGAGGCGGTCCGTGAGGCGGCCCTCTCTCGGCCGTGCGAGGGCGATGAGCTTTTGTGCATAGGGGTCGCCGGGGTCACGGCCTAGCGACAGGCCGCGTGCGACGAGACGCTCGTAGACGGCGCGGAAGTGCTGAAGCTCTTCGATGGCGAGTGCGCTCATCTTGCGCACTAGCTCTTCATGAAAGGAATAGCCGGCGACGAGAGACATCGCCGAAGCGGCTGCTTTCTTCTCGCAATGCGCATGGTCTAGCAGCACCGCGTCCATGTCCGCGAGTGCTTTGGCGAGCCATTCAGGCGACGTCTGAGACAAGAGCACGGCCCATTTTAAACAACTGCTCGTATCAGGTATCATTTTTCTACGGGAGGTTTTCATGACACGATTTCTTGCTGCCTTTGTAGTAATAGCTGTGACGGCGCCGGCCCAAGTACCAAGAGGCACCGCCACGATCACGCTCAACGCGCACAGCGTGAGCATCGACTATGGGCGTCCATCACTCAAAGGGCGAGACATGCTCGCGAAAGCGCCGGTCGGGACAGTTTGGCGTCTCGGTGCGGATCAGGCCACCACGATGACCCTCACGGGCGTTACCGTGTTCGGGAACATCGTGGCTCGCGAGGGCTCCTTCAGTCTGTTCCTACAGCGAACCGAGGACAAGCAATGGATGCTTCTCCTCAACCGACAAACGGGACAATGGGGAACGGAGCACGACGCGAGCAAGGACTTGATGGCGATCCCTTTGAAGTGGGAGACGCAGGAAGAGTCCACTGAAAAGCTCACCATCGAGCTCACACCGCAGACGAAAGAAATCGGTCAGCTATCGATCCGTTGGGGGACCAACGTTCTAAAGCAGAACTTCCGCATCCCGCCGCTACCCTAATCCTAGCCAGGTAAACCTGAAAGCGTTCTAAATCCAAACCACAGAGCTGACTCTCATCCCCACATTCCTTTGCCTTTAAAAACGCCGCTAAAAGCAAGGAGAGGTGGGGATAGGAGGGGATGTGCGGATAAGAAAGAACTTGCTCCAGAACATGGAACAGAATCCTCGGTTCTGACGGTTAAGAGGCTAGTTAGTTAGTTAGTTAGTACTTTTCGGTGTCGGGGATACTGTAAGATGTCGAACGATGCCGCTCATTTCACTAGCCGACCAGGAAAGGCTCCGAACGGAGCTCGCGAACAAGCTTGAAAGCCCCGTTCGTGTCGAGCTCGAGCGGCATGCGCGCGACAAGAACTGCAAGCCTTGCGAGCAAAGCGAGGAGCTGCTCCAGGAAATCACGGCGCTGTCGACAACGCTCACGCTTCACACCCGTCTCACCACTTCGGAGCTCGCTCCGGCGATCCGCCTCGTCGGCAAGGCTCGGGGGCAGGTTCGGTTTCTGGGCGTTCCAGCGGGGTACGAGCTTCCAAGTTTGATCGAAGCGCTCGTGGACGTTTCACGAGGGCAGACAGAATTGAGTGAAACGGCGCGTGGCCAGCTGAACGCCCTGTCGCACCGCGTTCAAGTCCGCGTCTTCACGACCCCGACGTGACCGTTCTGCCCCGGAGTGAGCCGGTTGGCTCACCAGGCGGCGGTCGAAAGCCGCCAAGTCGACGCCGAAGTCGTGGAGATTACCGAGTTCCCGGATATCGCCCGGCGCCACGGGGTCACCAGTGTTCCCAAATTGGTGATCAACGATTCCGTGGAGTTTCTGGGCTCATTGACCGAGGAGCGGTTCATAACCGCCTTGACTCTGGTTCCGCGCCAATAATTCGAGGTATCATTGGGCAGACAGGGTTCTAGACACCGGAGAAAGATTGATTTGGTTCGATTGCGCGCATTTCTAGCCGGCCTTGCACTGCTCCTCGCACTCCCAGCTCTCGTTCCCGCCAACGAGTTCGACAATCCTCTGGCGAAGCGACTCGATCAACTGCGCCGAGGCTTTCGTCTCCGGCGCGCGATTGGCGTCAAGGTTGTCGACCTGACGACGGGGGAGACGCTCTACGCTCACAACCCCACGAAACGCTTCATTCCCGCTTCTGGGATGAAGCTCGCCATCATGGGAGCGAGCCTTCACTATCTCGGGCCGAACTATCGCTTCGAAACGACGTTTCTCGTCGACGGACCCCTCGAGGACGGCGTCGTCCACGGAAATCTATATATCCAGGGAAGCGGCGATCCCTCGCTGACGCGCTACGAGATGGACTACCTCACCCGTCAGCTTGCCGCGGGCGGCCTCAAAGAAATCCGAGGAGACATCGTTCTCGACGACAGCTTCTTCGACGATCAACTTCGAGGCCCGGCTTCGTACGGCGACATCTTGAAAAAGGGCCTTCCAATCCAAAGCGCACTTTCTTACAATTTCAATCTCGTCGAGCTGCGTTTGACACCGAGCCATGCGGGCTCGCGCGCAGAGCTTCACGACGAAGGCTACGGCTATTTCGACGTCCTCAACCGCGTCACCACCGTGTCGCGCGGCCGCCCATGGACGCGGGTGCAGAAGCTTCGCCGCGATCGCGTGATCGTTCGCGGCCGTGTGATCCAAGGCGACGAAGAAGAGAGCATCGGGAGCTTTATCGCACCGGACCCGACGCGGTATTTCGCCTCCGCTTTCGTTGGCAAACTCCGAGAGCAAGGTATCCTCGTTCCCGGCCAAATCATCAAGGGCCATGTCGACCATGCCGAGCTGAAGGACGTGAAGCCTCTCTACATTCACCGCTCGGCACGCCTCGTAGAAGTGCTGGCAGCCCTTGGCAAATACAGCAATAACTTCTCGGCCGAGCAAATGTTGAAAGCGCTCGGCGCGCATCGCTGGGGGGCTCCGGGGAGCTTCGAGTCCGGCGCGCGCGCGGTCGGCGAGTATCTCGTCGGTCTCGGCTTCAGCCAGAAAGACTTTCGCATCGATGACGGCTCGGGCCTTTCCTACGAGAACAACGTCACCGCGAGCATCCTCGTACGGGTGCTGCAAGAGCTCTACAAGGCGCCCGAGATGCGTACCGACTTCATCTGCACTCTAGCTCTCGGCGGAGTCGACGGCACGCTCCGGAAGCGCTTCTTGAACGAGAAACACATGGGCCGTATCATGGCCAAGACGGGGAGCTTGGCCAATGTCAGCTCGCTCTCCGGCTTCGCGTTCTCCGAAAGCCGCGGGCCGCTCGTGTTCTCCGTTATCACGAACGGGATCGGAAAGCAGTATCGCGCGGACTACGTCGAAGACGAGATGGCACGGGCGCTCCTGGAATATTGAGCGCAGGGCGACATGCCAAAGACCGACCCTTTGACGACGTCTATCGGGACTGAGAATGACCAAGACAAAGGTGTTCTCGTGCCGCGCCATTGCACCCTTTCGGGATTCACCGAAGCCACGAAGGGGCGGCAGGGGATCCATGTCGGCTCTCTCGCGCCCGTAACGCGTCTCCGGGTCCTCACACGGAACACCGAGTACCAAATGACCGTCGTCGAGCCCAAGGAGTGGAAGGTCCTCATACGCGGCGGACGGTTTTCCCCCACGGAACGGATAGCGTTTGTTTGCGGCTCTGGCTATGGCGGCACGTTATTGAAAGTGGCCGGGATCGGCGTCGGGCTTTGTTGTGAGCTCTCGACAGAAGGCCAGCGCGTGGTCACTTCACCGGTGCAAGAGCTCGAAGTGCTCGACAACGCGCTGCCTGGCCCGTTCTAGACTCGTACGCCTTGAGCCTATCTTGAGCCTATATTGAGATTGTCGAAATTGTCGAGCTCGAAGCCCAACTCCCGCGAGATGGGCATCGTCGTTCGATCCGCTGTTGCGCAGGACGCGGCATTCATTCGTTCCATGGCCGTAAACGCCTTTCTCGCCTATGGCAGTTACGACCGCTACCTCGAAGGCTGGTTCGACAACGACGCTGTAACGACCTCCATAGCGGAGCTCAACGGACGAGCCGCGGGGTTCTCCATGATCACCGCCTATGCCGATCCGGATCGTCCGCGAGAAAACGTCGCCGATCTCGTCGCCATCGCGGTCTCGAAGCCGCACCAGTCACGCGGCATCGGGGGCCAGCTTCTCGCTCATGCCCTCGCATTCGCGGAAAGCTCGCGGAGCAAGCCCCGCGAAGTCTGGCTCGTCGTCGCCGAGGACAACGGGCGCGCTCAACGCCTTTTTCGAAGCGCTGGCTTCCGCCTCGGAGAGGGTCTCGGAATCTATCCCGCCGGGCAACGGGCGCTACGAATGATAAAACCCTTCTTACGAGAGGCATCATGAAACTAGATCGCAGAGAGTTCTTGACCAGCGCGGCGGCTACCGTCGCGGCCGCGAATAGCGCGAACAGCTTTGAATCGTCGGCAAGCCCCGCTCTTGATCTCGGCCTGCGCGCGGATTTTCCGGCGGCCACGAAATCGAACTACCTCAACACACCCTATATCGGCCCGCCGCCGCGCGCGGTCGAAGAGGCGGGCATTGCCTTTGTGCGCGCGAAGTCCGAAGATCCCATCCTGCTCGGAGCTATGCTCGAGAAAGGGAACGAAGTGCGCCGGCGCTTCTCGTCTCTTTTCGGAGCCAAGCCCGAGGAGGTCTCGTTTCTTTTCGCGACGAGCGAAGGCGAGAACATCATTGCGGAAGCGCTCGACTTGAAGCCGGGGGACAATGTCGTCATCGACGATCTGCACTACGAGACGACCTACGTTTTGTACAAGACGCTGGAGAAGACCAAAGGCGTAGAGGTGCGCGTCGTCAATGCCGTCGACGGACGGGCCGACCCCGAACATTTCGAGCCCTATGTCGATGACAAGACCCGCGTGGTCTCCGTTTCCTGGGTCTCGCATCAAAATGGCTTCCGCCACGATCTCAAAGGGCTCTCCGATCTTGCTCACGCGCATGGCGCTTATCTCTATGCGGACGCGGTCCAAGCGCTCGGCATGTTCGAAACGAACTTCCACGACGAAGGCGTAGACTTCTTGACTTCCGGTACCTACAAGTGGCTTTTAGCGAGCTATGGCGTCGCACCCTTCTATATTCGCGAAGAACATCTCGATTGGGTCGTTCCCGACCGTTTGGGTTCGCTGTCGATTCGCGACACGCTGCCGAACTACGAGTTCCGCCTCTACGACACCGCGCGCAAATACGAATATGCGACGCTCGCATTCGGTCCGCTCTATCAGCTCGGCGCCTCACTCGACTATCTCGCGAAGGTCGGACTGGACAAGATCGAGGCCCACACGGTGGACCTCGCGCACCATTTGTGGAGGGGACTCCTCGAGCAGGGGCTTGCCTTGCATACGCCCAAAGGGAACGGGTCGAGCATTGTGTCCTTCGAGCACGGCGGAGACCCGAAAGCTGTAGAATCACTGTTCGCGAAAGAGAACATCAAAGTGAGCTTTCGTGAGAATGGTCGGATGATCCGCGCCGGGGCAGCGCTCTTCAATAACAAGTCCGACATCGACCATCTACTCGATACCGTCAAGAAAATCGCCTCTCTATGAAACGCTACGCCGCCTACGATCCTCCGGAATATCAGAACTGGCGTCCCGATCCCGCCGTCATGGAAGAGTTCCGGACGCGCGTAATGCAGGACCCGACGCGCCGGAGCGTCGTGTCCGCACTGACGCCGCAGCGGCACCTCCGGCTCTACAAGGGTCTCGTGCGCAATCGACTCCACGACATCACGCTCAAGCGATGGGTCCGTCAGGGTGTCATCTCAAAAGCCTGGCTCGGAACCGGGGAAGAGGCCACGACTATCGGTGCGGTCCATGCACTCCAAAAAGGCGACATGGTGGGTCCTATGATCCGGAACGCCGGTGCGTGTCATGAAATGGGCATGTCGATTGCGGACATGCTGCGCGCATATCTGGGAACGGAAGACTCGCCCTCGCGAGGCCGTGATATTCACTTCGGGGACCTGGCGAAGGGCGTCATCGCGCCTATCAGCATGGTCGGCGCGCTCGTCCCTGTTTGCGCGGGCGTAGCGCTGTCGTTCAAGCTTCAGAAAAAAGAGAACATCGCGCTCACCTGGGTCGGTGACGGCAGCACCCGCACCACGGCGTTTCACGAGGGAATGATGTGCGCGAAAGCATTGTCGCTACCGCTCGTCGTCTTCGTGCAGGACAATCAGATAGCCCTCGGGACGCCGCTCGAGAGCCATAGCGCGGCGCCCATGGGACGGGTGGCGACGATTTATGCGGCGACGAAATACATTTGCAACGGCAACAACGTTCTCGACGTCTATGCGACGACCGCGCTCGCGGCGGAGCTCGCGCGTCTCGGCAAGGGTCCGATCGTGGTGACCGCCAAAACCTTCCGCATGGGCGGCCACGCTACCCATGACGAGGGAGAGTCCCGGAAGATTCTCCGTGAAGAGGCTTTCACTTATTGGGGCAAGCGGGATCCGATTGGCATGTATGAGACCTTTCTTGCCGAGTCCAATCTCGAGCTCGCGACCGATCTCACGAACCGCGAAATCCTCGAGCAGGCGGAGCAAGAGGTTCACGAGGAGGTCGAGGAAGCGGCGCGGCAAGCTCTCGAAAGCGCCAAGCACTCGATCCCGAATCCCGCCGAGCAACAGCTCGGTGTTTTTGCGGGAGTTTCATGACCGAACAACCCACGAACGTGATCGACGTCACCGACGAGACTTTCGAATCGGATGTGCTGGAGCGATCGCACCATCTTCCGATCGTCGTCGATTTCTGGGCGGAGTGGTGCGGGCCCTGCCGCATGCTGGGCCCGACGCTCGAGAAGCTCGCTTACGAGGGAAAAGGGAAGTTCTTGCTCGCTAAAGTCGACACCGACAGCGCGCAGCGGGTGGCGCAGAGTTTCGGTATCCAGAGCATTCCAACCGTGATCGCTTTTCGCGACGGCAAGCCGGTAGCCAAGTTCTCGGGCGCTCTTCCCGAAGACGCCGTACGCGAGTTTCTCGGGCGCTTGTTGCCGTCACCCACGGACGAAATCGTGGAGGAAGCGGACAAGCTTCGTGCGTCAGCGCCGGAGCAGGCGGAGCCGCTCTATCTGCGCGCGCTCGAAATGGACGACGGTCATGTCGGTGCCTGCCTAGGCCTCGCGGAGATACTGGCCGGGCGCGGCGAGCGTGACGAGGCGCGAGCGATTGTGGACAAACTCCTGCCAGCAGCCGGTGCGCACGCGGAGCGGATTACTCAATTGCAGTCGGAGCTCGCGCTCGGAGACGTCGTGTCGGAGTCGAGCGAAGAGGAGCTTCGCGAACGACTCGCGGCAAATCCACAGGACAGTAGTGTTTTGATGGAGCTCGGCCAAGTGCTCGCGGCCAACCGCCGCTATCCGGAGGCACTCGATTTATTCTTTCAAGCGGCCGAGGGCGACCGCGCGCTCGCGAACGGTGAGGCCAAGAAGCGGATGGTCGAACTCTTTCACATCGTCGGCGTCCGAAGCGAGCTGGCCGACAACTATCGCACGAAGCTCAGACGCCTGCTTTATTAGGCAATCCGGCGGCTATGTGTGGCGCCGGTCCTGTCACGGCGTGGCAACGTGGCGCTCTCGTTTGCAATACCTCTTGCACGCCAGGCGGACCGTGCGTTTCTTCAGTCTCGTGTCAATTTTCTTGCGCTGTTTCAGCAACTGAACTTGCGTGTCGGCCGAGCGGAACCGATGCGCCGTGTGGATGCCCTGGACCGTGACGGAGAGCTCGGCGGTGAAGGGCTCGTCGTCATCGAGATAGGTACCTCCGACACGCACACGCACTTGCTCGGGCAAGAGGACCTTCCGGTCGGCGTAGTATGTGAACTGGAACAAGCGCCCCGCGGGCATCATGGAGATCAGGCGGTCGTTCTCGTAGAGGATCCCGTCCGCAAGGTGCTCGCAGAGCTCGAAGTCGATAGGCATGTAGATGCTTCGGTTGAGCAGTTTCTTCGATTTAGCCGCCAAAGGTGTGCTTACGACGGAGGCGAACAGGAAGACTATCAGGTAGCTCTTTGTTTTGTTTGTTCTCACGGCAACTCTCCTTGGGTTGCTATACTCCTACTGCAGAGAACGTGCCAGAGAAACAACAGCGCTAACTAACACATACAGCTAACCTTCTGCAATTTCGGCTCTGTATCCCACCGCATCACAGCTAGCATGCTGTAGCTGTTGGCTTGACGGGCGGTCGCGTTTCGGTCACAATGCGCAAAGTCGGAGTGATGCAAGTGGCCGCTAAAACGTCTCGACCCACCTTCTGCGGCACCTTCTTCTTCTTTTTTGGCGCTTAACGCGCCGACGATTACACCACCCACGCCCCCATTTTTCGCCGACAGATCTGTATGGCTCCTATCCTCGAGGAAGACAAGAAATGACAAAAGACAAACGCGACATCAAACCGATCCGAGACGCCATCGACAGCATCGATCGAGAGTTGCTCCGATTGCTGGCGGAGCGTCGCAAACGCAGTATCGAAGCGGCGAAGGTCAAAGAAGTCGAGGCCGATTGGTTCCGGGACAAGACGCGGGAGGAGGAGCTCATCGCCGACCGTGTCGAGGTGGGTGCGAGTCACGGTCTCGACTCCCACTACGTGACGAGTGTCTTTCACGACGTTCTAGAAGACTCGATCCGTATCCAAGAAGAGTACTACCAAGACCGTGCCAATGAAGGGCCCGGGTCACTCCGCGTCGCCTTCCAAGGTATCGCAGGTGCCTATAGCCACCTCGCGGCGCAGGAATATTTCTCGCGCAAGGGCGCCACCGCGTCTTATCTCGGTTGCGCCCAGTTCAAAGACGTCGTCGAGGCCGTCGAGAAAGGCCACGCGGATCTTGCAATCTTGCCGATCGAGAACACCACGTCGGGCGGCATCACCGAGGTTTACGATCTTTTGCTCCACGCGCAGCTATCGATCGTGGGAGAAGTAAAGCTCAAGGTGGACCACTGCCTTCTGGCGCTTCCCGACGCAAAGCTTTCTGATATCCGCACCATTTATTGCCATCCCCAAACCGTGCTGCAGTGCAGCGATTTTCTGACGCGGCTGTCCCATTGCAAGATCGAGTATTTCAGCGACACGGCGCTCTCGGGAAAGAAGATCCGCGAGGACGGTCTCGTTTCCCAAGCGGCGATCGCCAGTGAAGAGGCCGCGCGGATCTTCGAGCTCAGCGTCATCGAGCGTAGCATCTCGAATCAACGCGAGAACTACACGCGCTTTCTCGTGAGCGCGCGCAAAGCCCTCCACGTGGATCCCCGGATCCCGTGCAAAACATCGATCGTGATGATGACGGGGAATGAGCCGGGCTCGCTCCTAGAAGCGCTTTCAGTGTTCCGGGAGCACGGCATCAACCTCACCAAGATCGAGTCTCGACCGATCCTCGAGAACCCATGGGAGGAGATGTTCTATCTAGACTTTCAAGGCAATCTGGCCTCCGAAAAGATTCAGAATGGACTCGACGAAGTTACGAGACGCGCTCGTTTCATCAAGGTGCTCGGTTGCTATCCGTCGAAGGACTTACCCGCGCCAGCCGCTCGCTCGCCGCTTTCCGCCGAAGACGAGGCGAGCACGGAAACCGTCATCGCACCGATAGCGCCACCGCCACCGGACGTGCGGAAGGCGAGTGGCTACCGACTAGCCAGCCGTGAGTACAAAGCCGACGACACCGTCATCGAAGTCAAAGGTGTCCGGCTAGGGGGCGACAGCTTGGTCACGATCGCGGGTCCGTGTGCAGTCGAAACGCGCGATCAGATCATGACCTGCGCTCGCGAGGTCAAAGAACAGGGAGGACACATTTTGCGGGGCGGATGTTTCAAACCGCGGACCTCTCCTTACAGCTTTCAAGGGCTTGGCTACGAGGGGCTCGAGATGCTCGTCGAGGCGGGACAGAAATACGGGCTGCCCGTCGTCACGGAAGTTCTGTCACCGGATGATGTCGCCCGGGTGGCAGAGATGGCTGACATCCTCCAAATTGGCGCTCGGAATATGCAAAACTTCACGCTGCTCTCGGAAGTCGGTAGAGTGCGGCGCCCTGTTATGTTGAAGCGCGGCATGAGCAGCTCGCTCGATGAGCTCCTACAAGCCGCGGAATACATTCTCGCGGGAGGCAACCAGCAAGTGTTTCTGTGCGAGCGCGGCATTCGCACGTTCGAGACCGCGACGCGCAACACTCTCGACTTGAGCGCCGTCCCAGTCCTCCGGAGCCGCACTCATTTGCCGATCATCGTCGACCCGTCTCATGCTGCCGGCAAGCGCGAGCTCGTCGTTCCGCTTGCGCTCGCGAGCAAGGCCGTCGGCGCGCACGGCGTCATGGTCGAGATCCACCCCGAGCCCGAGAAAGCGCTGAGCGACGGTCCCCAAGCACTACTCTTTCCTCAGTTCAGCGACTTGATGGACCGCCTCTACAATGGCCGGCATAAGTGACCGCGGGACTCGCCACGCCAATAGGAAACGGAGAGCTTGGCCCTAGGTCTTGCGGCTCAACCCGGCAGGGAAGTGGTTCAATTTCAGCTTCGCCGCCGCTTTGTCGGTCATGTCCACGATCGCCGCCGCGTTGATCCCGACCGCGATCACGATGCACTCGCTGATCTCTTCCTTGGTCGCGCCTTCCTTGAGCGCCTTCGTGATATGCCCCTCGATGCAACCATCGCATTTCGCGATCAACGAGCACCCCAACGCGATGAGCTCCTGGGTCTTTGCATCCAAGACCTTCTTGTCAGTGTAGTAGGTCTCTTTGTAGAACTGCGCGTAGATGTTCTTCAAGCGCGGCTCGATCATCGAGTAAGAGGCCGGGCCCTTCTTGTTGCCAGGGTCGTAGTCAATCCCCGGAATGCTGTCCTTCTTGTTAGCGACCTCCGAATCGTTCGCCATCTGATTCAACCTCCTCCTACAGAAAATCCAAGCTGCCAGGGCGTCGTCATGATACCACGCGGAAAGATTGCACTAATACATACGACGAAAGCGACGCAAAGTTCCTGAATGCAGCAGTTGCGCCGAACCTCGCCGGGGTGAAATCTAGTCGAGCCTCAACTCTTCCCATCGCACCCGGCCGTCCTTCACGGCATCCCGCAATCGCCGCTCGCGCTTCGTCAGATTGGCGGACGGCCCGGTCTTGACTTCCACGAAGATGATTTCTTCGAGCGCATCCTCGTCCAGCCCATCGAACACGATGAGGTCCACTGGGGTTCCGAGGAAGCGTACGTCTTTCGGGTTGTATGGGAAATCTCCGAGCCATGGCGCGAGATGCTCGCTCACTTTGCCGGCAATGACGGCGCGGCTGCGCTCGACCGCGTCGCGCCGGATCTCGGACTCTGCTTCGAGCTTCCAATGATCGAGAAGCTCGGAGGCGCGGCGCTCGGCACGGTTCCTGACATCGACTCGAGTTTGCAGGAGCAGCAGCACGAGCAGAGCGATGACGAAGACCAGAAACGGCAACAGCCAATCCATCGAGCTCATCTCGACCTCTCGTGATAGCGGCGCGCCTTGTCCTCCTCTAGAATGAGTGGCGCGTAGTAGGGCTCGCCTTCGAGTGCCTCGAATTTCTGGCGCCAGTTCTGACCCGCTTCCTCTGTCGAGAGAAACGACCAGTCCTGCCGGTGGTAGTTCCAACTCTCGGGGCGAAGCGTCTGGGCCTTGTCCCACAACGCGTTCGCTCTTTCTGGATCGCCGTTCTGGTAAAGGTAGACGGCGAGCTTGAAGCTCGCATCCGCCATCGCCTCATCGTCATCCGGTGAGCGCAAGCGCCCGACGATTTCTTCCGGGGTCATGGCATGACGGCTCTCGGAGCCGTGCTCGACCCAATCGGCCAGCGCGGCGACATAGTCATCTCCGTTCACCGCGATAGCGCCGTTACCAAAATCTACGTTCTTCGAGTAGGCCACCTCGTTCGGTCGAACGATGACACCTTCCTCGTCGATCCACAGACCGGTGGGGACGTTGGTCATGTTGTAGAGCGAGCTCACGGTGTGGCCGACGTCGATGAGCGTCGTGTAAGTCGCTGCCGCCGCGTCGTAGAACTCACCGGCTGCCTCTAAACCACCGGTGTCTTGCGCGACGGAAACGATCTCGAAGTTCTGGTCACCGAGCTTCTCGTAGACGGCCTGCCAACCTGGCAGGTCGAGGCGGCACCCTCACCAGGACGCCCACGTGATGAGGAGGACCTTCTTGCCTCGGAAGTCAGATAGGCGAACGAGCTCCCCGTCGCGATTCGGAAGCTCGAAGTCCGGGGCAATAGCAGAATCGAAGTAAGCCCGTCGGGCGAGTGCCAGCGGACCAAGGCTCCAAACGCGGCGCTCCGGCACAGCCACAACCGCTTGAGCCAAGCGGCGTGCCAGACCGGTTACGGCAAACCACTGAGAGCCGTCTCGCGACAAGAGAAGAGGATCCGGTCCCTCCTCCGAGGCCGGTACGCATAGAGCTTCTAGGCACGCGCCCTCGGGCTTGAGCTCGAACCCGGTGACCCGAGGCAGGTCGGCCGGAACGACCCAAAGGTCGGATTCGTGCGTCAGCGCCCGCTCGAGCGCGACCACGCGATCGTCGCGAATCACGGTCGCAGGGCCGGGAGTCATCGTTTGTCCGTAGCAACCGGCACAAACAAGCAGCGGAAAGAGCTTCCAGTTTTGCATACTCTCCTACGCGAGGATCGGCTCGATTGAAAGCATCGAGTACTCCCCGCCGACATCGGCACCCTATAGCCGGGTTGTCGACAACGCAAGTATGACAAGAAAAGCTCCGTCCCGGACGCAGTTGGTTGCTGGTGCTTGAGCCCATACTGGTCGAATCCATCTTCAGCCTTTGTGCTACCCTCCGACCCATGGTCGGTGAACAGGCGGGGCCGATGTTTTCTTGTAACCTGGCCCGCGGAACTCGTGCGTTCATTCTTGTCGTCTTGTCCGCGTGTTTGCTTGCCTCTTGTCGCGCAGACAACGATGAGTTGAGCTCTATCGCCGTCCTTCCACTCGAGAACGCCAGCTCCGATCCGAGCGACAGCGATTACCTAGCCGACGGCATCACTCAGTCGGTGATCATGCGGCTGGCTCAGGTGGGTTTACGTCTGACGCCATGGGAGTCTGTTCGCCGATTCAAGGGCAGCAAAGTCGAGCCTCGGGACGTGGCCCGCGAGCTCAACGTGGACGCTGTTTTGTTGGGGACCTTCCAAATTGCGGAAGAGCGCATTCTCACCCGGCTCACCCTCGTCGAGGCAGATAGCGGGATCATCGTCTGGGCGGAAGAGTTTGAAGAGTCCTATCAAGATCTGTTCCGGATGCAGCGGCGTATCGCCGAAGGCGCAGCGACGAGCTTGAAGCGCTCACTCAGCGGTGAAGAGGAAAAGGCGCTGGCAACGCCGGAGTCGACTAGCGTCGAGGCTTACGACCTCTACATGCAGGGCTCGTATCTGTTGCACCAGGAAGGTCGAGAGTCAACCGCCGTGTCGCTCGACTACTTCACACGCGCCGTCGAGCTCGATCCCGAGCTCGTGGAGGCTCATGTGGGGATCGGAGCGGTATACGGCACACGTTACCATTTCGGGTGGGGGAGTGGCCCCTCGAGCCTGGAGCGGGCAGCCTCCAGCTACCGACGGGCGTTAGCGCTGGACCCAGGCTCCATGAGCGCACGAAGAGGATTGCTGTTACTGAGCTTCTTCAAAGGGGAAAGTGAAGCCGTTCTCGAACAGGGACGGCTGGCTGCACAGTCAGGTCGAGCCGATGACGTAGAGACGTTGTTGACGCGTGCTCAGTCCCTGCATTACGGCGGATTCACCGAGCTCTCTTTGGAGCCCTATCGCCGCGTCATTCAGAATTCAGATTGACCCGGGCAATGCGGGAGCCCACTATCAGTTCGTGTTAGCTGCCACCTGGTCCGGTGCGTTCGCAGAAGCCGTTGAGGTCGGAGGTGTCTTCGTCCAACGATTCGGGGGCGATCCGGACATCCACGCTCATCTAGGTACCGCCCATTACCTGCTGGGCAACACTGAGCGAGCGCGACAAAGCCGAGGAGCTGTGGAATAGGGCAGTGACAGCGATCGAGGCGAATCTCTCAACCTACCCGGACCATTCTGGCATGCGATCCTACCTCGCGGGGTTTCGAGCTCTCTTGACCGGTAGCCTCGCTCCGCTACACGAGGCGGATCGGACGTGGCGGGCCGCCGGTTATTACGGCTGGGAGATTGAGAACTTGATTGCGCCAATGGTGCAGCTTGGTGATACAGAAGCCGCCATCGAGCTCCTTCGTGAGAGTGTGAGGCGGGGACACCTTTTTATTATCTGGAAGACGTCCCTGGAAATCGCTTCCTTGACTTTGCCGCCGTCTGAAACGCTCCAGCAGTTGAACGCCGAGCACGAAGCCCTGAAGTCACGCCTCCGGAAACGATTTGTTGAGGACACACTCGGCCTAAGCGGCGGTCGTGGTCGCTAAGAATTCCTGCAACTGCTCGGCGGTCATGGTTTTGGGCCAGAAGCCTTGGACGACGCCCGATTCCGTGCTTTCTGCCAGCCCCGGCGGCGAAACGGATGACGTCAGGAGCCGCTGAATGTCGGGATACTTTTGGGCGATGCGCTTGAGAAGCCGGAGGCCGTCCTCTACAGGCATTTCGTAGTCGCTGAGAACGACGTCCACCGTGCCGGTCTCCACAATCTCGAACGCTTCTTTCGAAGAGCCTGCCGTCGAGATCACTAGGCCGGAAGATGCTAGCTCGTGTGCCGTAAGCTGGAGGTCGGCTACGTCGTCGTCGACGATGAGTAAGCGGATGTGCTTGACCGCTAGGGGAAGCGTCACCGTGAAGGTCGCGCCATGGCCTTCCTTGCTGGAAGCGGCTATCGCGCCTCCGTGTAGCTCGACGATCTTCTTGGCCATGGCCATCCCGATACCGGAGCCTTCGATCTCACGCGCTGTCACGAGCCGGCGGAACGGCTCAAAGATCCTGTCGGCGCGCGAGGAATCAAAGCCTATTCCGTTGTCGACGACCGAAATGCTGCACCAGCCTTGTTGCTCATCCTGCTCACATCGAAGCTCGACCTTCGGGGGCACGTCCGGCTTGCGATACTTCAGTGCGTTGCCAATCAGATTCTGAAACAACTGGTGCAAAAGTACTGAGTTGCCCCTGACCTCAGGCGCATCACCGAGAACTACAGAAGCTCCAGTCTCGGCGATAACATCTTCAAACTCCGAGCGTGCGTCGTCGAATACTTCGTTCAATGCCACCGCGCTCTTAACCGGCGGGGAGGCATCGACCTGCGCGTAGCTCAGAAGGCTGCTGATTAGGTTGTGCATACGCGCGGCGAACTTGTCGATATCCTTGAGTTTGCCCGTTGCGCTGTCGCTCAGGTCGTCACCATCGTCCTCGAGAATCATTGATGCCCAGGCTCTGATGTGCCGCACGGGCGCCTTGAGATCATGTGCCGCTGCGTGCGCGAAATCATGCAAGGTCTTGTTGCTGCGCTCGAGCTCGACTTCGGACTGCTCGAGCTCGCTCAGGGCCGACGTCAACGCCTCCTGCTTCTGGCTGAGCTCGAGAAGCATGACCCGCGACTCCCTGACGCGATGCGTCAGATCCGTCACGTCCTGAATGGACAGCATTGCGCAGCGTTGGCCCTCGTGCAAGTTCACGACGCGAGTGACGGTAGTGTGTTGAATCCGTTCACGGGCGCCGCTCGTCGTCGCGGGAACGATCTGGCCATGGAGCCGCGAGGAGAAGACGGTTGGAACACCGGTCTCGAAGACTTGCGTGAAACGGAGCGCATAGCGGTCGTGCCCCAGATGCGGGAACCGGTCTACGATGCTCCGGCCGACAATCGATTCGCTCGAGACGCGTGTCCATTCCTCGAGGCAACGGTTCCAGAAAAGCACGACCATATCCTGTCGAACGACGACAATACCGAGGGGCACGTGGTCCAACAGATGGAAGTCGTGCTGTGGGGGGTGAGTCTTCGGCTCGCCGCCCGCGACCAACTCATCGATCATCCGACGACCGGTCGCGTTTCGGGGATGGTGGCATCCAACGCATCGATGAAACCCTGAAAGGATCCGATCTCGAAGACGAGCAGCACCTCTCCACGGATCAGGTGCTCGGTCACATAGAACTGCGCGTGCCCGAGTAAGATGACCTGGCCAGTCGCGCTCTCCCGCAGAACCGAGCGGATCGCCTGCTCTTGCTCGACATAGCTCGGGATCGAGTAGTTCAGTTGGGCGTCGAGCATGTTGCTGATCGATCCCATCACTCCGTTGATCACCATGTTGCCGATCTCGGAAAGAGCGCTCCTTTTCACATCGTCGAAGTCCTTGTCGTCGGCGCGCTTGCCCGTGAGAATGTTGACCAGCTTGTTGGCGCTGTCCTGAGAGAAGACCAGCGAAGCCGTTCCTTTGAACGGACCGTGGAAACCGAGTCGGACCGCGGCCGTGACGCCGTCTCCGATCTGGTCGATCTTACTCTCGAACTCCTCGGCCGAAAGGATCTCGACTTCTGGCATGCGCAGCTTAATGTGCGCACTCAATACCTCGTTGAGTATGCCGGCAGCCCTGCCTATCCCAATATTGAGCAACTCGCGGAGCGCGTCGAGCTGCTTTGGTGACGCTTTCATGAAACGGCGTCGGCCCTCTCCCCGACAAGTCGCGCGACGGTCTCGATCAGCTCTTCTTCCCGAGGCGGCTTGTTGAGGAACGCATCGGCTCCGAAACCGGTACAGGATTCTCGTGTGCTCTTCGTGACATCCGCGGAACCAACGATCTTGCGCACATCGATACCACACTCCTGAATCGCCTCGAGAACGCCTTGTCCTTCGATCCCGGGCATGCTTAGGTCGAGCGTGATGCAGTCGGGACGCACTTTCGTCACGAGCTCCAACCCGAGCCTCCCATTGGCGGCCTCTTGGACGGAAGGCCCTTGTTTCTCGAGTATTTCCCGAGGATATCTAGCATGTAGCGAGAACCGTCGATAATTGATGATGTTAGCCATGACTGCCGCAGTTACAGCATGCCACCTCTCATGCTTCATCGGCGACGCCCGAGAAACCTTTAGAGACGGGGTTTTTACGTCGACTTGGTCCGTTTCCGCGCTTCGGCGCGAGCGTTGACGAAAATCGAGGACTCCTCAAGTCGAGCGAGATAGACTTACACGCATGAGAATTGCACCTTTCGAGACCGAAGACTTCTACGCGCGCTACGAATTTACGTCGCCCCACATCCTGTCCGTCTCCGACTGCGAGACCGTCAGCATCGCGGAGCTTTTGGAGCTCGCTGGGCGATCGATGGCGGATCTCGGCCGAACCCGTTTGAGCTACACCGAGTCGCGGGGCCACCCGGAGCTCCGAGCCGCGATCTCCGCTTGCTATGAGCACGTCGACGCGGAAGCCATCCTGGAGCTCAACGCGCCCATCGAAGGCATCTATATCGTGATGGAGGAGCTCCTGGAGCCTGGCGACCGCGCCATCGTTCTGGGACCGTGCTACGACGCGTTGCACAACATTCCCGAGCACGTTTCCGGCAACGTCGAGTACTGGATGCTCGAGCCGGTGGAAGGCGCGTGGGCGCTGGACTTCGACAAGCTGGACGCTCTACTGAGACCACCCACGAAGCTCCTCGTCGTCAACTTCCCGCAAAACCCGACGGGCTTTCTGCCGACCGAGGCGCAGTTCTTCCACATCCTCGAGCGCGTGCGTGAAAAGGGCCTTTGGCTTTTCAGCGACGAGATGTATCGCGGGCTCGAGCTCGACGGCGCTTCTATGCTGCCGTCAGCGGCGGATCACTACGAGCGCGCCATCGTCTTGTCGGGCCTATCGAAGACGTACGGATTGCCCGGTCTGCGATTCGGCTGGCTGGTCGCGCGCGACCAGGAGCTGTACGGAAGCCTTCTGAACCGAAAATACTACACGAGCATTTGTCCGCCGGCTCCCTCGGAGACGCTCGCGATGGCGGCTTTCGAGGCGCGCGACAAGCTCGTCGAACGCAACCTGAGGAGAATTCACGCTAATGTCGCGCTCGCCGATACTTTCTTCGCGCAGCGTGAGGACTTTTTCGACTGGCGAAGGCCGCAAGCGGCCTCGGTCGCCCTCGTCGGCGTGGACGTGCCGTCCGCTAAAGAATATTGCCACACGCTTGCCAAAGAGGCCGGGATCGTCCTGCTACCGAGCTCATTTCTCGGATATGACGACGCGCATGTGCGCTTTGGTTTTGGCCGCGAAAGCTTTGGCGCATCGCTCGCGGCGTACGAAAAGCACCTCGCTAAAGGAGACTGATGGAAGCGCTCGCCTCACTCAGGGGAGGATATCGTCTACTTTGATCTCAAAGTCGCACGAGCCAAGCTTTGAGCCTAAGACTTCGCCCTCTCGCGCTTCGAAAACTTCGCCGTAAAGCCTATGCGGCGGGCGGCTCGTTATTCTCAATCTCAGGCTCAGTGGCGTCGAGCACCTCGCGCACCTTTTGCGCCAGTTCGTCGAAAGTGAACGGTTTCCGAAGATAGGCGCGTCCATAGGCCGTATCGTCTTTCGTCGCGACGACTCGAGCGGAGTAGCCAGACAAGAAGAGTACCCGCATCTCGGGACGGAGATGATGCAGGCGCTCCACCGCCTCGGGCCCTCCAAGCTGCGGCATGACGACATCAGCGAGTATCAAATGTATGGGCCCCTCGTGAGCCTGAGAGATGCGCACCGCCTCGGCCCCGTTTCTCGCCTCGAGCACGCGATAGCCCTGCCGCTCCAAGATCATCCTGGCGAGATGGCGCACGGAGTCCTCGTCTTCCGCGAGAAGTATCGTTTCAGCACCGCCTTGCTTGGGCTGCATCCTATTCCCCGACGAGGCTGGGTCGAGCCTGCGAAAATAGACCTCGACGTTCGAATCGGATCCTTCTTCCGTCTTGACGATCAGGTGGGCACCGCATTCGTTCACGATCTCGCGGACCGTCGAAAGGTCCGCGTCGGGGATCGCCGAACATGACAGCGACAATACGACGTATCGCCCGGGAGGAATAGGCGTCGCGGTTCTGTGCCGCGACGGCGCGAGCTCCGCCAATCGCGTTTCGAGCGTGAGGATACCGCCATCGCTCAGCCCGTCCCGACCACAAATGGCGAGGGCTGTCACAATTTGCTCCAAGTCCACCGGTGCCGCATGCACGGCGTCCGACGTGGACGTCGCTCGGATCTCGAGCTCGATATTTTCGCCGAGGATCTCTTCCAGGAGTGGCCTGATTTTCCGGATGACGACATCCACTATTGTCGTCGAATGAGGGCTCATGGCGTCCCCGTGGCGTTCGGTAGTAACACCACTAGCAACGCATGGGCCATAGTTGGCCACTCTACCCGTTTCCATTTGAAAAAACAATAGGACGAACTACGTATCGATGCGGATTTCGCTGGGCCGGCTACACCTCAGATGCGCCGAGCGATCAAAAGGCGCGACACCTATTCGTCTATGACGAAAATGGCGATTCGTTTCTAGAAATCTCGCGAGCCGACGCCGCCCCGCTCTTCAATCGCGTACAGGGGAACAACCATGAGGGCGAGCGCCTCGTCAAGAAGTGAGTAGAACCGGAGCTCAGTCCTCGACCTTGAGAGCTTCGCCGATTTTCTCGATGATGGACCCGAGAGAGAACGGCTTTTTCAGAAGAACGACTTTCCGATTCCGAAACGATTCGGACAAAACCTCTTCGTCCGCATAGCCCGTCATGTAGAGAACGCGCGTCTCAGGATTGGCATTCTTGATGGTATCGGCCAACTCAGGCCCACTCATGCCGGGCATCACGACGTCGGTGATGAGCAGGCTGAAAGGCTCGCGCCGAGCCTCGAATAACCGCATCGCCTCTTCCGCGTTCCTCGCTTCGAATACAGTGTATCCACACTTCGCGAGCATTTGGACCGCGGTGAGGCGCACCGCGGCGTCGTCTTCGACGATGAGGACGTTTCCAACGACCGGGAGCTCGGGCGCAATGCCGTCCACTGGACTCGCTACCTCCGGCAAGGACGAGACTTCCGGGAAGTACACGGTGAAGCACGAGCCCTCCCCGAGCTCAGACGCGACCTCGATGAAGCCACCGGCTTGTTGGACACTGCCGTAAACAGTCGATAACCCCAACCCCGTTCCCCGGGATTCTTCCTTGGTGGTAAAAAACGGCTCGAATATGTGTTGGCGGATATTCTCCTCTATCCCACAGCCGGTATCCTCGCACGACATGGCGACATAGCGTCCGGGAGGCATCGTCGCTTGTTCTAGAGGTGTCGCGACCTCGAGCGTCACATTCCGGGTAGCGAGAATTACCCGCCCCCCTCGCGGCATCGCGTCGCGAGCATTGACCGCCAGGTTCATGATGACCTGCCCGACTTGACTGCGATCGACGAGCACGTTTCCGAGCTCTTCACCGAGGCGCGTTTCGAGCACAATATCCTCGCCGATGATGCGGCGAAGCATCTCGGCACTCTCGCTTATGACTTCGTTGAGCCCCACCACCGCCGGCTGAACGATCTGTCGGCGACTGAATGCAAGCAGTTGCGTCGTCAGATCTGCCGCGCGCTCGCCCGCTTTCTTGATCTCAATCAGGTCATCGTAAGAGGCGTCAGAGGCGTCGAGCGTCGACAAAGCTAGCTCTGCATTTCCGTTGATGACCGTCAGTAAGTTGTTGAAATCGTGCGCCACGCCTCCCGCGAGCCGCCCAATCGCTTCCATTTTTTGCGATTGACGATACTGCTCCTCCATCGCCTGTTTCTCGGTGATGTCTTCGGCGATGACTTCGAAACCGTCGAGCCCTCCTGCTTCGTTTCGCAGCACCCTTCCACTGAGTCGCGCCGTGATGGCGTCTCCTTGTTTCGTTTTCCATTCGACGTCGATGCCGTCGAAAGTCTCGTCGCCACGGATCCGCGCCACGAGTTTCTCGCGCTCATTGGGATCGACGTAGAGCGCATCCGCAATATCCATCGCCGTCAGCTCCTCCGCGGAGTCGTATCCGAGCATCGAGACGAGCGAGTGGTTCACGTCCAAGAAACGACCATCGGGCGTCGAGTGGTAAATGCCGAGAACCGCGTTCTCGAACATGGAGCGATATCGGCCTTCGGCTTCTCGGAGGGCCCCTTCGGTCCGTCGACGCTCCGTCACGTCGGAAAGAACGCCTTGCACGCCTACGACTACATTATCGACGCTGATGGGGCGGCTGTGGCTCCGGACCCACCGGTACTGGCCATCTTTGCTCATCAGGCGGTATTCGCTGGGCTCGCCCTTCCCTTCGAGCATGGCGCCAAAACCCGCGCGCACTTCGGCGTAATCGTCCGGATGGATGAGCTCCCGATAGGGTCGTCCCACGAGCTCCGAGGGTTGATAGCCCGAGATCGCAGCAATAGCATGACTGATGAAGGTGAGTACTCCTTCGCGATCGACGGAGAAAATCACGTCGTGGATGTTCTCGACGAGCTCCCGGTATTTCTGCTCCGACTGCCGAATCTCCGCCTCGGCACGCTTGTGGGTGGTGATATCTGTAGCAACCACGAGGACCGACGACCGAGCCTCACCATTCACCATTGGCGAACAGCGGGCGAGATAGACAAGGCCGTTGACGTCGACGACCTCGCATTCACTCGTGGCGCCATCTCGAAGCGCGGATTGGATGCACTTGGCCGCCGTCTCCCGGGACTTCTTTGACAGGAAGTCGTTGAGTAATCGCCCGATGACGTCCCGCACATGGCAACCCGACCCGGCGCGGTTGATGTACTCGACGCGCGCGTCGGACGACAAGATGAGAACGTAAGCTGGCAGGTTCTCGAGAAGAATTCGCTCGCTTGGCTCTGTATCGGCGAAGTCGACGGCAGGCGTCTTCATCGCGTTCCCGATCATCTCCGGCATGACGATTGGAGCTCCTCAGAAGGTAAAAGAGGACGTCACGTGTCGGACGTCTCTAGACGGAAAGAAAAAACCAGGTTGTCAAGCGTAGCACATCGTCACCCAGGTCCTAGACGCGAAAACACACGACCGGCCCTCGATGACACCGTCAATAACCATCGCTGAAGGATTGATGGATTGATGGATTGACACGTGCGCCCTGTACTAGTAGGGTCGGCGTGGCTGTGAGGGCCAGGATCAGAAGTGCTCATTGGCGCTGAGGCTAGTTTGACAGGGTTCTGGACTGGCAGAGTTTGGGTGCCATCTACACATGGGTCGGGCTAGAGAAAGCCGGCGTTTTGCGCACTTCTCGCGTTAGGAGAAGCGGAGGGGCTATGCCTAGGAGTGAGGATCGTGATCTCGGGATGCACCGGAATATTACCCGGCGCGACTTCGTCAATGGCGTGGCGGTTGCCATCGGGGGGTCGCTCATCACACCTGGCTGGCTCTCGGCGCGCGAGGGCACGCCCCAAGCGTCCGGCGCGCAGGATAACTATCCGCCAGCCCGGACCGGAATGCGCGGAAGTCACGCCGGTTCGTTCGAGGTCGCCCATGCGCTCCGCGATGGGAACACCTGGACCGATGTCGCCAACACGGGTGAGAGCTACGATCTCGTGGTGGTCGGAGGGGGGCTGAGCGGGCTCTCCGCAGCCTATTTCTTCCTGACCTCGGCTGGCCCCGGCGCACGTGTGCTGGTCCTCGACAACCACGATGACTTCGGCGGCCACGCCAAGCGGAACGAGATGACCTATCGAGGCCGTACGCTGATGCTGAACGGCGGCACGTCGTACCTCGAGTCCGTAGGCCAATTCAGCACCGTTGCCCGAACGCTCCTCGCTGCGATCGGTATCGACGTGGAAAGCGCGGATGCCACCAGCGCCGCGGGTAGTAAATTCTACCGATCGCTGGGCCTCGGTAACGCCACGTTCTTCGCGAAAGAGGTGTTCGGTGAGGATCGGCTCGTGAAGGGACGAGGAGGGGGAGAAGGATCCGGAAGTCGCGGATGGGCCGATTGGCTCGCCGAGACCCCGCTCTCTCCGGACGCGCGGAGGGACATCGCGCGGCTCTACGATGACGGTGCGAACCCGGACTATATGCCCGGACTGTCGGATGTGGACAAGAAGGAGCGCCTGGCCCGGATCAGTTATCTGGACTTCCTCCTCGATCTTGCCAAGGTTCACCCCGATGTGATCCCGTTCTTTAATGACCGCCCGAAGGGCAGCTTCTGCGTGGGCATCGACGCCTATCCGGCGCTCTATGGATGGGCCCAGGGCTATCCCGGTTTCCAGGGGATGAACCTCGAGCCCCTCTCCCGTGTCGGCCCCCTCGCCCACATCGGAGGCGGACAACACGGTCGTGAGAGCGAGTGGAACAAAGGACCGAACATCTACTTTCCCGACGGGAACGCGACGGTAGCTCGACTCCTGGTTCGGGCCATGATTCCCGAAGCACTTCCGGGGACAACGCTTGCGGACTCGATGGTTGCGCGCCTCGCGTATGACCGGATCGACCGCAAGGGTTCTGACGCCCGGATACGTCTCAACAGCACGGTCATATCTGTCCATCACCTGGGCGATCCCGAGGCGGCCCGCGAGGTCGAGATCACGTATGTGCGCGAAGGCAAGGCCGCGAAAGTGCGGGCGGATCACTGTGTGATGGCGTGCTACAACGGGGTCATCCCGCACCTCGTCCCCGAGATGTCCGACGAGCAGAAAGCGGCGCTCGCGTACGGCGTCAAGATGGCCAACGTCTACACCAACGTCCTCATCCGTAATTGGACGGCCTTCACGAACCTGGGCATCTCAGGGGCGAGCGCTCCGGGGATGTACCACACCGGGGTCAGACTGGGCCGATCCGTGCAGTTCGGTGATTACCAACCCTCCACATCGCCTGACGACCCGATGATTCTGCACATGTCCAGGGTGCCATGCGCTCCTGGACGCCCGAAGAAGGAGCAGCATCGCATCGGGCGTGCGGATCTGTTGGCCACGACCTTCGAGACCTTCGAGCGCAATATCCGGGACCAACTCGGTCGAATCCTAGAGGGTGGGGGTTTCGACCCGGCCCGGGACATCGAAGCGATCACGGTGAATCGCTGGCCGCACGGCTACGCCTATAGCTACGACACCTTGAACGATCCGATCGAGTGGGCGCTGTTCGCCCCCGACGACCGGCCATGCGTGATCGGGCGGCGGCGATTCGGTCGGATTTCCATCGCCAACTCCGATGCCGCTGCCTCGACGCACACGGACTCAGCCATCGACGAGGCGCATCGAGCGGCCCGGGAGCAGCTAGCCGTTCGAAGCCGGGCCCGGCGCAAAACCCCCAGTAACGGATAGGAAATTCAAGTCGTCACAATAGCCCTTCAACCGGCTCAGCCCATCGCGCTAGTTGCTAGTGACGCGACCGGAACCATGACGATTAGAATCTTAATTGCGAGCGATAGCGCCAGGCGCGAACGGTGGATGTTTTACTCCATTCCGTGTTTCGAAACTGTTACGTGAATCGAGGTCGGAGCGCCGGACGGGACGAGAGGGGGACCTCAGCCTCGCTCGCTCCTTCCGTGAGCTCGTACCAGTTCGAGGATGTCGTCTCCGAATCGCGCCACCTTCGCCGGCCCGAGCCCGGGGATACGCTCTAGCTCCGCGAGGCTCTGGGGCTCCGTTCTATCGATCGCGAGCATCACTTTGCGCTGGAACACCATGTAGATTTTCCACTTGAGCGCTCTGGCCTTGCGGCGGCGGTAGTTGTCGAGAGCGCGCGCGATCGAGCCGCCGTAGCGTGAACTTCGGCGCCGCGGAGACGCCGCGCTCGTCTCCCGGCCTGCGCTGCGAATCGATTTGCCCGGAATCCACACCGTCGGGTATTTACGCCCGGTGCGCTTCAAACTCCCGTCGTCGAGCAACTCGCCGACCGCTGCCACGATATCGGCTTCGCTGTACTGAGCGAGGGAGCCGTATTCCGGGAGTGTCAAAAGGCCGCCGCGAGCGAGCGATTTCGCGCGACTTCCTCGGAGGGCCCTCGCGAGGTTGGTCTTGCCAACCGGCCGCCGAAGCCGTCCGACCGATGCGAGGATGACCTTTTTCGCTTCAGGTGCGAGCGTTCGCACTGGGTCGGGATTCGTTTCGGCCGCTCTTTGCTCCTCTCGGACGGCGTCGGCATCCATGCACACATCGCACCGGCCGCAAACCGGCTCTTCGCTCAGAGGGCGCGCGGTGAAGTGAGCGACGAGAGCCTGGTGCCTGCACCGAATGGACGTCGCGTAGCGCTCCATTGCTTCGAGAGCGCTTTCTCTGCGCGCCTCGAGCACCGCGTTTCGCGAGCTGCTCTGAAACAGGCGACGTTGGGTCATCAGGTCGCCGGCCCCAAAATAGAGCACGCAGCGGGCCGGCTCTCCGTCCCGTCCGGCGCGCCCTGCTTCTTGGTAGTACGCCTCGACACTGCCGGGTGTCTGGAAGTGAACGATCAGACGAATGTCAGGTAGGTCCACCCCCATGCCGAACGCGTTCGTCGCGACCAGTACTCGTGTTCGGCGGACGTCGAAGGCACGCTGCGCGCGTTCGCGTGCGAGCTTCGTTCGGCCGGCGTGGTAGTAGCCGACCGCGAAGCCTTCCGATCGAAGCGTCTTCGCTACAGACTCGACAGTCTTGCGCGTACTGCAATAGACGATCCCACGACCGGTGCCGCGGCTTGGTCGCAGCCCGCTCGAGTCGAGCTCTCTCGAAAGCTCTGCTAGACGCACCTTTTGCGTCCTGGCTCGCAGGACCGCAAACTGCAAGTTCGGCCGAGCGAAGCCCGAGCGAACCGGAACAGGGTTACGAAGCTCGAGCAGGGTCTCGATCTCTGTGACCACGGCTTGGGTTGCGGTCGCAGTCAACGCGAGCGCCGGACAGTCGAGCTGCTCGCGGAGCTCAGCGAGTCGCAGGTAATCCGGACGGAAGTCGTGGCCCCATTGGCTCACGCAGTGCGCTTCGTCGATGGCAAGAAGCGCCACTCTAGCTCGTTGCAGCGACCTTCGAAAATTCTGGGAAGCGCTGCGTTCAGGGGAGACGTATAATAGATCGAGCTCCCCGCGCTCAAAAGCTTCGATCGAACCGTGTTGATGCGACGATGGTTGATGGCTATGAAGGGCGGCGGCCTGGACGCCGTGACCCTCGAGTGCTGCCACCTGGTCGTTCATGAGTGCTATCAGAGGGGAGATGACCAGCGTCGTTCCGGCTTGACGACGACTCAGGACGAGCGCTGGGACCTGGTAGCAGATCGACTTTCCGGAGCCGGTAGGGAGCAGCACGACCGCATCGCGTCCCGAAAGGACCGCGGCAACCGCGTCCGCCTGCCCAGGCCGAAAATCGGAGTAGCCAAAGACCTCTGCCAGGACTTCACGAGCCTCGAGCAGCACGGCCCTCCGGTTCTGGTGGCTGATTCATCCGCGCCTTGAACTCGCGAGCCCGCAGCGTCCAGTAGAGGTCCACCCGCGCGCGGAGAAACCACCCCGCCCCGGTACTTCGACATCGACGAAGGCCGCGTTGATGTCCGGGATGATGTCCGCGATGGAGAGCTTGGCAAGCTCGAGTGCCGCGACCGGCACGGAGCTGACGCCAGCAAGCCACAGGGCGGCAAGGCAGAACGACGAGCGCTTCATGTGCACGGACCTCGACGGTGAGTTTACTCCACGACGCCTGCCCGCGGAGATCGGCGCCTTTCTGGGACGCTACGATCGCGGTAGGCGCGGCACCGTAACGGGGCTGGCTGCCTCCACCTGACTCCAGATCCGCCGCCCAACCTTGTCGGCTTCGGCAATGAGGCTCGGCTCATCCACCGTGAGAATCTTACGGTCGCGCATGATGAACTGACCATCGACCAGGACGGACTCGATGTCCGACGGTTGACCGTTGTTGATCCACGCGGAGAGGATGCGCCCCGCCGGCACGAGGTGGGCCCGCTGGGTGTCCAGGACAATGAGGTCTGCCTTCTTGCCCACTTCGAGCGAGCCGAGAAGCGCTTCCTGCCGCACGGCTCGCGCGCCCCCTTGCACGGCGTCCGCGAGCATGTCTTCTGGCTGAGGCTGGCTGCCGGGGGTCACATCGTCGCGCTGGATGCGTTCCGTCACCAGGGCAATCCGCATGGTCTCCAGCATGTCGTTGGTATTGTTGTCGGTGCCTTGAGCGATGGGGCAGCCCGCCGCTCGCAAGGCGGAGATGGGTGGGATGACCCCTCGGTTCGCTGCCATGTGAGCCTGATGCGAAATGATCGTGCCGGAGCGGCCAAGCAACGCGATCTCGGAATCGTCGACGTAGCGGCAGTGCGCCGCGAACAGCCGCGGGCCGAGGAAGTCGTGCTTGGCGAGATACTCCGAAGGGCGAAGGCCATGGTGTCGCAGCATGTATTCCACCTCCCAGGTACTCTGGGCCAGGTGGATCGTGTATCCGAGATCGTTCTTCTCCGCGAAGTCGCGGACGGCGTGCAGGAGCTCGGGCGATGAGTCCTCAGCGAGCGCGGTGGTCGGGAACACGCTGATGCGTCCCTGCCTCGCGCCATGCCAAGACTCGAACAAGTCATGGGCGCTCTGCAAGCCCTCGTCTCGCAGCCTGGCCGAGAACCTGGGCGCTTCACTGCGGGCGAGGCTCTCCGCGGACAAAGGACCGGCACCGTTCTCGATGTCGCGCACGGACTCCGCGAACACCCAGCGCAGGCCTGTGTCCGCCAAAGCCGCGGCCGAGCTGCCGATGCCTCCGGTGTACTCCACGACCGTGGTGACCCCGCCCCGTATGGATTCCAGAGCACCCATGACTGCCATCAGCGTCGACTCCTCCTCGGAAAGGAGACTTCTAGGTCGGATGGCCAGGCGATAGCTGTTGGGGAATCCGAAGTCCTCGTTGAAACCACGCGCGAGGGTCGCCGCGAGATGGGCATGACAGTTGATGAGGCCAGGGAGGAGGGCCTTCCCCCGTCCGTCGTAGACCTCAGCCTGGGGATAGGTTTCAAGGATGGCGTCGGTAGGGCCGATCGCCACGATCTTGTCGCCTTCGACCGCGAGCGCCACGTCGTGTTGAACGGCATCGGCGTTCACGACGGTTGTATGAGAGAAGACGACGGCTGCGCTCGCCGTCGCCTGAGCATGCAGGCCTCGTTGCTCGAGAAGAAGAGCTGCGGCGCCGGCGCCAGCGAGCAGCTGGCGCCGGGTGAGGTTAACCGAGCCGCGAGGGGAATGCGGGGGGGACGACGAGCCACGAATAAGGGAGTCTGACATAATGTAAGGAACATAGTTGACGCGCGCGTTGCAGTCAAGAAAGCCGCTCTCTTGATCCTGGTCGGCGGGGTCTGAGGAGCTGCGCGCAAGACGCGTCGGTCCTTCGCAACGCCGTACAAGATCATCGACGTCAACCGATCCGCGAGTGAAGATTGAGGGCGTGGCGTGTGTCACCCTCGACTCTGAGAGCGACGACCGTATAGAAGTTAGCTCGTCGACTGCAGACGGTAGTAGCTACCTGTCCGCAGAACGTGTGGGCAAAGAATCAGATCGTGGTGACCTGCTCACCGCTCAATAGGAACGGAATCCAACCTTCCGCACATTCCCGTCCGTATCAACCGAATATCCATCGGGCTCACCATCCTCCCAGGTCAGATCGGGCAACAAACCCTCCAGCACTTGTCGGTGATCCTGGATGATCTTCTTGTTCGCCTTCTTGTATGCCACGTTGTCCCACTCGTTTGGATCGTTATCGTGATCGTAGAGCTCCTCCAGGTTGATATCAGGATAATAGATGTACCGGTACCGCTTACTTCTCACGCTATGCCCGATGACCGGTTCATCGGTCCAACTGAACTGATAGCTTGTCACTACTGGCGGAGTTGTTCTGTTCGGATCCTCGAATTGAGGTACCAGGCTTCTGCCATCCAGGTGTGAAGGCAGATCATATCCAGCCAGGTCAACGAGGGTTGGATAGAGATCCATCAAGCTCACCGGCTGGTCGCTTTTCGCTCCAGCGCGGGTCCTCCCGGGAGCTGAAATGATCAGCGGTACTCGCGTCGATCTCTCCCAGAGCGTAAACTTCTCGATGTTTTCCTTTTCACCCATATGCATGCCGTGATCGGACCACAGAACCAGGATGGTGTTGTGCGTATAGTCCGAGCTCTCAAAGGCATCCAACAAACGACCCAGCATGGCGTCGGTAAACGTTATCGACGCGGCGTAGGATTGGACCACTTTCTCCCATTGCTGGTTGTCCACCACCCACTGATGGATCCATCGGCGACCATGGTCAAAGGCATCCTCGAGATCATCCTTCTTGATCTCAGGCAGTACGATGTCTTTCAAGGGATACATGTCGAAGTACTTCTGCGGCACCTCCCAGGGGTCATGCGGTTTCCATAGCCCCACCGCAAGGAAAAAGGGTTGGTCGTGTTCTTGGCTGAGTTGGTAGCGGGCCCAGTCGACGACATGATAGTCAGCCATTTTTTCGTCCTGGACCGGCACCGGACCCCAGGTCCACCAGCCGTTTTCTCCACCCGGCCGGGTCGTGTTGTCCACCTCGGGCGGGTAAATCACTTCGCTCGGAGCCCGGATCTGGAAGGGGTGGGAGATGTAGGAGCTCGGGTAATAGAAGTCCCAGTTGGCCGGCTCGACCTGGCTGGTGGGTGCCCATGGTGGGGCCTGGCTGTGATAGATCTTTCCCGCCCCCAAGGTCTTGTAACCACGGTTTTTGAAAAACTGCTCGAGGGTTTCCACGTCCCTCAGAGCCTCGAATTCCCGCCACCTGGGTCCGTCTCCCCAGAAGACGTTCTCCGCCCCTGACCTGGCGTGATGGACTCCGCTGAGAATGGCAGCCCTGGCGGGGGCACAGGCCGGGGCCGGGGTGTGAGCGTTGGTGAAGAACATGGAGGACGCTGCAAGGCGATCCAGGTTGGGGGTATGGATCGTCATTCCCGGATGACCGTTCATGAACCCAACCCAGTCGTTCAAGTCGTCCACTGCGATAAATAGGATGTTGGGCTTCGACTCAGTACTTGGGATCTGAGCGTTTCCGTTGTGGGCGCCTACGAGAACCAGGCCTGCCAGCACGAATAGTTTGAGAATACGGACCGTCATTGTTTGTGTATGAAGATACGCTCGATGAGACGAGAGCAAACGCTAATCTTCACCCGACAAGACGGCGGAGTCAACGACCGCATCAGAACGCGTTCAGCACTGCCAGCGTGTGCACTTCGGAAGAAAGGGCGGACAAGCTACTGTTCCGTAGGGCCGGCCACGCCGAGCGGTAGCTCATCCCACGCGCTGCTACTTCCTGACCCGGACCCACTGCACCAGGCGCCGGCCCGCAACTTCCCCCACGAGGATGCTGCCATCGGGATGCAACCCAATGAACTCCTGATCGACGCCGAGAGGTTGGCCTTGCTCGGTGAATCCGGAGAGCTGAAGCTCGGGAATGAAGGTCTCGATGGCACCGGTCGTGGCACTGCCGATCCAGATGCCCCTGTCGTACCCATAGCTCCCGCCGCCCGAGAACTCCGTGTCCAGCACACCGGTCAACGATGTCGTGCCATCGACCACATAAATCCTGTCCTGGTCATCAAAGGCGATCGAGCTCGGTCTTCCGAAATGTGTCCACAGCCCGATGAAAGTCCCTTCCTGGTCGAAGATCTGGATCCGATTGTTGCCCCGGTCGGAGACGAAGAGCCGGCCTCGGGAATCCATTGCGAGGTGATGAGGATCGTTGAACAGACCGCGCTCAGCAGTCGCCGCGTCCACGCCACCTCCGATCTGCATGATGAACGCACCATCCTCCGAAAATTTGACCAGGCGATTATTGCCACCGCGATGCCCATCCGTGACCCAAATCTCGCCATTGGGGGCGACCAGCACATGGGAGGGCCCGTTGAAGTGCGTCTCGTCGTCCCCAGGGACGGCCGCTTCGCCCAGGGTCATCAACACCTCTCCCTCCGAGCTCAACTTGAAGACCTGGTGCCCCCTGCCGAGTTTGAATCCCGCTTCCCCCCGGCGTTCTCCTGTAGGCGATCCCTCGGTCACCCAGAGGTTTCCTTCGTGGTCCACGAAGAAACCGTGGGGCCACCCGAAGAGCCCTTTGCCAAAGCTTTTTACCAGGTTGCCGTGCAGGTCCAATTTGAGGATCGGGTCTACGTCAACCCCAGCGCAGTTGTTCCCGCCACACCTGTCCATCAGCCACATGTGCTGACCATCGGGATCCTGGTATATCCCGGCCACCACCCCCAGATTCCTCCCCTCCGGGAGTTTTGCCCAGCCGTAGAAGGCGCGATACGGATTGCTGTGTTGGGCGCCTGACTCCGCGGCCACCATCACGGCCAGCGCGGCGAAACTCGCGACGAGTGTTGATCCGAATCGGCTTGAATATGACATAACGACTACCTCTCTGACAGTCTCTTGGCCAACGGGCACAATTGTAAGCTTGGCCCGCGAGTATCGATAGGAAAACTCAATGTCGTCGGACCCGCGAGGGAGGTTCCATATGAGGTCAAAAATCTTACGCTTCTACTATAGACTGGCGAAACCGTGCGGATCATGGTGATGGCGTGAGGACAAACAGCCGGTGTCGTGTTACCGGCGCAGGCCCAAAGCACATGGATCCTCAATTCTGGAGAATCGTTATGGCAGAAATGACTCGAAAATCCTTTCTTCGCCTTGCGGTGGCGGCGACTACCTCGGCTGCTTTCGGCAGGCAGGCGTCAGCCCAGTCTCCTTCCGTCATGGCGCCCCGTTTGAGCGGATCAAGAAGCCCTCTATTGATAAGCGGTGCGGACCTGCTGACCATGGATCCGGCGCTACAGGAAATTGAAGGCGGCGATGTCCTGGTTGAAAACGGCAAGATAGCGGCCATTGGCAAAGGACTGGCACTGGACGGAGCTGAAGTGATCGACGCTAGAGGCATGATCCTCATGCCGGGCATGTGCGACGGTCATCGTCATGTGTGGCAGATCATCGATGCAGGACGGTTGGCAAAAACTCGTCCCGCACATTACGCAACCTACCAGAATTGGAAGATGCGTATCATCGTGTCGCTGACACCTGAAGATCATTACCTTGCCGGTCTGGTGGGCGGCCTGCTGGCGATTGATTCGGGCGTCACTTCAATCATCGATTATGCGCACGGGCAGATCAACGCGGACAACGCGCTGGCTGCCGGCCAGGGCGTCAAAGATTCGGGGATCGGCGGATGGTTTGCATTTCAGCTGGGTGTCTCTTCATCGTACAAACCCGGGGATACCGTCCCTATCGCCGTGGCCACTTCCCAACGGATCGCCAAGACCACAGAGACGCATTGGGCGACCGCGGAAAGGCTTCAGAAAGAAGTATTCTCTGAGAGTTCCGGGGCCATGCAATTGGGGCTCGCGCCAGCTGCCGGGAACGGAAGCTCGCTAGAGGAAATCAAAGCGGAATGGACCCGGGTCAGGGCGATGGAGGTAAGTCTGCTCGCAGCCCATCTGCACAAACCGGAACGGCCCGAGGCAAAGGGCTTCATGGGACACCGGGATTCCGGGATTCCCGATCTCCATGAAGCCGGACTCCTGGGGCCGGACTACCACGTCGCACACGGTAACCGGCTCACAGCCGAAGAGCTCGGCATGCTGCGGGATAGCGGCGGTATGGTTTGCGCGACCGCCATGGGAGAGTTTCCCTATATGGCATCCGCTCGCCGCGGTCCGTCCGTTCACGCTCGGGCGCGGGCCGCCGGCGTGGCCACCGGCATCGGTATCGACGTAAACCTCGTATTGACGCAGGACTATTTCGAGCACATACGGGCCGCATTCTGGAGTCATTATCTGGAGCCCGCAGGTGTCGAGCTTGCTGAGAAGTACACGTCCGAGGATACGCTCGATTTTGCCACGGCTTTAGGTGCAAGGAGCTTGCGTCTCGGTGATGTGGCCGGAAGCATCACCGTGGGAAAACGGGCCGACCTGGTGTTGCTCGACACGAACCGCATCGGTTTCGCCATGCAGGGCACCCTCGCCGACCGCGTGGTCAACTTTGCATCGCGGGAGGATGTCGACAGTGTTTGGATCGGCGGCGAGGCTCGAAAGCGCCACGGCAAGATGATGGGTGTTGATTGGTCAATCCTCAAGTCGCAAATTGAGGCAGCGCAGGCGCGTTTCGGACCAGAAGCCGCCAGCATTACCTTCACCTGATTCCACGCACATAACTATCGCGAGTGCCGTGTCAACACGAGCGCAACCGAGACGCGGTCCCAACGGCCACTTCGGACCCGTCGTCAGCTAGCCCATCAACTTCGCCGCTCGCTTCGACGACGAAAGCGCGAGTGCTTTCGCGCTTTGCCTACACGCCTGCGGCCTTGAGCTGCGCGAGCACGCGCTCGTCTCGGAAGGGAACCCGGCGAAGACGAACACCCGTCGCATCGTAGATGGCGTTGGCGACGGCCGCAATCAGCGGTTTGCATACCGCTTCGCCCGCTCCGTAGGGCGGCAGATCGGGCCGATCCGGATTGGGATCTCCGTTGACCAGGACGACGTCGATCGCGGCCGGCGTGTCGGCATGAGTGAGGCTCGGATGAGAACGCCAATCCACACTCGTGACCCTTTCGGTGTCGAAGCGCACCTCCTCGTGGAGCGCGCGGCTCAGAGAGTGGAGCATCCCGCCCTCGATCGTGCCGCGCAACGCTTCGGGGTTGATGACCAGGCCGCAGTCGTGCGCGCAGACGAGCCGCTTGACCCAGACGTGACCAGTTTCGCGATTCACCTCCACCTCCGCAATCTCCGCGACCACTGTCTGGCTGCGGTACGCGTACGCCATTCCACGCCCCGTCAAGATGGTTTCAGCGTCGCGTGGTTTCGGCGAGACGCGCGTGTCCCAGCCGTAAGCATCCGCGGCCGCGCGAATGACCGCGATCGAGCGCGCTCGTTTGAACCCGCTATCGTCGTCGGTGCTGGCGGTGAGCAACTTTAGTCGAAAGGCGATCGGATCGGCGTGGGCCGCCGCCGCAAGCTCGTCGATGAACGATTCGGACGCGAAGGTCACCTGAGGTCCGTTCGGATCCCGAAGGTTCCCGGTTCGAAGCGGTGTTTCCCAGATCGCGGGAAGGCGCACGACCTTTCCCGTCACGCGCCGGTTCGGGATCGCGTACAGGTCCGTGGGTGTGGTCGCCCGGCCGGCACTCGGTGTCTCTTTCCTCGTCCCAATGAGTTGCGCAATCAAAACCGTCTCGGCCTCGTTGTACCCGACGTGGTTGTAGTCGACGCTCTGAGCCTTGTAATCGAACGCAACGACATTTCCCTCGCCGTCCAACCCACCACGTAACGTGAACGTATAGGGAGGACCCTTCGTGTCCCAGGCGGTCTCTTCGTCCCGCATCCACTGCACGCGAACCGGCCTGCCGATCTCTTTCGCCAGAAACGCTGCCTCGAATCCGGCATCGTCTGCCGCCGAGCGTCCGTAGGCCTGAGGGCCTTCCATCCATACCACGCGCACTTGATCGTTTGGCATCCCGAGAAACTCGGCGACCCCCCGCCGCATGCCGTAGGATTTCATGTCGTTCGAATAGATCGTCATCTGACCGTCAGACGGGTCGGCCAGGGCATGCGCTGGACCGAAGGCCGTGTGCCCTTGGAAAGGGAAGTCGTACTCGGCCTCGACAACCGTCGCTGCGCTCTCGAGCGCCGCCTCCGGATCGCCCACCACATCCGGATCCCAGCTCGACATGGGCGTTGCGCTGCGCATATACGCGTACAGCTCGTCGGATGTCGGGAACGGCGCAGCCGCCGGCTTCTGCCAATCGACTTTGAGTTTTCTGGAGGCGTCAATCGCCTGCTCTTCTCGCTCGCAGACCACTGCCACATAATTGCCTTTGCTGACCACTCGGATGAACCCTGGCAGATCCTTGACGGAAGACTCGTCGATGCCGATGAGCTTCGCGCCGACAACCGGCGGCCGGACGTTGCGCGCATGGACCATTCCGGGAAGCTTGACATCCACCGCCCATGTCAGGGACCCGTCCACCTTGGGTGGAATGTCGTAGCGCTCTAGAGATTGGCCGACGTTCCGGAGCTCTTGCACCGGCTTGACCGCGGCTGTGCCGGTAGTCTCGTTGACGTTATCCCCCGTCAGCGTGACATGGAACTGCTTCCCATCGATCAGCTCCGCGTAGGTGAGTTTCTTGGAGGGGTCCGACTTCAGCGTGATCACCGCGTCGCTGACGTTTAGCTGCTCGACATCCTCAACAGGCAGCCCGAACCGCTTGCAGGCCAGCTCCAGCAAGACGCGCCTGGCCTCGGCGGCCACCCTTCGCATCGGCCAACCATCTCTCTGTATCGCATCGGAACCGCCGGATCCCCCCTGGTCCGGGGTGACGTCGGTGCTGCCCATGATGACGCTGGTGTCGTCGTAGGCGATATCCAGCTCGTCGGACATCATCTGACGAAACGCCGTTCCCGTCCCTTGGCCGCAATCTGTCTTACCGACGAAAAAGGTCGCCGTGTTGTTCTCATGAATCGCGATCCACGTATCGAGCTCCCTGAAGTCGGGCTCGGGATAGGGGCCGGCTGTCGCTTCACCTTGCGCCACGACACCGAACGGGAGAGCAGGGGAGACGGCCGCCGCGCCGAAGCTCACCACGAAGACACCCGAGGTCTTGAGGAAATCCCTCCGGGAGGTCCCGGCGCTCCGCTGCTCCAGCGCGTCCTCGATCCTCTTGGGGATATTCGTGAAGGTTGTCATGAGCCCACCACCTTCCCGCCGGACTTGGCATCAGCCGCCGACGATCCTCCCGCGGCACGTTTGACCGCCGCCTGGATCCGATAATAGGTCATACACCGGCACAACGCTCTGGCCATACCCTCACGGATTTCGGCGTCGGTCGGATTCGGATTTCGGTCCAGAAGCGCCTTGGCCGTCATGATCTGCCCGTTCTGGCAGAAGCCGCATTGTGGAACCTGCTCGTCAATCCAGGCCTGCTGCACCGGGTGCAGCGTGCCGTCTTTGGCGAGTCCTTCGAGCGTGGTTATCTCCCCTTTGACTCGCGACGTCGGCGTGACGCACGACCGAGTTGCCACACCGTCGATGATCACCGTGCACGCTCCGCACTGGCCGAGTCCGCAACCAAACCGCGGGCCCCGCAAGCCGAGATCGTTTCGCAGGACGTAGAGCAGTCGCGTCGAAGGGTCGATATCCACGGTATGTGTCGTGCCGTTCACATTCAATGTCACGTTGCTCATCGTCCATACTCCTTAGACATCGGTTTGGATCGGTCAAAGCGGGTACGATTCTGTTGCCGGTCTGTCCGAGCGCTCGTCGAAGTTCATCGAATCGTATCGCCTAAAGTGGGCGGCTGGCTAGTAACGATCACGCCAACGCGCAATGACTGTACCGGATCGGCGCCGGTTCGACAAATCAAGCAGATATGTCTGAGCCGCGGCTACCGAGTCGTTGAATACCTGGCGCGCGACTGAAACAGGTGCGAACTTCGACCACGTTCTAACCGCCTGTCCAATCCGCGACCGATCAGTGTCGGAGAGATCTTCTCGCCGGCGCCGAAGCGCCGAGTAAGGGCGTACTGCAACCGCGCGTGTCTGCCACAGAGACCAGCGTCCGGTGGAAGCGATGCAGTAAGATCGTCTCTAGCGTCTCGCTGCGGTGAGCGTCGATTGCGTGAAAGGAGGGAAATATGAAGGTGGAAGCCTATTGTCAACAAAGTCAAAGACGCCACGAGCGGCTTCCTGGAAGAGGAGGCGTTGCGGGCCCATCGGGGCGTTCGAGGAGGCTGGCTACCGAGCCAAGGGGCTGTACGGCCCTCGGCGGTCTGCGCGCCGGCCATCGAGCGCATCATAACCTCCACACGAGCCGATAACGAGGTCGAACCTTTGGGCGTCGAGAACCGATACGGAAGGAACGCATACACGCGCCAACTCGTCGAAAAAAACGGTCCGTACCGTCTGACCAAAACGCCTACCAGTCCGCGGCTCAACGCATGGAAGCTCCTCGTGTTGATAGTCCTCGTGAACGCGGCGCTGACTCAGGCGCAGGATTTCAAGGTGACCTTGCTTGGCACCGCCTCGCCCGCACCTCGGCCTGACCGTTTCGGACCGAGCACGCTGGTGGAGGTAGGACCCGAGAAGTTTTTGTTCGATGTGGGGCGCGGCGTGCCGATACGCCTTTGGCAACTTCGAATCCCGCTGGGCAAGATTACCGGCGTTTTCCTGACGCATCTTCATTCCGACCACACTTCGGGTATTCCCGACCTATGGCTCACCGGTTGGCTCCAGACGCCCTACGGCAGCCGCACGACGCCTTTCAGGATCTGGGGACCGGTCGGCACCACGGACATGATGGCCCACCTGGAGAAGGCCTACCAAGCGGATATCCGGATTCGCTTGGTAGACGAGAAGAACCCGCCCGAGGGTATTGCGATCGTTGCCGAGGAGTTCCAGGAGGGCGTGGCGCCTGAACAGGGAAGTGTCGTGTATGACAAGAACGGCGTGAAAGTCACAGCGTTCACGGTAGATCATGGCGCAGCCATCAAACCAGCGGTGGGGTTCCGCATCGATTATCAGGATCGCTCCGTGGTGATCTCCGGCGATACCCGCTATGACGAAAATCTGATCAAGCATGCCAAGGGCACGCAGCTGTTGATCTACGAGGTCGCGGCGGCTCGGCCGAAATTGATTGAGACCTCACCCGCAGTGAAGCGAATTATCGGCCATCACACATCCCCACAGGAGGCCGGCCACGTCTTTTCGGTCGTCGCTCCGAAGCTTGCTGCCTACACCCACATCGTTCTGCTGAGCAATGCCGACCACCCGGAGCCCACGCTCGACGATTTGGTCAATTACACACGGGAGACCTATGAAGGACCGCTCCAACTGGGAGAGGATCTGATGTCGTTTGTCATCGAGCAGGATGGCAGCGTCACCGTTCAAAAATTCGACAAGCAATGAGAGCTAGCAGCCGAGGACTCGAAGGTCTGACGGAACCAGCCGTGGGCGACAGGATTTTATACTGAGTGCCGATCGAGGAAGTCCAGGACGAGATGGTTGAACGTCTCCGGACGCTCCCAGTAAACCGAGTGGCCCGCCTCCGGAATAACGTGGAGCTCGCTTCCGGGCACTCTGGAATGCAGATACCGGTACATCGACGGCGGCGCGTAGAGGTCCGCGTCGCCGGCGATCAGAAGAGTCGGGAACATCCGCGATTCAATGTCGGCCCAGCTCACCTCGACACCAGGCGGGTGGGCAACGCTCACCGGGCGATTCCCGTGCTCGAGCTCGACCCATGCCGCCAGTCCGTCAGGGTTTGCCCAGCGATAGGACGGCCCGAGCTCCCGCAGCTCGGCAGGGTTTGCGTTGAAGGTTCCCACGTCGGCCGCACTGCCGGGCACGCGGATGCTATTCATCGGAATCGTCCAGTCCTCGTCGGCAATGTTCTGAAGTGCCGCGACGCTTACCGAAGTGAGAATACGATCCGCGTGCTCCTTGATGTATCCGTTGGCGATACCTCCCCCTGCGGCGTGACCCAAGAGGTGGAACCTTTCGAGACCCAGCTGCGTGACCAGCGCTTCGATGTCGTCCAGCGGCCGGCCGCTGCCGTCGAGCGCACGGTTGGAGTCGTCCACCGGGCCGGGGGCGGATCCACGGTAGCCTCGGCGGGAATAGGCGACCACCCGGTACCCCGCCTCCGCGAATGTCTGCTGCTGATAGGCCCACACATATGCGCTGCCCGTGCCCGCATGTACCATTACAATCGCGTCACCATCGCCGCCCGTGTCCCAGTAGTAGAGCGTCGCGCCGGCGGCCATCGGAAGCTCCACGCGGCCCGCACCGATGAGATCGAGCTCGGGGGGCGGCGTGAACGGCGGCAGCGGCGGTGCAGTGACGTAGCTGTTGTCCGGCGCTTCCACCGCTCGGTCTGAGCCACTATCGACGCCAACGCCACAAGCCGACAGGGTCGCCCCGGCGACGAACGTGCACCGCTGTAGCAAGCTTCTTCGACTGAAAGACTGGTCGTATCGATCTCGCATTTCATCCTCATCCGTTGACTCGGTCATCCCTCGGGCTTCCGCACGCCTTGCCGGTGACGCAGGGAGCGTAGCTATCGGCCGATCGGTTCCATGCCGTACTTTCTGAGCACGGCCGCGAACGCGGGTCCGGCAAGATATTCGAGCAGCGCGTCAGCCCCTCGGGCGTCTCCTGTCGCAACCCCGCGCGCGGCCGTGAACGACACGTAGTTCTGCAACTCGGCAGGTAGCGGGCCGACGAGCTCGAGACCGGGCACAGGCAGAATCTCGCTGACGAGAGTCAGCGCGATCTCGGCTTCTCCGGCCGCGACGGCATGGGGGGCTTCCTCCGGTCCGAGCAGGAGGGCCTTCGATTGCATCATCTGGGTGATTTCCAGTTCCGCGAAGACTGCATCGATTGTTGCGCGGCTTTGACCGTCCGCAGTGAACGCGACGGACTCGGCCGCGAGCAGCGTAGCTTTGAGCGTGGCCGGTGTGCTGACATCCCTCGTGCCCGAATCGGGACGCGCCCCAACGCCTACACCCGTGCGCGCGAAATCCACGCGCGATTCGGCGACGATCTTGTTTTCTGCGATCAGGTCCTCAATCAGCGCGGGGGGCAAGATCGCGACGTCGAACGACTCGCCGTCCCCAATGTTGCGCGCGAGGGATGACGCCGTGCTGAACTCGATCGAGAGCGATCGTCCGATGGTGCGTTCGATGTCGGATTGCAGCTCTAGAACGACCGCCTTTACGCCGTTCGAGCTCAATACGCGGATCGACGGCGACTGAGCGTGGGCCCTCGGGCCTGAGCCCGAAACCGAAGCCGCCAAAAGGGTATAAACGACGAACGCATATCGTTTCATCCGATTGACCCCGGTTGGGCTAACGTCATTTCGCGCGGAAGGCGGAACGCTAGTAGCTCGCCGGAATAGCCGACACCGCTGACCGCGACAACGAGATATTGCTGGCCCTCCACCATGTACGTCATCGGCGAGCCAGTTTGGGGCGCGGGCAGATAAACGGCACCGACTTCCTGTCCAGTGGATTTGTCATAAGCGCGCAGCATCGCGCCGCGGACGCCCGAAGGCGTCGGGCCGAAGCTGCCTTCGCCCGCGATGAGCAAGGTTTTGGTGACAAGCGTTCCGACGCTTCCGCGTCGTCCGGTGCGCGGAATCGTCACGCCTTCGAGCGCAGGGTGACGACGAATGAAGTCTGGAGTGTCTCCGTGCGCCACCTGCCAGAGGATCTCACCTCGGTCCAAGTCGATGGCTGTGATTTGTCCATATGGCGGCTTGACGAGCGGGAGCCCCCGCACGTCGAGGTTCGCGCGGGTCCCGACTCCGCTGCCTTCCGAGCCGGCGCCTCCGGAGCGCCGCACGCCGGTGAGAACCGTGCCTTGATGGTAGCGGAACTCGGTAACCTCTTTGGGCGGCGACATGAGGCCGAGCATCGAGAGCTCTCTCTGCGACGAGACATACAAGACATGCGTTTCGGGATCATACGAGCCGCCTTGCCAGTTGGTGGCCGCGCGCTGGGCCGCGAGGGCGAGCGTTGCGATCGGGCCCTCCGCGTTGCTGAGCACGGGTGGTGTAAAGATGGGGCCGATACGATACTTCGAAACGAGCGCTTCGGCTTCGGCCCTTAGCTCGGAGGTGAAGTCGATGAGGTCGTCGATCGCGAGCCCTTGGCGTTCGTAGGCGGGAGGACGTGTCGGATGCGGTTGGGTAGGGGAGTACCATTCGCCGGGGACGTCTCCTCGCGGTACCGGGCGCTCCTCGATGGGCCACACCGGCTCACCGGTCTCGCGGTCGAGGACGTAGAGAAAGCCTTGCTTGGTCGGCTGTGCTAGCGCTTTGATCGCGCGACCGTCGACTACGATGTCGGCGAGGATCGGCGCGCAGGGAATATCCATGTCCCAGATGCCGTGATGCACGAGTTGGAAATGCCAGCGACGCTCGCCGCTTTCGAGGTCGACGGCGACAATGCTCTCACTGAAGAGGTTTTTGCCAGGCCGGTCGCCACCATAGTAATCGCCGGTGGGAAGCTCGACCGGGAGATAGGCGAGCCCGAGTGATTCGTCGGCGGACATCTGCGCCCACACGCCGGTGTTTCCGGTGTATTCGGCGGAGCCGTTCTCCCAGGTGTCGTATCCAATCTCACCCGGCCGCGGAATCGTATGAAAGATCCATCGGCGCCGTCCCGTCCGAACGTCGTAAGCGCGTACATAGCCCTTCACGTTCTTACGGCTCCTTGGGTTCGCGCCCGTCTCGTGCGCGGCGCCTACGATCACGACATTACCGGCCACCAGGGGCGAAGCATGGAGCCCGACGGCACCGCTCAGAGGATCGACTTCCTGATCGAAGTCTCTCTTGAGATCGACCAGGCCGTCGATTCCAAACTCGGGTGTGCGACGTCCGGTCTTCACGTCGAGCGACACGAGCTGATACCCGGGCGTAACGTATAGGATGCGCCCTTCGGTGCCGTCGCTCCAGTAGGAAAGGCCGCGGCCCGAGTACCGGCGCGGCGCGGCCTCACCCCGCGCGCCCTCTTCCTCGCGGTGCATCCAGATCATCTCACCCGTTCGCGCGTCGAGGGCGACCACGGCGCGGCGCGTACCGGCGGTCGAGTAGACAACGCCCCCCACCATCAAAGGCGTCGACTGAAACATGTACTCCGGCCGGGGACCCAGAAAGTCCGTTTTCAAGCGCCAGGCGATCTCGAGCTCCTCGAAGTTCGAGGCGGTGATCTGTTCGAGCGGCGCGTAGCGGGTGGACGCGAGATCGGCGCCGTAGCTGCGCCACTCGTGCTCTCGTGGCGCAGGGCTCGATTGGGCAGCCGACGAAGGGCTGATCCAGGAACCGGTAAACGTGGCGAGGAGAAGCAACAGGGCCGGACGTTCGCTCATGAGAACGATTCGTAACACAAGCGACCCGCGAGAGGGAAGTCGAAGCCAGGCCAAAACTGTGGACTCAAACGCGGATCGAGTTTTTGCGGAGCCGATCCGATAACCCGCGTGTCCTGTCCTTCACGAGCCGCGTGCCGACTCCTGCCGGGCGCGCTGAATCTCGCGATGCGCCACCGCGAGAGGTTCGTCGTCCCCCAACACGCGCAGCCCGGTGCGGCGTAAATCCTCCATGAACTCGTCCCGACCAACGGTGACGCGCTTCACCCTCATCGGCTCACCATCCGAGAACTGAAGCGAGAATTCGACGAAGAGGCGGTGTTCCTGAACGATGTCTCCCCAGGCGGTTGCTCGATCCACCCGAACCAGGACCGGCTCGCAATGAGCGCAATGAGTGTAGACGCGCACCTCGGCTGGCGGCGATACGGGCTCTAGCCGATAGAGAGTCTCGTGAACCTGTCACTCATCATCATTGATCTGGAAGGGACTGTAGGCCCACGCGGATCGACAACGAACGACGAAAAAACGGGGTCGATGCGCACGAGCAGTGGGCTGAATCACACGCGCGGCGGGTGTGAGAACGCAATTGCCGAGGGCCGCTGCCAAGCGACGCGCGGCGACGAAAACCGTCTTAGGCAGCCTCGCGCCATTCGTATCGATGGTGCAGTCCACCCACCCTCGGCAGCGCGACGACCCTCGCCGTGGGTGACGGTCGCGGCGTGATCGGTCTCTCGTTCGGAGTGTCTTTGTCGAGCCCAAAATGGCAGCGGTCCTCGTGATAGTAGGTGATGTAGAGTCTGCTGACCCCTCCATCTTCGGCGCTCGTTAGCTTGGGTTCTCTCGCACTCCACACGCTTTGTGAAGCCAGAATCTGAACGCGCGATTCAAACGAAAAGGCTTCGGAGCAGGTGAGCGCGCCTCACTCGCGAAGCGCGTTGCGGAACGCCTTCACTGCTTGAAGCGCGGTGGGGCGGTCGAGCATCGAGCACAGCAGTTCCAAGTCGAGGTCCGGGAACAAGTGGCTCGTCTCCGCCCGGTGATACTGCTGCTCGCGCAGGACGTGAACGTCGATGTGTGCGTTCTTCCAGATCCAGACTTCGCCGAGGCCGAGGCGGCGATAGATCTCGAGCTTGCCGATTCCACCGCTCGTCCACACGACTTCGATCGCCAAGTCGGGAATATCTTTGTTTTGATCGCCGATGAGGTAGCACTCGTCGGGCTCCAGCCCGCTTTGTGTGGGCTCGCTCTTCAGCGTCCAGGCGCCATAGGGCGACAGGTCGATGTTTCGCTCGAGCGCGTAGGCCTCGATGAGGCGACCTATGTAGGACTTGATCCGCTCGTGATCTCTCGAGGGGCTCATCAGCTCTAGCACTCCTTCCAAGTAAGCGACGCGGGGAATGGATCGTTCGCCGCGTAGGGCGAGCTGAGTCTCATAATGGCTCCACGACACACCATAGGTGACGACGCGTTGGTCCGCGGTAGGTACGTGCTCCCCGACCGAGGTCGTTACCTGCGTAGCCATGGTGAAATGCTAGCACGGACCCAAATAGGCTGCCAATTCGCGGTCGAGCTCCGGGACTCCACACTCGGATTTCGATAACACTTGCGGTCTCTACGTCGTAATTCGTGTACCCGGATCCAATTTGACGACTGTCAAGTTGACGTTGCGCGAGCACGCCGGCGCCGCCGGAATGACGTCTCCGTTCGAATCACGCGGCGCACGTGAAGGCGTCCCAAGCGAGGAACGCGCGACCCCGTAGCTCTCGGTGATGGCGAGCTTGCAACAGTTGGCGCCGACGCGGAAGAGGTTTTGAACAAGCCCATGCACGCTCAAGAATCTTTGTGCTTGACCAGGAGACTTGAACTTCCGCATCTGCCGCTCTCGTTGCCGCGTCGGCTCATGTGAGACCTCGGCCCTGTTGTTTTCGTACTGGTCGGTGCTGTGAATAACGGATGGCATGACCTCGCCGTGAGCTGTCCAGCGCCGTAGCTTCTCAGCTTGTCCGTCACCAGCCGGCCGGGCACGCGACCTTGCCCCTTCAACAGCTTGCGAAAAAAGCGTTCGGCGGCCCGGCGGTCGCGACGCGGCTGCACGAGGATGTCGATGACGTCGCCATCTTGATCGACTGGACACCCTTTTATCTCGCGCGGCTCGTCGGCTGGACCGCCTGTTCGGCCGTCTTCCAAGATGGCAAAGTCTGTTCTCAGTGTGAACTCACGCTCGAGCTTTTGCTGTACACGATGACTATCACAAGGTCGTCTGCCCCAGTTTGCCGCAGTCCGTGAGAACTTCCCGTGCGCGTGAGGATCGACGTACCCGGACCGACGACCGACTTGGTGCCGTTCATCGTCAGCTCACCGGTTCCGCTGAGAACATAGTAGACCTCGTCTCTGTCCTGCTCGTGGTAACCAATAGCCGCACCGGGATGAAGGGGCGCGCTTGCGGAACACGAACTCCAAATCGGGAACGCCGGAAAAGAAGGAGTACCCCGTCGTCTCGCCTCCGCCTTCGTGCGGGCCTGACTGGGGCGTCGCAACAAGCGAATCCGTCTCGATAACGTAACCCCGCTTCTGAGCCTCCCCCGAACCGCCCGCCGCTCGGATCGTTACAAACGAAGCGATCGCCGATGCCATAAGAGCCATAGCAACATAAGAGAAGCGTTTCATCCCAGCCTCACCTCCTTGTCGGCCTAACAGCTGCGATGAGCGGCGGCACGGCAAAAGCGTTGCCGAAGCGACGACCCATCGACCAATTGTCTCATCGTTTCCGAAGCCTCGGTGCCGTCCGCTCGATCGCTTTGTTAGGTGGCGTCAACTCTGATTCGCGCTAAA
>SMVB01208676.1_pt1 | contig 50657 bp, 31 predicted proteins | sample 2456461 | NCBI WGS metagenome assembly SMVB01 (sample SAMN11095934, study PRJNA526329) | marine sediment metagenome | biome: Marine sediment; feature: Surficial sediment; material: Deep marine sediment; isolation source: Hadal surficial sediment | place: Pacific Ocean | collected 2014-05 | depth...
GAGGCCGCCCGGTCCGGAATCTCGAAGCCGCCGAGTATTCGCTCGAGTGGATCGACAAGCTGCGCGCGATGGCGGAAGCCGCACCGGGATGGCGCTCGCAATGGGAGAAGGACCACGTCTTCGGGCAGTTCGACGAAGCCAGACGGATCTACGAACGCTTTGCTCGTGAGGCGCGTGAGCTCCCCCCGACAACGGGCTCGGAGCCCTAGAGTAGGAGGATCGCTATTAGACTGGTGAAACGAAACGCGGCGAATCTGAAGCGCTCGTCTTGGTGGCGGCGCGGCTGACCGATGGCTTCTTGGACTCCCCCAGAAACGTGGTGGCGGGCCTGAGGGACCCGTCTCTGACCTATCGCGCTGCCACCACGACGTGGCGCATGGAGCCGAGAGCGCCCTTTTCCCCTGATTCAAGCAGAGCCAGGTACCGACCATGACGGATTTGCCTTAGGTCGAGTTTTGGCACATTACGCGGTCGACAAGGTGCCCTCCGCGTCGGCTCTCCTGGTTGTTCCGGCGTGTTTATGACATCGCTCGAAGAGGCTGCGTTCATCATCGCCGACAGTCCCACCGTCTCGGTGGCGTTTGGCGGCTAGGCTAGAGCGCTCCTCGGAAGGCGATTCCTGCGCGGGCTCATCAGCCGAAACGTCTTCCCAGAAATCGTGGTGTTTCATGCCTCCAGTGCGCCGAATACGCTCCTCGGCTGCATCTAGAAGGCGGCGAAACCGCGGTGTATAGGCCAGGACCAGTCGCTCCAGATCCTCTTCATCGGGCGCACCCACAATGACGGCGACCGGCCGCCCGTTCTTGGTCACGATTATCGGCCCGCGCGCACTCTCTTCGATGTAACGGCTGAACTGTGCGTTGACTTCAGAAAGCGGTGCAATCTTCAAATCTCGAACCTCGAGCGCCCAATGCGGAGGACGCTTCCTTTCTTGACTCCAATCGCAAGGATGAGGACCTCGCGCTCGGGGAAGTTGATTCGGTAAAACACGCGAAAGCGGTTCTCAGGACCAAAGCGAAGCTCCCACTCCCCGCCTAACCTAACAGGTTGGGCTGCCTCATCGGTTTGCGGTTCGTTGTCTCGACATCGGGCTCGAAGCTCAACTGTTCCTCAATCGTCTCACGAATGAGTGAAAAGAACTTCAAGGTGACCACCTTTTCACGTGCAGAATGACGACGGTCACCCCGTCGGGCGCTCGCGAAACGGCCGATCCTGGCAGGTCCAACCCGCGGAATCAACGCCGCCGAATCGAGTTTTTGCGGAGCACAGGAGAAAGAGAACGGGGGCGGACCGAGCCGGCCATGAACCGTTACCCGCCCCGCCGCCTACCGGCTCTCTTCCAGATCGCAAACCGCTGCCTCTTGACTGCTGGTCGGCAGCCCCTGCTCGGCCCAAGCGTTGGTCCCGCCGTTCAGGCTCCGGACGTTCTGGTAACCGAGCGACTGCAGAAAGAGCATCCCCGAGATCGACAGGTTGCCGCGGTCGCACACCGTGACGATCGAGCGCTCGCGCTGCTCGGGCAGCTCGCCCCGACGGTCCCCCAACTCCGCGAAGGGGATATTCATCGCCCCCGCCACGTGCCGCTTCGCGTAGACCTCCGCTGTCCGTACGTCGAGGAGCAAGGGCCGCGAGTCGCCGGCCTCGAGCGCCGCGCGCAGGTCCTCCACCTCCCAAGTGTTGTGCGGGTTGCGCGAGTTCTCCACCAGGGTGGTTAGAAGCTGCTCCTTCGGGCTGGGCTCGCCCGGGGGCGCGTCGGCCGAGGAGGCAGCCCGGACTTGAGGCCGGACTTGAGGAAAGTGCCGCTCGAAAGAAGAGGCGTACTTGAAAACGTTGTCCGGGAAGATGATGACGACCACGGCGTCCGGCTGGTCCTCGATCACCTTCAGAGCGCCGACCAGGGCGAGGCCCGAGCTGGGTCCAGCGATGAGGCTCTCCTCTCGGGTCAGACGCAAGCACATGTCGTAGGCCTCCCGGTTGCCGACCTCCACGAGGGTGTCGTACTCGTCCGGTCGGAAAAGCTTGGTGTGCTCCAGCTGACGCATCGAGCGCACTCCGGGGATGTCGTGACCCTCCTGGGGATGCACGCCAATGACCTGGATGTCCCGGTTCTTGCCCTTCAGAAAGCTACCGTTGCCGCTGATGGTCCCGCAGGTGCCCAGACTGGCGACGAAGTGGGTGATCTTGCCCTCCGTTTGGCGCCAGATCTCGGGGCCGGTCGTCTGGATGTGGGCCTCGACGTTCGCTTCATTCTCGTATTGGTTGAGCATGTGGAATTCGGACCCTTCGGCCATTTCCATGGCGCGCGCAATGGCCCCCTCCGGGGACCTTGGATCCGGTCAGAGGCTGTCTGCGAACTCCTCGACCTCCGAGCCGAAAAAGCGCAGCATGACTCGCTTCTCGGCCGGTATGGCCTTGGACACGGGCGTCGACAGGTGGTAGCCCTGAGCGTTGGCCATCATCGCCAAGCCCATACCCGTGTTCCCGCTGGTCGGCTCGACCAGTTGCTGGCCTTCGCGCAGGAGCCCCTTCTCGCGAGCGTCGCGGATCATGTTGGCCGCGATCCGGTCCTTGATGGAGCCGAAGGGGTTGTACCACTCGAGCTTGGCGTAGACCTTGGCCTGCGCCAGGGGCACGACCCGCCTCAGCCGCACCAGCGGCGTGGGGTTCTCTTCCCCGCTGAGCATCTCCAACACCTCATCGTAGACGCGCAAGTGGTGGTTCGCCATGACTCCTCCTCTCTGGAGTGCAAGGGTAACACCGTCGCGGGCTTTGCTCTCCAGCCATCTTCTCCGCAGTTTAGCGCGTAAGCACCGACACCGCGGCTATTCGATCTCGTCAGTAAGCCATCGCGTAGCAGTCGCGTCTCGGGTCGGCGCCGGCAATGCGACTCCCCGTCTTGGGGTCGAGCATCACCACCGTCGAGCATCCCGAGACCCTGAAATTCGGCACGACCTCGACGTCATGTCCTCGCTTTTTCAGCGCTTCGATCACTTCTTCCCCCACGCCTTCCTCGATCCGAAGGCGGTTGAGGCCGAGCGCGTGCGGCCAGAACGAGCCGTGCAAATGAAACGTCTGAACACGGGGTCGTTCAATCGCCGTGTGCAAGTTCGGATACCAGTCGTCCCAGAACTCGACGATGTTCAGAAACGTCTGGATGATCGTCTGCTCCTGGTTATCGCCGCCAGGGGTTCCGATGGCAAGGAAGGGCTCGCCGTCCTTCATGACGATGCTCGGGGTGAGTGTATAGCGGGGACGCGAGCGCGGTCGGAGCTGCGCCGCCCGCGTCTCGTCCAGCCAGAACTGCTCGCCGCGAACGCTCATGCCTATCCCGGTGTCGCCCAGGATCACGGCGCCGCCCGTCCAGCCCCCGCTCGGCGTGCTATCGAAGATGTTGCCGTGTCGGTCGATGATCGCGATGTGTGTCGTGTCCTTGAGACTCGCCGCCTCGAGGGCGGCGTTGTCGATCGCCGCATCACTTTCGACGCTCTCTCCCGCGACCCAAAAGGGCCACTCGTCAACGTCGGGATCGAATGGAACGGGGTTCCCGCCTCGGAGGACTTCGGACGCGTGCGCCATATCGATGAGCTTCGCCCGCGCCTGAGCGTAGTCTTTCGACAAGAGCCCCTTCGCCGGCACTTTCACGAACTCCGGATCGGCGTAATAGCTGTCCCGATCGGCATAGGCGAGTTTCATCGCTTCGACGAGGACGTGGATGTAGTCGGCGCTTCCGTGTCCCATCGAGCGCAGGTCGAATGTCTCGAGAATGTTCAAGGTCTGCAGCAAGGTCGGCCCTTGACTGTTGAACGATTGCTTGTAGACCGTATAGCCGCGGTAAGTAACGGAGGCCGGCTCTTCGATGCGCGCGTAGTACTCCGCGAAATCGTCGCGCTCGAAAGGCGTGCCATGTTCTTTCAAGAACGCCACCATCTCGTGCGCGATATCGCCTTTGTAAAATCGATCCCGTGCCGCCACGATGCCTGCCTCACGTCCGTCCGATCGTGCTGCGCGCTCGGCCTCCACCATGCGGGAGAGCGTGCGCGCCGTTTCAGGAAAGGCAATCGTTTCGCCTGCCTGATAAAGAGATCCATCGGGCTTCAGCCAGTAGCTTTGATTACCGGGCCACTCGTTGATGAAATCGAGCTCTCGCTCGATGGCGCGCGCCGTCCGGGGCCGCAGGACGTGGCCGTCGCGCGCGTACTCGATCGCTCGGCCGGAGACGTCCTCGAAGCTCATCGTCCCCCACCTCTCGAGCACGGTGAGCGCCGCATGGAGAGCTCCCGGCACGACGGCGGGATCGAGCCCCTCCCCCTGAAGCGTCTTGCCGCGCTCGCGGTACCACTCGATGGTCGCCTTCTTCGCCGCCCAACCCTGGCCGACGATCGAAATGACCTTTCCCTCCCGCCGCGGGTAAACGAGCACGAGCCCTTCGCCACCGAGGCCGTAGAGGTCCTGCTCGACGACCCCGCCCACGAGAAGCGCCGCGACCCCCGCGTCGAAAGCGTTCCCACCGCGCTGCAGAATCTCGACGGCGGCCGCGGTGGTCAGAGGATGCCCCGCAGATACGCCCGCGTTTCGTCCGGCTACGAGAGGCCTCTGTGCTGCAAAAGCTGGAACCGACACCAGGGCCACGAGAACGAGAATGATGCAATGGGGACGCCGCATGGGGATGCTCCTTTCGGTGAAACCGATGCTCTGGATGCTATCACTATTCGTCCATCCAACCGGGCCGCGCAGCCCATGCGGCTCTTCCAAAATCGCTTTTGAATCGTGGTCGATTGGCCTTATGATGTGCCAGTTTCGAATGGAGGTATCCATGTCCCAATTATCGACTCTCGATCGACGAAGCTTTTTTCGCCGCGCGCTCGCAGGCGGCGCCGCCATGGGTCTCGTGTCGCAGCCGTGGCGTCTGGCCGCCGCGCAATTAGTGGAGGGCACGCCCATCCGGGACATTCGAAGCGTTGGCCTCGACGATCCCGCGCTCGTTCAGCTTTCGATCAACGAGAACCCGCTTGGCTCATCGCCACGGGCCATCGAGGCGGTCGCGAAGAGCATGTTCGGGATGAATCGCTATCCTTTTCACGATCAGCTCGAGGAGGCGCTCGCGAAGCATCACGACGTGCCCATGGAGACGATCCTCACCGGGGTCGGGTCTTCAGAAATCCTGAACCTGCTGGTGCTCGCGGCCTTTTGGGACCGGGGCGGGAATATCGTGACTGCGTTTCCCTCGTACCCTTCGGTCCCGGGCAAGACCGAGGAGCTAGGCCGCGAAGTCCGAAAGATCCCGCTCGAGCCCGACTACGGGATCGACCTCGAGGCGATGGCGAACGCCATCGATTCCGAGACGCGCATCGTCACTATCTGCAACCCGAACAATCCGACGGGGCAGCTTCTCGATGCCGCCGAGCTCCGGCAGTTCATCGACGCGGTGCCCAAGGACGTCATCGTTTGTATAGACGAAGCCTATATTCATTTCGTGGAGCTCCCCGACTATCCGTCGACGATCCCGCTCGCGCAGGAAAAAGAAAACGTGCTCGTGACGCGGACATTCTCGAAAGCATACGGTCTCGGGGGAGTCCGTGTCGGATACGGGATTGGCCATCCAGATCTTTTGAAACGGCTCGCTCGCCTCGGCATCGGCAGGCTCAACAAGAACACGCTCTCGATCGCTGCGGCGCTCGGCGCGCTCGAAGACCCCGACCACGTCACCCGTTCCGTCGAGCTCGTCCGGGAAGGCAAACGCTATCTCTACGCGCAGCTCGAGGACATGGGCTATGAACCGCTTCGAACGCAAACGATCTTCGTAACTGTAGAAGTCGGACCGGACACGGAGACCTTCATCGAGCTTCTACAGGAACAGAAGATCGCTGTACGCCAGGCGTTCGACATGGATGGCTATATGCGCGTCTCCGTAGGACTTCCGCGCGAGAACGAAGTCTTCGCGCAGGAGTTCAGAAAACTCGCCGTCCGCAACTAGCTTCAATAAGTCAAGAGCTCGAGCTCGGGAATCCGAGAGACCTCGCGCACGTTTCCAGTCACGAGGCCGATGCCACCGTGGCCGCCGACGCCTCTATCATCAACTTTCCTCCAGCCAATTTTGGTGCCGACGTCGGACGGGGCGACCGTCTCGTCATCGTGGGCGTCGCCTACAACGATGATGGCTTCCTCGAAAGCCTCGTCATCGACTCTGCCTTACTTCGATGCTCTTGCGGAGAAGCTCGTCCTAGCCGAAGGCCGGGGCGCCACCGCCACTTTCTCACCTTCCGGGCTCAGCTTGAACGAGCCCGCAAAGCTCTTCCACAAGTCCATGCTCGAAGCCCTCACCTCGGGCGAGCATCTTCGCTTGGGCGAGGTTGTTCTCGCCGCTCAGGAAGCTTACGCCCAGACCGGCGCTTTCCCAGAGCTTCTCTCCATCTACCACCTCTTCGGCGACCCAGCTCTGCTGATGCGTTAGGCCCGAGGCTCGCCTCTCAGGCCTGTCGGTTTGACGGCGGACCTCCTCGTAGAAAACGACTCGGCCCCTTCCATGCCACCCGGCACCGGGCGCGCAACAACCAGTGGTCAGCCTAGTCCCTACAGAGCTATGATGTTATTGAGGTGGTGGGTGTGACACGCTTATTGAAAGAAGCCTTCTCGAAAGCTTCGGCTACCGGACGAAGCACAGGATGAGTTTGCGCGTTGGCTCCTCGAAGAGCGACGCTGGGGTGAGCTTCTCGATCGCTCGGGTGACGCACTATCCAAACTCGCGATAGAGGCTTTGAGCGAGGATACTCGTGGCGACACCAAGCTATTGGACCCCAAAAAGCTTTGATATCTCGGACCACGAGACGGTTCCGTAAGTGCTTCTCCGAGCTGCCGCCGGATATTCAAGAACGCGCGAGAGAAGCCTAGGCTCGGTTTCGAAAGGACCCTCAGCATCCCGGTTTGAGGTTCAAACTCGTTCACACGGAAGCGGATGTGTACTCAGTGCGCGTTAGCCGAGACTTTCGCGCGCTAGGCGTGTGTGAGGAAGACCAGATTGTCTGGTTTTGGATCGGCTCCCATTCCGACTACGAGAAGCTGCTGAAAGACTTATAGTTGCCGGTCAGTCGCTCGTCGGCGAGCCCGTGACGCTCGGGCAGCAAATCGCGCTTTGGGGTGAACGAGTACTTCTCGCTCTCAGTTTCTGCACGTTCACGAAGCCCAGATCGAAGCATTCCCGCTGCTGCCACACCGGCTCTGCTGATGCGAGCTAGGACGACAGCCTCGAAATTTCGTTACTATAACAATATAGATCCCAAACCAATCGAATAACGGGGAATCGGCGCCGAGCGCCCGATTCTCGGCGTCCGAGGTAACTTTGAAGCCTGCTGCATCTCCCAATGGCCCGCGCGGCTGGATTGTCCTGTTATTCCTTCTCTCCGGACTCACCGCGCTTATCTACGAGATCGTCTGGATGAAGATGCTCGTCCTCGTCGTGGGCAATACCGTTTATTCCACGACGACGGTGCTCGCCGCGTTCATGGGCGGGCTGGCGCTCGGAAGCTTCACGGCGGGACGCTATCTGGAGAAGCTTGGGAATCCGCTTCGTCTCTATGGGATATTGGAAGGCCTCATCGGGCTCTACGCTCTCCTGACACCCTTTCTCATCGCAGCGGCCTATCCGCTCTTTCGCTTTCTGTTGCAAGGCGCCGATCCGTCTTCCTACACTTTCAGCGTTGTCCGGCTTCTCGTCTGCGGGCTCATCCTTCTCGTGCCCACGACGTTGATGGGAGCGACGCTCCCCGTACTTTGCCAGTTCTTTGCCGGTTCCGAGAACAACCTCGGGTGGACGGTCGGAAAGCTCTATGGCATCAACACGCTCGGGGCCGTGCTCGGGGCGTCGGGCGCCGGGTTCGTGCTCATCCCTACGCTCGGTATGCGCTTCACCCTCGTTATTGCTGCCGCCATCAACCTGGCCATCGCGGGTGCTGTCTACACTCTCTCGCGACGTGCGACCGCGGTCGAGCCAGCAGAAGAAAAGAGCGCCGACAAGAAGCGGCGCAAGAAGAAAAGCAAAAAAAGCGAGGCGGAGGCGGTTTCCACGATTTCGGGATCCCGAGTTTTCGTGAGCGCCCTCGCAACCATCGGCCTCGCCGGCGCGGCCTCGATGATTTACCAAATCGCCTGGACCCGAGTCCTCGCGCTCGTCATCGGCTCTTCCGTCTACGCTTTCAGCCTGATCGTCACGGCCTTCGTCGCCGGGTTGGCGCTCGGCGCCTTGGCAGCCGGAAGAATCATCGACCGCCGGAAGAATCTTGCTCTCGGGCTCGCCACCGTCCAGTGGCTCGTGGGGATCGCGGCGCTTCTCATGCTGCCGCTGCTTGGGAAGCTTCCGCCCTATATCGCGAGTCTCTTGATGGAGACGACGTTGTCTTTCGAGCGCCTCCACGCGATGGAGTTCGGGCTCATTTTTCTGCTCATGCTCGTCCCTACTTTGTTGATGGGCGCCGCCTTTCCCATGGCGACCAAGATTTGCGCAAAGGAGGTCGAGCATTTTGGCAAGCTTGTCGGAAACGTCTATGCCGTCAACACCCTCGGCGCGATTCTCGGCACGGTGCTAGGCGGATTCGTGCTCATCCCTTGGTTGGGGACGCAAACGGCGATTCTCGTAGCCGCGCTCGTCAACATGTGCGCGGGAAGCATCGTCCTGCTCGGCGCGAATGGGGTGAGCGTCCGGCGACTCGTTCCCGTTGCCGCCGCTTACGCGGCTACTGCGCTCATCTGGTGGCAAATACCGTCTTGGGATTCCGTGCTTCTCACGAGCGGCCCCTACATCTATGCCGAACGCTACCACGACGTGGCGGTACAAAAAGGCATCGCGATGGAGGAGGCGATGCGCGACGGACGCGAGATCGTGTTCTACGAGGAAGGGCTCCATGCTACCGTCTCGGTCGAACGCTCCGCATCGGGCGACCTCGCGCTCCAAGTGAACGGCAAAGCGGACGCCTCGGCTCAAGGCGACGCGATGACCCAGCTCATGCTGGGGCACCTTCCGCTCTTTCTTCACGAAGACCCCAAAGACGTTCTCGTCGTGGGACTCGGGAGCGGCATGACGCTCGACGCCGCGACACGACACGACACCACGCGCGTGGACATCGTCGAGCTCGAGCCCGCTGTCGTCCGCGCGAACGTGTGGTTCGAGCCCTTTACGAACGACGCGCTGAAGGACCCTAGAGTCCACTTGCACGTCACGGACGGACGGAATTATCTCGCCTTCACAGACCGGGAATACGACGTCATCATCTCCGAGCCTTCCAATCCATGGGTCGCGGGGATGGCGAACCTGTTCACGATCGAGTTCTTCGAGCTCACCAAAACCCGACTGCGCGACGGCGGCGTCTTCTGTCAATGGCTTCACGCCTATTCGATGACGTCTTCGGACTTCCGCACGATCGTGGCCACGTTTCAAAGCGCTTTCCCGCAGATGAGCTTGTGGGAGCTGGATCTCGGCGGTGACTACATCTTGATTGGGTTCAAAGATGGCATCACGCTTCCTTACGACACCTTACGGGAGCGCATTACCAACCCGAAGATCAACACGCATTTGAAGACGATGAACCTCCGGAACGTAGCCTCTCTTCTCGGCCGCCTCGTACTCGTCAACGAGAGCGCCGCCGCCTATGCGCGCGATGCAGTGCTTCACACGGACGACAACGCACTCCTGGAATATTCCGCGCCCAAAGGTTTTTTCCAGGACGAGAGGCGCGCGCTCGTCGTGGAGCTCTACGAGCATCGACCGGATGCCACCGCTGCGCTCGCCGCCTTTGGCTGGGAGGACGCCCCGGACGACGAGAAAGCCACGCTGAAGCGGTACAACGAAGCCCGTTACTCGATCCTCGAAGGCTACAAGCACATCTTGAACAATGACGGCGTGCGCGCCATCGAAGCCATGACCCGTGCGCTCGAATCGAACCCGCGGGATCACGAAGGCGTAGACCTCCTCCACCAGCTCCACTACGAGACCGCGCTGGCCTACGAGGAGGCCGGCCGTCTCGAAGACGCACTCGCGTCTTTTGCCAAGAGTGTCGAGGTGATCGAGAACTTCATGGCAGGCGATCGAGAGCTGCTCGCTAATCAATTCGAGCTCAACGTCGCCTATGCGCGGGCACAGCTCAAGCTCGGCATGATGTCGCTCGACGCGAACGAGCTCGGTACGGCGGTAGAGGCGTTACGCATCGCTTCCGAGGTTGGCGTCGACAACGCGGAGACCCACAACAATCTCGGGGCCGTCTACGAGAAGCTCGGACGTTTGGACGAAGCCCTCGCGGAGTTCGAGACGGCGATCGAGATGAAGCCCCACTACGTCGCCGCGCACGTCAACCACGCGAACGTCAACCTCCGGCTAGGGCACCACGAGGAAGCGATCGCCGGCTACCGCCGCGCGCAGGAGCTCCGGCCCAACTACGAGATGACCCACTACAACCTCGGAGTCGCCTACTTCCAAGCGGCCGAATGGGCGAAAGCCGCGGACGAATGGCGGCGCGCTCTCGAGCTCAAGCCGGATTTTCCGGAAGCGAAGAAGAGTCTCGACGCCGCGCTTGCGCAACTAAAAGGCCACGAGCTCTCCTCATCGGCGACCGCCCGCGAAGCCCAACCAGACTGAACCACGGTTCCGACTGGGTAGTATCATTTATTAATGGCGCGGTAGCCACGTCCTCCTTCTGATCATTCCCGCCACCACGGCGTGGTAGCCCCTTCGGGCTTTTTCCGCGCCACGAATTGGGCAATCTCCTTCAACCGTTCCGCCTGCGTGACGGGGCCAATCCAACAATGCGGCTTGCGGTCACCGTACAAGAAGAACCCCTCGTAATGCGGGCGCTCGGTGGATTTCATCCACTCCTCCATGAGCACGACGCCTTTGTCGAGATAGAACGTGTCCATGTCGCCCGTATAGACGTGAAGCTTGTCGAGGAGCTTGGGGCCTAGCGTCGACCAATTCTTCTGCATGTAGTAAAGAAGGTCGTAGTTCTCTTTCCAGTACTGAGCGACTTCGGGGTCCATCACACCCGTGCGCTTGTCGAAAAGCGGCTCGTAATAGCCGTCGTCGCCAACCGGACCGAACACCGCGGACCAAATGTCCATCTGCCGTCCCGAGCGCCCTTTGGTGCCGCAGACGAGCTCGAATTGGTTCTTCTGCTCCACCGTGAGCCGGACTTGTCCGAAGATGTCCCGGATATTGGCCGTCGGCACGGTGTACCAACCATAGTCTTTGTAGAAAGCGTTGGCGTCCTCGTAGATGTCGACGCCTTCATAGCCGGCAAAGCTCACCGGGTCTGGACAGTAAGCCCAGGTACCACCAAAAAAGTCCGGGTGGAAGAGCTGGAGCGCCAACGCCTCCCAGCCTCCCGTAGAACCTCCTGTGAGAATGCGCGCATAGGGCTCTTGGATAATCCGAAAGCGCCGCTCCACTTCGGGGATGAGCTCCTCCATGATCGCATCGCCATAAGGTCCCACGTTGACGGAGTTCACCGCGTAAGAGTCGTCGAAATAGGGGTTGGGATGCTGGAACGTTACGACGATGAGCCGCGGGAAGTCGTCCTTCATCCATTCCCGGTAGAGCTCGCCTCCTTCTTCGAAGCGAAGCGGCGCGGCGAGAGAAAAATGGCCCTGGCGGTAGATGACGGGATAGCGCGTTGTCTCCGTCGCGTAGTCCCGAGGGAGTAATACGGTGGCGCCAATACGGATGGGACGGCCCCAGAACTCGGTGAGCATCGGGCTCTCGAAACGGAAGCGTTTCACCCACGGGGTGTCTGGCGGCATCTCGATCGAAGGGATCACCTGGTCGGCCGTGAGAGCGACGCGATAACCCTCGGCAGGGTCGAGCCGCACCCTCTCGACCCGACTGTGAAGATTCCCGGGCGAGACGTTCCAATGCTGGCCTTCCCACTGGTCGTCATGCATCCACACGGTGTGGCCGTCCGCGCGCGGAAACTCCGAGTAAAGGTTCACGAATGCCTGCACGAAATAGTCGCCGGGTGGGATATCCGTGAGCGTCGCCACGGGAGAGCCCAAATCGGTCGCGTCGATGACCGCGGCCGTACCGGGAGCCAATGCTTCGACGTCGCGGCCGAAAAAAGGTGTGCCTCCGGTTTGGCTGATCTGGAGCCGCGGCTCCCTCTCGTTCGTATGCGCGATCATCACGTAGACACGGCCTGTGATCGGCTGCGCGTGAGCACTCTCGGGAAACGTGATCTCGAACCGTGTCTCGGACGCGACGCCAGCCGAAGCCAAGGTGAGCGCGGCGGTCCCAACGAAGTGTGCGTAACGGGGCATGATCGACCTCCAGATCGGTTGCACACCGTTTATACGGTAGTGCCCGCTCATTGTCTAGAAAATCAGGAGCCGGTTTGGGCCAGGCGGAGGCGGGCCGCTTCGAACTTCGGGTCTACTTCGAGGGTCGCCTGGAACCAACGACGGGCTTCCTCGGTACGTCCCTGGCGAAGCAGCGCCAAGCCGAGATTGTAGCTGTACTGCGCGTTCGATGCGTCTCGTTTCCACGCTTCACGAAAGGCCGTCTCGGCTTGGGCGAGCTCTTCCCAACCTCCCAACACCGTCCCAAGAGAGTTCCAGTACGACGCCTTCTCTGGCTCGAGCGCCACCGCTTCTCGGAGGAATCGCACCGATTGCTCCAACTCACCGAGATTACGAAGAAGCTCCCCCAACTGCACACGGAGAAGGGCGTCATCAGGCGCCAGGGGAAGAGCCGCTTCGTAAGCTCGGCGCACCTCTTGTGGATTCTCGAGCAAGCGCCAAACCCGCGCCTCGCGCTTGTGAAGACCGGCGTCATCGGGAATGGCCGCCTGACCTGCCTGCAGAGCGGCCACCGCTCCTCGGAGGTCGCCGGTGCCGGCCCGACACTCCGCGAGCGCCTCATGCGCCGCCGCGTAGCTGGGTTGGTACTCGATCGCGCGTTCGAACTGAACCGCTGCCTCCTGGTATCGCTTCGAGGCCAAGAGCGACCGGCCCAGATAGTAACGTGCCTCGAAGCTATCGATGAAACGGAGCAACGCTTGGAAGCGCTCGATGCTCCCGGCCAGATCCTTCTCGCGAAAGCGCGTGAGCCCTTCGCGGAGCAGACGGCTAGCCGCGCGAAACTCGTCGATCTTGTCCTTGGGGTCGGCCCCGGTGGATTCCGTCGCCGAAACACCCCCCACATAGCCGAGCGCCCCCAGCTTCTCGAGAAGCTCGAGGGGCACCTCGCCGACCTCTCGCCCGGATCCCGACGCGGCCCGTTCCTGCTCGAGAATGAGCGCCAACTCCGCGCGCAGAGCCCTCGTTCGCGACGGCTCCGACATCACCACGTTCCGCGTCTCCATGGGATCCTGCTCCAAGTCGTAAAGCTCCGGCCGCGGCGCCTCGATATACTTGAAGCGCCCCTTTCGCAACGACCTCAGATCGCTCCACCCAAAATGCAGAAGCGGGATCAACGTTTCGGCATAGGACGCTTCCTCTGCCAGCTCTTCCCGGCCCTGAAGCGCCCCTGCGAGGCTGCGGCCCGATAGCTTCAGCCCCGGCGGAGTACGGACGCCTGCCAGTTCGAGGATCGTGGGAAACAGATCGACCGTGCGAGCGGTAACAGAGAGACGCATACCCGGAACGATGCCGGGCCCACGAAAGAGGAGCGGTACGGCAAGCGTCGATTGATAGACGAAGAATCCGTGAAGCGTTTCCCCGTGATCGCCCAGACCCTCGCCGTGGTCAGAGGTCAAGACGAGGAGCGTGTCGTCCCGAAGGCCCAGTTCTTCGAGAGCGGTGTCGAGGCGGCCGATCAGCTCGTCGGACCACGCGACCTCGCCGTCGTAAAGGCGGTCGGCATATTCGGTGGCGTAAGGCTCGGGTGGCTCATAGGGGTCGTGCGGATCGTATAGATGGATCCAGGCGAAGAGCCTGCCGCTACCGCGGTTCGACGCGAGCCAGGCAATGGCCTCTTCAGTGACGATGTCGCCCTTTTTTTGGAGTGGGTTCAGGAAACGGGCATCATCACCGTCGCCTTCCTCGAACGCATCCGAGTACAGGTCAAAGCCACGGTCGAGGCCGGACTGTGCCTCGAGGACGACGGAGGAGACGAAAGCCGCCGTGTCGAAGCCTGCCGATTTCAAGACGTCGGCCAATAGCGGGACTTCAGCGCCGAGAGTGGGCGAGACGTTGTCGCGGACGCCGTGCTCCGAAGGAAGAAGACCGGTAAACAAGGACACGTGAGAAGGGCGAGTCAGAGGCGCGTGGACGGTGGCGTCCGGAGCCATAGCCCCTTCTCTCGCCACGCGATCGATGTGCGGGGTAGCCACTTGGCGGTTGCCGTAACACCCGAGGCGGTCGGCGCGCAATGTGTCGATGGTTATCAGGACGACGTGCTTTGCGGTAGGTGGTGGCGCATCCGGTGAGAGCCACTCGCATGATGTGGCAGCGAGAGCCGCGACCAGCGTTGCCGTTAGGAGCCGTGGCGCACGGGTTATGCCTCCCTGCCCGCTGGCCTGCAATGTCTTCAAAACAATCTTTCCCGCTTGTTGGGATATTATAACTTCGACAGCGTTTCGGAAACCGCGGCCCAGGCAGATTTGCCTAGCTGCCGTTCCTCTCGTTATCATCACTCTCCTCGAGGAGATTCATGAGAAAAATACTCCTAGGCCTGATTCCCAGTTTGCTCGTGACGACGAGCCTGTTCGCACAAGGTGCTTTGCGCCGCCCCATGACCGTCGACGACTCCTTGGATATGGTGCGGATTGAAAACGTGCTGATGTCGCCGGACGGCAGGTGGGTCTTCTACTCCGCGTCAGAGCTCGATTGGGATGAGAACAAAAGAGAGCAAAAGCATTACCTGGTTCCCGCAGATGGCGGAGACGCGATTCCGTTCATCGGACGAGCCGGAGGGAGTGCGTTTCAGTTCTCTCCCAACGGGGAGTACCTGTCTTTTCTCAGATCTGTCGATGGCAAGCTGCAGATATTTAGGATGAGGATGTCCGGAGGTGAAGCTTCAAAACTTACGAATCACGGTAGCGACATCATCTCCTACAAATGGTCTGGCGACGTCAGCAAGATATTCTTCACCGCGGACGAAGCGCGGAGCGAGGAGGAACAAAAGGAGCACGACAAGGGAGCGGACGCGTTTTATGTCCGCGAGGGGGCGAACGGAAGAGAGGAAGGCCGTTGGCGCAACCTCTGGGTGTTCGACCTCTCATCGATGAAAGAAACGCGCCTCACGGACGAAGAGCTCGTTATAAGTGAGTTCGATGTCTCGCCCGACGGGTCGCGTGTCGTATTCGCGGCGATGCGGCAAGATCTCGAGAACTATTTTTTTCTGTCCGAGCTCTATCTCGTGGACGCGCTCGAACGGCAGGTCGTCCGCCTCACCGAGAATAACGCTCCAGAAGATAGTGTTCTCTGGGCTCCCGACGGGAAGACCTTTGCTTACCACGCCCCTTCAGACGGCGATTACGATTTGACCCACGGTTTTCTCTGGATCCAGAACCCGGATACCGGTGAGAAGAGAAAGCTCCCAGGGCAGAACCAGGGGGGGATCGGAAGCCTCACCTGGACGGCGGACGGCAAGAGCCTTCTCTTCAATGAGAACCGCCGCACGAATAGCAATCTCTACCGCATCGACACCGCGACCGGTGCGATTACGGATATCACGAGCGTCACCGGCACCCTCCGCGCCCTCGCTTTCTCGAAAGACCGAACGCGAATGGTGTACTCATTCAGTGACTTCGAGACCCCGAGCGATTTGTTTGTCTCTTCGGTGGAGGAGCTGAAACCGCTTCGCCTGACGAACGCGAATCCGTGGATTGCGGAAGAGATCTTGCTCGCGAAGGCCGAGACCGTCCGCTTCAAGAGCAAGGACGGGATGGAGATCGAGGGAGTTTTCTACCGGCCGAGAAACGAACAGCCCGGAGACGACCAAGATGAAGCAAAGATACCCCTCATACTCCACATCCACGGGGGTCCGCCGGGACATTATGCAAACCGGTTCCGGCCTAGCTTCCACATCTTCGCCGGCTTGGGATATGCTTCACTTGGAGCGAATATTCGCGGGAGCGACAGCTATGGCGACGCTCTTCTGACCGCTCTCATGGGCGATGTCGGAGGCGGTGAGTACGATGACGTCATGTCCGGCGTGGATTACTTGATTGAAGAGCGCGATGTCGATCCGGAACGGTTGGGGGTGCGAGGCTGGAGCTGGGGAGGAATCCTCGGCAGCTGGGTCATCACCCAAACCGATCGCTTCAAAGCCGCCTCCCTAGGGGCGATGGTCGGAAGTTGGACCGCGGAGTCGGGACCGGGCCTCAGCTTCGATCTCAAGCTTCACTATATAGGAGGAGCCCACTGGATCAATCCGGAGCAGTGGCGAAAGGTTTCGTCTCTCTGGTACGTAAAGAACGTGACGACCCCCACCTTGCTGCTCCACGGGGAGCGCGATCTCGTCAGCACCCCCAACCAGGCGATGATGTTCTTCACCGCGCTCAAAGACATCGGGAAGACACCCGTTCGGTATGTGAGTTTCCCGCGTGAGCCGCACGGTTTCCGCGAACCGAGACACCAGCGGACGCGTGACATCGAAGAGATCAAGTGGATGCAGAAATACGTCATGGGCGTCGATTGGAAGCCGTGGGAACGGAAAGAGGAAGAGAAGAACTAGGGCTTAGGGTCCGGGCTGGACGCCGCGTCGTCTTTGCCGCCGCGTTTATCTTGCCCACACTAGCTGCGATCGATAGCTCCCATGCGGCTACCCAGCGGATTCGCTTCGAGGACGTGGCTGAAGCCATGGGTATTCGGAGCAAGAACGTATCGGGAAGCGTCGAGAAAAAGTACATCGTCGAGAGCACAGGATCGGGCGGGTGCTTCCTGGATTACGACGGTGACGGTTTCATCGATCTTTACGTCGTCAATGGCGCCACCTTCGAACGAGCGGACGCGCACGATGTTCTTTACCGCAACCAGGGTGGCGCGAGCTTCGAGGACGTGACCGAAAAGGCTGGCATCCATGGTCGAGGATGGGGCGGGGGCTGCGCGGTTGGCGACGTCGACAATGACGGTGATCCGGACCTGTACGTGACCAACTTGGGCGAGAACGTTTTTTACCTCAATCGAGGCGATGGCACTTTCGTAGACAAAACTCGCGAAGCGGATCTCTCAGACTCGAGGCCGAGCTCGAGCGCGGCCTTCGGGGACCTCGACGGCGACGGATTTCTCGATCTGGTCGTGGGAACCTATCTTCACTTCGAGAGAGGTGTAACCCCTGGGATTGGCAGCGGCGAATGCTTTTACCGCGGGGTCGAAACTTTCTGTGGCCCGGACGGACTTTCCGGCGATTCGAACCAGCTCTTCCGGAACCGCGGCGACGGTACTTTCGAGAACCGAACCCGCGATTCCGGAATCTACGCCACCGAAGCGAAGACCCTCGGATTGCTGCTCTCCGATCTGGACGGCGATGGCCGTCTCGACATCTACGCCTCTTGCGACTCGACCATCAACCTGTTCTTCCGCAACGTGGGCGACTTCGTTTTCGAGGACGCATCGCTACTCTCCGGGGCCGGCTATAGCGGAAGGGGTTTCGAACAGTCCGGCATGGGCGTCACTGCTGGAGATCCCGACGGAGACGGGGACCTCGATCTCTTTGTCACTAATTTTCAAAACGATCACAACACCTTCTACCAGAACCTGGGAGGAGGCGAGTACGAGGATGTCACCGACCGCGTGGGACTCGCGGCCCCGAGCATCGACTATTTGTCATGGGGCACTCATTTCGCCGATCTGGACAACGACGGAGATGAAGACCTCTTCGTGGCAAACGGCCATGTTTACCCACAAGCCGAATTGGCTGAACAGGAGGAGCCCTATCCCCAGCGCAACCAAGTCTTCGAGAATCGCGGTGATGGACAATGGGTAGAAGTCGAACAACTCGTCACCGGACCGGAGGTGAGAAAAAGCAGCCGCGGAACCGCTGTGGGTGATTTCGATAATGACGGCTGGCTGGACATATTCGTCAACGAGATCGACGACACGCCGACTCTCTTGCACCGCGTAGGTTCCCCTGACGCGAACGCGCTAAAGCTTTTATTGATTGGCGTCGTTGTCAATCGGGACGGCCTGGGCGCCCGTATCGAGCTCCACGCCGGCGGCCGGACACAGCACCGAGAGCTACGCTCTTCGGATGGCTACCTGGGATCGAATGATGTACGACTGCACTTCGGCCTGGGAGAAGCGCCTCGCGCGGATTCCGTTCACATCGTTTGGCCGGGCGAGTTTTCGGAGAGCCTGGAGTCACTACCGAAAGGCTTCATCTATGTGATTAAGCAAGGCGAGGGAGTCGTGGCTCGCCTACCTTTCAACAGGGCGCGCATGAGATAACAGGCATCGTATGGAGTCTCTCGGTGTCACCCGGGCGGAGGTTGACTCAACGCCACAGAGTGGTTGGTCTCCTCCTGTGGCCAAATCGCGGGAGCATAAATCAGATGCGCTCGGCGAAGCTAGCAAAGCTCAGCTTGAAGCGGTGCTCGCGTTCCCATTCGTGCTTGATCTCGTCCGCCTCCTCGACGCCGATACTGTTCTCTCGGATGAGTGACAAGACCAGCGCCTCGGTGTCAAGAAGTTCTATCTTTGGGTGTAACGCGGCGGCGCTCTTCCTGGCTATCTTGTCGTCGATCGCCAGAGGGAGCTTCCGACAGACTGCTACCGACGTCGCAGAGCACTCGCCTGCCCCGAGCCTTCCGGATCGACTTAGCTCCACGAACACGTCCAGTTCTCTGCTATCGATGACCGTAATTTCTTGAAGCCATCCAGTGTCCAAGGCGCTTTCAAGCTGGGCTTTTTGCTCAGGATAGTGTTCGGTGATTTCAGCTCTGACGTGGTTGGTGACGGCGAAGCGGTATCGAGGGTGGCCTTGCAGGAGGTCGAGCCGGCGGATCACGAGGAAGTTGATGAGAACGCTCGTGTCCAAGATAACCTCTGTGGAGATTTCCGACGGCACGAACTTCCGTCTTCGACCAGTTCTGCTAGGCCACCTCGGCCAGCTTGAGAAGCTCCTGCGCCGGTACGCGGAGAACCGAGCTCAAATCGCGGAGCTTGCCTTTGGAGATTTCGCCACGGCGATAGGCTTCGATGGCCAGGTGGACGACCTCGCTGACGAGCTCTCGATCCGGCCTGGAGTCCGCGATCGTTGAGTCTTTGTCAAATTTCAGTAGCTGTAGGTACTCGCGGCCAAAGTCCTCCTTCTCGAGGAGCTCCTGAAGTTCGGGACGGCTGACCAGCCGGAGGCTGTTCAATCGGTAGGCGGCCGCCTGGTAGCTCACGCAAAAGTTATGGGCAAGGGCTGCCACATCTTCATACGTGATTTTTCGCGCGCCGACGGGAACGCGTCGTCGTACCTCGATGGCTGCGCGGTTCTCTTCGATAGCGGGGTCGTACACCTGCTCGTCATAGCTCTGCGGGGCTTTCTGTCTCGTCGTGAGGAAACGGAGTACTCCAGGCCTTGGAATCAGAAACGCTGCCGCAAACGTGTTGGCCCGGACTTCGCGTACGTCGCGTCGGTTTTGAGTCGTGGTGACGGTGACGCTTTGATCCCTATCCAGGAGGGCGTGTCCGTACTCGTGGGCATAGGAAAAGCGCCGACGCTCGATGACGTGATCCGAGCTGACAAGAACTACCATCCCCATTGAGGAGTGCATGAGAAATAGGCCCGACATCTCGTCCGGAAGATCCGCTCCGCAGGCCCAGACCCCTTGGTCACGAATGAGCTCTGCGATATCCGGAATGGGCGCCCGTCCCAACGCGAGACGCCTGCGCTCATCTGCGGCGACACGCTCGCCCTGCTCAGCCGCGTGCCAAGCGGTTACGGGAGGGCTCAGCTCGTACGCCGGCGGGCCGCTACGTGAAGGCAGACCTAGAAGCTGCTCCAGATGCGCTCCCTCCTGGCACATCGCGACGCATCGAGCGAGCTCTTGCCGAAACTCTGGGTTCTCCTCGAAGTCATTGGAGAGGCGAAAGACCGCGACCAACGCATCGTCGTCCGAGGGCGCTTCGTGGAAAAAACTGGCAATTGGTCGGCGATAAACCTCCGCGAACCTCGCTAGCTCGAGCGTGCTTACGGATCGTTTTCCCGCCTCAATCTGCACGATGGCCGTCCTCGGTAGGGCAAGGGTCTTGGCCGCTTCCTCTTGCGTCCGACCGCAGTTGGTCCGCGCTTCCTTCAGCCGTTTTCCCAGGGTTATTCGGTCGAGGGTCACTGTGCACGCTCCTTCCCTAATGGGCGCCAGAACTTCAGAGAGATTGGACGGCAACTAATTGTGCTATAATCAAACATTAAATGCAATATAAATGTATTAATGTGCGAATTTATGGCAAGAGATTGACCGCAAGTATCGAATTTACAGCTCCTCAGACCAAGGGATGTCGATCGCTTCGAAAGCCCGCAAGCCATTCCAAATCCTCGCGCTCGACGGGGGTGGCATCAAAGGCTTGTTCTCCGCTGCCGTGCTCGCGTGGATCGAAGAGGACGCCAAAGTAAACATCGTCGATCATTTCGATCTCATCACTGGCACATCGACGGGACATCGCATTGGGTCTCGGGGCGGGAAAGCGGCCACGGGAGATCGTTCAGTTTTTCGTCGACGAGGCGCCGCGTATCTTCAAGCGACGTTCCGGGTTGAGGCACTGGTTTCTCCGTAAGTACGCGGCCGATGGCCTGCAGGCGTCACTCGGGCGATGCTTTGGAGCCAAGCTGACGGCCGACAGCAAGAAAAGGCTCGTCATCCCGACCTACAACCTGGGCAAGGATGACGTCTACCTGTTCAAGACTCCCACCACGAACGACTTCGGCGGGACTCTCGAGTTCCATTCCAATGTGGCAAGTGGCTCTCGCCACGAGCGCGGCCCCGACCTACTTCCCGTGCTGCACGAGCGTTGACAGCATGCGCCTCATCGACGGCGGAGTTTGGGCCAACAACCCGACCATGGTCGGGATCGCCGAAGCGGTGAGCATGAATGTACGCGGCGGTACCAAGGATCACTCCAACCCGAGTCGCATCTCGTGCGTTTCCGCCGGAGCCTTGGCGAAGGCGCGCTCCGTTCAGTCTGAGAATCCATCTCTCAGATTGAGAGACCAAATGTCGCCGCGCAGCCGCCACCACCCTTCTGACTCCTCACTCCTCACTCCTCAAATCCCGCAGGGATTTCAAGGGGCGCAGCCCCTTGGCTAGTATTAGTTAGCGGAACGGGAAAGAACGGAGGACTCCCAACCCCTCCACCACGATGACCAACTCACCCGCCTGGAGGGGACCGAGGATTTCCTCGCCGGAGCCCGGCCAGTCGATGCGCAGGCCTTGGATCTTCGTTCGCTGGCCCAACCCAATGTGCACGACCCGCTCGTTCTGGGACGCATAGCTCGAGCCCGCAAGGAGCTCGATCGTTGTGCGCTCGTCTTCTCCGAGGTCCAAGAACAACTTGGCGCCTACCGCGTCCCGGTTCGCGCGGCGCCCGATGAGCAAAAGGCGAAGCGCGTTGCCCGAGGGACTCTCGTTCCTGAGAAGGTCCGGGCGATCGCCGGAGTTCGTGAAAAGGAGATCCAAATCGCCGTCGCCTTCGAGGTCTCCCACGGCAAGACCCCGGCTCACCTTGACCAGCTCGAAGCCCGGACCCGCTTCCCTGATCTCCTCGAAATGGCCATCACCCCGGTTCCAGAAGAGTTGATTCCGCTGGCGGTACGAAGCGCCCTCGGTCAACTCCGCGGCATTGTCGTGAATGTGCCCATTCGCCACCACGAGGTCCACGAATCCGTCATTGTCCAAATCGACGAAGGCAGTACCGAAGCCAAGTACGCGGGCCGACGGACGAGCCAGTCCCGCCAGCGCAGAAACATCGGTGAAGAACTGGTTCTTGGCGTTCCGGTAGAGAGTATTGAACTCTCCCTGGAAGTTCGTGACGAAGAGATCCATGTCCCCGTCGCGATCGTAGTCACCAACATCCACTCCCATTCCGGCTAAGGCCCGCCCATCCCCGTCATAGGCCGTCCCCGATTCGAGACCCACCTCCGAAAAACGCATGCCCCCTTCGTTGCGAAAGAGAAAGTTGGGGGCCGTATCGTTGGCGACATAGAGATCGGCAAGACCATCCCGATCGTAGTCGAAGGCGACGACGCCGAGTCCCTTGCCGTGAGGTAATGCGACTCCTGCTTGTCGGCTCACATCCTCGAACGTCCCGTCGCCTCGATTACGGTAGAGGGCATCGGGGAGGCCCCCGAAGAGGATGGGACCACAGTAAGAGCGCAAAACCTTGCCGCCTTTGCGTTTAGTACAGTCAGGATGGTTATCGAAGCTGAAGTTCAGGTAATTCGCAACGTAGAGGTCCAGGTTCCCATCCCCATCGAGATCCGACCAACTGGCGCTGACACCCCAAAGAGGGTTGCCTACACCAGCCGCCTCCGTCACCTCGGTGAAGCTCCCGTCGCCATTGTTGCGAAAGAGCCGGTTCGGACCGAACTCGGTGACGTAGAGGTCGACGTCGCCATCGTTGTCGTAATCGGCAGCCGCGACTCCCATGCCGTAGCCCTGGAAGTCCAGACCAGAAAGAGCCGTCACCTGCGAGAAGCGTCCGGCGCCGTCGTTGCGGAAGAGTGCACCGCTGACCGGGTTCGTCGGCTCGAAGCCGGGAAGCGCGCCGCTATTTACCAAATACAGATCGGGATCCAGATCCCCGTCATAGTCGAAGAAGATGGCTCCCGAGCCCATGGTCTCCACCACGTACATCTCTCCGGAGGCGCCGGTGACGTGAAGGAAGTCGATGCCCGCAGCGGCCGTATGGTCGGTAAATCGGATGGTCGGGGTCTCTTCCGCATGAGCTCCAGGAGGGCCGGCTAGCACAATGGCCACGGTTAGTCGGAGCAACCATGGACTCATTGTTTCCGGGGCTTTCCTCTTGCTTCGAAGCGGCGAGCCACTTCTCGCTTGGCTTCAACCGCTTCCACCTTGCCGAGTCCTTCGACTGCCAAAGCCAAATTCATGCGAAGTTGCGGATCGAGGCCATCGACGGCCACTCCGTGGTCCAAGAGGCCCGAAAGGGCGACGCCTTTACTATAATGATAGAACGGCTCTCGAGCGACCAGAGCCTCCAAGGTGTCCAAAGCCTCGCCATAGTGACCCTGTCGGAAAGCGGCGCGACCGCGCTCCTCGAGATCTTCAAGTTGTTGCTGCTCTCGGTGCGACGATCCGAGTGGGCGTACGGCAGCGATCGTTATCGCTAGCACCGCCAGACAGTTGAGAAGGCGCACCAGCAGCATTATAGCGGCATCTCATCCCCGCCAGCGCCAATAACGGGCGTACGCCACCCGTGTGCAGAAGCGCGGAGTGGAGTAGCCGGCGATATCGACGCCATCGTCAACGCCCTACGAGCACACTCGCCGAAGGATGACGAGGGCGCGCAAGTGCGTCGACTACGTTGAACGCAACCGCGAGCGCATGCGCTTACCCGGAGTTCCGGGAGCGGGGCGTTGTACCTCGACTGAGGTCGCTGAGGCCGGCTGCGCCGGCCGCAAGGTAGCATGCAATGTCGCAGCAAATGGTTTATAGTCTGCTTGGGAAGAGGGGTTTCGTGAGGCAAGCTGCTAGAGATCCCGAGCCAGCGGGGGGTCCCGGCTGGCACCGAGAATGTTTCGCTATTACAAAACGTCTTCCCCATCTAACCCCTTTCTGCAAATGTAATAAACATGCAAGGGAGGACAATTTATCATGAGGAGACACGCCTGTATCTTTTTGATTCTTCTAGCGCTACTCGCCGTGCCGTCGGCCGTTTTGGCCCAGACCGAGTTCACAACGGGAAGCGTCACCGGTACCGTCCGGGACGCGTCGGGGGCGGTGTTGCCAGGCGTCAGCGTGACCGTCACCGGCGCGAAGGTTGTCGGCTCTCGAACTTTCGTGACCACCCCACTCGGGGCCTACCGATTTACCCAACTGTCGCCGGGCTCGATCGACCTAGTCTACGAAATGGATGGTTTCGCGACGCTGCGCCGCGAGGAGATCATAGTTTCGGTAGGAGGCACGGTCGCACTGAACGTCACGCTCGACCTCAGCACCGTGTCCGAGACCGTTACCGTCGTTGGCGAAACGCCCATCATCGACACCCGTTCCACCAAAATCGACACCACCTACGATCGGGAGTGGGTCGAGAACGCTCCTATCTCACGCTTCGTCTTTTTCGACTACATCAACCAGGCACCCGGCGTCAGCCTGACGAGTTTCGGAAGTAGCGGCTCGAGCGTCATGGGCTCCGGGCGCGACGAGAACTCCTTTATGTTGGATGGGACCGACATCACCTCCACCGCCTTCGGCAACTCCTGGCCCTGGCCGAACATCGACGCCATCGAGGAGGTCGAGATCCTCTCCCTGGGCGCCCCCGCCGAATATCCTCACGCGGCTGGCGCCGTCTACAACATCGTGACCCGCCAGGGATCGAACGACTTCTCCGGCGACGTCAACTTCTATATCCAAACCGATGGCCTCACGAGCCGGAATACCACCGACGAGGAGGACGATGGCTTGCCCTACCGCCGGGACGCCTTCAAGGACTTCACCACCCAGTTCGGAGGACCCGTCGTCAAAGATAAGCTCTGGTTCTTCGGCGCCTACCAGTACCAAAAGGACAGCAACGCGCAACCAGGCACCGAGCTCGCCTCCGTGGTAAAGAAGCGCAATTACCTAGGGAAGCTCAATTACCAAATAAACGACGCGAACAGACTCAATTTCATGTTCCATCGTGACTACTTCGACCTTCCGGATACGCCCGACGCCAACGATGCTCTCGGCTCGGTGGGCAGTGAGGTGGGGCTTACTGACGCCGTGAACCTGGGCTACACCAATGTCATTTCCCAGAACACTTTGCTGGAAGCTCATTACTCCGGCTTCTGGTCACCCGGTCACAGCGCCATTATCGATGAATCAGGCAATCCCACTGATGCATTCCCCCGTACAGCGACTCGCTTCTACAACCTGGACACCGGCGAGGTCACGGGTGGGCTCTGGGGATGGTATGACGACGATGTCTTCGAGACGGCCATCAATGGGAAGCTGACTCATTACGCCGAGGACTTCCTGGGAGGAAACCACGAGTTCAAGTTCGGTGTGCAGTGGAACCGTGGGGGTTTGAACGGGAACTCTAGGTCAAACGACTATGTCTACATAAACGCGTACGACTCATATGCCTATGGCTACGAGTACGAGCCTTACGCGTACTCGGGCATCCAGAGAGGCATCGGCGTGTGGTTCGACGACGCGTGGCAAGTCAACGACCGCCTCTCTCTAAACTTGGGTCTGCGGTACGACAACAAGCGTGCTTCGGTCAACGATCTCGTCGTCAAAGACGACGGGGGAAATCCAACGGGTGCAGAGTTTCCTGGTGTCAACAACCTTTACACCTGGACCCCCATCTCTCCGAGGATCGGCTTCAATTACCAGCTTACCGAAAACGGTAACGCGATCCTCAAGGCCCACTACGGCCGCTACTACCGCGCCATCGTCACTTGTGAGTTCTGTGCAGCCATCGGATCCTCGCCTAACACAATCTTCTTCGGAGACTTCGATCTGGCGACCGGAGCCTTCTTCAACAAGGGGGTGGACGCCGTCCTACCCGGCAATAACAGCATAAGCCCGAGCTACACGGACCCCTACACCGATCAGTTCGTCATCGGGTTCGACCAGCAGCTCGGGAACCGGCTCGCCCTCCAGGTGAACTACGCCTACAAGAAGGGTAATGACTATGCTGCCTGGCGAGATACTACCGGGGTCTACGAGCCAATCGTCTACATCGACGATCAAGGGGTAGACGCTACCGGCCAAGCTATCCCTCTACAACGGTTGGTCAGCGCCCGAGAGGATAGTCTCTTCGTGCTCGACAATGACGACAGACTGAAGACCAACATCCATGCCTTCACGGTGCAAGTGGTAAAGAGGATGTCCGACAACTGGCAGACGAACACCTCCTTTTCCTACCTGAGGGCCAGAGGAGCCCTGCGCTCGTCAAACCAAGGGGCGCGTGGGGGTCAGAACACCGCGCTGCTTTTTTCCAACTTCGGCAAGAACCCCAACGACTTCACCAACATCGACGGAATTCTGTCGGCAGAACGGCCGTGGATGTTCAAGTCGCAGTTCCTCTACCAGTTCCCGCACGATTTCATCCTGGCCCTGAACTACCTCGGTCAGAGCGGGAAAGCGTGGCCGCGCCAGATTCGGGTCAGCGCAGACATTACAGGGATCCGCAGCGACATCAATGCGGAGAAGAGAGACGGTAGCCGGCGCGTGGATAACTGGCACATCCTCGATGTCAGGCTCCAGAAGAGGTTCCAAATCGGAGACAGGACCAGAGTCGCAGCATTTTTCGATCTCCTGAACGCTTTGAACAGCGGCGCCAACGAGGACGTACTGAGTCAGCGGGGAACGACGGGGAGCTTCGGTGTAAGAAGCAACTTCCTACCCCCGCGACGAATCATGCTGGGAGTGAAGCTCAACTTCTAGGAAGCCGCAGCCCAACAACCCTATCGAGCCCCGGGGGAAACCCTGGGGCTTGTTTTCATTCTAATTCGGGGACAGGGCACCTAATTATGTGAGCGCGTACACCGAGCGCGGTCAGGGACCGCATTGCCTGACTTGCGAGCTCGATCGAGACAAGGAGTAACCATGATGGGACGGAAGGTCCAGATCTCAACCGCAGTTACATTAGTGCTTCTGCTTTGCGGCACAGCCGATGCGGCGCCCACCGACGATCGCGCCAAGGAGGTGGACGATCTTTTTTCGGATTGGGACACCACAGAGACTCCCGGCGCTGTCGTGGGGGTCATCAAAGATGGAAAGATCATTTATCAGAACGCCTACGGAATGGCGGATCTGGAACGCGATGTTCCCGTGTCGCCGAACTCCCTTTTCGATATCGCGTCGATTTCCAAACAGTTCACGGCGCTGAGCATTCTTTTGCTCGAGGAACAAGGCAAGCTCTCTCTCGACGACGATATGCGGACTTACCTCCCTGACTTTCCAGACTATGGGCACAAAATCACCATCCGCCACATGATCCATCACACCAGTGGGCTTCGTGACTATATGGATCTCATGGGGCTCGCGGGTATGAGCTGGGAGAACACCTATCACCAGGCGGAGATCGTCGACCTGGTGGCGCGACAAAAGGCACTCAACAACAAGCCGGGAGACGAATATCTCTACAGCAACTCCGGCTACCTGTTACTGGCGGAGATCGTACACAAAGTCTCGGGACAAACTTTGGGAGAGTTTACCGAGCGGCACATCTTCGAGCCGCTCAACATGAAGGTCAGTCATTTCTACGAGGATTTCACCCGTATCGTCAAGAATCGAGCCCTCAGCTACTCACAACAGGAAACGGGTGGCTACAAAAATGTCCAGTACATTTTCGACGTGGTCGGAGATACGGGGCTGCTCACGAACGTGGAAGACCTGCTCCTTTGGGATCAAAACTTCTATCAAAACAAGTTGGGCACTGGAGGACCCGAGTTGATCGAGCGGATGCTCGTTCCTGGCCAGCTAAATAGCGGCGAGAAGACCGACTACGCCTTTGGACTCAGAATCGACACGTACCGAGGCGTGAGGGTGGTCAGTCACGGTGGTGGCGCAGCGGGTTACTCTACGGCGGTGGTACGCTTTCCCGACCAAAAGTTCACCGTGATCGTCCTCTCCAACCTCGGCGAGTTTTCCTCGACGAACGTGGCCAAGCAAGTGGCCGATATTTACCTATCCGATGCATTCACCGCCGGCCCGGAACCAGCGGACAGGCGAAGAGAGCGCCCCGAGACACCCGCGCGGGTGGAACGGGAGCTTAGCGCCGATGAGCTAGATGAATATTCGGGGCATTACGAAAGCGCCGAGCTAGAAGCAATGTATATCGTTCGTCCCATCGACGGGAACTTGACGTACCATTTGGAGTATTCACCGGTGGACGCTCAGCTCGTACCGACGGGACCCGATGAATGGCATGCCAGACGTACAAAACTCAGTTTCCTACGCGACGGTAACGACAGGGTCACCGGGCTCAACGTGAGCTCGGGTCGGATCAAAAACATCTATTTTGAAAAAACCCGTTAGTGAACGGGTAGGAGCATCGGCTGGAGGCTGGATACCTTGATTAGTCCGTCGGTAAACCCCCGCCGAGCGATGGCGATCGGTGCGCTTCTGGCGGCAAGTTTTCTGTTTCTCGGCGCTCGCCAGCAAACCGAGGAAGATTCCCAAGGCGCCCTCCAGCGCGGAATGAAGGCCTACCGGCAGGGCGATTTCACCGCAGCCATCGAGTCCTTCGAGGCGGTGCTTTCCAGAAAGCCTGAAAACGTGCAGGCTCGCTTCAATCTCGCCGGAGCGCTTCACCAAACAGGAAATGCCAAGCAGGCACTCGAGGAGATCCTCAAGCTCGAAGGCAAAATGAAGAACCGAGCACGCTACCTCTCCACGCTCGGCCAGATCTACGCGGCTACGGGAAGACTCGCGGAAGCACAAGAAGCGCTGACCGAGAGCGCCGAGCTTCGCCCGGAGGTGGCACGAACCCATTATTGGTTGGGTGAAGTACTCGCTTCCCGGGGAGCGCAGCTGGGCGCCATCGAGAAAATGCAGGAGGCGGCGAGGCTTCACCCCCGATGGGCTTTGCCGCACGGGCGTATGGGTGAGCTCTGGCACCGGCTGGGATCTCCAGGCCGAGCCATTGAAAGCCTGGAGCGAGCCGCGGAGCTCGCACCGGAAGCCTCTCGGATCTTGGTTCCCCTCGGCAAAGCCTATGCGCTGGGCGGTCGGCACGAGGACGCGGTACGCGCGCTCGAGAAGGCGCTCGAGTCGACACGGGAGATGGCCCTCGTTCGGGCGCTGCTCGCCGACTCACTCCTGGCTTCTGGAAAAACCGAACGTGCCGTGACGGAGTACCGAACGACGGTGGAGCAAGACCCCGAGAACACGGGTTACCGCATTGAGCTGGCGGAGGCGCTTTACTTAAACGAAGAATTGGAAGCGGCGCTCTGGGAGCTCGAGCAGGTGCTAGTCCAAGAGCCGCAAAACGGGCTGGTACTTTATTACATCGGAGTCTTCGAGGACGAGCTTGGACAAAAAGCCGTCGCCCGCGGGCACCTCGAGGCCGCGATTGCCTTACTCGAAAGCCAGCCTGCAAAAATGGACTTCCGTGCCGGCCGCGGCGGCGAAAGCTATCCTCTGCGCATCGCCGCTCAAGTGAAGCTGGCAGAGCTCCTCACTGAAATCCAGGAGCACGAGACAGCGGTAGCGTCGCTCGAAGCCGTGGTTCGAGCGGAGCCGGACCACGCCACCGCACACTATCTTCTCGGCCTCGCCTACCGGGTGCTGGGAAAGAGGGAGGAAGCGCGGAGCGAGCTCAATCTCTTCAAGCAAATCAACGACGCGAGGGAGCACGATCAGGCCGCCATCATCGTACTTCAGCGAGGCGATGAGCAACGGGCCATGGAAGAGCTCCAAGAAGCCCTTCGCATCTACCCTGCCGATAGCGTGGCCCACCGGCGGATCGCGAGGCTCTTGGCGAAGCGGGGGGACCCCGCGGCGGCCATGCGTCACCTGGAGCTGGCCATCGAGGCCAGGCCTTCCTTCGTCAGCCCCTATACGGAATTGATGCGGCTCTATTGCCGCTATGGGCATGTGGAGCGTGCCCGCGCCCTTCTCGAGCGAGCTCGGAAGGATGGTCTCGTCCTTCCCGGAGTTTGCATTGAAGCCGAGCACACCCCCGACACGGGCCGATAAGACAGTACTCGACGTGCTAGCATCCCCGCCCTGCGATGTCCCCGACCGCTGGCAATCAGAGACTCTTCGAGTTGTTCGACGAAGCGAGGCGAGCCAGGATCTCGGGCTAGGTGTCATCACCCCGCTCGATTCAGGAGCGCGGGGGGGCGGCGGACATCTCTTTCGTGGCACCCATTGTCGACGCTCTGTCCGGGCTCGGGCCCCTCGGATATGATGCTCACGCGGAGGGCGAATCGCTGGACCTCGACTCACTCCCCATCGCCACGGCGCGCGCCGCTGTGTTCATTTGCAGACTAACGCGCTAGTAGCAGCTCAATTCTTGCTATAGACCGGCCGTCCTGGATACACGCCGGGAACGACAGCACCTTCGTGAACCACCAGCGTGCCGTTAACCATCACATATTCGAATCCTTTGGAGAATTGCTTCGCGTCCAGATACCTCGCGCCGGATGCGACGCCATTCGGGTCGAAGACCACAAGATCCGCATCAGCTCCAATCTGAACGCGTCCTTTGTGCTTCATTGCAGGCACAAAGTCTTCCAGGCGTTGCGCCGGCAGCAGGCTCATCTTGCGAATCGCATCCATTAGGCTAATCGCCCTCTTTTCTCTCACAAAATGTCCAAGAATGCGGGCGAAGGTACCCGCCGTCCGCGGGTGTTCGTAACGGTCTCGGAGCGATCCCGCATCCGAGGCCACTATCATGTCGGGGTCCTGAAGCCCCTTGATCAGGGTCTCCTCCGTGTTCATGTGCATGAGCACCCGGTCATCGCCGGAACCGTGGCGGAGTTGATTGAACGCATCCCTCGTCAAACGCTTGCCCGTTACTTTGGATTGAAGGTCCTGTGGCGTCACGCCCCAGCGCTCTTCCCAACCGGGCTCGAAGATCACCGAACGTATGCGATCATTGGATGCATCCCAGGGGTACATTTCCGTGGAGACATCAACGCCATGGTCTCGGGCAGCGTTGATAACGTCGATCATTTCGGGCATGCTCGACATGGCCATGCTGTTGATGTGCACCACGTGGACGCACCCACCGCTGATTGCCGCGTTGGCGATAGCTTCCTGAATCGCCTCCAAGGTACTGTCCGGCTCGACCAGGCTCCCGTAGCGAAGGTGGGTAAACACGCACATGTTCACATCAGCCGCCAATTGATGAAGATCCAGCATCTCCGGGCGCGTGATACCGGGAGCGTATTGGGTGCCGCTCCCGATACCGATAGCACCTTCATTCAAGCCCGCCAGCAAGGTGGGGAGGAAATCCTTGTAGATGGATTCCGGGATAGCCTGTCGAGCTATCTCAATATCCGGATCCAGCGTACCGGGTTCACGTTCTTCCGCAAGATCCTGAAGGTGTCGTCTGACCGCCGTATGATTGACACTCGCGCCATAGTTGACGAGCTCCTGCCCTTCTTTTGAGTCGTACCATGACTTGACCGGATAGACGCCTGATTCCAACTCCAGTCGCGTTGTTCGGCCGTCCATGGCCTGATAGGTTGCCGTCTCGTAGCCCATCGAATGCGAATGAAGATCGATAAACCCAGGTGCGAGAACCAGCCCTGTCGCGTCAATGCGGATGGAGCCGGTCAGCGATTCATCCGATATGGCAGCGATCTTGTCGCCGGAGACACCGACATTTCGAATCGCATCCAGATTCGTTTCGGGATCCAAAACCCGAGCATTGCTGAACACCAGATCGAAGTCGCGCTGCTGTGCTTGCGCGGCGGCCGCGTAAGAATCACCGGAATAGACGGAGACTAACGCCGTTACACCAAGTAGCGCGGCACAGATAGTTGTGCATTTCGTTTTCATATCATTACCTCTCGTTTTCATATCATGTTTCTACACATCGGTGACACTTCTACGACAAGGGCACCCACTCTTAGGCGTTGCATCCCAAAGCGCGGGGCGCATACAATCCTCGACTGGAACGACTCGTTGGGCATACGCTGGGATCCTCGTCATTAGATTTCAAATCGGTCGGGCACAGGGGGAAATAAAATGAGCAAGAAGGGGTACGGAGCCATCCTCGCATTCCTTGCGACGACCTCTCTCATCGGAGGCTGCGCACCCTCGGGGGATGTAACATCCTCAGGCCCGTACGATGTAATCATTACCAATGCTCGGATCATAGACGGAACTGGAAATCCGTGGTTCCGAGGAGACATCGGCGTTCGCGGAAAGAGGATTGCGGCCATCGGAGATCTGAGTGGAGACGACGCCGACCGGACCATCGACGCCGGGGGCAAACCCGTTACTCCTGGCTTCATCGACCTACACAGTCATGCTTCCTGGTCTTTTCTGGTGGACTCGCGCGCCGCGAGTGCCCTGACGCAAGGGATCACACTCGTCGTGGAAGGGGAGGGGGAGTCCGTCGCCCCTACCAGCGAGCGGTATCTAGCGGAGAGAATGGACTCCTTCGAGCGCTTTGGAGTCACCCCCGACTGGCGAACGCTGGGGCAGTTTTTCGATCGCCTAGAGGCGGATCCTCCGACCATCAACTTCGGAACTTTTGTCGGCACCGCCACCCTTCGTGAAATCGTCGTCGGCACGGAGGACCGGCCTGCCACCAAGGATGAGCTCGCCGAGATGGAACGGCTCGCCGACGAGGCGATGAAAGACGGCGCCTTCGGAGTGTACTCGGCGTTGATGTACGTGCCGGATCGCTTCAACCGTACCGACGAGCTGATCGCCCTGGCACGCGTCGCCGCCAGATACGGTGGGGCGTATCAGACGCATCAGCGTAGTGAGGGTGACGCCATCCTCGAATCGCTCGACGAGGTCTTTCGCATCGCTCGCGAGGCGGAGATTCGAGTTAACGTCACGCATCTGAAGGCTGGCTATATTGCGAACTGGGGCAAGATGGCGGAGGTGGTCGAGCGCATCTCCGCGGCCCGTCGGGAGGGCCTGGATATCGCGGCCGATCTCTATCCCTATGTTTGGGCCGCGGCAGGTCTTCGAGCCCTTTTGCCACCCTGGGCCCGCACGGGAACCGGCGAGGAAATCAAAGAGCGGCTTGCTGATCCGTCGGTGCGTGAGCGGATCAAATGGGAGCTCGAGACGCCTACCTCCGAGTGGGAGAACGAGTACCTGGGCGTAGGGGGAGCCACGGGCTTCCGGATCATCGACGTCAGGGGGAACGAGGACCTCAAGCACATGGAGGGGCGGATGCTTTCGGATATCGCCACCGAGGCGGGCAAGGATCCAAGAGATGTCATCATGGACATCATCCAGGAGGGAGGCGCCGGCTTCGTCTCTCACATGACTGCTGAGGACGATCTCCGGCTGGGTCTCCTGCAGGAGTGGGCGGCCTTCGGCACGGACGGCGCGACGGTGGCTCCCGATGGACCTCTATCGGAGGGGTTAGTCCATCCTCGCAGCTACGGTACTTATCCGAAGATCCTGGGCCGTTATGTTCGCGAGCTGAAGCTCTTGAGCCTCGAACAGGCTATCCGAAAGGCAACTTCTTTACCGGCTCAGAGGCTGGGCATCCGAGACCGGGGCCTCTTGAGAGAGGGTTTCTACGCCGACATCGTGATCTTCGACCCCGAGACGGTCATCGACAAGGCCACCTACGAGGATCCTCACCAATATTCGGAGGGGATCGACTACGTCCTGGTCAACGGCGAGGTGGTGTTCGATCAGGGTCGCATCACGGATGCCCGTCCCGGCATGGTGGTTCGCGGCCCCGGATACGAGGGAGAGAGCTAGTACCAGAGTGGGCCATTCCTCGAGAAAGGAGCTTTACGGTGCGCCTTGCGAGTTCCGCTCTTTCCTTGGCTATTCTGCTTAGTGGAAGTGTTTCTGCAGCAGAAGAGACGTTGCACATCAGCGCCCCGAGGCTCGAGCGACTCCTCCTGGGCCTATCCGCATTCGGGAAAAATCCGGAAGGGGGTGTGTCTCGATTGGCTTTTTCGGAGGAAGACCGGGCCGCAAGAGCCTGGGTCCTGGAAAAGATGAAAAGGGCCGGGCTCGAGGTGTGGGTCGATCCGGCAGCGAACATTCACGCTCGCCGGGCCGGGTCGGATCCCTCCTTGCCGGTTATCCTCTTTGGCTCCCATATCGACTCGGTGCCGCAGGGGGGGAACTTCGACGGTGGAGTGGGCAGCATGGCAGCTCTCGAGGTGATGTTGAGTCTCCGCGACAGGCAAGCCATCACGCGACATCCTCTGGAGATGGTCATCTGGTCCGACGAGGAAGGGGTCCACTACGGCAAGCCATACCTTGGAAGCCGGGCCGCAACGCGGGGTCTGGATTCCGGAGACCTCGAGCTGGAAGACGAGCAAGGCGTAAGCATTGCCGAATGGTTGCGCCGCTACGGGCTGGACTCGGAGCAGATAGGAACCGCCCGGATGGACCCCGGCACGATAGCCGCCTATCTCGAGCTTCACATCGAGCAAGGAGCCGTGCTGGAACGTCGCGGGATCCAGATTGGCGTGGTAGAGGGCATTGTTGGTATCGATGAATTTCGTGTCGTGGTCGAAGGTTTTGCCAACCATGCGGGGACTACCCCCATGGAAGTGCGTCGGGACGCTCTGATGGCTGCCGCCCGCCTCATCCTGGCGGCGCGTGAGGAAGTGATGGTCGGCTCAGGCCGCCAGGTAGGAAATGTTGGCTGGATTCAGGTTGTGCCCGGGGCGCCCAACGTGGTTCCGGGGCTGGTGCGCATGAACATCGAGCTGCGGGATCTCAGGCGTGAGGTCATAGATGACATGATTGGCCGCATCCGCGAGGCGGCCAGGGCCATTGCCGACGAGGAAGGGGTTTCCATCTCCATCGAGCGCTACGCGAGCGACGAGCCGGCCCTGACCGACCCGAGGCTTCAGGAGCTGATTGAGAAGGTGGCGAAAGGGGCCGGATTTTCCACCCTAAGAATGCCGAGCGGAGCTGGCCACGACGCCCAGTCCCTTGGCCGCGTCGGTATACCTATCGGCATGATCTTCGTGCCGAGCAAGAACGGCATCAGCCACTCGCCCCGGGAGTGGACCGATTGGGAGGACTGTGCCCGGGGAGCCGAGGTCCTCTACCTGACCCTGCTCGAGCTCGACCGGAAATAGCCGTGGCGGCAAACTCGACGGCGATCGAAACGCCTCGCCATTGCTACCGTCCTTGATCATCAGAAAGCGCTCGCCGTCGGGAGCGATATCATCGCTACGGCCGGGGAGTGAAGAGAAATCGTTATCCCATGCCGCTCGAACCCAGTCCGGAGATGACCGGGAAGAGTTCAAAGGATGGAGTCGGCTCACGGACCCGGTCGGGGGAATGCCGGTATTGGTCCATCTTGTCTTTGCCGTAGTCCATATCTGCCATGTAGTCGTTATGCACTTTGCAGAGAAGCCGAATATTTTGGGCACTTCGATCGCCGCCGAGCCCATAGTGCCTGATACAGGGAGGGATCGAAGGTGGGTGCCACCCCTTCGGATCGGCTTTGAGCTTCGACCCAGCCCGACCCTAACCTAACCAGCACAGGGCAGCGAGGAAAAAAGAATAGGGTTTGCGGATGCAAAAGCGCTTCATCTCAACACCGCCTTTTCTTGTTCGATGGAGTTTTCTGCGAACGGCCACTATGCTCACTCGAGACTTGCGACGGATTCGAATCCCGCGATTGGTCTGGGTTCGATCCCCTACGCGCAAGGCGCTTCTGCCGGGCCTCGCCGTAGCCGGAAGGGCTAAGGCGGGATGCGAGAGGAGCTGAGATTTCGCGGCCGAGTGGTCGCGGCGACGGTTTCTCGAATCGCCGATCGAGGGTTCGTCAGCGTTCATGTGGAGCGCGACGAAGCGCCGGCTCCTCCGTTGAAAGCGCTCCGCCACCATAGCGGCTTTTCGCCTCGCCACCACCTCTCCCCGCTTCACCGATAGCCGATAAGAATACGTTCAAGATAGAATCAACAAGTTACCCAGTGATGCTATCTCAACTGAGCTGAGCCACGAGCGGAGGTGCAGGAATGAGGGTGAATGTCGTCACGGTCGCGATTAGGATTCTGTTGATCGCCGGGTCGCTTACCGTCGAATCGATCCTCGGCGGTTGCAGTAACTCTGCCGGCACCGGGGATGGATCGACCGGCCTCCAGTACCAGGAGGTCGCGACGGATCTCGACGAGTCCTGGTACGAGGCGTTCAAATTGCTACATCGCTTCGTTGAACGGCAGGTCGACGAATGGGCTCTGCCGGGTGTGGCGATAGCGCTGACCGATGCGGATCGCCTCCTAGGAGTCTGGACTTATGGCTTTGCCAACCTCGATGCCCGCAGCCCGGTGAGGCCGGACACGCTGTTTTCGATGGGCTCGATCGGGAAGTCCTTCACCGCCGTCGCTGTCTTGCAGGAGCATGAGCGGGGAACGATCGATCTGCACGCCCCCGTGCAGACCTATCTGCCCTGGTTCGAGGTCGAGTCTGAGCTCCCACCGATTACCGTGCACGATCTGCTCACCCACACGGCGGGCATCATCAACGGCTCGGACCTCGCGCCCCACGGCTACTATGAGGCCTGGGCCCTGCGCCGCTCGCGACGCGTGAGCGGGCCGGGCGAGCGCTTCCACTACTCCAACGTCGGGTACAAGACCCTGGGACTGCTGCTCGAAGCGGTGCGCGGCGAACCACTCGGCGAGATTCTCGAGGCCGGCATCTTGGAGCCGCTGGGTATGACGGCGTCCCACGCGTCGATTACTCACGAGACCCGACAGCTCTCAGCCGTCGCCTATCGGCCGCTGCACGATGATCGTCCTTCCCTCCCCGGCGCTCCCCTTGTTCCGGCCGGATGGCACGAGTACGGAGCTGGCGACGGCAGCATCGCGTCGAATCCCGTCGACATGGCCGCCTACGTCCGCATGTTACTCAACCGAGGCGCGGGACCCGAGGGCCGCGTTTTGTCCGAGGATAGCTTCGAGCTGTTCGCAGGCAAGGCGATCGAGGTCGGGGAGAATCGCCACTACGGCTACGGCCTCGGCATCCTGGAGGTGGACAGTCGCACGCTGGTGGGCCACGGCGGCGGTCATCTCTCGTTCACTTCGCAGATCTTCGCGGACCTGGATGCGGGCGTGGGGGCTGTGGTGATGATGAACACCGGAGGCCCCGCGGACCGCATCGCGCGATTCGCGGTCGACCTCGCCACAGCGGTTCGCCGTGGCGAGGACCTTCCTGCGCTGCCGGAGCCGCAAGATCGCGTGCGCGTCGACAACACGGAGGACTACACCGGTACCTACCGATCCGCTTCGCGGCAGGTGGCCATCGTAGCGGATGGGGACCGGCTTTTCCTCGAGGTGGCCCCAAACGACGGATCCGGGTCCGATCAGCCTGCCGAGCGGATTCGCCTGTTGCGATGGGTGAGCGACGCCTTCATCGTCGACCATCCGGATTTTGCGCGGTTCCCGCTGGTCGTCGGCCGTGAGGACGGCGCTGTGGTGGAGGCGTTCCACGGTGCCGAGTGGTTCCGTCACGAGCGGTACCAAGGTCCCGAGAGCTTCGATCTTCCCGAGTCGTGGCAGTCCTACGTGGGCCACTACCGCTCGCACAATCCCTGGATGACCAACTTCCGGGTCCTGGCTCGCAAGGGGCGCCTCGTTCTCGTCTTTCCCGAGGGAGCGGCGGAGCAACTCTTCCCTCTCGAGGACGGTGTTTTCGCCGTCGGGGATGAGAACGCTGCAGAACGGATCCGCTTCAGCGCCCTCGCCGCCGGCAGGGCACTATCTGCGACGCTCGGGGGAGGCGACTACTACCGGGCGTTCAACCTGTCGCAATCCGCACGGTAGTTTCGAGGTCCCATCGGACGGGCATCCAATGTGGCGTCGCACACCAGATCCGGACCGGGGTCTCATTAAAGCTTGACCTTCCCGCAACGGGAAGGTTTATAGTGAACGTGCGTCACAAAATGCAAAGCCGGAAAGGGTGTGAACGGATGAATATTGGACAGGCAGCGGATGGGGCAGGCGTTTCGGCCAAGCGGATTCGCTATTACGAGCAGATTGGTCTCATCGGCGCGGCCAAGCGAAGCGGCGCGGGGTATCGGGTCTATGACGAACGCGACCTGCACGTCCTGGGCTTCATTCGCCGCGCCCGGCGGCTTGGTTTCTCGATTCCCCAGATAGCCACCTTGTTAACGCTCTGGCGAGACCACCAGCGAAGCAGTGCGGATGTCAAGAAAGTCGTGGTGGCCCACGTTCTGGACCTGCGGGGGAAAATCGTGGAGCTCCAATCCATGGTCGACACCTTGGAGGATTTGGCCGTGCGCTGCGAGGGCGATTCGCGACCGGACTGTCCGATCTTGGTGGAACTTCAGGGAGTCGAGTCATGAGCGCGGGGTGGACGTGCCCAATGCATCCAGAGGTCGAGTCCGACCATGCGGGCGATTGTCCAAGCTGCGGCATGGGACTAGAGCGCGTCCTTTTGGCCACTCCGGCTCGGCAGTACACCTGTCCCATGCATCCGGAAATTATTCGAGACGAGCCCGGTGACTGTCCCATCTGTGGCATGGCGCTGGAGCCGGTTGTCGTGACCGAGGACGAGGAGGATAGCAGCGAGCTCGACGATATGACCCGGCGATTCTGGGTGAGCCTGGTGTTTACCGTCCCGGTCTTTCTCATCGCCATGGGCGACTTGCTGCCGGGACAACCCGTGAGTGCCGTCCTGCGCGCCGCCGTTCGTCCTTGGATTGAATTGCTCTTGGCCGGTCCGGTCGTGTTGTGGGGAGCGTGGCCATTTTTCGTACGCGGGTGGCGATCGATTGTGACGCGTCGCCTCAATATGTTCACGTTGATCGGCCTGGGGGTCGCCGTCGCGTACGGGTATAGCGTCGTTGCCGTCTTGTTGCCGCATCTTTTTCCGGACGCTTTTCGCGATGTCAACGGTCATGTCGCGGTGTATTTCGAAGCGGCGGCGGTCATCGTGACCCTGGTCCTGCTGGGTCAGGTTTTGGAGCTGCGCGCGCGCAGCAGAACCGGTGCGGCGATCAAGGCCTTGCTCGGCTTGACGCCAAAAACCGCGAGGCGAGTGTCGACGTCGGGCGAAGAGGGGGACGTGCCGATAGAGGCGATTCAGCCGGGCGATCGCTTGCGCATTCGCCCCGGTGAAAAAGTGCCGGTCGATGGCCGTGTGATTGAGGGTCACAGCTCGGTCGACGAGTCCATGGTGACGGGTGAACCGGTGCCGGTCGAAAAGCAGGCCAACGATAAGGTGGTGGGCGGCACGGTGAACGGAACCGGCACGCTTGTGATGGAGGCCGAAAAAGTCGGCGCCGATACGTTGCTTTCGCGGATTGTGCAAATGGTGGCGGAGGCACAGCGTAGCCGCGCACCGATTCAGAAGCTGGCCGATACCGTCGCGGGTTATTTTGTGCCGGCTGTCATTGTCGTTTCGATACTCACCTTCGTCGTGTGGGCCATTTGGGGTCCAGAACCAAGCATGACCTATGCGCTCATCAACGCGATCGCCGTCTTGATCATTGCCTGCCCCTGTGCGCTCGGCCTGGCGACGCCGATCTCCATAATGGTGGCCACCGGTCGAGGCGCGAGCATGGGCGTGTTGTTCAAGAATGCCGAAGCGATTGAGATCATGCGCGACGTCGACACGCTCGTCGTCGACAAAACCGGCACGCTAACTGTCGGCAAACCGGAAGTGGCGGCCGTGCTGTGTGCGGAGGGGTGGGAGGAAGCCTCTGTTCTCAGACTTGCTGCCAGTCTCGAGCGGAGCAGCGAACACCCCTTGTCCGCCGCCATCGTTGCCCATGCCGAAAATCAAGGTATCGAGCTGACGGACGTCCAAGACTTTGAATCCATCACCGGCAAAGGGGTGACCGGTACCGTTGATGGTTACGTGACCGTAATTGGTAACGCCGCGTTGTTAAGCGATCGCAATGTTGAACCCGGTGACCTGGCGCAGCGCGCCGATGAGCATCGGGCGCAGGGCGAAACGGCCATGTTTGTGGTCGTCGATGAGACTATCGCCGGCGTCATCAGCGTAGCCGACCCAATCAAAGCGTCAACTCACGACGCGATCCGACAACTTCATGACGATCATGTATCGATCATCATGTTGACCGGAGATAACGCGAAAACGGCGAACACCGTCGCTCAACGTTTAGGTTTGGAGCGCGTGATAGCTGATGTCTTGCCCGACCAGAAAGTGGCGGTGGTGAAAGATCTTCAGGCGAACGGTCACGTCGTCGCCATGGCAGGTGATGGGGTGAACGATGCCCCGGCATTGGCACAGGCGGAGGTGGGCATCGCGATGGGTACGGGTACCGACGTGGCCATGGAGAGCGCCGCGGTTACCCTGGTGAAGGGCGACTTGCGCGGCATCGCAACCGCTCGGGCGCTGAGTCGGGCCACGATGAAGAACATTCGACAAAACCTCTTTTTTGCGTTTGCGTATAACGCGCTGGGCATACCGATTGCGGCGGGTCTGTTATATCCCGTGTTTGGACTGCTGCTCAGTCCCATGATTGCGGCGGCGGCCATGTCATTGAGCTCGGTTTCTGTGATTGGCAACGCGCTGCGTCTTCGACAATTTGGGGTTGACCGGAAAGGACCTCGAGCTGCAAAGCCGACCGTCGAGCACGAAGTGGAAGAGGGGACCGTGAAGACCAAAGACAGCGAGGCCAGAGTTTCGATCGTGCAGCACTTGGAGGAATGTGCGGATTCGCTCGGGCGCATCTCTTCCACCTGTTGTATGCCGAAGCGCAGCACGAAAATGGATGACGCTTTTTCATCGCTTCAAAACGCGCTGGCTTCGGCCAAAGCCGTGGACAATGACAATGATAATGATAACGGCCGCATCAATGATTGCATCGACGATATTGAAGACTTTAGTAGCAAAATCGGCGTTCTCTACGCAACCTGCTGCACGGAAATCCGCGACCCGATGTATCAAAACATTTTTAGGAAGTTGCAGCAAGCGCAGCGTGATCTGTAGCGAGATCGAGAGCAAGTTGACTTCCTAAATAATGATACCGATGACGACAAAGCAAATAGCTGCCGGGTCCACGGCCGGCATCGCACTGCTGGTGGCAGGCTTCTTTGCCACATCATGCGGTTGGCTCTCACCGGATGAGCCGCCGACGACGGCGCGGCACGTCATCCTCATCACCATCGACACGCTGCGCGCCGATCGTCTCGGGAGCTACGGCAACAAGGACGTAGCCACGCCAAACATGGACCGTCTGGCAAAAGAAGGGGCCATGGCCCCCGACGCGACGGTTCACGCTCCTTTGACGCGCCCCTCCCACGTCTCTTTGTTTACCGGCCTTCTCCCCTCACAGCACGGCATCCGCGACAACGTGTCTCCTGCTGTTGATGACGAGATCCCCGTCCTGGCCGAAGTCTTGAAGACCGCCGGTTTCACCACCGCGGCGTTTGTGTCCTCGGTCGTGCTCGAGGCACAGTCCGGTCTTGACCGGGGCTTTGACCTCTATTCGGATCAGTTCGAGGGGGCCGACGGTGATGATTCCCGTTTCCTGAACGTGCTCCAAAAAACAGGGGACATCATCATCGACGAGGCCATCACCTGGCTCGAGTCGAACCGTGATAACGAGCGCCTCTTCGCCTGGATCCATCTTTACGATCCGCACGAGCCCTACGAACCTCCCGAGCCCTACGCCTCCGAATATGCCGACCGGCTCTACGACGGCGAGGTGGCGTGGTCCGATGAGCTGATCGGCCGTATCGACACGGCCCTCGAAGACCTTGGCCTACGAGACGACACGCTCCTGATCGTGACGTCCGACCACGGCGAGGGTCTGGGAGATCACGGGGAAACGCTTCACGGATTCTTCGTCTACCAATCGACTCTTGCGGTCCCGCTACTTTTTCGTGGACCCGGCGTGGTTCCGGGTACGCGTCTCGCGGTTACCGCTCGGACCATCGATCTGTTTCCAACCATCCTCGATCTGGTAGGTACGAGCCTTCCCGCAGGGATCCAACTCTCCGGGCGCAGCCTCGCCGGAGCCCTGTGGGGTAGGGAAGCGCTGTCCGAGGAAACCTCTTATGCCGAGACGTTAATCCCGCTTCTCCATTTCGGATGGAGCGATCTCCGGTCTCTGCGGGAGGGGCGCTGGAAGTATATCGAGGCGCCGCGGCCGGAGCTCTATGACCTGGAGCAAGATCCTATGGAGACGCGGAACGTGGTGAGGTCTGAGTCATCGCGAGCCAAAGCTCTCCGCTCTGAGCTGGCCCTTCTTCTCGACGTGGACGTAGCGACGTCCGGATCCGCGCCCGGGCCCGGCGAAGTGCCTCTCGATCTTCTCGAGAAGCTGGGAGCGTTGGGTTATATCGGAGGAGAGGCTTCGACGACGGAATCCGCCGGGGCCGATCCCAAGGACAAGATCGAGGAGTTCCGAGTCGCAAACACACTTCTACGCGATGGGCTCACTCTTTTTCGCGAGAACGATCTCGCAGGGAGTATCGAGCGCTTCCGTGAGTTGCTCGGCGTCATCGATAGTTTCGAAGTGCACTACTATCTCGGCCGCTCCTTACTGGCCTCGAAGCAATACCAGCAAGCCGCAATTCATTTCGAGCGCGCGATTGAATATCAGCCTGGTTACCCGGAGACGTGGGAGGCACTTGCCGAGTGTCGCGCCAGCACCGATGATCTTCGTGGGGCGGTAGCTGCTCTCCAAAAAGGGCAGGCGGCCAATCCTGATGACGCCGGTCTTCTCAAACGCGAGGCGCGGGTTTGGCGCCTCCTCGAGAATCCTCAGGAGACGCGCCGGGCCTACGAGGCGGCGCTTCCCCTGGTGCCCGACGATGCCCTACTTCGTGTTCAGCTCGGTGAGCTGCTCCGAGATCTCGGAGAGTTAGAGCTATCGGTGCGGGTCCTCCGGGAAGCGGTCGCGCTCGACCCCGAGACCGCGTCCTACTGGAACTCTCTAGGCACTGTGTTGGGAGGAAAGGACGATCTCGGGCAAGCCGAGAAGGCCTTTCGCGAAGCCAGGAAACTAGACGAGTCGAACGCACAGTACAGCTACAATCTCGGCCTGACGCTACTCCGTCTGGGACGCACCGAGGAAGCTCGCAATCTCTTCGAAACGACCCTCCGATTAGACCCGAAGTTCGAGACGGCCCGCATCCGTCTCGTCCAAATGGGCTCCTGATTGGCTTGAGAGCTATCGGCCCAGCCGACGACGCCTCCGATTGTTTCCGGACTACGGCAACAACGATTACTCCTTGTCTCGATCGAGCTCGAAGCTCAGGCAGTGCGGTCCTTGGCCGCGCTCCGTGTATTCGCTTAGATCCGGTGTATAAACGGTCAGGCCGAGACCCTTCAGGATGTCATTGACATAAGCGTTGTCCTTGAAGGAGATGACGCGTTCTTTGCCCAGACAAAGTACGTTGAGCGCTACTTCACCTTCGGCTTTCTCAGCAGGAAGATCGACCAGTTCGTATTCCCGACCTTCGAGGAAACCCACGAACCAGTCAGGAACCTCCGACTTCACGATGAGAGCGAGCTTCGGGGCGACCGGGGCGAACAGGCAGTCGAGATGGGTCCACTTGGGCGGGATCGGAATGCCGTGCACCTTGATGCCTTGTTTAGCATAGATCTCTTGCGCGTTTTGGATGCCGGGCCAAGTGCTTCTCTCACCGGTGCCGGTCGCGAGGTTCTTGTCGTCGATATACTTGTTGTCTCCGCCTTCCCAGCAACCGCGCTCGATTCGGCCGAAGATCGTATAGCCCAGCTTTCGCAGTTGCTTCTCGCCGGGAACCTCTTCTCCTCGGCGCTCCGAGTATTTAAAGCGGCCGATGACCACACCCTCGGGGGAGTTGACGGCAAAATCGCGCGCGTTCACGGCGTAATGGCGGGTGGGGTCGGGCTCCTCGATGGTGCAAATTTCTACCCCTGCATCGCGCAGGATGTCCGCGAGCTCGTCGTGCTGAGCCTGAGCCTTTTCGTGGTCGACTTTGTCACCTCGCTCGAGCGCCGTCCGCGCGAAATCGTCGACCGGCACGAGCTCATAATAGGTCGAAGGGCACAGCATGACCTTGCGGAGCACACCTGTGCCGTTGTGGACTGGCATCGAAAGCCTCCTCTCTTGCGATACAAGTTAGGTTCGCCGCAGGATGGTAACAGCTTTGTCCTTGCCGGCGCACGTTTTCGTGAGTAGAGTCTACTCCTCGTCAAGGCCCGATGCAGGTGCCGGCGAGCAAGGAGGACACGCATGCGCAGCTGTAGTCCAATCCTCATCGGTGCAGCTTTATTCTCTTTGGTCGGTTGTTCCGATAATCCGTCCAAAGATTTCGACATTCTCATTAGGAACGGCAGGATCGTTGATGGAACCGGGAATCCCTCGTTTCAGGGCGACGTCGGCATCGTAGGCGACATGATTGTCGAGATAGGAAATCTGACAGGAAGAGGCGCGCTCGAGACCATCGATGCCGCCGGCTTGGTCGTCTCACCCGGATTCATCGACGTCCACACGCATGCCGACGGTGACTTGGGCCGCCCGGGGTCGAACGCCAACCTCAACTACTTGAATCAAGGCGTAACCACGGTCGTAACCGGCAACTGTGGTTCGGGTACATTCGAGATTGCCAAGATCAAGGCAGAATGGGAAGCACGAGGCATCGGAACCAATGCCGTCCACCTGGTCGGGTTTGGCGATGTCCGAAGAGCGGTCATGGGAACGGATCCGCGCGAGCCCGAAGCGGAAGAGCTCGAACGGATGCTGTCGATCCTTCGCCAGGCGATGCAGGAAGGGGCCTGGGGCATGAGCACCGGCCTCGAATATGTTCCTGACCGCTATGCCACAACGGAGGAGATCATTGACGCGGCAAAAGTCGTTGCCGAGTTCGGAGGTGTTTATGCCAGCCACCAGCGCAACGAGTTCGATCGTGTGCCGGAGTCGACGCGCGAAACCGTTCGCATCGCCGAGGAAGCCGGCGTCCTGGCCATTACCTCTCATCTGAAGGTATGCAGGAAAAATGCCTGGGGCATGATGGCGGAAGCCGTAGATGTCATCAACGATGCGCGTGCGAGAGGCGTCCGTATCGTCGCAGATATGTATCCCTATCACTTTGCTTCAGGAGGGCCGATTCTCCCGATCAGAAGAAACGCGGGTTGGGCCCCCTTTCATCTCCCGAACGACATGGAACCTTTCAGAGAGCTGAGAGCGCGACTCTCCGAACCTAATCTGCCCGACGAGGATGAAAAGGCCCTGCGAGAGAAGTACGTGGACGAGCTCGAGAAAGCGCTGTCCGATGATTCCAAACGCCAGCAGATAAGACAATCCGTGCTCGAAGGCAGCCCTCATCGTCCGAGCTCCGTCGCCTTGGCAGGTTGGGATAGCTACCTCGTGGTCGTGGGCAACAAGAACGCCCATTTGATCGGAGAGATCCTTTCCGACATTGCCGAGAAAGAAGGACGAGATCCCTTCGACGTCGTGGCGGAGCTCGTCATTCAAGAGCCAGACTTGTACGTCGCCTGCGGCGTGATGTCGGAGAGCGACATGCGTCAAGCGATGGAGCAAGAATGGCTGATGTTCTCCAGCGACGGAGATGCCGTGCCGATCGTAGAGGAGACCGACCCCCCTGTCATCGAGCACCCACGCGCGTTTGGCAGCCAGGCCAGAGTGCTGAGCAAGTACGTCAGAGAAGAGAAGGTTTTGACGCTAGAGAACGCTATCAGGATGATGACCTCTCTCCCGGCCCAATCCCTCCAAATGAAGAACCGGGGTGTGCTGGCTGAAGGGTATAAAGCTGATGTCGTGATATTCGACCCGGAGACAATCAAAGACAACGCCACACACGCCAACGCGCGCCAGTACAGCACTGGAACCCAAACGGTGATTGTAGGTGGGAAGATAAGCATCGAGAGTGGCGAGTATAACGGCGCCCTCAACGGAAATCTGCTGCTCTTGACGGAAAACCATGAATGAGATTTAGGCTCTAACCAGTCAGAAACGAGGATTTTGTTCACGGTTTGGAGCAAGAAAATCTCACCGCAGATGCGCAGAGCGCGCGGAGAAGAAAAGGTATCCCTCTAGCCTATGCCTAGCCTCGGATTCACGAAATTTCGGATTTTCCTCTGCGTCCTCTGCGTCTCTGCGGTTCAAAACGCTTTCAGGTTTACCTGGCTAGACTAGATCTAGATCTAGAAGAGAAAGAAAGCGTAACGCAAAGGCGCAAAGGTCGCGGAGGCGCAAAGAAAAAGAAGTATGAGGCGAAGCACAGTTTCCTGGCGAGGGCTTCGCCTTCTGCACCCTCTTTCCTTCTTTGCGTCTTTGCACCTTTGCGCCTTTGCGTTACGCTTTTTTCTTTCTATTTCTCAAAGTCCCTGAGGTTCGTTTCTGCTGTCGATCTGTCGAGCCTTTTCGAGCTCCGCCTCTGCTTCCTCTGCTTTTCCGAGTCGCTGAAGCGCCCGGGCGAGGTTGCGCCTCAGAAGCGCCGCTGCCGGGTTCAGGATCACACTCCTCCGAAAGTGCTTCGCCGCTTCCTCCGCCTCGCCTTCCCGCAGAAGAAGCTCGCCTAGTAGCTGTTGCGCGGCGAGAAGATCGGGATCGATTTCAAGAGCGCGGCGATAGCTTCGCTCGGCTTCGGCCAGCCGCTTCGTCGACTCCAGAAGAGCGCCGAGCCCGGCATGGGCTCCCGCCAACAACGGTTCCTTATCGAGGGCCCGGTGGAAGTGATTCTCGGCCTCGTCCATCTGCTCGTTCAACGCAAGCGCGGTGGCAAGCTCCTTCAAGAGAGCAGCGGGCGGATCCGAATCGATGGCGAGCACGCCATGGAAGGCGTCGATCGCTTCCGGCAAGTTGTTTTCGAGAATGTGCAGCCGCGCCGAAAGCCAAAAAGCATCTCCCGGAGGAGCCTGAAGGGAGAGGAGCCGGTCCACAACCGTCCGCGCCTTGCCGGGCTGTCGCGACTGAAACAACCATCTTGCCTGGGCGACGTGTAGAGCGGGATCTTCAGGGTGCTTGGCCAGTGCCGCGTTGATGAGCGGCCCCACATCCTGGAGGGCGCCTCCCTCGAGAAGCAGCGTCAGCCATTCCAGGGTTTTCTCTCGCTCATCGGTCTCGGAGAGCGTTCCCGAAGTGACCATGGCCCGCAAGAGCTTCACTCTCCGATCCCACTGTCGAAACGGTTCGTAGCCACGCAGCAGCGCCCGACCTTCGTCAGCGTTTCCCGTCCTGAGCAAGAGGTTGCCCAAGCGGAAGCGAGCTCTCAACAATCGAGGCTGTTTCGACAGCGCTCGCCGGTAGAGCTCGCGGGCCTCCTCAGGCCGCCCGAGGGATTCGAGAACCCGCCCGTACTGATAGTCGGCATCGGCGTCAGAGCGCGTCGGATCGGCCGTCGCTGCCTGGAGGTGCTGGGCCGCTCGCGAGAGATCGTCCTCTTCCAATGCAAGGAGGCCCAGCTCCAAGTACTCGTTCACCCCTCGGGGCTCCTCTGATTCCTGGAGCAGCGCGCGGGCTTCCGCAATCCATCCCGTTTTTCTCAAGGCACGCGCCAGAGCGAGCCTCTCTTCCTCCGGCACCTTGGCAAGCTCGCGGGCCTGCCCATAGGCATGCTTCGCACTCTGGTCGCGCTGAATTTGGGAATAAAGCACCACGAGTCGTCGCCACGCATCGGCGTGAGCCGGTTCAAAAGAAACGGCTTTCTCGAGCGAGCTGACGGCTGCTGAGTAATTCAAAAGCCCGGTGAACGCCAGACCCTTGCCGTAGTGGGCTGCGGCGCGCTTCGGCTCCATGTAAACGAGCTCTTCGAAAGCGACGAGCGCATCCTGGTAACGTCGTTGTCGGAGGGCGTCGAACCCGCGCTCGACAGGCGTTTGCGGAGAGCTGGCCAGCGGGATTAGGAGCCAAACGAGGCAGAACGAGCCCAGAGAACCCATGACGGTGAACATTATGCGCCCAGACGGCCGTCTCCCGAAGCGGTTGTCTGCCCCAAGAAAAAAGCCCCGGGGTTGCCCCCGGGGCTCGCCCGGGGTAACCCCGGGCTCGGTTTCGTGCCGGAGATCCGTTAGAACAGGAACTTCACGCCTATCTGCAACCGTCGCGGGGGCAGGAAGCGGCTCCGGATGTCGAAGCTGGACGATGTTCCGTTTCGAGACAAAACATTCTCGTTGGCGTCATCGTTGAAAAGGTTCAGAGCATCGAGGAACAGTCCGAGTCTGGCGTTCTGTCCGATAGCGAACTGCTTCTGAAGCCTGACATCCAGCAAGTTCCATGGATCCACCGCACGGCTACCGTCCCTCACCTCCGCATTGATGGTGGTGGGGATCCCGAGGTCGGGAACCCGGATCTGGCGCTGATAGGCTCTGCCGCTAAGACCGGTGTAGCTGACGGCCGTGAGAACGTCCCACGGGAACCGGTAGAGGAACTGCGTCTTGAACATCCATCGTCGTTCTCCGGCGAGGCGCCCGTCGATGTTGATGAAGTCGTTGGGATTCTGGCCGAACGACGAAAACAACAACGACGTTCTTTGGCTCCCAGTCGCGCTGGCTCTGCCCGAGGGCAGTACGCCAGATGTGTTCGTGTAGGATAGGGAGCTGTTCATCTGCCACTTATTAGACATCCTCTTCACTACTTGGAAAGTGAGGGCATGGATTTTGGTGTTCATTCTGTCGTCATTGGCGATCTCGAAGAACCGATCCGCCGGGTCGCTGACGAGTCGCTGCACGGGGATGGCGGCGCCGGTAGCGTCTGCCCCCTGGTCGTCGATGTAGACGGTATTCTCATACACGCCGGTGAGGTCTCGCCACGCGGCATAATCTCTACCTCGCTTGTAGGCGTAGTTTATCTGGAGAGAGAGCTCCGACCCGAGCTGCCGATCAAAACCGAAGATGACCTGGTCGGTGTAGGGGTTCACGTAGTTCGTATCAATGCCCACATTGCCTGGTACATGGCCAAACACCTCCAAGTCGGTGAAATCTTGGGCCTCGAAATCCCAGTATCCGAAAGCTAGGTCGTGAGGCGACCCTCCGATGTTGAGACAGTACTCACAAGTGATGATTTGGCGGTAGTACCGGCCGTAGTGAGCCTTGATGACGGTCGAACCGTCTTCGGTAAGCGAGTAATTGAAGCCTAGCCTCGGCGAGAAGGGAGTCCAGCTATAAAGGTTGTCGTTGCCGGGGAACTCCACGCCCGTGGGATTCCGCAGGAAATCCTGTAGGACTAGGTTGTCAATGGAGGCCTTCTTGTAGTCGAACCGCACACCCAGGTTCAATGTGAGGCGGTTATTGACTTGAATCGAGTCGTCGATCCACACGCCGAGGTTCGTCGCGATGCCGGAATACGCGTAGTCTCCGTACCGGTAGCCATAGCCGTATTTGTAACCGTAATATTCGTACGTGTAGATGAGATCGTTGTAACCGACGTTGCCGTTGATTCCCCCGGTCTCCCACTGCACCCCGAACTTGAAATCGTGGTTTCCTCCGAGGAAGTCCTCGGCATAATGCGTCACCTTCCCATCGAGGGCCGACTTGAAGACATCCGAGTCATACCAGTAGTAGAGGCCACCGGTGATCTCACCCGTGTCCAGGTTGTAGAAGCGAGGCGCGACCCGGGGGAAGCCATCGAATAGTGGGTCGTTGTGATCGTCGGACCAGAAGCCCGAGAAGTGGCCCTCCAGCAACGTGTTCTGGGAAACGATGTTGGTATAGGTCAAATTCGCTGCCGGGCTCTTACCCCACTCGTAGCCAACCGTGCTGGGAGCGTCGTTGGCCGTCGCTCCGAACGCGAGATTGAAATCGTCCAAGTGGAACATGAAACTGAGCTTGTTCGAGTCGTTTATCTGGTAGTTGAGCTTCCCGATGTAGCGCTTGTTGATATCTGGGCTTGGGAAGTTCGGGTCGGCGCCAGGCTGTGAGAGGCTGTCCTTTTGGTACTGATACCCGAAGAAGAACCAGAGCTTGTCTTTGACAATAGGACCTCCGATCTGGCCGGTAACGTCGGTAAATTCGTCCCGGTGCCAGGGCCAGCCATCGTCCTCCTCGTCGGTGGTGTTCCGGGCCGTGAGGCCTTGGCTCTGGAAATAGAAGTTGACGTCACCGGAGAAGTCGTTGTTCCCCTGGCGGGTGATGATGTTGAAGACCCCACCACTCGCGTTGGCGTGCTCGGCCGGGGCGCCCAACGTGAGAACCTCGACCTCCTCGATAGCGTCGATGTTCGGCCAGGGCCAAGAGTTGCCAAAGGCGGACGTGGTGATGTTGACCCCATCCATTTGATACGTGTTCTCGTCTGACCCGGAGCCCATAACGCTGGACGAGCTACTATAGTATGAGGTCTGAGAGACGCCGGGCGCCGCATTGATGTAGTCGAAAAAGACGAAGCGTTTGGTCGGAGCATTCTCGACCCATTCGCGATCGTACGTGGTGTCGAGGTGGGTGGAACGGGTGTCGACGACCGGCGTTTCACCAATGACGGTGACGGTCTCGGACAGCTGGCTGATCGGGAGCGCGGCATTCAACGCGACAATGCCACCTACCGACACCACGATCTGCTGACGGGACAGAGTCGCGAAACCATCGAGGACGAAAGTCACGTCGTACGAACCCGGCGGCAAGGTGGGAAACCGGTAGGATCCTTGCCCCCCGGTCACGTATGTTTGCATTGCGGCAATATTCGCACCGGTGACCGTCACCGTGACGCCCGGCAAAACCGCCCCGGATTCGTCGCTCACGGTACCAGCGATGCCCCCGGTCGTGAACTGAGCCAAGAGAATCGGCGGGACGGCAAATAACGCTAGAAAAATCAGAAAGACGCAGACATATCCCTTCATCGAGTGTCCTCCCTGAATGCTTTATCCAATTGGACAAGGGTTTTTGGCTGCTAGGGAAGACGTTCCGTGACAACGAAACTTTCTCGGTGCCAGCGGGAAATCCCAGGGCCGGTCGGGAACCGTAGCATTTTGCTCACGAAAGCTCTCAATCAAGAACTATAGATCATTCGGAGCCGCATTGCATCAACTC
>SMVB01004787.1_pt1 | contig 50551 bp, 45 predicted proteins | sample 2456461 | NCBI WGS metagenome assembly SMVB01 (sample SAMN11095934, study PRJNA526329) | marine sediment metagenome | biome: Marine sediment; feature: Surficial sediment; material: Deep marine sediment; isolation source: Hadal surficial sediment | place: Pacific Ocean | collected 2014-05 | depth...
AAGGCAAATGGTGTACAGCAACAGACCTGGCCTCCGCGCCAACAGTGCGACCATCTTCCGTGCCTAGGGCGCGACCATCTATCGCGGCGATAACCCCGTGGAGGTAGCCCACCCCACGGCGGCAGACTTCGCTAGCCCGGTCGTCACAGCTCTCTTCAACCGCCCGCACATAACGGGCATAAAGCCAGTGCAACCAGGGCATCCACCAGTACCACAGTGATACCAACCGCACCAGCAGCATCCAGCGATCATCGCAGCGGGATACGTGGACCAATTCGTGCGCAAGCACCGCACGCAAGCTTTCATCGGACCATGTCTCGTACTCGACCGGCAAGATGATCGTTGCACCACGAGGGTGAAGAAGGTTCGCCGTACTACGAGGGGAAGGGTCCGTGTGGGGGAGGGAAGCCGTAGTACGGTGACGGGGAACATCTTCGGCACACAATGTCGTGGAACACGGCGCCATACCCACTCGCAACACCACGCTGCGGGTGAGCCCAAGACGCTGTGACAGCTCTCCCAACAACGCGGTCGGACCCTTTGCATCGATAACCGGCAGGGCACGAATCTGTTGATGCACTCGACGCACGTGAAACAGCGCGGCAAGTACGAACAGCAACGCAACAACCCACCAGATAACAAGCAGATACACCGGCACGGGAATGCCGAGAGACCAGGTTGGGGGCTGCTCGAGACCCAACTCCCATACCCAACGCTCGCCACCGGTAAGCCACGGCATGCACAGTAGAATCACCGCAAAAATCGACAGGAACGTTCGCCTGCTCAGAGAGTTGTGTGGAAATACGAGCCCGCTTGCAACGGTCAGACAGCCGGAGAGCAGCACCAGACGCAACACCTCGCGTAGCGTGATGAACTCCTGGACCTGCAATTCCATGGCAATTCTATTTCTTTTCTTTGCGAATCTTGTTCAGTTCGGCTTCGATGGCGTCAAGGTCCGCCTCGCTCAATTTGTTGCGCCCACCGCCCAACAAACTCACCACCGCATCTGCCGGTGAGCCATCGAAAAACGTTTCCAAAAGTCGCTGGAGCGCATTGCGCCGCGCTGCGCGTTTCGCCAGCACTGGCCTGTATATGTATCGTGGACCATCTTGCCGAAACGCCACGTGGCTCTTATCCAACAACTTCTTCAGCAGCGCTCGCACCGCCGAGTAACTCGGTGAATCAGGGATTTCCTTATGGATTTCCGCGGCCGACGCCTCCTCCCGAGCGTAGAGAACATCCATGATCTGCCGCTCCCGGCGCGTTAGATGAACGTGTATTCTACGATTGCTCATGGCGCTCTCCTCTCTTTAGCCAGGGCGATATCCGCCATCGCTTGACGTGGGCAATTCAGGTGGTGCTGCTTTTTTAGCATCATGCTACATTTTTAGCACCAAGCGGGGAATAACGAAAGGTTTTTCTTATACCAATTCGGTTCTAGAAATCGCGTGTTTTAGAACTGGTTAGTTCGTCCAGAATGGTCCGGGGCCAGCCTGTTGCATGGCGGCCACTGGCTACGCTCCGTACGGGCATCTTTCGAAAGAAAAGGCGAGTTAGGCAACCCTAACAATACCGCGAACACAGCAAGCTGGTAATTTCTGGACAGGAACTGGTAAGCAACAAACCGTCAGCCCAACACTGGATCCGCCTTCGCCAGATCGAGTGAGGCCTCTTTGGCAAACCCGATGGCCTGCTCGCGAAGCAGGTGGTTGGATTGTGCCAGACGGGAAAGTGCGGCAAACGTAATCCACTCAGCCGATACCTCAAAATATTCTCGTAGATCATCGCGAGATTCCGAGAGGCCAAAACCGTCTGTTCCAAGTACGGTATAAGGTCCTGGAATCCATGCGGCGATGCTCATGGGTAGTGCCTTTACGTAGTCCGAGGCCGCGACGAACACACCCTCTTCGCCTGCGAGCAACTGTGTCACGTATGGCACTTCGTCCCTTTCGCCCACATCGAGCAGCAATCGGCGCTCTACCGCTTGTGCTTCCCTGGCGAGTTCGTTGTAGCTCGTTACACTCCAGACGTTGCACATGATCCCACGCTCGTCGAGCAGAGTCACCGCGCGAAGCACTTCGGACATGACCGCGCCACTACCAAAAAGGTTCACGGTGGCACCAACCGTACGCCTGAAACAATACATACCTGCCAGCACTCCGGGTTGCGCACCCTCCGGAAGCGGTGGCATCGAATAGTTCTGGTTGGTCAGCGTGAGGTAATAGAAAACATCCTCCTGCTCCTGATACATCCGTCGAATCCCATCGCGGACGATGAGCGCAATCTCAAACGCAAATGCAGGATCAAAGCTCTTGAGATTCGGTACCGTACCCGCAATCAGGTGTGAATGTCCGTCCTGATGTTGCAGGCCTTCACCATTGAGCGTCGTGCGGCCTGATGTGCCTCCAAGTAGAAAGCCTTTACACATCATGTCTCCACAAGCCCAGATCATGTCTCCTACCCGTTGAAAACCGAACATGGAATAGAAGATGTAGAACGGGATCATGGGCAAGCCATAGTTCGCGTACGCAGTTCCGGCTGCCATGAACGATGCCATGGCACCCGTTTCGCAAATACCTTCCTGGAGTATCCGCCCGTCGGCAGCCTCTTTGTACGGCGCGATCGATCCCGCATCCACCGGTCGATAAGTCTGCCCCGCCGGTGAGTAGATGCCTGCCTGGGGAAAGAGTCCGTCCATGCCGAACGTGCGGGCTTCGTCGGGCACGATAGGCACCAGGTAGGGACCAATGTTTTTGTCTCTTAACAAGCGCGACAACATTCGCACCACAACCATGGTGGTAGAGACTTCACGTTCAGACCCTTCGAACATGTCCTTGAAAAGCGCGAGGTCCGGCGGCTCCAGCCTTTCGCAGTTGACTTCGCGAACCGGCAGATAGCCACCGAGGGCCTGTCGACGAGCGTGCATATACTCCATTTCCGGCGCGTCCTCGGGTGGTTTGTAAAACGCGGCGCGCGCCACTTCTTCGTCGGACAGCGGGATATCGAAACGTTTCGCCAGTTCACTGCGCTCTTTGAGGTTCAGATATTTTTTCTGATGTACGGTATTGCTGCCTTCGCTACCCCGGCCCAACCCATCCCCTTTCACGGTCTTCAACAAGATAACGCACGGTTTCCCCGTCACCTGAGCCGCGCGTTGGAACGCGGCATAGATCTTGTGGTGATCCTGGCCTCCCCGTTTGATGGAACGGATCTCTTCATCGGACAACGTTTTCATGAGCTCCTCGAGCTCCGGGGAATTCTCTACCCAGTGCTCGCGAACAAAGTCACCGGGCGACACGCTGTACATCTGGTAATCGCCATCCACGGCCTGCTCCATCCGTTCCTGCAGTATCCCGCGATCGTCCCGGGCAAGAATTGCGTCCCAACCACCCCCCCAGATGACCTTGATGACGTGCCAGTCAGCGCCACGAAAAGAACGTTCCAACTCCTGAATTATCTTGCCGTTGCCACGAACCGGACCGTCCAGGCGCTGGAGGTTACAGTTGATGACCAACACGAGGTTGTCCAGTGCTTCGCGGCTGGCTATGTTGATTGTGCCGAGTACCTCTGGCTCATCCGATTCGCCGTCACCGATAAAGGTCCATATCTTGCCGCCGTTGCTCGACTTCAAACCCCGGCTTTCCAGATATTTTGCAAACCGCGCCTGGTAAATGGCACTCGGTGTGGAAAGACCCATACTCGCGGTAGGCATCTGCCAGAACCAGGGTAAACGGCGCGGATGCGGGTACGAGGGTAATCCACCCCCTTCGGCTAGTTCGCGGCGGAAATTACCGATCTGCGTCTCGCTCAGCCGACCTTCCAGAAACGCACGCGCATAAACGCCCGGCGCCGAATGGGCCTGAAAGTGCACCTGGTCACCGCCGTAGTCCTCACTCCTGGCGCGGAACACGTGATTGAATCCTACTTCCATCATCGTGGCGGCCGACAAATAGGTGGCGATATGCCCACCCACCCCGGAGCCACTGTCATAGGCCTGCAAGACCATCGCCACGGCATTCCAGCGGATGATGTTTTCCACCCGCTGTTCCAATTCGATGTTCCCTGGATAGCGAGGCTGATCGCGTACATCGATGGTGTTTTTATATGGGGTGTTGAGCGCCGCTTCGGTCAACACCAGACCCTGATGGCTGAGGTGCGCCTGCAGTTTGTGCAGCAGCTCGCGGGTCTCCTGCTCACCGCGGTTGCTCAACACATCATCAATGGCGTCCAACCACTCCTGCTGCTGTTCTGCCCAATCGTCCCCTGCTACAGGGTTGGCGGGGTGAGATTTTTCCAACGGTGGATCCTGGCGGGCCAAACGCCCGCGTACATATCAAGGGGGCACAAACTACGCCAAGCAAACCCGCGGGTCCAGACATCTGCTAATGGGCGGGAATCGGCATCATCACAGGCACACAGCCAGCCGCTGAGTATCGTTCTGGTACACTGGCCCGCTCGAATTCTGGGGATTGGGAGCCTTATGCGTGCGTGCCGACTTATAAGCGGGATCGTTCTGATAGCAGTTTCCGGCTGCTCCACCGAGGAAGTCGGTCCTCAAAACACGCCCCCTGCGAAAGCGGTCGTTAACCAGATCAGCGACGAACGCGCCCGCGAAATTCAGGCGGCAACCGCGACCATCGATGGAAAACGTATCACTGAGGCCGATCACGAGCCCGGCAACTGGCTGTCCCACGGACGCACTTACGACGAGCAGCGGTTCAGCCCGCTCACCGATATCAACGCTCGAAACGCTTCCGAACTCGGTCTCGCGTGGTACTGGAACACGGGAACCACTCGCGGACTGGAAGCAACCCTGATCGTTGTGGACGGCACGATGTTCAGCACCGGTTCCTGGTCGGTGGTGTGGGCTCACGATGCCGCAACCGGCGAGTTGCTTTGGACTTTTGATCCGCAGGTACCAAGAACCTGGGGGAAATACGCCTGCTGCGACGTCGTGAACCGGGGGGTCGCGGTATGGAAGGGCAAGATATACGTGGGCACGCTCGATGGACGGTTGATCGCCCTGGATGCAGGTACCGGTCAGCCCGTTTGGGAAGTACAGACCACCGATCCCGATCAGCCTTACACCATCACCGGCGCACCACGCATCGTGAAAGACAAAGTCATTATCGGCAATGGCGGTGCTGAATATGGGGTTCGTGGCTACGTCACCGCCTACGACTCGCAAAGTGGTGCCCGGAAGTGGCGGTTTTATACGGTGCCCGGAGACCCGGCACAACCTTTCGAGAGTCGGGCCATGGAGCTTGCCGCGATGACCTGGCGCGGTGGCAAATGGTGGGAGCTTGGCGGCGGTGGCACGGTGTGGGATTCCATGGCCTACGATGCGCAGCTCAATCTACTGTACATCGGTGTTGGCAACGGCTCGCCCTGGAATCGCTACATCCGCAGTCCCGGTGGTGGCGACAATCTCTACCTGTCATCCATTGTCGCGATCAATCCCGACAACGGCACGATGGTCTGGTATTACCAGACCACACCCGGCGACACCTGGGACTATACGGCCGTGCAACATATGATCCTCGCAGACATCGAGATCGAGGGTCGGGTACGCAAGGTAATCATGCAGGCACCCAAGAACGGCTTTTTTTACGTGCTCGATCGCACCGACGGCGAGTTCATCTCGGCACAAGCCTATGTACCCGTAACCTGGGCCACTCATATAGACCCAGAGACGGGGCGGCCGGTAGAAAACCCGGACGCCCACTATGCCAACGAAGTCAAGAAGATCCGTCCCGCGCCCTACGGAGGACACAACTGGCATCCGATGACGTTCAGCCCCAACACAGGGCTCGTGTACATTCCGGCCCTGGATACGCCGTTCAAATACGCTCAAGACAACGCATTCAAATACCAACCAGGCCAGTGGAACACGGGCGTCGACTTCGCCCAGCTGATTCCGAGCAAAAACCCAGACACGATGCTGGCAGATCTTGGGGACGTAAAAGGCCACCTCGCCGCCTGGGACCCGGTAACTCAGCAGGAGGTCTGGCGAGTACAACATGCCATGTCCTGGAACGGGGGGCTTTTGAGCACCGCGGGTAATCTCGTCTTCCAAGGTCGAGCCGATGGGCAATTTGCCGCATATCGTGCCGATACCGGCGAGCTTGTGTGGGAATTTCCCGTCGGGGTGGGAATCATTGCCCCACCGGTAACCTACACCGTTGATTCGGAACAATACATTGCCGTTGTGGCTGGTTGGGGTGGTGCTTTTGGCCTCGCATCTGGCGTCCCTCGGCATCGCGACAACGTTCTCAGCGAAGGTCGCATACTGGCTTTCAAAATCGGTGGCCAATCCGAACTGCCACCGTTGAAGGTCGCCTTCATCGATATTCCGGTGCCACCCCCCATGAACGTTACGCCCGCACAAATCGCTCTGGGGGAAACCCTGTTTCACCAATACTGCGCAATCTGTCATGGCGCGGGGGTGACGGCCGCGGGGGGAGGCATCCCGGATCTTCGCTACATGACGCCCAGCACCCACCAGGCGTGGGACGCGATCGTACGCGCAGGCGCCTATGCCGGAGCCGGTATGGCTGCATTCGCCCACGTGCTGACGGCGGAGGATTCCACCGCTGTACACGGTTACGTCGTAGCAGCCACCGAAGCGACCATTGCCTTCTGTCACAGCGAGTACCGCAGAAACTACCCGGAATTGTTGGACACGGCCTGTACGAGAGGAGAGATCATAGCGGAACCATAAAGCCCATGGATGCGCGACCATTTTCCGAAAAAATCGTCAAGTCGGGAGGAAAAGCTGTAACGCAAAAAATGCCACCATGGCACTTTTGAGACAAGTTGGTTCGTTCCTGAGAGATCTACTGACTGCGTCGTTTTTCGCCAGTGAGGTCCAAAGTTACCGCGATGGGACGATGATCGGACAACCGGCAGTCGAGCACTTCGTATTCGCGAATGTTGATACCCGGGGATACGAGCACATGATCGAGCGCGAGGGAAGGTCGCCAGGAAGGATAGGTGGGATCAACCCGCTCGGCCGGCATTAAACCGGTATCCGCGAGCGGTGAGTTGAATAGCAACTCTGAGAGGTGGCTGTTCATGTCGCCCATGACGACCACACAGGGCTCGTCGATGATCAACTCACGGACGTACTGCAACTGCTGCTGGCGCGAACGATCGCCGAGCGAGAGATGCAACAGCACCAGCAATACCTGCTCATCAGCCCACGGCAAACGCACCACGATCGCACCACGTCCCGGGATGGTTCCCGGTAGTTTGTGATCCTCCATCTCGATCGGCCGGATCCTGGACAGCAAACCGTTACCGTGCTGGGCAAAAGGCCCCAGATCGCGATTCAGCTGCGTATACCAATAGGGAAACTGGGCGCGATCCGCGAGATATTCCACCTGATTGACGAAACCGCTACGGATGCTGCCGCCGTCTATTTCCTGTAACGCAACGACGTCATAGGCGGCGACCAGGTCCGCGATGCGCCGTAAATTGTCGGTTCGATCTACGTGGGGTAACACGTGTTTCCAGCCTTTGGTCAGGTACTCACCGTAGCCGCTGGTCTTGATGCCGACCTGAATGTTGAACGTCAGAAATCGCAGGGGCTCCAAGGGTGCCTTGCGTACCTGGTGCATCGAATGAATGTTGATAGCTGCGGACACCGACTTGCAGCGTCCTTCCGCCCTTCGCGACCATGCCGGCATGGCAAGAGGTTCCCTGGATCTTGCTTTGAGTCTAGCCCGTCTGAGAATCTTGAATTGTGGACTGCCTAGCATTTTGTTCGATTACCGCCCTTTCGATGCACTTATTGCCTCAGTGCGGTCCGCATTCGCGGCTCCACGACGTTCGGCAATCAGGAAATCCACAATCTCGAGCATCTTGGTGTTGTTCCCAGCCATCTTGCCGTCGATCCGATAGATCCCGTCTACGATCAACGTCGGTACTCCGGTAACCCGGTAGGCTCGCCCATGGGCCTCGGCTTGCTGCACGCGGCTGCGCACGCTGAAGGAATTGAAGACTTGAGTGAACTCGGAAGGCACAACCCCAGCCACTTCCTGAAACAGTGCCGCCAGCAACGAAGGATTGCCCAGGTTCACGCCTTGATCATGCAGCGCCCGGAACATGGGCTGATGCACCTTTTCCCCAATCCCGAGTACCTCGGCGGCATAAAACGCCTGAGCGAGAAGTTTCCAAGTTTGATTGAAGATCGCCGGGACGCGCCGAAACAACACATCATCCGTTTGTTCACCCCGCCAAGCTTCCAGGGTCGGATCGAAGGTCTTGCAGTGTATGCAGGCGTATGAAAACAACTCCACCACTTCTACCCGGTTCGCGTCTTTGGTTTCCACCGGCACGGGCAATCGTTGGTAGTGAACGCCTTCCTGAAAATCCGCCGCCGTGGCGGATACCGTTACCAGCAGCAGCAACACATGACCCATTGGCTTCATAGTGACCTCAAATTTACAAGGACAGTCTAACAGCGACGATTAATCGGATTTCGTGACGACGCGCGCACAGACACTCGACTTGGACCGCCGTGACGGCCGTTAGTGCAAACCTCGCAGATAGTCGGCAAGTGCGCGAATCTCAGTATCGGTGAGGCCAGAAGCCACATCGCGCATCATGCCTCCATATTGCTCATCTGTGACACGCAGGCCTTCACGATAGGCCGTGAGCTGAGCGATCGTGTAGGACGTTGATTGACCGCTCAAGCGAGGGAAACCGGCCAAAGCATTGCCGCTACCCGTTGGCGAATGACAAGACGTGCAAGCCGCCACGCCTTTCTTCTGAATTCCACCACGATAGATGCTTTCGCTGATGGCTACGGATTTGGTATCTCCCTCGGTTTGACCAAGTTTTCCTGGCAACGAGGCGTAATAGGCGGCCAGATCCTCAAGATCCTGCTCGCTTTTGCCGATGAGTTGACCTGTCATCAGCACAATGGTCCGCGCGCCCAACTGAATCAACTGCAGTTGGCGAAAAAGATAACGTTCGTTCTGACCGGCGAGGTTCGGATACGTTGGATCAATGCCACTTGCACCATCCTGTCCATGACAGGCCGCACATACTATTGCCTGCGCTTTGCCGGCTTCAGGATCTCCCGCGGCGAAGGTCACCGAGGCGCCGAGCAGCGTCAACACCGATATGAGAAAACGAATCTGCATCACAACGAATCCTTTAAACTACCCACCCCCAAGTTTTGAGGGCGCGGATTATAACTCAACCCTCCCGGAGTCATAGCTCGGTTACCAAAGAACAACACATGAGCAAACCGCCCTCCACTCAAGATAGCAGAACTACGCCGGATCGGTTGCAGGTCTCGTTTATCTTAAGCGCTCCAACGCTGGCAAAATGCCCGCGACCGACCGGGCCGGAGGTGGCCTTTGCGGGACGTTCCAATTCTGGAAAGTCCAGCGTGCTGAATCGGCTGACAGGTAATCGACATACCGCAAAGGTCAGCAAGACGCCGGGGCGAACTCAGCTGCTGAATTTTTTCGACGTCAAGGACGGTGGTCGTGTCGTCGATCTACCGGGTTACGGATATGCCAAGGCAGGCCGTCAAGCTCAGCAGAAATGGCAGCGTGCGGTCAATGAATACCTCTCCTACCGAGACAATCTCACCGCCGTCGTACTGGTGACGGATATCCGCCATCCCGATCAACCCTATGACACCGAACTCATCAACTGGAGTGCAGAATCGGAACTACCCCTGTTGGTGTTGCTCAATAAAGCCGACAAGCTGAAACAGAGCGCCCGAACGAAAGCGCTGCAACACGTCAGGAAAACCGTGAATCGTTTTCCCCACATCGAGGTGCTGTGTTTTTCGGCGTTTTCCGGGTTAGGCCACAGAGAAGTTCTAACAGCGATCGCCGGGTGGCTCAACGAGCCTCAGTGAGCTTCGTTCCAGTTATCACCCACACCCACATCGACGATGAGTGGCACTGCCAATTCCGCCGCACCCTCCATGAGCCGGGCGACATTGCTGGATAGTTCAATTACCCGATCCTCCACCACCTCGAAAACCAGTTCGTCATGAACCTGCATGATCATCCGGGCGTTGATTGAACTCTCGTTGAGCCAGGCGTCGACGGTAAGCATCGCACGTTTGATCACGTCTGCCGCCGTACCCTGCATTGGGGCGTTGATGGCAGCGCGCTCTGCCGCCTGACGGCGTTGCATGTTGGCTGCATTGATCTCCGGAAGATACAACCTCCTGCCAAAAACCGTTTCTACATATCCCCGTTCGTGGGCCACCGCCCGCGTTGTCTCCATATAGGTTCGAACTCCCGGGTAGCGCTCGAAGTAACGATCGATGTAATCCTGAGCTACGGCCCGGGATATGTGGAGCTGACGGCCAAGCCCAAATGCAGACATACCGTAAATCAGCCCGAAATTAATCGCCTTCGCGTTCCTGCGCTGCTCATTGGTTACCTCGTCGACGGAGCATCCGAAAACTTCCGCAGCGGTGGCCCGGTGTATGTCGAGTTCTGCTTCGAACGCAAGAAGCAATCCAGCATCGTTTGACAGGTGCGCCATGATTCGAAGCTCGATCTGCGAGTAATCGGCGGCCACAATCTTGTTTCCCGGTGGGGCGACAAACGCCTGACGGATGCGTCGTCCTTCTTCCGATCGGATCGGGATGTTCTGCAGGTTCGGATCCGAGGAAGACAACCGACCGGTCGCTGTCACCGCCTGGCGGTAGGATGTGTGGATTCGCCCCGTCTTCGGGTTGATCTCCAAGGGCAGCTTGTCGGTATACGTGGATTTGAGTTTGGCGAGGCTGCGATATTCGATAATGGTGCGTGGCAGCTCAAAGTCTGCAGCCAGGTCTTGAAGCACCGGTTCAGCCGTGGATGGCTTACCTTTTGGTGTTTTCTTGAGCACGGGTAATTCGAGCTTCTCGTAGAGGATGGACTGCAGTTGTTTGGTCGAATCCAGATTGAATTCTTCGCCCGCCAGCATCCACGCCTGCTCTTTCAGCTCACCGATCCGACCGTGAAGCTCTCGGCTCTGCTCTTTGAGCAATCCACCATCCACCAACGTACCCTGTCTCTCCATACGTGAAAGTACGCTCAACAACGGTAGCTCGATGTCCAGATAAACCGACTCCAGAGCGTTTTCCTTAGTGAGTTCAGACCACAACTTCCGGTGTAGCTGTAACGTGATGTCGGCGGCTTCGGCAGCAAAAACCGCCGCCTCATCGACGGGAATTTCCCCAAAAGACAGTTGTTTGGCACCTTTGCCTGCAATGGTTTCGTAGCGGGTAATTTTCCGATCGAGGTATTTCTCGGCAAGCGCGGCCAGGTTGTGACGATTACCGACGCTGTCGAGAACGTAAGACTCCAACATCGTGTCGAAGCCGACACCGTTGAGTTCGATGCCATATCGCGCAAGAACACTCATGTCGAATTTGAGATTCTGCCCGACCTTGACGATGCCGGGATCTTCCAGGAGCGGCTTGAAAGCCTCGAGCACTTCGGGCACGGAAAGTTGCACAGGCGCGCCAATGTAGGTGTGTCCCACCGGAAGGTACACGGCCTCCCCGGCTTCGGCACAAAACGAGAAACCCACGAGTTCTGCATTCATGTATTCGTCACTGGTCGTCTTGGTGACGATCACGATCAGCTCGGCAGATGACAAACGCTCCACCCACGTGGCGAGATCGGCCACATTGTCCACGCACTGATAGTTGCGTTCGGCGACGACCGCCGGGACCGGTGGCGTTTCACCGTCGCCAGGAGCTGCTACTTCATCGAGCCAGGCTTTGAATTCGAACGTGGCATACAGGTCTTTGAGCCGAGCGGTATTCGGCGGCGGCGTCTTGAGATCATCGATACCCACCTCCAAGGGCACATCACATTTGATCGTGGTGAGTTCGCGGGACAGGGGCAGCTGATCCAATGATTCCCGTAGATTCTCTCCAACTTTACCTTTGATCAACTCCGCGTTGGCGATGACTTCATCGAGGCTGCCGTACTCGTTGAGCCATTTGGCGGCGGTTTTGGGTCCTACCTTCGCGACCCCGGGAATGTTGTCCACCGAGTCCCCCATCAGGGCGAGGTAGTCAACGATCAACTCCGGCGGAACCCCGAATTTCTCAATGACACCTTCACGATCCATCGGCGTATCACTCATGGTGTTCACGAGCGTCACGTAATCCGAGACGAGTTGCGCCATGTCCTTGTCACCGGTGGAGATGATCGTACGGCGCTTCGCCAACGTTGCTTCGGTCGCAAGCGTACCGATGACGTCATCCGCCTCCACACCTTTGACCTCGAGCAACGGCAGACCCATGGCTCGGATGATGTCGTGAATGGGTTGGATCTGTTCACGCAGATCGCCCGGCATCGGCGCGCGGGTGGCTTTGTAGTCGGCAAAAAGGTCATCGCGAAATGTTTTACCGGGTGCATCGAAGACAACTGCGATGGGGCTGCCGACAAAGTCCTTTGCGAGCTTTCTCAACATGCTGATGACCCCCCGGATTGCGCCGGTTGGTCTGCCGTCGGTTGTTTTGAGCTCAGGTAGCGCAAAATAAGCGCGAAACAGATAGGACGAACCGTCAACAAGCAGCAACGGCAGGTCGCTTCCGGATTCCGCTTCAGGGGCTTTTTTCATTACCATTTCAATCCAGATTCCTTCACCATTCCGTTGTATGTGCCTTTTCAGCTCGACACTATTGCAGCCGGCTTTGCGGCTTGCAAACCGGATGCGTCACGGCAGCCGATGCGCCAGAAAATTGCCTATCTGGGTGACATACATGCTGTTTACCCTGTCGGCCCCAAGCCCCGCGTTTGCTGCCGAGGCGTCCGCACTCGAAAATCTCAAAGGGCCCGATGTCACTATCATCGCCGGTGATGATCGCACCGTTTACGAGTTCTGGCAGGGTGGTGAATTGCGTATGGTGAAGATCGTACCGAAGTGGGGCAAACCGTATTTTCTGGTACCACGGGACCGCACGACCGGGTTTGGCAACCTTGAACGTACGGAGACGCTGTTGCCCAGCTGGATCATCATCGAGTTTTAGCTAGGAGTACTATATCGAAACTCATCGGGGCCTGGGAGCTTTGAGTTCGTCATGAACGCCGTCACGGAACTCGATGTGCTCGAGCTCGAGAAGACCCTCGCCCGTTACCACATCGGTGAATTGATTCGCTATTGGCCCGCAGCCAATGGAATCGAAAACAGTAACTATTTTCTGTGCACGAGTTGCGACGATTCTGAACGAGAGTACGTGCTCACTATCGTTAAACAGCCGTCTAATTCAGGGCCGGCATACGTACCTTTGCTGGACGTCTGCATCGATGCCGGGCTCCCGGTTGCCAGGGTAATACGCAACACCAACGGTGACCCCTACGATGAACTGGCGGGCAAGCCAGTATTACTGGCACCGCGGCTCGCCGGTAGACACCCCCACAATCCCACCGTGAAACAGATACAAGCACTGGCAAGTTTTACCGCACGTTTCCATCTGGCTACCGCAAAGCTGGATTTCCCCGTACCGAGCTACCCCCGCAATTCCATCTGGCTGAGCGAACAGCGTGATCTGACACAAGGCCGCCTGCCGTATTCGAGTTACCGAATGCTTGAAGATACCGTGTCTCGGGTGAATTCTCTGCTGGCGCGCCGCGACACCGGGGAGTTGCCTACGGGGGTTATTCACGGCGACCTTTTTCGCGACAACGTGTTATTCAACGAACGAGGCCTGAACGGGGTACTCGATTTCCACCACGCGGCCACGGGTTATCTCATCTATGATCTCGCCGTGATCGCCAACGATTGGTGCACCGACGCCAACGGCGTTCTAGACACCGAAAGAACGGTTGCTTTGATGCGCGCATACAACAAAATTCGCCCGTTCACCAAACAGGAAATCTGGTTTTTTCCGAGTTTCGCTCTTTATGCTGCCGTTGCATTCTGGCTATCGAGGCTTTCGGTCGCCCTCAGCGACGATGGCAACAAACGGGTCAACAATCCGGAAGAGTTTGAGCGTATCGTGCAGCAGCATTCGGCTCACTCGTTCTATCTGGATGATCGGTTACTGAACTTCCAATAGCACTACGGCAAACCACTCGCGATCGTCTGTCCAGATTGATCTGACGGCAAATCCCGCGGCTTCAGCGAGTGCCTGGAACTCTTCGAGGTGATATTTGTAGGAGTTTTCGGTATGGATGGTTTCATTGCGGGCGAACTCGACGGTTTCCGTTCCCATGTTGACCTGTTGGTCTTTGCGGCTGCGCAGGTACATTTGTATGCAGCCTAGATCTTCGTTGTAAATCGCTTCATGAGTGAACTCATCGACCACAAAATCGGCGCCCAGCTCTTCGTTGAGATGTTTGAGCAGGTTGAGGTTGAATTCCGCCGTGACCCCCTGGGAATCGTCGTATGCAGCCTCCAGGATATCCGCTGCCTTTTTTCGGTCGACCCCGATGATCAACTGGGCTCCCCTGCCGAGATTGCGGGCGATATTGGTCAGAAATATCACCGCGTCGGCGGGGTCGAAGTTGCCAATACTCGAGCCAGGGAAAAAACCCACTCGCTTCCAACCGTTCGCAATCTCCGGCAGTTCGAAAGGTTGAGTGAAATCCACACAGATCGGATAGACGCTCAAACCGGGAAAGTCCCGGTGTAAGGCCCTTGCGTTGCTCTGCAGATGGTCCTTGGAAATATCCACCGGCATGTACGCTTCAGGCTGCCCCGTTTCGAGCAGCTTGCGAATTTTCTGACTGGACCCGCTCCCATATTCGACCAGACAGGTCCCACCTCCAATGACCGCAGCTAAATCTTCCCGATGCCGATCGAAAACGGCCATTTCCGTACGGGTCAGGTAATACTCGGGAAGTTCGGTGATGGATTCAAAAAGTGCGGAGCCCTGCTCATTGTAGAAGTACTTGGGCGCGATACGCTTGTTGTGTTCACGTAATCCGGTCACGATCTCCTCATGCATATCTCGCCGAGCGGGCTTGAGATCAAAAAACTGGTAGTCCCCGAGGGCGGTAACGTCAGCAGTCATTGGCCAGACGTATACCGCTGAATTGCCAGCGGTCCCCAGGATAGAAAAAATTGCGGTAGCTCGCCCGAATATGATTGTGCGGGGTAACGCAGCAACCACCCCGCAACACCAGCTGATTACTCATGAATTTTCCGTTGTATTCTCCTAATGCGCCCGACGGTGGCCGATAGCCCGGATAGGGTGTGTAGGGACTCGCCGTCCATTCCCACACGTCACCAAACAGTTGCGTGCAGGCTGTTTCACAACCTGAGCCAACGGGGCCTGATGGCAAGGGATGGAGGTGGTTATTTTCTCTGAAGTTACCCTGGATAGCATCGTTACCGAGTAACCCGATCGTTCGTTCTGCTGACGTTTCCCATTCCTGCTCGGTTGGCAACCGGCACCCTCGCCAGCGTGCATAAGCATCCGCCTGGTAATAACACACATGGGTGACGGGTGCTGCCATCTCGAGGGGTAAAAGTCCACCGAGACGATACTCAAGCCACTCGCCATCACGTTTCACCCAATACAACGGGGTGCACAATATGTCATGTTGCACGGTCATTCGATGTTCGCACAACCACTTCCAACCATCACTCAGCCAAAGTTCTGGACGCTCACAACCCGCATCCTCGATGAATTCGAGGTACTCGATGTTAGTCACCACCCGGTTCGCCAACCCAAAGGGACCGACCAGCGCCTCGTGGCGGGGCAACTCGTTGTCGAAACAAAACCCCGCTTCGGCACCAATCCATACCCTGGCCGCATCAAATTGGCTGAATGTGAGCTCAGCCTTGTCAGGCGGCATGTCGGGAACGGTGAGATCTTCACGATAAGCCGGATGCAACGGGTTGTGGCCTAGGTTGTACTTCACATCGGTGAGCAACAGCTCCTGATGCTGTTGCTCATGATTGAGTCCAAGTACGATTCGCCGAGCCACCTCCTCATCCGTTGAAGCCAACAGGCTCTGCATCGCCTGGTCTACGTGGCGGCGATAAGCAAAGATTTCAGTCACCGTGGGGCGCGAGAGCAAACCTCGCCGTTGCCGCGGGAAGGGTTCTCCCACGCCGTGGTAATAGGAGTTGAACAGATACTCGAAGCGGGGATGGAAAAGTTCGTAGCCCGACTGGAAAGGTTTGAGCAAAAAGGTTTCAAAAAACCAGCTCGTGTGCGCAAGGTGCCACTTGGGTGGGCTGGCGTCGTCCATGGGTTGCACGCCGAAGTCTTCGATAGCCAATGGCTCGCACAACGTTTCGCTCTGCGCGCGTACACGCGCAAACTCAAAGGTCAGGCCCTGTTCCGGGGCCTGATCAACCTCGACATCAAGTCTCCTGCCTCTATCCAATCCCCCCCCTAAACTACTCCCAACTTACCCGAGAACCTGGCCTCGATTAGAAAGACGCCGCGAGCGAACGATATGTGAGCACAAGGGTATCAACTTTATGGGGCATCTTGATGATCCCTTGGTAGTGACCCAGGGGATTGATGATGACGATATTGGCCGAATGTTCAATCTGGTAACCCTCGTTCAAGCCGGGTACCTTAGCAAACGCAATGTTGAGCTGCCGTGCCAGCCTTGCAAGTTCACCCGTCTCGCCCCCCACCCCGATAAATTTTTCCGAGAAGGCGCTCACGTACCTGCCCAACGTTTCGCTATCGTCCCTTTCGGGATCCACTGTAACAAGCACGCCTTTGAAGCCATTCGCAAATTCCGAACTCTCATGACTTATCCGACGTTCGGCCTGGGCCATTACCGACAGGGTCGTCGGACACACATCCGGGCAATGGGTGAAACCGAAAAATACGAAAGACCAGCTGCCTTGCAAATCCTTGAGTTCGAACGGCTCGCCACTATGTGCCAGGAGCGAAAACGGGGCGATCTCCCTGGGTCGCTCAAAGACGATCACACCACGTTCACGCAATTGCTCGAGGGATAGCTGTGGCGAGCGGGTCATTTTGTAAACAAGCATGCCGAGAACAATGACGACGAAGGCCAGGCATAACGATACGGTTTTCTGCAGCCCGGTCATCTATGCTCCCACCGCCAGGTCACCGCGTCAGGTGGCGAATTCGACCACCACAAAATAGTGGTCAACCAGCAGAACGCTAAACAGTACCATCAGGTAAACGATGGAGTATTTGAAGGTTTCAATCGGTGCGTTCGGATTCTTATTCTTAAGCAACACCACGGCCCAATACAAGAAACCTGCTCCGAGTCCGATCGCTCCGGCAAGGTAGAGCCAACCGCTCATCCCGATAGCAAACGGCAGCAAGCTGACGGCCACGAGTATCAGGGTGTAGTAGAAGATGTGTAATCGAGTGTATGCCTCCCCGTGGGTAACCGGCAACATGGGGATGTCCACTTTGGCATACTCCTCCTTTCGATCCAGCGCCAGCGCCCAGAAGTGGGGAGGCGTCCAAGCGAATATGATCAGCACAAGCAGTAGCGCACCCGGTTCCACGCTGTTGGTGACCGCAGCCCAACCGAACAACGGGGGTGCTGCGCCGAAAAGCCCGCCAATGACAATGTTCTGCGGCGTAGCCCGCTTGAGAAAGAGGGTGTAGATGAGTCCATAGCCGACCCAGGATGCGAGATTCAACCACGCGGTAAGCGGATTCACGAGTACGTACAACAACAACAGGCCCGACACGCCCAACACGGCTGAGAAGGCAAGGCCCTGCACCATTGTGATCCTACCTGTGGCAACCGGCCGAGCCTCAGTACGAGCCATGCGAGCGTCGATTTCCGCGTCAGCGATGTGATTGACCGCAGCCGCCGAGCCAGCGACAAGCCCGATACCCACCAGCCCGAAGACAAGAACGTCAAGCCCTACCATGCCTGGAACCGCCAGGAACATGCCGGCTACGGCGCACAACAACATGAGCAACACCACTCTGGGTTTACACATCTCCAAATAGTCGCGCCAGCTGGCGACCGGTAGCGTTAGCTCACTCAACGATCAGTTCCTCCCGAAAAGCGCGATAGCTTACAGTAACCATCGCAAGCAGCAATAGCGCCCCTATGGCGTTGTGTAGGGTGGCAACGCCGAGCGGCAACAACCAGATCACGTTTCCTATGCCTAAGCAGATCTGGCCGGCCAGTATGCCAGCCAACGGCCAACCGAGCACGTCACCCGAACGAATCAGGCGAACGGCCAACGCCCCCACCACGATCAGCACCAACCCAGCCCCCGCACGGTGAACTACCTGGATTGCGACCCGAGCTTCGCTGTCCAACATACCACCCAGATAATTGGGTCCGACGGATTGCATGAAGTTGAAACCGGCGGCTAGGTTCATCTGTGGCCAAAACGATCCGTGACAGGTCGGAAAATCTCCACAGGCGAGTGCGGCATAGTTGGAGGTAACCCAGCCGCCAAGTGCAATCTGCACGATAACCACTGCCAACCCGAACCCGATGTGGGGTGACAGACCCGTTCGCCCCACCCGCCAGCCAACGCCGACACCCAGGCGCAAACACATCAGCCAAAGCAGGCTCAACGTGGCAAAGCCACCAAGCAGGTGCGCCGTGACGACTTGCGGCCAGAGTTTCAAGGTGACCGTCCAAGCCCCAAAAGCGCCCTGGGTGATGACTAAGGCGAGAAGAAAGATCGGTAACTTCAGCGGTACGTCTGCTTGTCGATTGGCGACAACCAACCCGACAATGACCACCACCAGGAACCCGAGCGTCGTGGCAAAATAGCGATGGATCATTTCCCACCAGGCCTTGTCGGCCTCGACGGGTACATCGGGAAAACGGGCTTCGGCGATACTCACCTCCTGAGGGGATTCCGGCACCGTTAGAAATCCGTAACAACCCGGCCAGTCCGGGCAACCGAGACCAGCATCCACCAGGCGGGTAAACGCGCCAAGAACCACGACAACAATGGCAAGGGCAACCCCCGACGCACACAGGAAAAGCAGACGTTTTCTAACCAATTTGAGAAACCTTCAACAATCTTTTCAAATCATCCAATACCGGACTACCGGCATCATCCAGCGGATACCAAAGCACCAGGTTTCCGATGGGATCCACGATATAAACGCCACGATTCAACTTGCTCAACGAGCCGGTCAGCCTGAGCACCCGCGGATACCGGGCAAGCCACTGCTCGCTTAAACCGATACGATCGGCCGACGTCAGAAAAGCACGGCGGATCCGAATCGCATCTTTGTTCAACAACACGTGCAACTGACGCAACCGGCCAAGCGCGTGCTGGCAGGGCTGCTCGCAAACGCCTGGTTCCACGACCCATAGCCACCAGACCTCATCTAAGGCAAACGCTTCCCCTTGTCGGTCGGTGAGCTCCACGTCATCTGTGGTCACTGGCGGCTGGACGAACTGACCTTGATTCGTGGTTCCCCAGACCCCTTCGTCCCTCGCAACGACAAACAAAAGGTAAGCGCCCAGCAGTGACAACGCAGCAACGCCGAACAACCCGATCAACTGACCGCGACCCCTGGTTTGCTTAGCCACTCGTTTTCAACCCGAAAAACACAAACCCTACCGTCAGTACCACCGCCAATCCAAACCACTGCGCAGCGTAACCGAGGTGACGGTCTGCGCCCATGCCGGTGTATAACTCCACAGGCTTCAATACCCCCGGCTGTCCAGACTCCAGGCGAATCTCCACGGCCGTAGTATTGTCGAGCGCGGCGGCCATGCGGACAATATTCATTCTCTGCACGCGTTTCGGCCAGGTCTCGAACCACACATCCTCCGCCAGCAGCGGTATCATCCCGAGTTGCGGCCAGAGGATTCCGACTAGTGTCAGTTGTCCTTCGACCGACACCACCTCCGGTAACTTTTCGCGTAATCGCGGTGCTGGAACCCAACCTCGGTTAACGAGCCAACGACGACCATCGTCGCCGAGAAAGCTCGCGATAATCCAGTAACCGGGCCTGCCTTGAACCATCTGGTTGTCCAGTAGAAAGTATTTGTTCGACTCAAATGAGCCCTGCAGGCGAATGTGCCGATATTGCATTCCCTCTGTCGATTCTGGAACTGCCACGGGTAACATGTTCAGCCGTTCGAAAACCAGTTGTGCCTGATCGCGTTTTTCGTCCGCACGATTAATCTGCCAGACACCCAGGCTCGCCAACAACGGTAAAAAAACGCCGACGAACGCCGTCATCTTCCAGCCGGGAGACCATCGCTTGCGGTACGCTACACCCACGGACAATCGGGTAATGACATGCTGAAGGTTCTTATACTCGTTCTTCTCGTGGCTGTAGTGACCAGCCTCTTCAGTGGGCTTATGTTTCTATTCAAAGATAACAACCGCAAACGGACATTATATGCCCTGGGGGTACGGATAACGCTCGCGGCGGCGCTGCTGTTGACCATCTTCTACGGATTCTATTCCGGGGAACTGGAATTCGGTAAAAACGCCCCATGGCACAATCGCTCAGCAACAGAATCCCTGGACTAGGTACCCGAGTCAATAGTCCCCATCCGCTGGGCAGGAACTAGCTAGTTTCTGTTCGGAAATTTGCTCCTGCGAATTATCCTCCTTCGTACACAAACCTCGCATTTTCCTGCGGAAAAGGCGCGACGAAGTGGTGCGTCTATGCCTCGCACGCTAGCCCCAACTACTTATATGACGTAGACGAATATAAACAGTCCCGCCCAGACAACATCGACAAAGTGCCAGTACCAGGAAGCTGCTTCAAACCCGAAACAATCGTGTGCCTTGAAGTGGCCGCGCATCGCACGGATCAGTTGCATCAACAGGATGAAGGTCCCCAATGTCACATGGAAACCGTGAAAACCCGTGAGAAGGAAAAACGTGGAGCCGTAGATACCGCTCGAGAGCGTTAGCCCAAGATCCTGATAAGCTTCCACATACTCTTCCACCTGTAGAATCAGAAATACGACACCCAACACCACGGTAACGGCGAGCCAACCGACAAACTTGGTGCGCGCTTCGTCTTTGATCGCGGTGTGAGCAAAGTGCACGGTGATGCTGGAAGTAAGGAGAATCACCGTGTTCCAGAAGGGCAGGTAGCTACCCCAGTTCAGAATTCCCGGCGAAGCCATACTTGCTCCGGGATTCTCAAACACCGAAGGGTCGGGATTGTTTACCACCGGCCAGACCGCTTCGAATTCCGGCCACAGATAGTCGCCCGTAAATCCCTTTGCCCCTTCGCCACCCAGCCAGGCAACCGCGAAATTCCGGGTATAAAACAACGCTCCGAAAAAAGCCGCAAAAAACATCACTTCTGAAAAAATGAACCAGCTCATGCCCCAGATGTACGATCGCTTGAGCTGCTGATTGACAAGCCCCTGGTGATTCTCCTCAACCACCTTGGCGAACCATGCAAACAGCACCACCGACAATACGATGGCTCCTAAATACACCAACACGTGACTCGTCTCGTTTCCTGCACTGAGATCGTTCAGTAACGTGCCCAATCCGACGACCAAACAAAATATCCCAAGCGCGGTTCCTATCGGGTACCAACTGTTGTGTGGGACGTAGTAAATCGATTGATCGGGCGGATTGCTCATGACCTGGCTATTCCTGGTGTCCTTCGTGCCCTGCAACCAAATCACTGGCCGCAAGGTACGTCACATCAAACAACTCATAACTCAAAGAAACGGATTGCACATTTTTTGGCAACCCTCTGTCGATGATGAATCTCATCGGCATCTCCAGAAGTTCACCGGGTTCCAACACTTGTTGTTCAAAACAGAAACACTCCGTTTTGTGGAAGTACTCGGCCGCACGCGCCGGCACCACCGAGGGCACCGCTTGCGCGATCATGCGTCGGCGGGTGGTGTTGCGCACAAAAAAATTCACCTGTCGAAGCTCCCCCGGATGTACTCGCACACCCCCCTTCTCAGCCCAGAATTCCCAGGGCATGCCAGCGTTTGTGTTGGTGGTGAAGTTCACACTGATCAGCCTGGTCGTGTCGGGCCGGGTGTTTGCTGGTTCGTATGCATAGGCTCCACCGGTCTTGCCACCAAGCCCGGTAACTTCGCATAACAAGTCGTACAACGGCACGAGTGCAAACCCGAAGCCGAACATTCCAACCACCATGAGGGAAAGCCGCCAGGCTAATTTGGCGTTGCGCGTTTGTGTTGCTGTCGTCGTCGGGTTGCCAGCCGGTTTACCCATTACGAATGTGCCTCTGCATCTACCACCCGCGGCGGGTGGGTGAAGGTGTGGTAAGGGGCTGGCGACGGCAGCGTCCATTCGAGACCGTGGGCACCTTCCCAGACGCGGCCCGTGGCTGGTTCGCCGCTCTTGATGGTTTTGATGACCACGTACAAAAACAGCAGTTGCGAGAAGCCGAAGACGAACGCACCGATACTCGACACCATGTTGAAGTCGGCGAACTGTAATGCGTAGTCGGGAATTCGGCGCGGCATACCGGCAAGCCCGGAAAAATGCTGCGGGAAAAAGGTGACGTTCACACCGACAAACGACAGCCAGAAATGCAGTTTGCCCAGGCTTTCGTCATACATCCGCCCGCACCACTTTGGCAGCCAGTAATAAACCGCCGCAATGATGGAGAACAGTGCCCCTGGTACGAGCACATAGTGGAAGTGAGCCACCACGAAGTAGGTGTCGTGATACTGATAATCTGCCGGTGCGATAGCCAGCATCAGGCCCGAGAACCCTCCGATGGTAAACAGGACAACAAACGCGATCGAAAACAACATCGGCGTCTCGAACGTCATCGCACCGCGCCACATGGTAGACACCCAGTTGAACACCTTCACCCCGGTAGGTACCGCAATGAGCAGGGTCGCGTACATGAAAAAAAGCTGACCCGCCAGCGGCATGCCAACGGTGAACATGTGGTGTGCCCATACCGTGAAAGACAGGAACGCAATACTGGCCGTGGCATACACCATCGAGTCGTAACCGAACAACGGCTTGCGGGCAAACGTGGGAATGATCTGGGACACTATGCCGAACGCCGGCAGGATCATGATGTACACCTCGGGATGACCAAAAAACCAGAAGATGTGCTGGAACATCACCGGATCGCCGCCGCCGGCGGCGTTGAAGAAACTGGTGCCAAAGTGAATATCGAACAACATCATCGTAACCAGACCGGCAAGCACGGGCATGACGGCCAGCAGCAGATAAGCCGTGATTAGCCAGGTCCAAACGAACAACGGCATTTTCATCAACGTCATGCCGGGGGCTCGCATGTTCAGGATGGTTGCAATGATGTTGATGCTGCCCATAATCGACGAGGCACCCATCATATGTATGCCCAGGATGAAATAGGTCACGGTGTCCGGCGCATAGGTGGTCGACAACGGTGCATAGAACGTCCAACCGAAATTGGGACCTCCGCCTTCCATAAACAGCGTGGAGATCAGGAGTCCAAAGGCAAACGGTAAAATCCAGAACGACAAGTTGTTCATCCGTGGCAGCGCCATGTCGGGCGCACCGACCATCATCGGTAACAACCAGTTCGCCAGGCCCACGAACGCCGGCATGATCGCACCGAAAACCATGATCAACCCGTGGTTGGTTGTCATCTGATTGAAAAACGCCGGTTCGATGAACTGCAGGCCCGGCTCGAACAGTTCGGTACGGATCACCAGCGCCATACTGCCGCCTATCAGCAACATGAGGAAACTGAACCACAGGTACAGAGTTCCGATGTCCTTGTGATTGGTCGTCAGCAGCCAACGGGCGATACCACGGTCAGGCTTCACATCATGGTGGGCGTCATGATCGACGCTGTGATCGTCTGCTAAGTCCTGCCGGGTATCGATGATATCGCTCATGGATTACTGCACCTCACCAGCGGTCAGGTTGATGACATCGCGAGGTTGCACAATATCATCGGTATCGTTATCCCAGGCATGGCGTTCGTAATGCACGACGGCGGCCAGGGCTACCGCATCGAGCTGATTACCGAAGGCTTGCATCGCGGTTCCCGGCACACCCTCATACACCAGGCGGATGTGTTCATCACGATTTCCCGTTGCTATCGGGCTGCCATCCAGGGCGGGAAATACCGGCGGTACTCCTTTGCCGTTCGGTAAATGACAAGCCGCACAGAAAGTGTTGTACACCTGTTCACCTTCGACCATCAGCTCATCAGCCGTGAAAGTTTTGGACAACGCTTCCTTGCGTGCCCGGGCTTGTCGAAGCTGCTCGGAGTACCAGGCGTCGTAGTCGGCTTCGGGCAGAACCTCGACAACAATCGGCATGAACCCGTGGTCTTTCCCGCACAGCTCGGTGCACTGACCTCGATAGATTCCGGGCTGGGGGACAATCGTCCACAATTCGTTGAGCATCCCCGGTACGGCATCGCGTTTGATACCGAAATCCGGCACCCACCAGGCGTGGATCACGTCTTCGGAAGTGATTAAAAAGCGGACCTTTCGATTAGCGGGAATTCGCAAAGGATTGTCCACTTCGAGAAGATAATATTCACCCTTGACGGAGCGATTGCGGATCTCATCGGCCGGTGTCGCCAGGTTGCTGAAGAAAGCGAAGGTTTGGTTGTAATCCGCATCGAGATATTTGTACTGCCATTTCCACTGATAGCCTCGCACTTCGACGGTCATGTCTTCTCCACCCGTGTCATACATCTCAATCAGGGCCTGTGAGGCCGGCCAGGCCATCGCAATGAGGATCACGGTCGGAATCATCGTCCAGGCGATTTCGATGGCTGTGCTTTCATAAAATTGGGCAGGTTCAACGCCACGAGACTTACGGTGGCGCACAAGAGAGAAGAAAATAGCACCGAAAACCACGACGCCTATGACGACGCAGATCCAGAAGATCAACATGTGTAATTCGTAGATGGTGTTGCTGATGCCAGTGACACCAGAGGTCATGTTCAAGCTGTCAGCCGAGGCGTTGCCCGCGAGGAGGACCATAGAGGAGCCCATCCATCGTCCAAGCCAGATTTTCTTCACTTTTACACCTGTATTAGCCACGACAACGGCCCGGCTGAACTGATCTACCGGGTTGCGGTTGATGGCACACATGGCGGCAAACACCACGGGCTTCGAGCACAACATTGACTTGCGTTTAACGTCGTTAAGACCGTCAGACTTCGTCGAGCCCTAACCCCGTGGCGCATTGTAACAACTCAGGAGTATCTCAAGAAAGCGCTTGAACCCACGCCACTGTATTTGTGCTCGCTAAGTCTAGTCAGAATTGACAAATTTGCCCGGGTCCAGGATTCGAATGGGAGTTTTCTCATTGTCCGCGTTCTCGTGATTGGTTTCTTCGAGGTTCCCGGCGGTATGGCGAGTACGGGGCTCGGGGCTTGCGCCTGTGTATTGCTCATCGCTGTAGCCACACTTGACACAGCGGCGGCGCTCCTTGTTCGGATCACCATCAACCAACTCCACAACGATACGGTCCATGGTTCGACAGCTTGGACAGACCGCACCCGCGATAAATCTGGGTTTTGCACGGCTCATCTGGACCGCGCCTCCATCAGTTCGGCTAACACTTCGGCAGTCTCGGGACGAACTCCGCGCCATAGATGAAATGCGGCGGCCGCCTGCTCCACCAGCATGCCAATTCCATCCAGTGCACGCGCGGCACCTGCCTGTTTGGCCCATTGAGTGAAAGGTGTGCTACTTCCGTAGACCAGGTCGTAACAGACTGCGCGGCGGAGCAGCGAGGCTTCAATGAGATTACCGGTTCCTTCAAGGCCGGCTGACGTGCCATTGATGATGACATCGTAGCCGCCAGCCACCTCACCCAACCCAACGCCGCTGATCTCGCAGTCACCGCTCACATATGCCTTAGCCAGGTGAACGGCCAGTCTCTGCGCCTTGGAGGCCGTTCTATTGGCAATGACCAGCCGCGTTGGTTTTTCAGCAAGCAAACGATGTACGACACCCAACACAGCACCTCCCGCACCCAGCAACAGAACATGCTTGTCATGCAGCTCGACCCTCTGGTTGTAGACAAGATCCCGTATCAGGCCAATCCCATCGGTGTTGAAACCTCGAGATGTACCATTGTCGAGCAACACCGTGTTGACCGCGCCCGCAGCACGAGCTTCGTCATCAAGCTCATCCACCCAGGCGTGTGCCTGGGTTTTGAAAGGGACTGTTACGTTGAACCCTTTCGCCCCACCAGAGGCAAACTTCTCGACGGATTCAACAAACCCGTCCAGAGGGATCAGTCGCCGTTCGTAGCTTAGTGTCTGGCCGGTTTGCCGTGCGAAAAGTTGATGAATACGTGGCGACAACGAATGCTCAATCGGGTTGCCAACAACCGCATAGCTATCCAACTACCCGCCGCTCCTGATCAGTTCACCGTGCAAACTACGAATTTCACTCGGGCCGGAAAACCCGGATATTTCTCCCGGGAGTACATAATCCACATCGTTTTTGAATATCGACACCGCCTTTAAGCCACTGCGCGATGGTGGGCGACCTGACAAGTTTGCAGACGTGGACACCAACGGGCCCGCAAACGCCGAACACAGTGCCCGCGCCTGATCGTGCGCAGGTACCCGCGCCGCCACGCTCGATCCCCCTCCGGTGACCCAGAAAGGAAAACGCTTCGTTGGCAGGACCCAGGTTACGGGACCCGGCCATGATGTTCGCAACTCACTCAGCTGAGCATCACTCAACTCTACAAGTTCCTCAGAGAAAGTTTCTACATCCGCACCAATGACAATCAGCCCCTTATCGATCGAGCGACCTTTCAGATGCAATATGGCGGCAACCGCCAACGGATCAAATGGGTCACAGGCCAACCCCCACACCCCTTCTGTCGCATGAAGAACCACGCCTCCTCGTCTCAGCACCCGAGTGGCCTGGGTCAGGTGCCATCGCTCGGCGGCGTTCAACTGCCTAAATCGTTTTGTAGCCGTTCGTTTTGCGCTTGCACTTTCGCGCCATTTTCATCGCGATCTTCGCGTAGCTTGTCGGCAAGCGCAGCATCGGACACGGCCAGAATCTGCGCGGCCAGGTAAGCGGCATTCTTGGCGCCCGATTTGCCGATGGCAACCGTAGCGACAGGGATGCCACCCGGCATCTGCACCGTCGACAACAGAGCATCGAAGCCGTTCAAGGGTCCACTGTCAATCGGTACCCCGATCACGGGTCTGATGGTGTGTGCGGCCACTGCTCCCGCCAGGTGGGCGGCAAGACCTGCGGCACAAATAAAGGCGGCACAGTCTCTCGTTTGCGCATCACGGACGTAGTCCATGGTCGCTTCCGGCGTACGGTGGGCGGAGGTGATTTTCACCTCGTAGTCGACGCCCAGCCGTTCGAGTATTTCGGTTGTGGCCTGCATGACGGGCCAATCCGATTCCGATCCCATGAGAATGGCGATCCAGCTCATCTGTGGTTCCTTCTCCTTTGGCGTTTCAAGAACCATCGTGTTATCTACACGGACGGTGTTTCGACTCTGGATGAGTCCTTACGAGAAAGGGCGCCGAATATACCCCTCAGCCAGCCGTTGAACAAATCCCTCGAGTTCCAGTTCAACCAGACAGGCAGTGACTCGTTGCGCTCTGATACCACAGGTGTCGAGTATCTCGTCGAGAGTAGTCGGCTCAAAACGTACACATTCGAGAATCTGCCTGACTTCTCCGCCAGGTAGTGGTTGTTTCGTAGAGGTTGAGGGATCAGAACTCAAGGCGTTTTCGGTCGTGAGGCCCAGCGCCTCGATAATATCTGCCGTGTTTTCAATCAACGCAGCGCCCTGCTTCAACAACCGATGGCAGCCCGGACTGTTTGCACTACCCACCTGCCCGGGCACCGCCATTACCTCGCGACCCTGCTCGAGACCGAGGCGAGCCGTGATGAGGGAACCGCTTCGCTCACTCGCCTCAACCACTACAACGCCCAGCGAAATACCACTGATCAGCCGGTTACGCTCAGGAAAATGATGCCTGTGTGGCGATGCCAACGGAGCATATTCGCTAAGCAAAAGCCCGCCCTGTGCCACGATCTCACCCGCCAGTGCCCTGTTTACGCCGGGGTAGATGCAGCCGATACCACTACCGAGCACCGCGATGGTTTTACCTCCATCCCTGTTATGAGCAACGAGGGTGCCTCTGTGTGCCGCGGAGTCGATACCGTGCGCAAGACCACTCACCACCGCGAGTCCTAAACCGGCAAGCTCTCCCGCGAGGTGCTCGGCGATGCTGACCCCACTGGCCGTACAGCGGCGCGAACCAACAATCGCGACGGCACTGTGACTTGCAACTCCTATATCGCCACGAAAGTACAGCAGCAATGGAGGATCCGGAATCTCCTTGAGCAGAACGGGGAAACTGTCATCGTAATAACCGACCGTGTTGATCTGCTGGTGTTGACACTCCAGAACAAATGATTCGCCATCGCCAGAAGGGTTTGATAGGTGCCGCAGTGCTTGTTCGGCGGTTCCGAAACGCGTCAACATCGTAAATACCGTGCGTCGACCATGGGACCTTAACAAGCACATCAACGCTCCATGCTCTCGTGTAGGGGTATTTGCAGGCATATCTGTACGCGTCTCACCAAACGTCTTGGCAAGCGTCTTTTGCAAACATCTTGGCAAACGTCTGCTGGTCTCGCAAAGTAAATCGCCCCCCGATGTGGGAGGCGATTTTAACAGGGCACTTACCCAGCCATTGCAGGCTTTATCCGCCTGGGCTTGTACGATATCTAGGGGTTACGAACTTCGTCGTTGATTGCCAAAGGCTTCTCCGCGGCCAACACCAACCCGTATGAGAGCTTCTCGAATGTTCTAAAGACCATGAGCAGGCCTGACCGTTCACTCGGTAAACGAATCGTTTCGTTGGCGATACGATCCCGCACCAGCGCACCGCGTTTGTAGATCGCCAAGACGTTGCCTACTTGCAGCCCTTCCCGTTCGCCTCGATTGAGAACAACGACGTCATAGGTACCTACCTGGGTCACCCCGCCGAACACGGAGATAATCTCACCGCGCGTCTCGGTGGCGGGCGAGCTGGGGAAGAAAGTGGAGTCGACCTTGCGTTCTTCCGTCGGGAGAACCCGGTCCCCAATCTGCACTTCCTGTCGCGTGCTCGACAGCAACATCGTCGCAATATCGCCATCCTGGGCAACGGTCTGACCTAAACCGATATAAGTGGCTTCCTGTCCGAGCACCTCGTTGGTTTGCGGATCAATGTACAAGGGTCCGCGGCGCATAATGCTGAAGCTCTCGCTGTCAGGCAGATTGCCTCGCACATAGAGCCGGTCGCCGCCCCCAAGCACGAGACGCTCGCTTTCTCCTTGGACAACATAAGGGGCGTCGGTAAGAAGTTCCGGATCAACCACGCGGTTCTGCACCAGGAAGCCTTGAATGGAATCCAGGCGGATCGCCGGGATGGCTGATTCCAAGGGGGTTGAGCGGATCCGCGGCCTGAGCGACACCGTGTCTGAAGGGGTGAGCTTAAAGCTTCGCCCGGCTATCCCGCGTTCGAGTACCAGTCGTGGCTGCCCCTCCACCCACACGAGGGTGATGCTGTCACCCGGGTAGATGAGATGCGGATTGTCAATCTGAGGATTGATCCGCCAGATTTCCGGCCATAACCATGGCCGCTCGAGAAAGGTCCCACTGATGTCCCATAACGTGTCGCCTTTGACGACAAGGTAGACATCGGGGTGACCGGGCTTGAGATACTGGGCAAGATTTTCGCTTTCACTCCACGCGGACGCGGCCAAACTGAGGCTAAATCCAATGATGACGTGGAAAACGGTGCGCAATTTCCTCATGTTTCCGTTCCTTTTGCTGCGCGGCTCCTTTATTTTACTCGCCGCTCTTGATCACCTGGCGTCGGTAGTACGTTCACTCAGTTCCCCGACGGCAGACTATCCTTTTTGAATGTGCCCATCGGGCCGGCAACGACCTCGGCTAAGGGTTTTTTTGGGGTCTTCTGAGTTGAAAAAGTTATAATCTTCACCATCTTAGCAGTACGAGTTAGACCAATACTAGAGACAGGTCACATCGTTAAAACAACCCATGGCAATCCTTGAAATACTCGAATATCCAGATCCTCGATTGCGCACCAAGGCGCAACCCGTCGAGGCTGTAGACAATCTCGTTCGTACCCTCCTCGACGACTTGTTCGAAACGATGTATGCGGCACCCGGCATTGGGCTTGCCGCCAGCCAAGTAGACATACACAAGCGCATCATCGTGCTCGACATCTCCGAAAACCGCGATGAACCGCACGCTTTCATCAATCCGGACCTGGAAATTTCCGGGAAGGAGATCGAAGCGGAAGAAGGCTGTCTTTCCGTACCGGGAGTTTACGAATCCGTGACCCGTGCCGATCATGTCCTCGTCAAGGCACTCGATCGTGACGGGCAGTCATTCGAGTTCGAGGCGACTGGCATGCTGGCGGTCTGCATCCAGCATGAGTGTGATCACCTCGAAGGCAAGTTGTTTGTCGACTACCTGTCTAGTCTGAAACGTAGCCGCATTCGCAGGAAGCTCGAAAAGGAACATCGCATCCGGGCATTGCCTTAACACACCTCATGAGCCAGATACCCATCACTTCGTTGCGAGTAGGCTTCGCCGGTACTCCGGATTTTGCCGCGTACATACTGCAACAACTGCTCGAAAGTGAATTCGACGTGGTCGTCGTCTATAGCCAACCCGACCGCGCTGCCGGCCGTCGGCGTACGCTGTCGCCTGGTGCGGTCAAAACCCTCGCTTTAGAACACCATCTCCAACTGTGCCAGCCACCCACGTGGAAGCACGCAGATACGCCCCGCGAGCTTGCCTCCTTTGACCTCGATGTGCTGGTGGTCGCCGCTTACGGCCTCATACTCCCACTCTGGGCGTTGTCCATTCCCCGGTACGGGTGCATCAATGTTCATGCGTCTGTGTTACCGCGCTGGCGCGGTGCGGCGCCGATAGAGCGCGCAATCATGGCGGGTGATGAAATGTCGGGTGTATCCATCATGCAGATGGACGAGGGTCTCGATACCGGCCCGGTTATCTGTTCGGTGACGCACCCGATCGGATCCAGTACCACTGGACCCGAGCTCGAGCGAGCACTCGCCGAGCTTGGTGGTAACGCGTTGTTGTCGACGCTGAAATCGCTGCCCACACTTGATCCCGTGCCTCAGAGCGAGGTGGGCAGCTGTTATGCCGACAAACTCACTTCAATGGATGCTCGTATCGACTGGCAGACTCCGGCGCTTGTTATTCACCGCCAGATTCGCGCGCTCTCTGGTCGGATGCCCGCCTTTACTTTCATCGATGGGTGTCGGTTGCGGGTTCTAGCGGCTGAAATTGATACCACTGCCGGACCCAGCCAACCCGGTGAAATCGGGAGGGTATCAAAAACGGGCATCCAGGTGGCCTGCGGCACAGGCAGCCTGCTGCTTATGCGGGTACAACTCAATCGAGGCAAGGGTCATCCCGTTGCCGCGGTTGATGCGATCAACGGCTACCCTGGACTCTTCGCAACCGGCCATTTACTCCATGGCGATGAGTCTCAACAGTGAAAACGAAAGCGCAAGCCATGAAGGTTGACGATCGGGTCCAGGCCGCTCGCTTGCTCCATCAGGTCATCACTTTGAGGCTCACGACGGATCAGGCTTTTGCCCGAACGACCGATCCAATCTCCCCCCTGAGCCGGGAAATGGTCTACGGGAGCCTGCGCTTCTTCTTCTCCATTACCGATCAGATCAGTGCCGTTCTACACAAGCCAATCGAACGCAAAGACCAGGACTTATGGGCGTTATTAATAGTGGGCACTTACCAACTGCAACGCATGCGAATCCCGTCACATGCGGCGATCAACGAAACGGTGGGGGCTTGTGAGGGGTTGGGCAAACCCTGGGCCAAGGGCCTGGTCAATGCTGTATTGAGGAAATTGGCACTTGAAAAAATACCAGAACGAACGTTCGATCACCCCCAATGGATGCTCGACTTGATCATGGCCGACTACCCGGAGCAAGCGGTCGACATTTTTCACGCAAACAATCGCCAGGCACCCATGGCGCTTCGCGTCAACAGGGCGCGTATTTCACCCGAGGCGTACCGGAACAAGCTCGCCGAAGCCGGTATCCAGGCAAGCCCTGGTTGGTTGCCGGAGACTCTGGTACTCGAAGCGCCGGTCTCGACGGAGAAGCTTGTTGGTTTCGCATCTGGACTGGTATCAATTCAGGATGCAGGAGCCCAGTTTGTCCCTGAACTGATTCCTCTCGAAGCCACCACACGGCTTCTCGATGCGTGCGCCGCTCCGGGAGGTAAACTTTTTCACCTGTTGGAGCGCTACCCCGGAATCGACGCGACTGCATTGGACGTCAGCACAACCCGCCTGAAACAGCTCGACCTGCAGGCACGAAGACTTTGCCACGACACCTTTACCACCCTGCAGGGGGACGCCAGCAATCTCGAGTGGTGGGAAGGCGATGCCTTTGACGTCGTACTGATCGATGCGCCCTGCTCGGGCAGCGGCACCATACGACGACATCCCGACATCAAAGTGCTGCGAGGCGCAAAGGATGTGAAAAAATACGCAGAGTTGCAGCTGGCGCTCGTCGAGAACTTATGGCGTACCTTGCGCCCGGGCGGTACCCTTCTATATTGCACTTGCTCGCTGTTTGCCGAAGAGAATGACAAGGTAGTGAATTCGTTTCTGCAGTTGTCCGGCGAAGTCCCCCAAGTCCTCGAGCTTTCTCTGCCCGTTGGCCAGGCCACACAATTCGGCTGGCAGTTGCTACCGACCGACGATGATCCAGAAAAAACGACCGACGGATTTTACTTCTCTTGCCTGAAGAAAGCCCCATGAAGAAAACGGTATGAAGATCTTGATCGTGGGCGCGGGGCAGGTAGGCGGGACAATCGCCGAAAATCTCGCCAATGAAGCTTTCGATATCACCCTCGTCGATCACAACGCCAAGGTGCTTGAAGAGCTTCGCGACAAATTGGACATACAGACCATCCACGGTTCTGGTTCTCATCCAGACGTTCTGCGCCGTGCCGGAGCGGACGATGCCGACATGTTGATCGCTGTCACTGGCAGTGACGAAGTCAACATGGTTGCCTGCCAGGTCTGTTACTCCCTGTTCCGGACACCCACCAAAATTGCTCGCATACGCTCATCGGCCTATCTGAGCCCGGAAGGATTTTTTACCCAGGACCATATGCCCGTTGATGTCCTGATCAATCCCGAGGAAGTGGTGACCGACAACATTCGCCAGTTGTTGGAACATCCCGGGGCACTGCAGGTATTGGACTTTGCCGAAGGGCGGGTGCAGTTGGTTGCCGTCAAAGCCTATTACGGTGGTCCACTGGTCGGTCAGGAACTGCGATTCCTGCGAACCCACATGCCGAACGTCGACACGCGTGTTGCTGCAATCTTTCGTCGTGGACGCGCGATCAATCCGAGAGGCAACACGGTCATCGAGGCAGATGACGAGGTTTTCTTCATTGCCGCTCGCGAGCACATCAACGCGGTCATGGGGGAGTTGCGGCGTGTCGAACGCCCATTTCAGAGAGTGATGATCGCAGGCGGCGGTCACATCGGAGTACGCCTTGCGCAGGCCATTGAGCCGTATTTTTCTGTCAAATTGCTGGAAATCGATCCTGGCCGTTGCGAGGAACTGGCAGAAACTCTGAACCGGGCGGTGGTGTTGAATATCGACGCGACCGACCGTGAGGCGCTGCTCGACGAGAATATCGAGCAGTGTGACGCATTCTGTGCAGTTACCAATGACGACGAAGTAAACATCATGTCCTCATTGCTGGCGAAACGTCTCGGAGTTCGCCAGGTCATGACATTGATCAGCAAGCCGGCGTACGTCGACCTCGTTCAGGGAGGCGACATCGACATCGCAATCTCACCACAGCAGGCGACCACGAGCTCGCTACTTACCCACATACGCCGAGCCGATGTCGTGAAGGTTCACAGCCTCCGGCGCGGAGCGGCAGAAGCCATTGAAGCTGTGGCGCACGGAGATACGAAAAGCTCCAAAGTGGTTGGAAAAACAATCCGCGATATTGAGCTACCGTCTGGGACCACTATCGGTGCGATAGTGCGGGGTGAAACAGTATTGATTGCTCATGCCGATCTCATGGTCGAGTCTGAAGACCACGTGATTCTGTTCCTGGTCGACAAACGAAAGGTCGCGGCTGTCGAACGCCTGTTTCAAGTGGGGCTGACCTTCTTCTAGCGGTCTAGCCTCATGCATCTACCGATCATTCTGCGCGTCACAGGTGTCCTTCTAACGCTTTTCAGTCTCGTGTTGTTGTTCCCAGCCCTGGTCGCGTTGATCTACGACGAAGACACTGTTCCAACATTCACAATTGCATTCGGCATTACCCTGGTGTCCGGTATCGTCATGTCGCTCATCGGTAGTGGTAAGAGAGAGTTACGCAGCGGCGATGGCTTTCTGATCACTGTGCTGTTTTACCTCGGCCTCGGGTTCTTCGGCGCAATCCCCTTCTACCTCGCCGACAGTATCGAAGCCAGCATCACCGACGCAGCCTTCGAGTCGCTTTCCGCTCTCACGACAACCGGGGCCACAGTCATCACCGGCCTGGACGAACTGCCGAAATCCATTCTTTTTTATCGCCACCTGCTGCAATGGCTGGGTGGCATGGGGATCATCGTGCTGGCGGTGGCGATCCTACCCATGCTCGGCATCGGCGGCATGCAATTGTATCGCGCAGAGTCCCCCGGGCCGGTAAAAGACGCCAAGCTCACACCAAGAATAACCGAAACCGCCAAAGCACTCTGGTATCTCTATCTCACCTTGACTATTGGCTGCGCGCTTGCCTATTGGGCAGCTGGTATGGATCCATTCGATGCGATCTGTCACAGCTTCTCGACCGTCGCAATCGGTGGATTCTCCACCCACGATGCCAGCATTGGATTTTTTGCAAGTCCGACCATCGAAGCGATTGCGATCGTCTTTATGATTATCTCAGGGATCAACTTCGGACTGCACTTCCTGGTCTGGAATCGCCGCGACCCGATGCAGTATCTACGCGATGTGGAAGTTCGCTTCTATATTTTCGTGTTGTGTAGCGTGACCGCCATTGTTTGCTGGGTGCTCATTCAGCATCCGGAAGCAACTGATTCGCCATTGAGGGATGGCATTTTTCAGACCGTCTCCATCGCAACCACCACGGGTTTTACCACGAGCGACTTCAGCCAGTGGCCTTCGGCTGCACCGATTCTGCTCATGTTTGCGGCGTGTGCCGGTGGCTGCGCGGGGTCCACCGCAGGTGGCATAAAAATTATCCGTGTGCTGTTGATCTTCCTGCAGGGGTCAAGAGAAATCAAACGCCTCATTCACCCCAACGGGGTATTCCCGATCAAACTCGGTCCGCAACGGGTACCCGATCGCGTGATCGAAGCGGTATGGGGATTCTGCTCGGCGTACCTCATCATTTTTCTGACAATGGTATGCGCGCTCATGCTGATCTCCGATATGGATTTCATCACTGCGTTCTCGGCTGTCGCTGCTTGCCTCAACAACCTTGGACCGGGGCTTGGCGATGTGGCGCTGAACTATCAAGGGCAACAGGACGAGATCAAGTGGCTTTTGATGTTTACCATGCTTCTTGGGCGGCTGGAAATCTTCACACTAGTCGTCCTCCTCACTCCGGCCTACTGGCGTCGCTAAATCCTTCGGGTAGACCTTGTCCACCCCCGGCGGTTGCTTCTTGAATCGCTTGTACTCCCACTGATATTGCGCAAGGTCACTGCGCACAAGGTCTTCAATCGCCTGATTCATCGCACCCACCGAACGCGCTGCATCGTCCTGATAGATATCCTCAGACACCTTGGAAAACCGAACCTCAAAGCCGTGATCAACACGACTGACGCTCGCCATCAGTACCAGCGGATGGGTTTTTTTTATCAAACGATGAGCGAACGTCATCGTCAACGCAGGCACTCCGAAGAAAGGCGCATGTATTCCCGCGCTGCGTTCCGGGACCTGGTCCGGCAGTAAGGCGACCATTTCGCCCTCGCGCAGTGCTCGATACACGGCTCGTAAACCCACGCGGTCAATGCGCATCAGCCGAGCACCACCGCGATCACGGGACCGTCGCATGGGTGCTTCCAGGCTCTTGATCCGGGGTGGATCGTACAGGGCGGTAAACGGGTAGTTACCGAGTAACAGGCCGAGATATTCCCAGTTGCCGAAATGGGGTATCAGCAGCAGTACCCCGCGTTTTACCGCCAGCGACTCTTTGATGAGTTCCTCACCGGTTATTCCCGCGAGCGTATGCGAGCGACGTTCCTTCGACCAGTGCCATATCAGCCCGGTTTCGGTCATGAGTCGCGCGGTTTCCTGGACGCTGCGTTTACCTAGATGAGCCCTTTCGGACTGACTGAGCTCGGGAAAACACAGCGCAAGGTTTACCTTGGTGATCCGTGCGGGTCGTCCGTTTGCCATCCAGACCAGCGCACCGAACCAGCCTCCCAACAGTCGCACCGACCTCAGTGGTAGCCAGCTCAGCAGCCGAGTCAGCGCCACCATCGCAAGCATCGCTAAACGATCCAATCGACCCCCAACTTTCGACACGGCGCGTAACTTGGACAATTCACCAGGTGATCATTCACCAACCCTGCGCTCTGCATGAACGCATAACACGTTGTCGGGCCAACAAAACGAAACCCTCGTTTCTTCAGTCCTTTGGCCATTGCGACAGACTCTTCGGTCTGAGCAGGAACAGCTGATGGTGTCTCCCAACGATTTTGTTTAGGTGCGCCATCGACAAAAGACCAGAGATAACTCGCAAAATTATCGAACTCGAGGAAAATACCGGCGTTACTGACCATCGCCTCCAGTTTACCTCGATGACGAATGAGCCCGGAATCTTCTAGCCATCGCGGCAGGCAACCCGAGCCATCGGCGGCCAGACGAACCGGGTCGAAACCAAAAAAACAGGCTCGCATTTGCTCGCGTTTGCGCAACACGGTGATCCAGGACAATCCGGCCTGCATACCTTCCAACACGATTCGTTCAAAAAGAACCGTTTCGTTCTTTTCCGGTATCCCCCATTCGTTGTCGTGGTACTCCACGTACAGAGGGTCGTCCCCGCACCATGGACATCTCATATAAGACAAAGTTGGGTTTTGACCATCACCAATAGATACCGTAAATTGCGCCGGCGATTGTACTCACCTGTCCAACAATGACTACATTGATTCTATTAGATCGAGATGGCGTCGTTAATTTCGACTCCAAGGACTACATAAAGTCCGTGGATGAGTGGGAGCCTATTCCGGGTTCCCTCGAGGCTATCGTTGCGCTCAAAAACGGCGGCTACCGGGTCGCCGTGTGTACCAACCAGGCTGGCATCGGTCGCGGCATATTCACCCTCGAAGATCTCGCAGCCATCCACCATAAGTTGAGAAACGCCCTCTCGAGCCTTGGCGGCGACCTCGATGGTCTGGCGTTCTGTCCACATCACCCGATTGATGGATGTCGTTGCCGGAAACCCGAACCGGGCATGTTGCTCGACATGATGGCCGATCTCGACGTACCAGCCGCTGACACCGTTTTTGTCGGTGACTCGTTGAAGGATGTCGAGGCGGCCTATGCCGCCGGGTGCGAAGCGGTACTGGTGAGAACGGGCAATGGCAAAAAAGCCGAGCGAGAGGCTGCCGCACTTGGGGCTCTTGTGTTCGACGATCTTGACGCATTCAGTCGAGCGACATTGAAAAACTGAAATGAACTCGAGTCTTCGGGCCTGCGCTTTCTATCTGGGTTACGCATCATTCACCATAGCGTGGGGGCAGTATCCATCCTCGTTGCCTGGATACTGCCGTATCGAGCCTCTCCACTTCATCATCGGCACCTGGACTAATTTCTCACTTTTCTGGTTACGTTTGACCTGTGGGGTAGGGGTTCGAATTATCGGCGCAGAACATATACCGCAAAGCCCATGCATCGTGCTCGTACGACACGAGAGCACCTGGGAAGTCGCCTTCCTGCAGACCCTGTTTGCCCCCCAGGCAACTCTGGTCAAACGCGAACTCCTCTGGATTCCCTTTTTTGGTTGGGCTTTTGCGCTCCTGAAACCCATCGCTATCGATCGTGGCAACCCGCGTAAGGCACTCAGAAAACTCATCCGGGAAGGACGCCAGCGGCTACATGAAAATGTGTGGATTGTATTGTTTCCCGAGGGGACCCGCATGCCAGTCGATGAGATCGGTAAATTTCAGGCGGGGGGTTGCTGCGCTCGCCTTTGCAACCGGTGCGCCGCTTCTCGTGGTGGCGCACGATTCCGGTCGGTTCTGGCCACCCCATCAATTTCGTAAACGAGCGGGCTGGGTCACCGTGAAGATCGCCCCGACGATCGATCCCACGGGAAAGACAACCAAAGATATCAATGCGCTCGCATCCGCGACGATGGCCACCCTCATGACGGAAATCGCAAATTCCTCAGGGTCGATAACTTAGTCCAGCTCTTGGCCCTAATTGTGTCAACAATACGGGCCACGCATCTTCCAGGAAATCGACCAGCAACGGTCTCGTGTCGCGCGGATCGATAATATCCTCTATCCCAAAAGCATAAGCATTGCGCAAGGGAGAGGATATAGCTTGTAACCGCGCTTCGATTTCGGCGCGTTTGGCGTCTGGATCGAGGGCTTCTTCAATTTCGCGTTTGTACGCAATAGCGGTACCCCCTTCGATATGCATTGAACCCCCATGTGTCGAAGGCCACGCATAACGTCGATAAAGGCCGTCGCTACGCGAATGTAGTCCACCCGCTACTCCGTACAGTTGCCGCACGATAAAACAGATATACGGCGTACGGCTGGCCGACATGGCTGTGACAATGCGTGCACCAGCCCGTACGATCCCCATTTTTTCTTGCTCGAGTCCTACTGAAAAACCCGGTTCATCGGCGAAGTACACCAGCGGTAGGTGGAAGGTGTCACAGAGATCCAACAGGCGCAGCGTCTTTTCACCCGCTGCGACATCCATGGAGCCACCGTTGAATTTGGGGTTGTTGATCATTACTCCGCAAGGCAGCCCATTTACTCGGGCGAGGCCCGTCATACGCGCCCGGCCGTAAAAAGGACTCATTTCAAAAAAGCTGTTTTTGTCTAAAACGGCGTCGAGAATCTTACGGGGATCGTAAATGTGCCTGCGGTTGTCAGGCACGATGGACAAGAGTGACTCCTCGCGGCGTTCCTTATCGTCATCACACGGCAGTCTGGGCGGGGCTTCATACACGCTCGAAGGCAGATATGAAAGAAACCGGCGCACCTGTTTGATCGCGCCACTTTCACTATTCGCAAGATTCATGATTACGCCATTCCTGACCTGGACACGTTCGTCACCCAGATCTTCCTTTGAAATAGTGCGTCCGGTTGCTTGCTCCACAACTTTCGGGCCGGCCACAAATACCTGGCTGGTTTTCTTGACCATCACGTTGAAATGGCAAAGCGCCGCTTGCACCGCGGGCAATCCCGCCACCGAGCCGAGCACCGCGGATACGACCGGGATGGTGTTGAGCATCTCCGCGACGCGACCCCCTCCGGCGGCGTTGCCAGGCAAATAGGTATGCCCGATCTGCTCGAAGGTCCTGACGCTCCCTCCGGTTGCATCTAACAAATGTATGAACGGTAGCCGGGCACTCAGAGCGAAATTTTCTGCGTGCCCTCGCTTGTTACCCACGTTGGCGTCCGAGGCGCCGCCGCGAATAGTGAAGTCACCACCGGAGAAAACCACTTTTCTCCCAGCTACCCTGCACGTGCCAATGACGGTATTGGAGGGTTTCAGGTTCGAGAGCTTTTCGCCGTCCCAGGTCGGCGTACCCGCTAACGTGCCGATCTCCTGAAAGCTACCTGGGTCCGCCAACAACTCAATGCGCTCGCGAATCGTCAGCTTGCCCCGGTTATGTTGAAACTCGACGCCCGCCAATCCGCCCATTTCGCGCGCCATGGCTTCCTGGCGTTTGAGTTCTTCGACCTCTTTGCGCCAACTCATCTGGACATCACCTCTCAATAGCCCTGACGCTCACGTTTCGTTTTACTGTTGCCCCGCAGCAACGCAAAGAGGGAGTGGTCGACATTGAATGTTCGTGCGGTTACATCTCAGACATCGAGATTAACGACCGACAGCGCGTTAGTTTCGATAAATGCCCGACGCGGCTCGACCTGATCTCCCATGAGCGTGGTAAACATCCGATCGGCGGCTATCGCATCGTCCACGGTAACCCGCAACATTCGCCGCACGGCCGGGTCCATCGTCGTCTTCCACAGTTGGTCGGGGTTCATTTCTCCCAGACCCTTGTAACGCTGTATGTCCACGCCTCGGCGGGCTTCGCTGAGCAGCCAGTTGAGCGCTTCGCCAAAGGTGGTGATTGGTTGAGTTTTATCGCCCCGTTGCACGTAGGCGCCTTCTTCAAGCATACCTTCAAGACGCGACGCCATTTTCGCAATCGCCCGGTACTCGGCACCAACAAAAAAACTCTGGCTCAATAAAATCCTCTGAGTCATGCCTCGAATCATCAATTCCACTCGCGGGCAGAAGATCTGATGTTCCGACTCCAGTTCCACCGTAACCACCGGGGAAGCCACCCCTCTATTGGCTAACGCAGTTTGTAAGGACTCACACCATTGGGTCATTCGATCCTCATCCGCCAACATGGCCTCATCCACAACCGGGACATCGACGAGCGGTTCAGTCAGTTCCGGAGGATACAGACGGGCAAATTTCTCGAGTCTTGCGCGGAGTATCTGGTATTCATCCGCAAGTTCCGCCAATTTTTCCTTTTCATACGCCGGTGCGTCGGATTTGACGAACAATTCGGCATTTTCGAGGGCTAGTCTCAGGAAGTAGGCCGCTAATTCGGCATCATCCTTGACATATTCCTCTTTACGGTTCTTGCTCACCTTGTAGAGCGGGGGCTGTGCAATGAGGATGTGTCCTCGCTCGATGAGTTCGGGCATCTGCCGGAAGAAGAAGGTCAGCAGCAGCGTGCGGATGTGTGACCCATCCACATCGGCGTCGGTCATGATGATAATTCGATGATAACGCAGTTTGTCAGGGTCGAATTCCTCACGACCTATGCTGCAACCCAGGGCCGTGACTAATGTCCCTACCTCTTGCGACGCAAGCATTTTATCAAATCTTGCCCTTTCTACGTTCAGGATTTTGCCTCGCAGCGGCAAAATAGCCTGGGTGCGACGGTCTCTGCCCTGTTTTGCCGAACCTCCGGCCGAATCACCCTCCACCAGGTACAGCTCACACAATGCAGGATCTTTTTCCTGGCAATCGGCCAGCTTACCGGGCAATCCCCCAATATCGAGCGCGCCCTTTCGCCGTGTCAGTTCTCTAGCCTTGCGCGCGGCTTCTCGTGCTCGAGCGGCATCGATCATCTTCGTGACTACACAACGGGCATCCTGGGGGTGCTCATCCAGATATTCGGTAAAATACCGGGAGAGTTCCTGCTCTACGGCCGGTTTGACCTCACTGGAAACCAGCTTGTCTTTCGTCTGTGAAGAAAATTTAGGATCCGGCACCTTAACCGACAACACCGCGGTCAATCCTTCCCTGGCATCGTCCCCGGTGGTAGAAACCTGAATTTTTTTCAGCAGTCCCTCTCGCTCGATGTAGTTGTTCAGTGATCGTGTCAATCCCCCTCGAAAGCCCGCCAGATGGGCCCCTCCGTCACCCTGATGAATGTTATTGGTGTAGACGTACACCTGTTCCTGGAAGCTGTCGTTCCACTGCATTGCCACCTCCACCCCAATACCATCCTCTCGAATCGTCGAGAAATGGAAAACTTCATTCAGTGGGTTTTTGTTCTGGTTGAGGTATTTGACAAACGATGTCAGCCCTCCTTCATAGACAAAGGTCTCTTCCTTCCCGCTGCGTTCTTCCTGCAAATGGATACGTACGCCGGAATTCAGGAAGGCCAATTCCCGCAGACGTTTTGCGAGAATGTCGTAGTGAAATTCGATGTTGTTGAAGGTCGTAGCAGCAGGCTTGAAGTAACACTCCGTACCACGCTTTTCGGTCGCACCCACTTCTTTCATCGGTGCCGCCGGCACGCCATCGTGATAGATCTGCTCGTAGACCCGCCCGTCACGGCGTACGGTCAACCGGAACTCCTCGGAAAGCGCGTTTACCACGGAAATCCCCACGCCATGCAATCCACCAGACACTTTATAGCTGCTGTCATCAAACTTTCCCCCGGCATGGAGGGTTGTCATGATCACTTCGGCAGCGGAAACTCCTTCCTCAGAATGGATGTCCACGGGAATTCCCCGCCCGTTATCACGCACTGTCACCGCTTCTTCCGGGTGTAAAACCACATGAATCTCATCACAGTGGCCGGCTAATGCCTCATCGATGGAATTGTCCACGAGTTCCTGCACCATATGGTGCAAACCCGTTCCATCGTCAGTATCGCCGATAAACATTCCCGGACGCTTGCGTACGGCGTCCAAACCCCGCAACACCTTTATGCTGTCGGAATTGTAAGTGCTATCTGACATTCACTTTCCTTAAATTCGCTGATCCCCGGAGCACAATCGGCCCCGAAGCCTGATAAATGTTCTGTTGCCAACACAAATGTCTATTTCTGCCTGTGAACGCTTCCACGTTCCACGTGAAACACCGCCAACCCCAGCCCCGCAAAACGGCTTTCATTGGTTTTCGGCAGCGGTAGTGGATGCGTAGACGTTGCCAGTATCTGGCAGTCCATTTCCTCCAAGAGTTCAAAAAACTGAAAGTTATGGCCTTCGTCCAACTCCGCCCCAACATCATCAATCAAGAAAACGCTCGTGCGATTATCAAGTTTGGTCAATAACCGCGCCTGACTGAGTTTGAGGGCACTGGCGACCATCTTGCCCTGACCTCTGGACAGTATAGTATTCGCCCTTGCAGCCCCCACCCACAGCTCAATTTCGGCTCGGTGAGGACCCATCTGGGTGTGCCCCAATTTTACCTCTCTTGGGGCCAAATCACCCAACACTTTCCGCAAGTTTTGATCCCGGGGCCAACCACGCTGGTATCGAACTTCTACCCGAAGTTCGGGCGCCAGGCGAGCCAGCAGTTGTTCGAATACCGGGATGAGCGCCTCCAGATACTGATGACGCCGCTCATCGACCCGTTGAGCCGCTTCAACGAGCTGTTCCGTCCAGGGTTCAAGGCGACTTTCGTCACCTTCACCTCGAGCTATGTCTTTCAACACCGCGTTGCGCTGCTTGAGCACCTGTAAGTACGCTCTCAGTTCCCGCAAATAGGCAGGTTCCACGTGAAACGCGCCCCAGTCCAACCACTGTCGTCGTCCAAGGGGTTGACCAAACACAAGATCGCTCAAATCCGGCAACATCACCTGAAGGGGAACGAGCCTTGCGGCTTCAGACAACCGATGTTCGGGAATTCCGTCGACCTTAAGTTCCGTACGACCACGTTTGTCTTTACTGATCGCCAGGGTTTTCGAACCCTGTAGCTCGTCGCTGATAGAACCGCGAACCGCGAGAAATTCCTGATCGTTCTGGATCAGCGTACTGGAACGCTGGGTGCGAAACGAACGTCCGCGTACCAGCAGATGCACCGATTCCAGTATGGCCGTTTTTCCCGCGCCATTGGGGCCATACAGAAAATTCAACCCGGGGCTCAGCTCCAGGGAAACGGCGGAGAGATTGCGGAAAAAAGAGATCTCGAGTCGATCAAAATGCACGACCGACTGGTTACAGGCGCATGGGCATAACGACGTACATGGTATCTTCTTTGCCGGGGCTTTCGATGAGTGCGCTGCTATTCGCATCCGACACACTGATGCGCACCTCATCGGTATCGAGCACGTTCAACACATCCTGCAGGTAGCTGACGTTGAAGCCTATTTCCATACGTTCGCCCTGATAGCTCACATCAACGACCTCTTCGGCTTCTTCCTGCTCCGGATTATTAGCTTGAATGGTGAGTTGATCGGTTTCGATGATCAGCCGCACCCCGCGATATTTTTCATTGGACAATATAGACGCACGATGAAACGCTTGTTTCAGCGTCTCGCGATCCCCGATAATGGTGCGGTTCGCATCCTTGGGTATCACTTTCTCATAGTCAGGGAACTTGCCATCTACCAGCTTGGAGGTCAGCGTGTAGTTGCCTCGTGTGACTTTGATGTGGTTAGCACCCAGGTGCAGGGTGACGTCCTCATCACCATCGGACAGTAAACGACCCAATTCCAGGACACCTTTACGGGGTACGATCGCCTGGCGCCGTTCTATGCCCGGCACCCCCACATCAACGGTACAGGTAGCCAGGCGATGCCCGTCCGTCGCCACGGTACGAGTATGTTCACTCGTGACCTCCAGCAGCATCCCGTTGAGAAAGTAGCGCACATCCTGCTGCGCCATCGAGAAACTCACCTGATCCAGCAGATGCTGCAAATCGCGCGTTGACAGCTGCAACTCTATATCTCCAGGGCCGCTTTCTACCTTGGGGAAATCCGCGGCTGGAAGTGTGGCAAGCGAAAATCGGCTTCGGCCAGATCGAACGATCGCTCGGTCGCCGTCCACATGTACCGAAACCTCCGCACCCGCTGGTAATGACCGCCAGATATCGGCGAGTTTCCTCGCTGGAATCGTTGCACGGCCATCCTGTTCGATCGTAACCCCATTCTCCACGACCGTGAGTTCCACTTCCAAATCTGTGCCCGTGATCGACAGGACTCCTTTTTCTGCTACAACTAACAAGTTTGCTAACACAGGCAAGGTTTGCCGACGTTCTACAACGCCCGTGACTAACTGCAACGGACGCAGCAGCGCTTCTCGGTCCGTGGTGAATTTCATAACTTTCCCGGCTTGGTCAGCTTCTTGTCCACACTACTCTTTATTTGGATAGAACTAACTCGATAACGATCGATTGAGGTTCTTGTGGTCCTCGGCAATGTCTGCGTTGGTATCTCGAAGTTCGGCAATTTTTCTACAGGCATGCAAAACGGTGGTGTGGTCCCTGCCACCAAACGCCTCACCAATTTCTGGCAGCGAATGGTTGGTTAGCTCCTTGGCCAGGCTCATGGCCATTTGCCGGGGTCGGGCGATACTTCGGTTACGTCGCTTGGAGAGGATATCTGAAATTTTGATGTTGTAGTACTCGGCAACCGTTTTCTGAATATTCTCGATACGAACCTGGCGGTCCTGGATGGCCAGCAGATCTCGAAGAGAGCGCTTGACCTGATCGATGGTGATCCGGCTCCCGGTGAAACGTGCATTGGCGATCACCCGGCGTAGCGCACCTTCCAGCTCTCGAACGTTCGAGCGAATTCGTTCGCCGATGAAAAAAGCGACAGCGGGATCTAGATCGACCTGCTCGGCTTCCGCCTTTTTCATCAGAATAGCCACCCGGGTCTCTAATTCGGGGGGTTCTATCTGCACGGTCAACCCCCAAACGAATCTAGATTTCAATCGCTCCTCGAGCCCATCAATTTCCCGTGGGTAGCGATCGCAGGTGAGCACCATCTGGTGTCCACGTTCGAGAAGCCCGTTAAACACGTGGAAAAACTCCTCCTGAGAGCGAAGTTTTTTTGCAAAAAATTGAATGTCATCGATGAGCAGGGTATCTACCGAGCGGTAATACTGCATAAAATCCTGCATGGTGCCTTGTTTCAAGGCGCTCACCATATCCTGCACGAATCGTTGTGAGTGTAGATAGACGACTCTTGCCTTAGGGTTGTTCGCACGTACCTGATGACCCACTGCCTGCATGAGATGGGTCTTGCCGAGACCGACCCCGCCATACAACAGCAGCGGGTTGTAAGACTGTCCCGGGTTTTCCGCCACCTGCTGGGCGGCCGCCTTAGCGAGCTCGTTAGATGTTCCCTCGACAAAAGTAGCGAAGGTGAAATCCGGATTCATATATTGGACAGGCTGGTCACCTGCCCCGGTGCCATTAGCACGCAGCGGTTTAGGTTCGGCTTCGAGCGGATCCCCAACCGTGCCGACATCGAGACTCACCTGCAGTGGCGTACCGAGGTCGCCTGATTGGTCGAGGAGTTCGCTGATACGCTCCAGGTAGGCCATCCGAACTTGATTTTTGACATAACGATTGGGCGCCATCAGGCGCAGACGACCTTCTTCCTGACTCGCATGAAGCGGTCTAATCCAGGTGTTGAATTGTTTGGAAGACAGCTCGTTTTGAAGCTGGTCTAGGCATTTCTGCCATGCGGAACGTCCCACCCTTTTTGCCCCCAATCGTGCGTTTTTATTGTCTGAGACTTGGATCTTCAGCGTTGCTCGTATCGGCAATCATTCTAGCCACTAGACAGCCGCCTTGGCTATGCAAACGGCTGCAAAAAAAACCCGTTTTTTCAGATCAACAGCAAATTCAAAAACTTAAGCTATGCTAGGGGAACGGGGCGCCGCAGAGTCAAGTCGTCTTGGCTGTTAGCAGTTCGTTGAAGAACCTGTGGATAGTTTTGGTCGGCGGTTTCAGTCACGATTGGAACACAGGGTCCCGATCGGCTCCGCCCCCCTTATCCACACCTATCTAACCCCATCCGGGGCCATCATTAAAGGCTCTGCACCGCTTTTCAACAACCATAGGCAGCCCCAATAACCAACAACAACAAAATTTTAATTAATTCGTTATTATTCATTGACACCGAAACTGTGGATTTCTTAGAATCGCGATCCCTTTTTTGACTTGCATGCTCAGCCGTCTCATCGCCCATCTGTCTTGGCGGGTGCCGGTTAAGCAGTTCGGCAACTTCTTATGAAGAGAACCTTTCAACCAAGTAATTTGAAGCGGAAGCGCCGGCACGGATTTCGTTCCCGCATGGCTACGCGAGGTGGACGAAAAGTCATCAACGCCAGGCGTGCCAAAGGCCGTAAGCGGCTTAGCGCATAACCGCGTTGCGTAATCCCCTCGGTTTTCCACCGAGAGTGCGCCTTACTCACTCCCGAGATTTCGACCGAGTCTTCAAGCGTGCCGATATTCGAAGTCGGCATGGGGCGTTACGTATTGCCGCGGTAGCGAATAGAATGGCGTCCCCTCGGATGGGCCTGGTTGTATCCAAGCGGGCCGTTCGCAAGGCGGTCGAGCGCAATCGCATCAAACGTGTTTTGCGTGAGGAGTTTCGCGGCCGGCGACGCTTCCTGCCGGCTCTGGACATCGTTATCCAAGTGGTGGCGCGAGCGGACAACTCGGCATTGCGAGCGGATGCAGATATTTTATTTACACGATTGGCGGTTAGCCCAGGCGACGAAACATGACTTGGCAGCTTCCTAAGCGGATTCTCAAGGGCCTGATACGGGTGTACCAGGTCACGTTGAGCCCATACATTGGTCGGCAATGCCGCTTCGAACCAACCTGCTCGTATTACGCATTACAAGCGCTTGAGGAGTACGGCGCGTGTCAGGGCACATGGCTTGCCGTCAAACGGGTTGGGCGTTGTCACCCGTTTCATCCGGGGGGCTTTGATCCTGTTCGGCCAGTCCGGCAAGTAGCTCAACAAACGACCCGAGAGGAGACTTAGTTTTGACGGTAACCACGGAAGTACAGCGCATACTGCTGCTGGTTGGATTGGCGGCTACCGGATATCTAATGCTCCTTGCCTGGAACGAAGACTATCTGCGGGGAGGTTCGTCGAGTTCGACAGTCGCGCCTCAGAGTTCGGAACAATACGATACGGGTGACATTCCTTCGAATGTGCCCTCCGATATTCCCGCGGTCAGTCGACCCGAACGGACCCATAGCGATATCCCCGACGACTCGCTCATTGGTTCGAGTGAGGTTTCATCGAGTGAGGTAGCGGCAGCACTGCAGCCCGGGCGAAGGCAGCTCGTGAAGGTGACCACTCCGAAGTTGCATATTTGGATCGATCGTGTCGGAGGCGACATCGTTGGGGTTCATTTACCTCTTTTTCCCGTCGCCATCGATCGGAAGGAAGATCCATACGAATTATTGACCCAGGGCAACGGGCGGACTTACATCGCTCAGAGCGGGCTTATCGGTCCGGATGGGTTGGATCGCGCCGAAAGTCGACCCGTATACCGATCGGACGCCGACACCTTTGATCTTGGTGATCGTGAGGAACTGGTTGTGAACCTGCGCGTCGAGCAAGATGGGTTACGAGTGGTCAAAAGCTACACCTTTACCCGAGACGATTATCTCGTCACGGTCGATTATCGGATTGAGAACCGTAGCGGATATCCCATCGAGGCAAGCCTTTTTGCGCAAATCAAACGGGATAACCTTGAGCCGGAAGGCGGAAGTTCGTTTTCGTTAGGGCCCCAGCCCTACCTGGGTGCGGCGTTGACGACACCCGAATCGCGCTACGAGAAAATCGACTTCGATGATCTGGATGATGACGGTCCTTTTCGCCTGCAGATGCAGGGCGGCTGGATGGCGTTTCTTCAACACTATTTCTTGAGTGCGTGGATCCCACCGCCTGAGGAGACCAACACATACTACGGGCAGCGGCGCAACGATGGTTTATATGTCTTCGGGTACACGGGGCCACTAAAAAAAGTGGCTGATGGAGCGGTGGGTGAGTGGTCGACGCGCTTCTATGCAGGCCCCAAAGATCAGAAAAGTCTGGAGAAGATCGCACCGAATCTGAACTTGACCGTGGACTACGGATTTTTATGGTGGATCGCCCAGCCCCTGTTCTCGGTGCTGGACTGGTGTTACACCGTCGTTGGAAACTGGGGTTTTGCGATCATCCTGCTGACGCTGATGGTCAAGGCGATTCTGTATCCGTTGTCGGCTCACAGTTACAAATCCATGGCTAACATGCGTCGCGTTGGTCCGCAGATGAAACGACTCCAGGAGCGCCATGCAGACGACCGCCAGAAGTTATCTAAGGAAATGATGGCGCTTTACAAGAAAGAAAAAGTCAATCCGCTGGGGGGCTGTCTGCCGATGTTGCTGCCCATGCCGATTTTCATTGCGCTGTACTGGGTGTTGTTCGAAAGCGTGGAGCTTCGCCATGCGCCATTCATGTTGTGGATAGACGACCTGGCGGCTATGGATCCGTTTTTCATTTTACCCCTCGCGATGGGTGCGAGTATGTTTTTGCAACAGTCGCTGAGTCCCGCCGTTGGCGATCCCATGCAGGTGCGGATGATGAAAATGATGCCGATCATGTTCACCGCGCTATTTCTTTTCTTTCCCGCAGGGTTGGTGCTGTACTGGTTGGTGAACAACGTATTGTCCATTGCTCAGCAGTGGTACGTGATTCGTCGAACCGAGGCTGCACAAGCCGCAAAAAACTGACCATTTGGTGATGGCGGCAATAGCTGAAACCATCGCCGCGGTGGCGACGCCACCGGGGCAGGGAGGCATTGGCATCGTGCGGCTGTCGGGACCTGAGGCTAAGGCTATCGGTGAAGGTATCGTGGGCGAGGCGCTTGTGCCACGAAGGGTAAAGTTCGTCGAGTTCAAGAATCAAACGGGAAACATGCTCGACGAGGGTCTGGTGTTGTACTTCGTGGCACCTCGTTCGTTTACCGGTGAGGACGTCGTGGAATTGCAGGGTCACGGTGGGCCGGTAGTCATGCAGCTGCTGCTGGATGAAACGGTGAACCGCGGCGCCCGCCTGGCACGTCCCGGGGAATTCACCGAGCGCGCTTTCCTGAACGGAAAAATTGATCTTGCTCAAGCGGAGGCGGTTGCGGATCTGATTGGGAGTTCTTCACGTGCCGCCGCAAGAGGCGCGCTGCGTTCGCTCAAGGGTGATTTTTCCAAAGCCGTTTTTGATCTCGATCAGCAGGTATTACAACTGCGCGTGTACATGGAAGCCGCCATGGATTTCCCTGACGAAGAGGTCGACTTTTTGAACGATGGTCAGGTCGTTGCGCGGCTGGGTGAAATACACGAAGGGCTCAACCTTCTGCTTCGTGGCTCAACACAGGGCATTCTTCTGAACGACGGCATCACCGTGGCGATTCTGGGTGCTCCTAATGTGGGCAAATCCAGTTTACTGAACGTTCTGTCGGGAGAGGAACGCGCGATCGTAACTGACATTCCGGGCACCACCAGGGATTTGTTGCATGTCGATCTTACCCTCCAGGGTTTACCTGTCCGGATTGTCGATACGGCGGGTTTGAGCGATTCGAGGGATCCGGTGGAGGTAGAGGGGGTAAGGCGTGCTGAACGCCAAGCGGTTGAGGCGGATCTGGTGTTATGGGTCTCGGAGGCAGGGCGAGAGGAGATCAGAGTATGGCCGGGATCAGACAATACGATCCGCGTCGCTAATAAAGTGGATTTGACCGAACTCGAAGCCGGGCTTGCGCAAAGACCCGATGGACAGTCACACGTGTTGGTCTCGGCGAAAACCGGAGCCGGAATCGACGCATTGCGAGCACACATCCTGGAAAAAGCCGGGTTTGCCGGTGACGCGTCTACGTTCACGGCGCGCAAGCGTCATTTGCTCGCGTTGGAGGAGGCAATGGCAGCGTTACAGCGGGGTCAGACACTGATTGCCGAGAACCTCCAGACCGAACTCGTTGCGGAGGAGTTGCGGATAGTCCACGAAGCACTCGGAACCATTGCCGGGGTCGTGTCGGCGGATGATCTGCTGGGGGAGATCTTCGCTAATTTCTGCATCGGTAAGTGATATGATGTCCAGTAGCATCCGTTAACGTCTAAATAGTCCTGTAACGCCCTTGGAGATGGACTTTACGTATCCATACTGGTCTTGTGGCGTCCACCAACATCCAGCA
>SMVB01131801.1_pt1 | contig 50521 bp, 59 predicted proteins | sample 2456461 | NCBI WGS metagenome assembly SMVB01 (sample SAMN11095934, study PRJNA526329) | marine sediment metagenome | biome: Marine sediment; feature: Surficial sediment; material: Deep marine sediment; isolation source: Hadal surficial sediment | place: Pacific Ocean | collected 2014-05 | depth...
AGCGAGCTTCCAGTTGGTGCGGTCACGGCTTTGATTGGCGGACCACTATTTCTTTTGCTGTTGAGTCGTCGCCGACGTTATGCGGCGATTTAGAGTGGAGTAAGTGAAGATGTCTATCGCAACGAAAACAGGTGACAAAGGCCACACGAGTCTCGTCGGTGGAAGTCGGGTCTCGAAAGGGGACATGAGAGTCGAAGCCTACGGGACGCTCGACGAACTTGGCTCGGCCATGGGTTTTGCGCGGTCGATCTGCCGTCACGAGAAAGTAGCGGAGGCCACGAAGCAGATCCAGAAGGAGCTTTTCACCGTGAGCGCGTCGCTTGCGAGCCCGGAGGACGACAAGAAGACGAATCGCGTGACGGAGGCCATGGTCGATGCGCTGACCCGCCAGGTCGAGGAGATCGAGGCCGTCGAAGGCATTGTCGGCGATTGGGTGCTTCCGGGAGAAGACACTGTCTCGGCTGCCTATGACGTGGCGCGCACGGTGTGCCGGCGTGCGGAGCGGGTTGCCGTTCGGCTGGGAGACGAGGGTGGCGACGTCGATGCGCTCGCGATCACGTACATCAACCGGCTCTCGGATCTGCTTTGGCTTTTCGGACGCCTCGTCGAGAAAGAGAAAGGGATCGACGCGAAGCTTCGTGAGGGGAAAGGCTCGAGTTGGGCTAAAGCGTGGTAGTGCCTCCTGACGGAGACTTTGCGGAGAGGGCACGGGCACGCCAGGGGAAGCTCACGAAGCCTCCGGGAAGCCTCGGCCGGCTCGAAGAGATCGCGGTCCGCCTCGCGGCGATCCAGCGAACCGACACGCCGAAGACGCGGCCGCGCGCGATCGTTCTTTTCGCGGGCGACCACGGCGTGACCGAAGAGGGGGTTAGTCCCTATCCTTCTGAAGTCACGGGACAGATGATTGCGAACTTCCACGCGGGAGGCGCGGCCATCAACGCTCTTTCGCGGGTAGCCGACGCGGAGCTTTCCGTCGTGGATGTTGGGACACTCTCGAACCCCGCCGTTCGGTGCGGAACACGCAATTTCGTCCGCGAGCCCGCCATGACCGAAGAGGAGATGGACGCGGCGATTGAGGTTGGCAGGAGCGAAGTGCGTCGGCTCGAAGGAGTACGAATCTTGGGGCTCGGAGAGATGGGCATCGGTAACACGACTGCGGCGAGTGCGATGACGGCCGCCCTCACCGGTCGTTCCGTCGCGGCCGTTACCGGGCGCGGCACGGGGGTGGACGGGCCCGGGCTTCTCCGTAAGGTGGACGTCATCGAGCGAGCACTCGCGCTTCACAGCCCGAAGACACCGCGCGCCATCCTCGCTTCGGTGGGCGGTCTCGAGATCGCGGCGCTCGTGGGCGTTTGTCTCGAGGCCGCGGAGGGCGGCGTTGCCATCCTCGTCGACGGTTTCATCACCACCGCTGCCTTTGCGGTCGCGTGGAAGCTCGAGCCCGCGGTCAAGGACTACGCCTTTTTCTCTCACGTCTCCGTCGAGCCCGGCCACGAGGCGCTGCATCAACTGATGGACGTCCGACCGCTTCTCGACCTCGAGCTTCGGCTCGGGGAAGGCACGGGCGCCGCACTGGCGATCCCCATTCTGGACGCTGCTGTCGCGGCGCATAACGAGATGGCGACGTTCGAGAGCGCGAGCGTTTCCGACAAAGCGCGCTGACATGAAGACTCGATTTCTCGCCGCCTTTGCGTTTCTCACACGAGTGCCGATCCGCCGGCCGTTCACGATTGAAGATGTCGGGCGCGCGGCGATATTCTTTCCGCTTGTGGGTGCTTCGATCGGGGCGGCTCAGTTCGGCTTGTGGACGCTTCTCGATACGACGCTGCCGCCGCTTCTTCTTGCGGTCCTTGTCGTGTCCCTCTCCGCCTGGGTGACGCGAGGACTTCACTTGGACGGCCTTGCGGACTTCGTCGACGGGCTTGGCGGTGGCCGTACGCGCGTAGATGTGCTGCGCATCATGCGGGATTCCTGCATCGGAGCCTTCGGGGCTATCGCGCTCGTTCTCGTTCTGTTCACGAAAGTTGCGGCGATCGAGACGGTCGTTGTCTGGCAAGCGCTCGTCCTCGCGCCGGTATTCAGTCGGTGGAGCATCGTTTTATTGGGTTTCGTGCTGCCCTACGCGCGGGAGACGGCCGCTCCGTCGTCGCACTTTGGCAAGCGTGAGCTCCTCGGCGCGTCGGTGATGCTGGTCGCGGCGTGTTTTCTGGCGCCCCGACTCGCGGCGTCGATGGGCGCGAGCGTTTTGGTCGTGAGCTTGCTCGTGGGTGCGATTGCGCGCCGCCGTATCGGAGGGGTTACCGGCGATGTGATGGGTGCCAATCTCGAGCTTGCGGAAACCGCCGCGCTCCTGGTCGCCGTGTGATCGCGAGCTGGAACCGACCGGACGGCGTATCGCTGCGGCTGCTGCTCATCCGCCACGGTGAGCCAGAAGCGTCCGCGCGCGGGCGTTGCTACGGAAAACTCGACGTGGGGCTATCCGCAAATGGCCACGCTCAGATGGCGCGGCTCGGCGAAGCTCTCGAGTCCGCCTCGATCGACGCTTTCTACGCGAGCCCGAGGCGCCGCGCGCTCGAAAGCGTGGAGAGACTCGGGGGGAAGCCTATCGTCGAACCGCGACTGGCAGAGATCAATTTCGGGGAGCTCGAGGGTCTGACCTACGACGAAGCCGCCGAGCGCTATCCTCGAATATACGAGGAATGGATGCGGGCGCCAACCGAGGTACACTTTCCCGGGGGCGAGAGTTTCACAGATATGAGGCAACGGGTGCTGGAGGTGGTTTCGGAGATTCGTGAGGCCCGGAAGGAGCAAACGGTGGCGATCGTTTCGCATGGCGGCGTCAACCGCATCGTGCTCGCGAAGGCTCTTGGAATCGAATCGCGCGCGATTTTTCGGATGGAACAATCCTACGCGGGCATGAGCGTCATTGACGAATATGACGAGTATGAGCTCGGTGGCGACTGTATCGTGCGGGTCCTGAACGCTCAATGCTGACCTTGATCCTCGGCGGCGCGCGAAGCGGCAAGAGCCGCTACGCGCAAACCCTCGTAGGCGATGCGCCTCTTGTTGTTTACATCGCCACGGCGTCGGCCGGCGACGATCCTGAAATGAAGCGCCGCATCGCGCGTCACCGAGCCGAGCGGCCGTCGCACTTTCGAACCATAGAGGCTCCGGTAGCACTCGTCGAAGCTGTCGAAGCGGTGAAGGACGGGGTCATCCTCGTAGACTGCATGACCCTCTGGCTATCCAATCTTTGCTATCGCCACCGCGCGCTTCGCCAGGAAGCTCGCGAATCTCGAATTCTTGGTGCGGTGTCGGCGTTCATCAAGGCCGCGCGCGAGCGCACGGGCGAGGTCATTGTGGTAAGCAACGAGGTCGGTGAGGGTGTGGTCCCGGACTCCGCTATTGCGCGGGATTTTCGAGACCTGCAAGGCCTTGCCAATCAAGCGGTGGCCCGAGAAGCGGACCGAGTCGTCGTGATGGTGGCCGGGATCCCACGCGCGGTGAAAGGCTAGTAGCTAGTCGTCCCCGAGTAGCTTCTCGATCCCCTCCGGGTCGATCTCGATCTCGTTGGTGATCGGCGCTTTGGGGCCCTTCGCGGTCTCGAGCGGCGGCTCGGCGGCGAAGGATTCCATGAAGCCGGCTTCGAGTGGAGCGGCCTCGACGTCAGACAAAGGTTCGTTCGTCTCGCCGAGCCCTACGATCGGTGCGCGTATGGCTGGGTTCGTTACCGCCTCGGCCGGCGTGGGCGCGCTCGCGGCCACAGGGTCTGTCGCGAGCGCTTCGAATCCTGATGGAGCGGCGTTGGGCGCGGGCGCTGGAGTGCCGCCTTCCAGGATCGTCTCCATGAGCTCACCGGTCGATGGCGGCGGAGCTGGCGGCTCGACAACGAGCTGAGTCTGGTCAGACGGTGGCGGAGCTGGTGGCTCGACAACGAGCTGAGTCTGGTCAGACGGTGGCGGAGCTGGTGGCTCGACAACGAGCTGCGTCTGGTCAGACGGTGGCGGAGCTGGTGGCTCGACAACGAGCTGCGTCTGGTCAGACGGTGGCGGAGCTGGCGGCTCGACTGCGAGCTGAGTCTGGTCAGACGGCGGCGGAACTGGTGGCTCGACAACGAGCTGAGTCTGGTCAGGCTGTGGCGGAGCTGGTGGCTCGACTGCGAGCTGAGTCTGGTCAGACGGCGGCGGAGCTGGTGGCTCGACAACGAGCTGCGTCTGGTCAGACGGTGGCGGAGCTGGTGGCTCGACTGCGAGCTGCGTCTGGTCAGGCTGTGGCGTCGAGGGCGGCAGCTCGATCGCGACCTGCGTCTGCGCGACCTTCTTCGCCTGGGCTTGGGCCGGGCTGTCTTGCTCGATCTCGAGCTCCGTCGCGCGAACCGTAGCTTCCGCTTTGCTCTGGAGGGACGTGCGCCTCTCGACGAGCCGCTCCGGCGCCGAACCGTCCGCTTCGACGGGAACGGAAGCCGGTGGTGGCCCTGCACCCGCGGTTACGGTGATGACGGCTTCAGGGGGCGGCGGTGTAACAGCGATTGCAGTGACGACCGCTTCAGGAGACGGTGGGGTAACAGCGATTGCAGTGACGACCGCTTCAGGAGACGGTGGGGTAACAGCGATTGCAGTGACGACCGCCTCCGGAGGCGGGGTCGTCGCTACGGCGGGGGTAGCGCTCTTGGTCACCGATCGCTCGGTCACGTCGACGTTTTCGATCCAATCCAGACTGCGGAAGGCCCAGAGGTAGCGGCACGCTTCGAAATCGGGGAGGGTCGCGCGCGTGCAAATCTCTTCGAGCGACACGGGTTGTTCCATCATGTCGAGGAGCTCGCGCACGCGCGCGTCGAGCTTCATGCGGCTCCACTCGACGGCCTTGGTGTCGGATCGGCGGTAGACCGAGTCGAGGTTTCCGACGCCCTTCGATATCCGTCTCCAGCTCTCTACGTAGCGGACGCCTTCGAGGATGATCCGCGCCACCGGGAGGTCGAGCGTCACGGATTGAGACGGCGGAAGCTCTTGCTCCTTGAAGGTGTACCAGGTTTCCGTTCGACGGAACAGTCCGAGAAGGATCCCTCTTACCTGGCCGACCACCGCGGGGATGAGATCTTGTGACGCAAGGATCTTCTCTTCGACGAGGATCTTGCCAAAGCTCTTGCCGGGCCGTACTTTTTTCGCGACCCGCGTGTAGTCCATTAGAGAAATTTTGCCGGTGCGCAGCAGAAATTGTCCGAGACCGTCATCCTGCGACGAAGACTCCGCAAAGACGATCTTCCCGTTCTTGAAGTGGAGGGTCTTGTCACTCTCGGGATTCGAGAACTGCAGAATCCCGGTCTTGTTGGAGCGGCCGATGAACAAAAGAAGGTCGGGTAGGTCGTGCTCGTCGTTCCAGCAGTTGAGTACTCCCTCGAAAGGGATCTGCGCACCTTGGGGCATGGATGTTCTCGCTCAAACAGCTCGAATGGTTACGGTTTGGGTTGTATCTATTCATTATACGGTACCGAAATGCGGCCGGGAAGCGCTGTAACCGCTTGCCTTCAAGCGGTTTATCTCTAGGAGATGCCCAGAATCTCGTTGAGATTCATCGGCAGGCGAATGGTGAAGCGGGTAACGTCACCGAGCGTGCTTTCCGCGGTAATCGTGCCGTGGTGATCTTGAATGATCTGGTAGCAGATGGACAGGCCCAACCCGGTCCCGACGCCAACGCCTTTCGTGGTGAATCCCGGGTCGAAGACTTTGGTGAGGTTTTCGGGGGCGATGCCGGCGCCGTCGTCTTGGATCATGATGGTGACCCGGTCGTCTTCGACAGCCGTTCGGATCGTAATGGTGCCGTCTTCGGCAATAGCCTGGCGCGCGTTGTTCAAAAGATTCAAGAAAACTTGATTCAGCCGGCTCGGATAAACCGAGATCTCGGGGAGCTCGCCGTAATCCTTTACGATCTCGATGTGGTGTTTGATCTGATGATAGATGAGCGTCAGCGTGTCCTCGAGCCCCTCGTGGATGTCTACGCTCTTGAGCTCGGCCTCGTCGAGGCGGGCGAAGCTCCGCAGGCGCCGGACGATCTCCCCCACGCGCGTGGCGCCGGAGCTGATGACTTGATTCGCGTCGTTGATGACGCCAAAAATCTTTGTGAGCTTCTTGTCGTTTGCGAACAGCTCGGGGTCGATCGTTTCGAGATGTTCTTTCAATTTCTTGATCCCTCGCACGAGCGTGTCGTGCATGCTCGTCATCGCGCCGACGGGCGTGTTGATCTCGTGCGCAATGCCGGCTACCAGGCTTCCGAGAGAGGCCATCTTCGCCGACTGAACGAGCTGCCCTTGCATTTCGCGCAGCTCCTGGTTGGCCTCCGCGAGCTCGCTCATCGCGCGCTTGATCTCGGTGATGTCGCGGCCCATCGTGACATAGAGAGCGAGCTCGCCCTTGGCGTCATGAATGGGAAAGATAGAGATATCGATGGGGATGCTTTCGCCGTCTTTTGTGACGCCGGTCGCTTCGCCGCGATAGTGTCCAGTATTGGCCATCGCTTCTTTGATGTTCGAGATATCGCCTGGCGCGAGGAAGTCGAACATCGATTTGTCAGCCACGTCCTCGTCGGTCCAACCCGTGCGTTGCTCATGCGCGGGGTTGCGCTCGATGATGTGCCCCTTCTTGTCGACGATGGTGATGACATCGACCGAGTGCCAGAAGACCTCGCGGTAGATTCGGAGCTTCTCCTCCATCTCTTTCCGGCGTGTGATGTCCAGAAAGCCTCCGAGCACGACCTCCTCGCCGCCGATCTCTGTCTCCGCGAGTGAGAAGACCATCCACCTGAAGCTCCCGTCGGCGCGACGGACTTGTACTTCGAGGTCTTTGACGAACCCGTCTTTCTCGAGGCGCGCGATGACTTCGTCGCGCTCTCCCGCGTTGTAGTAGAAGTCGGTCGACGAGCGCCCCTTGATCTCTTCGGGTGGTATGCCGAGGACGTCCGCAAGATGGTGGTTCGCATAGAGAATCTTACCGTCCGATTTCCGGGTGATGATGTAAGGAACGGGCGCTGACTCGACGAGACGGGTGAGCTGCTCTTCAGCTTCGCGCTGCCAGCGCCGCAGCTTTGCGAATTCGAGAGCTTGGTGGATAGTGATCTCCATCTCGCTCACGCTGACCGGCTTGACGAGAAACCGTTGCGCTCCCTGCATGACCGCTTTTACGGCAAGCGGAACGGAAGGATGTGCCGTCAGAAGAACGAACGGCAGATCGGGATCCAGTCTTTGAACGTGCTCGAGAACGGCGAGCCCGTCCATCTCTGGCATGTTGAGATCGCAGAGGACGAGCGAAGGTTTGTCAGAGGCGAGAAGCTCGAGACCTTCCTTACCGGAGGATGCAGTAACGACAGCGAAGCCTCTTTCCCCGAGGCTCGCGGCCATATTCTGTCGTTGCTCTAGGTCGTCTTCGATATAGAGCAGCTTTACGTCGGCCATCGCGCGATGGGCGTTCGTGAATGTCGGCTAGAGGCCCTTTTCAGCGATGTAGTGGATCAGATCTTTGACGCGGCAGGAGAAGGCCCACTCGTTGTCGTACCACGCCAGCACTTTGACGGCGTTGTTCGAGACGACCTTCGTGAACGGCGCGTCGACAATGGAGGAGTTCGGGTTTCCGCGGAAATCGGCCGAGACGAGAGGCGCCTCCGAATATGCGAGAATGCCCTTTAGTTTTCCATTGGCGGCGCTTTTCAGAGCGTCGTTGACGTCCGCCACCGAGACGTCCCTCTCCAAGACGGCGGTCAGGTCGGTGAGCGATACGTTCGGCGTCGGTACTCGAACGGAGATGCCGTCGAGCCGGCCTTTGAGCTCCGGCAGCACGGTTGTGACGGCGACAGCAGCGCCGGTGCTCGTCGGGATCATCGAGAGCGCGGCGGCCCGAGCGCGGCGCAGATCCTTGTGAGGAAGGTCGAGGAGCTTCTGGTCGTTCGTGTAGGAGTGGATCGTCGTCATGATTCCTTTGGCGAGGCCAAAGGAATCGTTTAGGACCATCACGAGCGGCGCGAGGCAGTTCGTCGTGCACGACGCGTTCGAGATGACGTGATGCTGCGACGGGTCGTATTTCTCATGGTTGACGCCCATGACGACGGTGAAGTCTTCATTCTTGGCCGGCGCCGAGATGATGACCTTCTTCGCGCCGGCGGCGAGGTGTTTCGAAGCGTCTTCGCGCTTGGTGAAAAGCCCGGTAGACTCGACGACGATGTCCACGCCGAGGTCCTTCCACGGGAGGTTTGCCGGATCGCGTTCCTTGAGGACTTTGAAGCTCTTGCCGGCCGCGGTGATGGTGTCGCCATCAGCACTCACGTCTTGTTCGAGATTGCCGAGAACGGAGTCGTATTTGAGGAGATGCGCGAGGGTTGCCGCGTCCGTGATGTCGTTGGCGGCGACGATGTCGATCTCGCTGTCACCCAATGCCGCGCGAAAAACGTTCCGCCCGATCCGGCCGAACCCGTTGATGCCTACCTTGATTGCCATTCCATTGCTCTCCTAGATTTCGAGAAGTGCCGGGTCTGCGCGCCCTGCTACGCTTATCGGGAGACCCGCGGCGAGTGAGCGAGAGTATAGGTCGCGACCCGCAAAGCTGTCAACGCGTGCCGTAACTTGCTTGTTTTCAGTCGATTCCATATAGTCCTCTCCGACCTTTGATGTATCATCTTTATAGCGTCCTTTTCTCGGGGCTCCTCGTGTTTGGCTTCCCGTATCTGCTCTATCGGAGCCTTCGCGAGAAAGGCTACGCACGAAGTCTCCGCGAGCGCTTTGGACTCACAGAGCTCGTGGCCCCGAATGCGCCTTCGATCTGGGTCCACGCGGTCTCGGTTGGCGAGGTGCTGGCGGTCGCGACCCTGCTGCCGTCGCTAAAAAAAGCCTTTCCCGACACACCCGTCGTCGTCTCGGTCATCACGGTCACCGGGCGGCAAGTCGCCGCCGACAAGCTCGCGGGGGTGGACGCCGTTTTCTACTGCCCGTTCGACTTCGCGTTTCTCGTGCGCCGTGTCGTCGCCCGGATGCGCCCGCTTGCCCTCGTCGTCATGGAGACCGAGCTATGGCCGCACTTGCTCCGCGAGTGCCACCGCGCGGGGGCGGTCACGATGATCGCGAATGGCCGCATCTCCGACGGGTCCTTCCCACGCTACGAGGCCATCGCCGGCGTCATGAAGCACTATCTCGAGCAGGTGGACATGTTCTGCATGCAGGACGAGCTCTATGCCGAACGCATCGCAATACTCGGCGCCCCTGCCAGCAAGATCAAACGGACGGGAAGCTTGAAGTTCGACGCGCTACCCCAAGCGTCGTCGCACGACGGTCGCGTTCTTCCCGATGGGAGGCGGATTCTCGTGGGAGGGAGCACGCTCGCCGGTGAGGAGGAGGCGCTCCTGTCTATTTTCGAATCCCTCCGAAAGGACTATCCCGATCTCTTCCTTGTGATCGCGCCGCGTCATGCTCCGCGTTTCGACGACGTTTACGAGCTCGCTCGTGGCCGTGATCTGCGTATCGCTCGCCGCTCAACGCCGGACGCCATGCCGGCCGATACCGACGTGCTGATTCTCGATACACTCGGAGAGCTCGCGTCACTCTACCGAGAAGCTGACTATGTTTTTGTCGGGGGGAGTCTCGCCAACGAGGGCGGTCATAACATCATCGAGCCCGCATCCGAGGGCAAGCCAGTCTTGTTCGGACCACATATGCAAAACTTCGCCGACATCGCGCGCTCGTTTCTAGAAGCGGAAGCCGTTCTCCAGGTCGAAGATGCCGCAGCGCTCGAGGCCGCGTTGCGAGACTTGATCGAAAGCCCGGATAGAGCGCGCATCCTCGGTGAGCGCGCGCGGCGTGTCGTCGAAGAGCAACGCGGCGCTTCCGAGCGCACGGTCAACGTTTTGAAAGAGCTCTTTGCATGAAAGCCTTAGCACCGCTCTCTTGGATTTATCGCGCGGCGGTGTCTGTCCGTAACCGCTATTATGATCGCGTCGAGCCAAAGAAGCTCGGTGTTCCTGTCGTGAGCGTTGGCAACCTCACGGTGGGCGGGAGTGGCAAGACGCCGTTCGTGGAAGTGGTCTCACGCCACTTCCTGTCGCGAAAGATTCCCGTTGCCGTGCTTTCTCGAGGCTATGGACGGGAGGGGAGTGCGCCTTTCGTTCTGGTCTCGGATGGACAAAAGGTGCTCGCCAGCGCGCGGGATGGCGGCGACGAGCCGGTCGAGCTCGCGCGCAAGGTCGAGGGTCTCGTGGTGGCGGTCGGTGCTGACCGCTACCAAGCGGGACGTACTTTGCTCGAGAGACTTGGGCCACATGTTCTCGTGCTCGATGACGGGTTCCAACACCGGCGGCTGTACCGCGATCTGGATATCGTGTGTTTCGATTGCGGTGACCCGAAACTGCGTCTATTACCCGCGGGTCGTTTGCGCGAGCCTGTGGCGAGCTTGTCGCGAGCAGATGCGATCGTGCTCACCGGTTACCGTGAGGGCTGCCGCCCTCCCGCACGCTTCGACAAGCCGGTTTTGCGCTCTATCACTCGGGTGGTCGGGTTTTCCCGGCTCGACGGCGAGGAGCGGCTGAGCGCCGATGCTTTTCGCGGCAAACCGGTGGCGCTGGCGGTTGGCATCGCGAGGCCAGAGAGAGCTCGAGAGAGTCTCGACGCCGACGTCGTTTTGTTCGAGACCCGTCGAGACCACCATCGGTGGAACGCGTCGGAGCTCGAAACGATCGCGGCGGGTGCGAGCGACCATGGCGCCCAGGCGCTTTTGGTGACGGGAAAAGACGCCGTGAAGCTAGAAGGAGGCACGGCCTTAGCACTCCCGATCTATCGCATCGACATCGAGAGTGAAATCTTGGACGCCTCCGCGCTGGGTGCCCTGTTGGACGGTGTGCCCTCGTTGACCACGCTGGCGGTGCTGGGTTGAGGACGGCGTTTCGAGGTAAAATGCGTGGTTTGGTTTTCGTATGAAGCACCGTTTCGAGTACTTACTGGCCCGCGCGCTCTGTGTGGTGATGCGTTTCCTGCCGCGCCGGGCGAAGCTTGCGTGTGGAAGCGCGGCGGGGGGTCTTGTCTTCATGCTCGATGGGAGGCACCGCAAATCGACGATCAGCCATGTCGATTTAGCCTTCGGAAGCGAGAAAAGCGACCGCGAGAAGTGGGAAATCGCCCGCGGCGCCTACCGGCATTTCGGATCGATGCTCTTCGAGCTCATCTCGCTTGGCCAACCGAGTCCTGCGCAAATGGAGCGGCTCGTCGAGCTCGAAGGCGTCGAGAGGTTCGAGCGCGCCCGGGCGCCAGGCAAAGGCGTCATCCTTGCGACCGGCCATTTCGGGAATTGGGAGCTGCATGGTATCGCGCATGGTTTCAAGCTCGGCAGGCTCAACGTTTTGGCGCGTATCCAGAGCAATCGGTTTCTCAACCAATGGCTCGAGAACGTGCGCGGGATATCGGGGAATACGGTTGTCTACAAGGAGGGAGCGCTCAGCGAATTGCGGCGGCTTCTGAGACGCGGTGAGACGATAGCGCTCGTCATCGATCAAAACGTGCGTCTCGAAGATGCGGTCTTCATTGATTTCTTCGGTCAGAAAGCCGCGACTACTCCGGTGCCAGCCTGGTTCGCGTTGAAGACAGGTGCCGCGCTCGTACCAGCTTTTTGCTACCCGCTTCCCGATGGCCGCTATCGCGCTGTATACGAAGAGCCGATCGACTGTGAGCCTTATCGGCAAATGGATCGAGATAGGGCGATTCTGAAGATCACACAAGAGCTCGCGTGCGTGCAGGAGACTTATATTCGCGCGCATCCCGAATGTTGGATGTGGATGCACGACCGCTTTCGAACGCGGCCTCCCGAGGAAGCGAGGGCTCTAGATGCGCCCCATGCCTCAGATACGGTGGCGGACGATACCGTGGCGGCCGAGCTGCCATGACAGATTCGATACTCATTTTTGCGCCGAGCTGGATTGGCGATTCCGTCATGTCTCTCGGCGCGATGCGCGCCGTGCGCAAAACTCATTCAAATGCGCGGATCGTGGCGCTCACCCGTCCTTGGGTGCAAGAGCTCTATGCGGGCTGCGACGTCTTCGATGACACCATCCTCTATGATCCGCACGGAGCCGATCGCGGAATTTCCGGCTTTCTCCGTGCCGCGCGCCGCGTACGCCTTGAGGACTTTGACCTCTCTATCTTGTTTCCGAACGCGTTCCGCGCGGCTTTCTTGATCCATACGGCAGGTATTCCCGAGCGCTGGGGCTATGCGACCGAGAAGCGAGGCGTGTTTCTGACCAAACGCGTGCCGCCCGCGCCGCGCCCGTTCGGGCGCCATCAAGCTCATTTCTATCTCGACTTAATCGGTGGTCTCGGGCTCGATCTTGTCGAGCCCGACTTGAGCCTCCAAGCGACGGAGCCGATGCGTCGCGCCGGCCGCACACTTCTCGAACGAGAAGGCTACAAAGGCGGGCCGCTCGTTGGCGTACATCCCGGGGCCACGAATAGCCGCGCGAAGTTGTGGCAGACTTCGCGCTACGCGGAAGTGGCGTTGAAGCTCGCCGAGACGCTAGACGGCCAAGTCGTCATTCTCGGCGGTATCACGGAGGGCGTTTTGGCGGAAGAAGTTCGAGCCGGGCTTCCGAAGGAACGGGTTCTGATGCTGCAAGGTAAGACGTCCCTCGGCGAGCTCATGGGCGTCCTTTCGGAGCTCGCGGTTTTTCTCACGAATGATTCCGGTCCGATGCACTTGGCGGCGGCCCTTGCTGTGCCTACGGTTGCCGTCTTCGGCCCGACCGATTTCCGCGAGACAGGACCGTACAGCTCCGTCGCGCGCGTCGTGCGCGAGCCGGTCGATTGCAGCCCGTGCCTCTACCGAGACTGCCCGATCGACCATCGTTGCATGGAGCGTGTGACGCCCGAGCGCGTCTACGATGAAGCGCTCGCGCTGGTGTCGTCATGAGCGGGAAGCCGGCCATTTTTCTCGATCGCGACGGAACACTCAACGAGTTGATGGGCTACGTCAATCACCGCGACCGTTTCCGTCCTTTCCCCTTTGCCGTGGAGACCGTCCGGCTGATCCGGGACGAGGGTTACCTCGCCGTGCTCGTGACCAACCAGTCGGGCGTGGGGCGCGGGTTCTACCCAGCGGAGCTCGTTGAAGAGATCCATGGCGGGTTTCAAGCGACACTCGAGGAGGCGGGCACGGGGCTCGATGGTATTTATTATTGTCCGCACAAACCGGGCGACCATTGCGCCTGCCGCAAACCCGAGCCCGGAATGTTGCTTCAGGCGCAGCGCGAGCTCGATATCGATTTATCGCAATCATGGATGGTTGGGGACACGATGACCGATATGCAGGCGGGATGGACCGCCGGCGCCCGAGGTGCTCTCGTCAAGACCGGTTTCGGTAGAGGGAGCCTCGAATATGAAGGGGCTCGTTGGGAGCGCCGGCCGGACCTTGTTGGCGAGAACGTCTATCGCGCGGTCTGTGACATTTTCTGGGGGAGTGTCGAGTGAGAGACCGGCTTCTCGCGCTCATCGAGGGCCTTGCCAAAGTCCGGGTCTTGTGCTTCGTGGACCTCGTTGCGGACGAATATATCTACGGACAGATTTCGCGCGTCAGCCGCGAGGCTCCGGTATTGATTCTCGATTATGACGACACGCGCGTCGTTCCCGGCGGAGGCGGTAACGCGGTCAACAACCTGGCAGCTTTGGGCGGGCGCGCGATCGCTGTCGGGATCGTCGGAAGAGACGCGGCGGGCCGCGAGCTTTTGGCTTCGCTCCGAAAAGCTAAAGTGAACGTCTCCGCGGTGCGCCGTGACGGCGCTTATCGCACGCCGATGAAAACGCGCATCCTCGCGGGCGGCGTCCACTCCGCCAAACAGCAAGTGGTGCGCATCGACCGCAAGACCCGTGTGAGACCGACGAAAGACATCGCTCGGCACCTCGACAGCGCACTAAAGAAATTTCTTCCCAAGGCCGATGTCGTCATGGTCTCGGATTACGACTACGGGCTCATTACGCCGGAATTCGGCAACGCGCTTGCCCGCCGCGCGGCGTCGATGCGCAAGCCGGCCGTTCTCGATTCGCGTTACTCTATCCTTTCTTATACGGGCTTCACGTCGGCGACGCCGAACGAGCCCGAAGTCGAAGCCGCTCTCGGAGTTCGCATCGGGCACGACGCCGCCACGCTCGAGCGCTCGGGGCGACGTCTCTTGAAGAAGCTCCGGGCCGAGTCGCTTCTCATGACCCGTGGCAAAGACGGTATGGCGCTCTTCGAGCCGCGCCGCCCGACGCGCCACATCCCGATCTTCGGCACCGACGCGATCGCGGATGTAACGGGAGCGGGAGACACCGTTATCAGCGCCTACACACTCGCGCTCGGCGCGGGCGCCTCCTTTGCCGAGGCCGCGACGCTGGCCAATTATGCGGGCGGTATCGTTGTGATGAAGCGCGGAACGGCCACCGTGTCCCGCCAAGAGCTCGCCGATGCCGTGCGCGCGGGCGAGAGCTGAAGCGCGTCGAGATGGGTCGTGTCGTGAATTTGGACGAAGCGGCGGCGGCCACCGCCGAGGCGAAAGACGCAAACAAGCGCGTCGTCCTCGCGAACGGTCACTTCGATTTGATACATGTCGGACATGTTCGCTACCTGGAAGGCGCGCGCGCCGAGGGTGATTTTCTCGTCGTGGGTGTCAACGCAGATTCCGCCACGCGCCGTCTCAAAGGTGAGGGACGTCCCATCCTACCGGCGCCCGATCGCGCCGAGCTCGTGGCGGCGCTCGAAGTCGTGGACCTGGTCGTTTTGTTCGAAGAAGACAACGTTGCAACCCTTCTCGATCGCCTACGTCCGAACGCACACTGTAAAGGCACAGACTACACCGAAGAGACGGTACCCGAGCGGAGTATCATGACCGATCTCGGAGGCGACACCCGCATCGTCGGCGACCCAAAAACCCACTCAACCCGAGACCTAATCCAAGTGATCCTGGAACGCTTCTCCCACTGAAACCCGCCTCCACGAAGAACCATCGCCCTCGAAGAGCACAACGCAAAGACGCAATAAAGGAAGGAAAAAAGCGGAAACCTCTCACGCTTTTATTGCTTTTCCTTTGCGCCTTTGCGGCTTTGCGTTACGCTTTCTTAATATTGATCTTCTTGACTCCACGTTCCAACCACTGCTCGCCTAGCGTTTGAGCTCCAAATCGTGCCGGTCGTAAGTTTGTCACAGATTCTGAAGACGACGAAAGATCAAAAATAAGAAAAGCGTAACGCAAAGGCGCAAAGTCGCAAAGAAAAAAAGCAAGAAAAGCGTGAGAGGTTTCTGCTTTTTGTTGGCGGCTTTGCGTTAGGGTTTTTCTTAGGGGCTGGGGGGGGGGTAGAGGCCTTCGTCGTGGCGTTGTAGGGCTAGGAGTATTAGTTGGGTGGTGGAGCGGAATTGCTCTAAGTTGTAGCGGACGCCGGTTGAGACGAAGCGGAAGCGGCCCCACTTTACCGGTATTAGGTGGAGGGCGGCGGCTTCGTCGGTGAGGCTGCCGGAGAAGCTTCCACAAATGCGGCCTTGGTGCATGTGGATCTCGCCGTGGCGCTCGCCGTCGATGTGGAGTACTCCTGTTGCCAGGTTTGCCTCTAGCATTTGCAGGATGTCGGTGTTCTTGAAGACGCCGAAGTTGCCGCCGAGCTCGCCGGAATGGTTTTGACGGCCGTCTTCCAAGAGCTCTTTGGCGCGGTGGACGAGCTCTTCCGGTTCGAACGGGCGGCGCAGACAGACGTCGGCGGTGCCGACAGCGGGGTCTAGTCGCGTTTCACCGGAAGCGTCGGCGAGAAGGACGATTGGGGTGGCGATGAGCGCGGGATCGGCGCGGATTTTGTGGACGAGCTCCAAACCCGAGACGGCTCCATCGAGGGCCATCTCGCAGATAATCAGTTGCGGTGGAGCAAGGCGCGCGCAGGCGAGCGCCTCTTCCATGCTCGGTGCGGCGACGACGCCAATCCCCGACTTTTCTAAATGGCGCCGCAATACTTGCCGCGCCTCGGTGTCCGGGGAGACGAGGAGTACGCGGGAGGCGGGCTCGTGCTCGAGCTCCACCTCGAGATCGATCTTGCCATGGGTCTTGCCATTTTGGCCATTTAGCTCGTTGCCGAGGAGCATGAACCTCAGATCCGGATCGGACTCCGTCGTGAGCGCCGCTTGGACCAAGCTCGGCTTGGTCGCTCTCTCGAGCGCGGCAGCCTCGATTCCGTTTTGTCGACTGAGCCGGCGCAATAACTTACGAGCGAAAGGGGAGAGGTCGGGAAAGCAGAGGCCTTGCGCGCTTCCGACGGATTCGAGCATGTCGTCCCTGCGCCAAACGACGTGGCCCCGGGTCTTGAAGAGCCACACCCCGCCACTTTGCAAGTCGACGGTGACGGTGTCGTCTTCCGTGAGGCCTTTTCGTGTGAAGACGCGAGCCCCGGTCTCCGACAAGTCGGCGACGATCCCGTCGCTGGCGACCGCGTGGCTATCGAATAGGCTGACCCGGACGGGGTCAGCGGGAGCGAAGCGAGGAAAGCGTCTACACTCCTCAGATATCGGGACGGTTATTGCCACGGCGCTGTCAAAGCCTCGCGAGTCAGATACAGGCGCTAATAAACGAGAACAAAGCTCCACGTTTCATCGAGGCCCAAGAAAGCCTCAATCGACCAGCGGGGAAGCCCTCTTTGTACGCCAATTTGGCGAGAATGTCAAAGCATTCTTTTGGGGCTTTGGGGCTTGGGGCGTGATCAGGTGTGGTCACGTTCCTTCCGAGCCGGAGAGAAGGGCGGCGGCGCCTTTGTCGAAAGGCACGTCTTTGCCGAGAAGCAACGAGGCCCTGTCGAGCAGCGGCGGCAGCCAGAAGCGGCGCAGTAAATGGCCCATCGGCGTCTCGGGACCGACGCGGGTGAGCAGCTCGTTATCTTCGGGTTTCAACAAAGTCCACGCTACCCACTACCCGCCGACTTCGATGTCAAGAAACTTCGATACTAGTTCGACACCATCCGAGAGGTCGAAGTTTTTATAAGCGTTCGCGACCATCATGTTCGGGTCGCCCGAATGTAGCCGCTCGTAGAGCTGCTGGCGACTACCATAAGCATCTCCGGTGAGCTCCCAGGCGAGCTTGCAGAGCTTATAGCGGTCCTTGGGCGGTATTTTCTTGCCCCGCATGTAGACATCGAGATGTTTTCGGATCTCGGGCGTGTCCCAGTCTTCCGCGTTCGGGAGGAAGATGAGCGAGCTCGTCCCGATGTGCTCGACGAGCTCCACGAGACTCTGTCACTGAACGAGCACTCTATAGTTTCTCCTTACTTCCAGGTTGCAAAAGCCATGGCGTTGCCCGTTCCGGCTCGTGAACGGTAGCACGGCACGTAGTCGACCAAGGTCATCTGAAGCTCCGTTTCCGCGAGCGCGCCGATTCCGGCGATCCAGTTCTTCGTTTCCGAAGTCCCCGAGCGGAAAAAGTGCGACGGTATTTTTTCGAGGCGCGCCTTATCATTGGACTTCATTGCAGAAAGCACATTGTCGTCGAAATCTTCGTCGATGACGAAGTGGCTGAGACCGCCGGACATGATGACGCTGACGCGGAGGTCTTTCTCCCACGTGTCGATCGCGCGCGCGATCGATTGGCCGAGCCCGAAACATCGGGACACGGTGGGCTGGTTAGGCGGAAAAAAAGTGTTGAGCACCACCGGAACCGCGGGAATGGGCACGTCGTTCATGATGCGCCGGTAGACAAATCCGTAGGCGTGGGGGAGGCCGCGACGGCCGTTTGGACCCTCGGGAAGCGTTTTCATGGCCGCGATGTCGAACCCGTCATTCATGAGAGACGCGATGAGATGTTCCCCGAGCTCGGGAACGCAGGGATAGCTCACCGTCTCCTCCGGTACATTGGCCCAATGGGCGAGGGCTAATCCCGGCTTCAGTGCAGCGAGGCGGGCTTCGTCGAGCGCGACGTTGTCGACGCTCTCGCCGTGAAGAATGCTGAACGCGGGCGTGAGGGAGTCTTTGAAGATCTCCCTCTGATCGTTTCCGATCAGCACGACCACGTCGGGTGCTTCGCTCTTCAGTGCGTCAGCCAGCTTGGCGATAGCGCTCTGGCAGGCCGCGTGTCGCCTCGAGCGCTCCTCGGGACTCGATTGGCGCGCGAGGTCCTCCGAAGCGCGCAGCTCGGCGAGTTCGTCGAACGTGTAGGTTCCGCCTCGGAACGGATGCGCGGGGTTCTTGCGGTCGGCTTGGACCCGCAAGTCCCACTTGTCCGGAGGTGTCGACAGAAGGGGACCATGCGAGGTCGCGAGACCGAACGTGATACGGGCCATGTGATTAAGTTGTCGGCGACGCGACCGATTCCTCGTAAGTGCCGTGGCCGACTTTGCTCTCGTCGAAGATCTTCCAATCCTCGACCCACTTGTGGGTCACGTCGAACATCTCACGGGTATAGGGGTCGAACACGATGCGCTCGCCCGGCCCGAACGTGCGCGTGTCCAGCTCGTCACGGAAGCGAGGTGGGAACTCGTTGCGATAGTAATGCTTGTACTTCTCGAGCCGCAGATCGATGTCGGCTTGCGCGCGCTTGAGAGCGCGATAGCATTTTCGCACGTCTTCTGTTTGGACGTCGTCGGAGATCATCGCCGCGATCATGAACGAGGTGTCGATGATCTTGCGGTAGCCAAGCTGCTCGGCGAAATACATCGGGCCGCCAAAGAGATTTGCCGCGGGAACTTCGCCGTCGATAAAGAGCTCGAGCCTCTGGAACAGCATGCCGCCATAGTGCAGCTTGATTTGATCGCGCTCGATAAACGGCTCGAGGGCCTGGATCGTTGAGTAGTGGCTCCCGGATTGAAACCCGACGGTGATAGGGACGCCGGCGAGATCTTCGGGGCCACGGATGTCGGAGTCTTGCGATACGTAGATGCCGCCGGGGGTCACGGAATAGGCTTCACCCCAGAGCCGACCATGGCCGTTCGAAGCGGCCATGTTGACCGTCCAATGACAGGCGGAGCTCACATCGCAGGCGCGCCCTTGACCTTCGAAGGTTTGATAAGCGCCGCTTCGCTGCTCGGGCGGAAGCTCTTCGGCCGTCTTGATCGCGGCAACGCTTTTCTTGACGTCGTGGAACTCGTAGTCGAGCCCTTCATCTTTGAAATAGCGCTTTTCTTCGGCGACCCACTCTTGCAGCCTCATGTGCGGTGCGATGACGAACTTCCCCATTTTGCCCTCCCGTAATTTCGCACGTTTCGGCTCAACAAAATGCCTCGGCGTGCTGTTTCTGTTTGCTGAGACGGATGCCACCGAGATGTTTGGTCATTGCGTCTCGCGCGCCGGCGCCCGCTTCGATGCGCGCAAATATCTCTCGATGCGTCTTGTCCACCCGCGCGGCGACGTCCGGTGTAGCGCGTTTGTTCTCGCTGGGCCAGACGACGAAGCGCAACGCGCGGAGCAGTGCAATGAGCGCGCGGTTTCTGGATGCCTCGGCGACAGCGAGGTGGAAACCGAGACTCGCCTCGGTGAAGGCGGCGGGATCGTGCGCGACGCTTCTCGCGTGATCGAGGGCGCCCGATAGCCGCTCGAGATCCTCGTGGTTCCGGTGCTCCGCGGCCGTCCCTTCGATGGCGGATTGCGCGCGAAGCGTCTCATCGACGCCGACGCCGGCGAGCTGAAATTGCACCGCCAGGGCATCAGCGAAGTAGTCGAGATCGCTCTCCGCGATGCGGGCGCCACCACCAGCTCCTTGCCGGATCTTGACGAGGCCCATAGCGGACAAGCTTCGGAGGGCGTCGCGCACGGTAATACGGCTGACACCAAAGCTTTTCGCGAGCTCGTTCTCCGAGCCGAGAAAGCTTCCGGGCACCAGGCTGCCGTCAAACACCCTGTTACGAATCTCGGTAACGATCTGACTCGAGAGCGCTGCCGCCCGCGTCAATCTCAATGGCGCCTTACTAATAAAGGTAGCAGCCAACAAACCCCCTCAAAGAATACTAGCGATATTATAGATATTACATTTAGTCAAGAGCAATAAAAAAACCCGGGGAAAGAGTGATCGGAAAGAGTTTTGAACCACAGAGAGACGACTCTCATCCCCACATCCCCAGCTTTTATCCCCACATCCCCTTGCTTTTAGAAACGCGTATGAAAAGCAAGGAGATGTGGGGATAGGAGGAGAGGTGGGGATAAGAAAGAACTTGGTTCTGACGGGTGAGGAGCTAATTTCTCAGCCAGCCGTCGACGATGTCCTGGTTCTCTTCGATCCAGGCCCGCGCGTGAAGGCCGAGGCGATCTTCCAGGACAATCTGGAGCACACCTTGGATCGCGCGTGCGCCGTCCCAGTCGAGTGCACCCAAAACGATCGTTCGCTCGGCATCGTCGGTCCCTGCTCCGCAGCTTTGGGGAAGTACGACGACCAGGGTCGAGGCAAGGATAGCTGCCCCAAAGGTTCGACGCATCATCGGTAGCTTCCCGGAAGTGATTGAGGAATTTGAATTAAGCTAAATTAATCCCACAATTCAGCGAAGCACTAGACAGAGAACCGGAGGTTCGGATGGCGTCCCGTGTTTCTCTCTGGGGGCTTGTCCTTCTCGGAGGGGCTTTCTCGAGCGGACAGAGCGTTTCGAGCCCATCGTCGATCTCGTTCAAGGTGATTGTGAATCAAGCGAACAATGTGGAGTCCCTCTCGAAGGCTGAGGTCTCACGATTGTTCTTGAAAAAAACACTCCGATGGGAAGCCGGAGGCCGCGTCGAGCCCATCGATCAGAGCGCCGCGTCGTCCGTGCGTGTGAGCTTCTCTTCCGAGGTTCACGGTCGCAGTGTGGATGCGGTCCGTGCCTATTGGCGGAAGCTTCTCTTCAAGGGGAAGATAGCGCCGCCGCCAACCCGTGCCACCGACTCGGCAATCCTCGACTTCGTCGCCAACAAAGCCAACGCCATCGGCTATGTGTCCGGTGATGCTGCGATCGGCGCGGGGACACGTGTTTTGACGATCCTTGAATAGACTGCAAGAACAAAGCACAACATGTTTGCGAAGCTGAGTCTGAGAGGCAAAATCCTCGTCTTTCCGTCCGTCGCCGCTGTTGGCTTTTTTTCGGTCCTGCTCGTTGCTTGGGTCCTCGGCGCGCGGAACACGACGCTTCAGAACGCCATCGAGACCGGCTACGCTCCGGCGTTACTGTTGAGCGTGGAGCTCGAGAAAACACTCGTGTCGATCGACCGCGGCCTTCAAGAAGCAGCCGTCACGGAGGACGCGGACGTCTTTTTGGAGACGGACGCTTTGCGTAGGCAGTTCCTTGCGCTCGTCGACAGGGCGCGTGACAACCCGGTGATGGATGTGCGAAAGCTAAGTGCCATCGATGTCGACTTCAAGGCCTATTACCGGCTTGCCCGGGAAACGACGGCTCGCGTCATTGCAGGCAACATGGAAGCGGAGGTAATGGCTTCCACTCAGCAGATGAGCGAGCAGTTCAGAGCGATCCAAGATAACCTCGAGGCGAGCACACGTCGTGACGAGCAGGCGATGGCCTCGGCCTTCGCTTTGGCTCGCAGGAACCTGGAAAGATCTTTCACTGCCGTCATGACGGTGACGGGGCTCTTCATTCTTCTGCTCGGCATATTGTCCTGGTGGCTCGGCCGAATGATTACGCTCCCCATGGTGCGACTCACGGCCGCGGCCAAGCGAATCGCGAGCGAAGACATGGCGACCCTGGCCACCGAGGCCAAGCTCATGGCGGGCGGCGATCTGACTCGAGAGACAGAATTTCGCCGTAAGCCGATCCGAGTGGAAACGAGTGATGAGGTTGGGCAGTTGGCGGCGGCGTTCAATCTGATGCAGGACAAGCTGGTCGAGATCGCTGAGGCCTTCACGCTGATCTCCCGAGGCTTGCGTGACCTCGTGGTGCATGTGCAGGGTGCGGCCGACGAGGTCGCTGCCGGGAGTGAGATTGCGGTGCGCTCGACTTTGGCCGCCGCTCGCGGGAACGAGTCCACGGTCATGGCCGTCGAGGGCATGAGCTCCACCGTCCAGCAGATGAGCGCCAGTCTTCAAAATGTCGCGCGCAGCGCGCAGTCACAAGCCGCCTCGAGCTCGCAGACGCTGGCCTCGATCCAGAAGCTGATCGCCTCGGTGCAGACCGTCGCCGGCGTCGCCGATGAGCTCAACGGAATGTCGCAATCCGCCAATGATGCCGTAACGAGCGGCGAGAACACGATGTCCTCCACCGCCGAGGCCATGAAGGAGATTCGTGACGTCAACGCAGCGACGGCCGAGTTCGTTCTTGGTCTCGGGACCATGGCCGAGGACATCGACCAGATCGTCGGCGTCATCGACGAGATCGCCGAGCAAACGAATCTACTGGCGTTGAATGCGGCGATCGAGGCCGCAAGAGCAGGGGAGCACGGGCTCGGCTTCGCCGTCGTCGCGGACGAAGTGCGCAAGCTTGCGGAGCGGAGCTCCCGCTCGACGTCCGAAATCTCAGGTCTGGTGCAGGGCATCAAACGCCAAGTCGAAAAGGCCGTCCGCAACATGGAGCAGTCGACGGCGACTGTGGATCAGGGCGTAAGCCGCACGCACGAACTCCGGGCGAGCCTCGAACAAATCAGCTCTGTCGTGACCGAGGTCTTGCGCTTTTCGCAGCAGATCGACACAGCGACCTCCGAGCAGTCCTCCGGTACGCAGGAGATAGAGCGCGAGACGGAGCGGCTCTCGAACCTTGCGTCGGAGATTCACGCTGCTACCGAGGAGCAAACGCTCGGCACCGCGCAGGTCGCTGACACCATCGAGCAGATCAGCGAGATGGTCAAGACCAACGCGGAGGGAGCGAGCGAGCTGGCAGCTTCCGCGGAGGAGCTCTCGCGGCAAGCTGGCAATCTTCGCGAGCTCACGTCTCGCTTTCACGTCTAGAAACCCGCCTCCTGAACACCTAAACCTCTGTTCTTCCGGCAGAGGGCGGTTTTTCCGCGCGATCTCGTCTCCTATATGTATGGTCCAAACGGCATCCATGCGTTTGCAAATAAATACGAATATATTCACAATATATTCGTATGCCTACAACCGTGCACCTGCCGGCGGATTTGCTCGAGTCGGTCGACCTGCGTGCCAAGGAGTTAATGAAGGGTGATCCTGACGTTGGGAGGAGACTGCTAGCGCACAAAAGAACGGACGTCTATGTCCCGCAGCCTGTTTTTGCGGAGATCGAGTACGGTCTCTCTCGCCTCGGACGTTCTACCCGCAAAGGGCAGTTGCGTGCGCGCTTTGATACCATCTCTGGGCAGCTCCAGCGGCTGGGTTGGACGGACGAGGTTAGCCGGTCGTTTGGTGTGACGAAGGCTGATCTCGAAAAACGCGGTGTGCGGATCGAGGACTTCGATGTCGCCATCGCCGCGCACGCTCTCGCCGGCGATGCGACGCTCGTTACCGATAATGTGGCCCACCTCAAGCGCATCAGGAATCTCAGGCTCGAAAACTGGCGGCGCTGAGGACGCGACGAAATACTTCTACGGTGTTGGGCCGACGCGGCACTCCCCGTTGCGGCGAAGCGTTGGGTATTCGACGCCTAGCTGCTTCATGTAGGTGTCGTATCGGCTCGAGTCGTAGTAGAAGGCCGTCATCGCTTCACGATACTCGCTCATGATCTCTTTGTTCCTCTCGATCGCCGGCTCGTCGTCGGGACGGATGAAGGGCTCATAGTCTACGTCCGAGGCCTGCACGTTCCGAAAGTAGTCCCACGCCTCTTCCACGAGCTCGGGTCTGAGCAAGAAGTCCAATACCGTCATCGCGTGCACTTTGGCGCCGGCAGTCGCACCCTTGTGGGCGATGGGTGTAGCCATGGCGATGGCGTTCGACCAGTTGTGGCCGGGAAGACCGGGGATGTTGGACGGAAACGAGAGCGTCGCGGTCGGGACATTCCACGAAATGTCGCCGATGTCGTCGGCGTAGCCGGCGCGGCGTTGATCTTCGGTGAGCGCAGGCCGAAGCGTCGAGAGCTCGATGGCGAGCCCGGTTTCGCGGCCAGACACTTCTTTTTGCACGGCATGCGCCAAAGTTTGATCGTCCTCTGTCCATTCGGGAAGACCGACTTGTGTGATATTTCCGTAGATCGTCTCCGCGACCGTCTTGTTGAAGTGGCCGGGCCAGGCAGAGCCGATGATGCGAATTCTCGCGAGCTCCGTTCCGGTCATCATCGCGGCCCCGCGCGCGATCTCCTCGCCGATCGAAAAAAGATCCCGAATTTGGTCGGCATTGCGCTCGCGGAAGTAGAACCAAATCGAGGCGGTCGAGGGTACGACATTCGGTTGGTCGCCGCCATCGACGATCACCGAATGCGAGCGGTGCTGCAGCCTCAAGTGCTCACGACGAAAGTTCCACCCGACCTCCATCAACGCCGCCGCATCGGCTGCGCTTCGCCCGCGCCACGGCGCGCCGCCCGCATGGGCGCTTCGCCCCTCGAACATGAACAATGCCGAGATCAACCCTGTCCCCGGCGTGATGCCCCAACTCGTCGAGAGGTTCGAGCCCACATGCGAATAGAGAACGATATCCACATCTTTGAAGACGCCTTCGCGCACGTAGTAGGCCTTGGTACCCAGCAACTCTTCCGCGATTCCCGGCCAGATGTGGAGCGTGCCAGGGATGTTCTCACGCTCCATGATCTCCTTGACGACGAGCGCGGCCGTGATGTTGACGGCCTGTCCTGAGTTGTGTCCCTCGCCGTGACCGGGAGCGCCTGCTACGATCGGCGCGCGGCAGGCAACGCCCGGCATTTGGGATGCTTGAGGGATGTCGTCGATGTCCGTCCCAAGAGAAATGACCGGCTTACCCGAGCCCCAAGTAGCAACCCACGCCGTGGGGATGCCGGCGATCCCTTCTTCAACGGTGAAGCCGTTCTCGCGGAGCAAATGGACCAAGTAGCGGGAGGTCTCGAATTCTTGGAAGCCGAGCTCGCCATAGCTGAATATCTGGTCGACCATCTGCTGGGTGAACGTGGCTCGCGCGTCGACGGCGCGCACCGCCTCCGCCTTCAGCGCGGTGAGACGTGAGGACTGAGCGTGTGCCCCCGTCGCCATGAAGAGTCCCAAAACGGACAGGAATGTGACAAAAGCAGTTCGTCGTCGTGCGGACATGCGAGGCCTCCGGAAAGAAAATGCGCCCGTCATTATAGTCGGTCCTCGTGTTCTTACGTCGAGGGGAAACTCCCACAGCCGAGCCAGCGCGCACGAGTATTTTCAAGGACTTAGGATGGTTTTAGCGTGGCATGTAGTTTGCTTCTTTGTAAATAGTCTTTTGCGCATCGAACGTCCGAGGAGTGCTCCGTGGCTTCAGAACAACAGGAAAACAACGATTCTCTTCTCGTCCTCGTCACCGAAAGCCAGGTCCATGCTTTCGATCTATTGGTAACGTTCCGCATCGCGATCGGAAGGCACGAATCCAACGATCTTCAGCTCAACTCCCGCACCGTCTCGAATTACCACGCGGAGATCATGAACGAGAACGGTCGCCTCGTTCTTCGGGATCTTGGCAGCACGAACGGCAGCTTCGTCAACGACAAGAGGGTGCGCGAGCAAACCGTCGAAAGCGGCGATCTCATCCGTATCGGCAGCCACGTGATGGCCCTCAGACGCGAGGCGCCGATCAGCAAGCGTGAACGGCTTCTTCGTGTCCGTCGCAGCCCCGAGGGGCTTGGGCCGGGAACGACGGGCGCTATTGTTTCGATTCGGGCGGGCTCCCGAGACGCCCTCAAAACGGTCCAGGTTAGGGGACAACACGACCTGCCGCTTGCCGATCTGCTAAAGATTCTTTGCGGTAATGAGATTTCCGTCGTGGTGACGTTGCGGCTAGGGTCGGAACAGGCGGGCCTCTGGGTTCGCAAGGACCGCATCGTTCACGCGGAGTATGGCAGCGCGAGAGGGGAGAAAGCGCTGTATCGGCTTTTCGGCTGGGCTGACGCGATCTACCGGATCGACGAGTATCCCGATAATCACTCGCTGCCCCGAACTATCGATCTGCCGGTCGACACTCTGATCGTCGAAGGTATGAAGCATGCGGGCGAGATCGGGGCACTTCTCTCGCATTTGCCTCCACTCGAGACGAAACTGGTCTTGAAAGAAGATTGCACCTTGCCACCAAGCGCGTACACACCTGCGGAGCTCGAGGTCTTTCAGGCGGTGATCTGACAGGAGACTTTGGTGAGAGTGCTCGAGGCGTCCAAAATGACGGACACGACGTTACTTCGGATTATGGACGGGTTGCTGCGTAAGGGTGTCTTCGGGGTCGCGGGTGAAGATCGTCAATTCGAAGAAACCTGCGCTCTTAAAACGCAAGAGCTTCTAACCACCGGCTGTAAGTGAGAAGGTCTAAACGGTTAGGGCAGCGTCCAAATAGAAAAAGGCCCCCCGCTCACGCAGGCGGCCTCCTCCTGAAACGACGACGTTAGGCAACCTTGACGTCGATTTGACGCGGCTTCGCTTCGTCGGACTTGGGTAAGGAGAGCGTGAGAACGCCGTCCTTGTACTCCGCACCGATCTTGGTCGCGTCGACCGAGCTCGCAAGGCTGAAGGACCGACTGAAGGAGCCGTAGACGCGCTCCGTTCGGTAGTAGCCCTCTTCCTTGGCTTCTTCCTTACGTTCTTTCTTGCCCCGGATGGTCAAAACGTTGTTCTCGACGTGCACGTCGATGTCCTCTTTCTTGATTCCGGGAAGCTCGGCGTGGATGACCACTTCACCGCCCTTGTCGAATATGTCGACAGCGGGGTTCCAGGCGCCGAGATAATCGACGTTGGACTCACGGGGCTGGTCAAAGAAGCGGTTGAAACGGCTGGCGAAGCCAGTGAAATCTCTCAAGAATGGGTCGCGGACTACTAGATTCATTGGGAATCCTCCTGTTTTGGACTTTCGAAACTATCGGGACGAACTCTTTGTACCATGTCGGTAATATAGCACGTGCATATGACGATGTCAAGTAATCTGCGTGTATATAAATCATGTTATCTATATAAACCTTAGTAGTATAGAATCATGTATATGACAACCATGCCACATGGTAGACTGCGCGGTGATTTGATAAGTCCTGAAAGATTAGCGAGATGGCGGGTTCCTCTGGGGTGGTTTTGTGGCCTGAGTGCGCTCTATTTCGCGACTCCGACGCCTCGTCTCTATGCGTCCGGGGTTGTTGTGGCCCTCGCCGGGGAGCTCATTCGGATCTGGGCGGCGGGACACCTCGAGAAAAACAAGCGGCTGGCGTCTGGCGGTCCGTATCGATGGACCCGCAACCCGCTCTATCTAGGTAGTTTGCTGGTCGGTGCCGGGTTCTCTCTCGCTGCCGGACGCTTTGTGCTTCTCGTTGTCGTGGCGGGTCTTTTTGTCGCCGTCTACGTTCCGGTTATGCGGCGCGAAGAAACGTATTTGGGGCAGGCATTTCCTGGCGATTATGCGGCTTTCGCCGAACGCGTCCCGTTGTTTTGGCCTCGAGTTCCAAGAGGCGATCATACGGCTCTAGGCGAATATTCCGTACAAAGGCTTCTGCGCAATCGGGAGCATTGGACCATGCTCGGATGGCTGCTAGTGACGGGGTTTCTTGGGTGGCGGTTGTGGTAGCGGCCTGGCCCGGCTTGTCTTCTTATCTGTCGACCGTCGGGACAAAGCCAGCGGGGATGACCTTCATGCGCTTGCCCATCTGCTCGTCGTAGTATCGGCGATAGAGAATGTCCCACTCTTCGCTGCCTTCGGGGATATCGCGCGCTTGGCTCTCGATCTTGTACCGGACAGCCTGGTCGATCACCTCGTCGTCCTTGAGCTCTTCCTGGATGACGCGCGCCACCTCGAGCCGGATGTCGCTATCTTCTGCAAAGAACTCGACTTCGGGCTCGCTCCGAAGGTAGCTCATCACCAGATTGGCGAGATGATTGACTTTTTGGTTCGAGAGTCGCATGAGCTAGAGGATGATATTCCTTTCCCGAGCCAACTTTTTCTTGATCATCTTAAACATCTCGCGATATTCGACGTTCGTACGGCGCATCTCTTCGGCGTGCTCTGTGAGGATGACGCGCACCTCGTCGTTCAGCCGATCCTCCACGAGAAGCTCCTCTGTCATGATCCCAATCAGCGACTCCATCATGTGGGCTGGATAGTCGCATTCGATCAATTTCCTGTCCTGGAGCTCCCGAGTGATACGGTAAGCGATGAACTCGACCTGATTCTTAGTTAACCTCATGTCCGAACAGAAAAGCGTATCACACGGCTCGGCGTAACCTCAAGAAGAACTGGAGGTTTTAGTGCGTTTTTGCCTGTTACTGCTCATTTTCCTGACTTTACCGAGCTCCGCAATTGCACAGTCCGAAGTTTCCGGTGCCTTGGCCGGTGTCGTTTTCGAGGACACCGACGGCGACGGCCGAAGAGGACCCGGCGAGCCCGGCCTCGCTGGCGTTGTCGTCTGCAGCCGATCGGCCTGCGTCCAGACCGATGATGGCGGTATCTACGAGGTCGCGGTCGAGCCTGGCTACCGCGTCGTCTATGTCAGCCTGCCCGACGGCTACCGCGCCGTCCGCGCATATTGGCGCCGTGTGCCAGCCGATCCTTTCGAGTGGCTCGTTAGTTTTCCGTTGGAAAAAACGCCCAGCTCACGCGCGTTCAGCTTCATCCACGCCTCCGACACCCATCTCGACGAGGAGAGCCTGCCCCGGATACGCCTCTTGAGAGAGCTGACCGAAGCGCGTGGCGTGGACTTCGTCATCATCACGGGCGACCTCATCCGGGACGCCTTGCGCGTTCCCGAAGAAACAGCGCTCGAGCGCTACGAGCTGTTTCGCAAGGAGAAGGACGCTTTTCCGGTTCCTGTCTGGGTCGTTCCGGGAAACCACGAGAACTTTGGCATCGAGCGACACCTCTCAGGCGTGAGCGAAGACCACCCGCTCTACGGGAAGGCTATGTACCGAAGATTCCTCGGCCCGACCTACTACTCGTTCAACTATGGCGGCGTGCATTTCGTCGGGCTCGATACGGTCGATATCGCGGACAAGTGGTACTACGCGCATGTCGACGCGACCCAAATGAGCTGGCTCGACGAAGACCTCTCGATGGTGCCCGCCGAGACGCCGATCATCACGTTCAATCACATCCCGCTCTTTTCGGCCGTGATCCACGGGTGGCGCTACTACCCGGACGGCGGAAGTCTCATCGAGATCGACGGTCGCGAGCAGTACCGCCACATGGTCTCGAACTATGCCGAAGTGCTCGAGCGGTTCGTGGGCCGCAACTACCCGCTTGCGCTCGGAGGCCATGGCCACGCCCGGGAAGAAATCCTGCTAGGCGACCGCCGCTTCGAGACGCGATTCCATCAAACGGCGGCCGTGGTGGGGGACACGGGCCAGCGAGAAGGGATGCAGTACGCGTCCGGCGTGACGCTCTACCGCATGCGGGATGGAAAGATCGAGGGGTGGGAGTTCATTCTGCTGGATGAGCCTTCTGTCCCTTCAGGATCCGTTGACAGCCAAAGTTGACGTCGCTATACTCAAGTGCTTCACGGGCCGGCCAGGCTGGGTCGGTCTCGTTGCCACGACCTAGCGGGGTCGTAGTTCAGTTGGTTAGAACGCCGGCCTGTCACGCCGGAGGTCGCGAGTTCGAGTCTCGTCGGCCCCGCCATATTTTTCAATCACTTGCGGCGATAGCGTTGAAGCTGTTTCTGGGCAATTGTCCGAAAACGTTTCGGGTTCACGGAGCTCACCGGCACCACCTTCGGTACTGTCGCCCTGCGGCGTAGTTGGCGAGCTTCGCCGCGGCGTCTTTGAGACCCTTCTCGTTGACGATGTTATAGCGGTCGAGCACCGCCCGAGTCTTGTGCCCCGTGACCTCCATTGCGACACGTTCCGGGACGCCAGCTCGAATAGACGATGTGGACTACGGTAGTGGTCGCTGGGGCGTCACTCCGCAGCATGACGAATCGTTGGCCGTCGGATGTGACCTCGAAGTTGGGGATGGCCATGGCCGTGAGGCGTAGCCCCTCTGCGTGTTAGAGTCTCGTGGCACGTGCGGGGGTAGGGGCAACTGAGTCAGGGCGTCGGCACGCGATCTTTCAGTTCCTCGAGCCAGCTCTGCACGAGGACCATCTGGGGTGAAACCGGGTCTATCCCTCGGGCTAGGTACGAAGGCCCTCCAACGGAGTGGGAGGCGGCTCTTCGCGAAAGAAGCTGAGCCGGGTCAAACGCCAGACGCGATCAGTTTTCCTCGAAGAGCTCCGGGAGCGTGTCGAGCCAGTTCTGTACGAGGATCAATTCTCCTCCCGTCGACCGCGCCTGGGGGACGGTGAAGACGACCCCTTTCGGAACCGCCGAAAGGTACCCAACACGACGCCAGTAGCGCGTGTTCACGCTGGGGGTCTCGGCCACCACGTCCGGGGGCCCGAGTCGCCCCGAATTGAGGTCGAGCGTCGCTTGCAAGATCGAGGAACGGCCGGGGTAGTTCGGCTCGCGATAGTAGATGCTCTTCTCGTCAGCGCTGAACACAGGGTACCATCCGCCGCCGGTCGTGAGTTGTCGGGGCTCGGATTCAGATGCTTCGAGGTCGAGCAAGTGCACCTGATGTATTGCCCCGATCCCGCCGGCCAGCAGAAGCCAGCGCTCGTCCCGTGAAAGGTCGGTAGCGAGCTCGCCCGGCCCCGCCTCGCGCAGCAGGTCGACTTCGCCGTCTTGCCGGACGAAAAGCACGCGAGTGTGACTCGTCTGCCGGCTGAGTGCGTTGAGCAATACATCGCCGGTCGGTGTGACTGCCACCACGATCAGGGACTCGTCGGGCTCCCCCTGCATCAAAGGTTCGATGGCACCGCCTTCGAGCCGCTGGCGCACAAGGCGCGCGCCCTCGCCGGGTCGAGGGAGGCTCGAGAAAACCAGGGCTTCTCCGCTTGGATCCCAGATGGGATAGCCAAAGCTCTCCCCGGGCGGGCTCAATTGGATCCACTGCCCGTCAGCGAATGTGTGCAGCCATATACTGCAATCGTCCCTTATAAACGTGTTAGGGTCGCCGACACCCGAGCACCGCCTCGCGGCGACTCGGCGACCCTGCGGAGAGAGGACCAGTTCCATCGTTCGATGGTCCATAATCTGAAGGAGCTCTTCGCTCTCGCCGGATCCGTCGGCTTGGGCCAACAAGAGGCGCGTGCTCTCGTTCGTCGTCCTGCCCTCGCGAATGTAGACGAGAGAGCCGTCGTTGCCAACGTGGAACTCTCCGACCTCGAGAGGTGCACTCGGGTGCTGGGCGACGCCTTCAAACACCGGCCTCGGAGGTTTCGTGAGCTCGAAGTCGTCATTGAGCGGTGCGGCCCATAGCTGGTTGTCGCGCCAGAGAATCCAGTAACCACCTGTGTACTGGGTTTGGTTCGCACTTCCCGAAAGCGTATGCCACTGCCCGGTGTCGAGCTCGATCACACCCGTCTCCCATCCGGTTTGCAGAAAGCCATCACCGCGTGACACGAGAAGATGCCCTTCTCCGGGAAGGAGCGTCGGTGACACGTGCGCTTCCAACCGATCGAGCTCTCCCATCTCCGCGCTGGTAACTGCCTCCGGGGCGTCGTCGCCAGGGCCAAGCCTTGAAATACCGAGCCCCTCAGGGGTTTCGAGCGCGCGGTTCCTCCCGCGGGCGGGGTAGTAGAGTGAGCCGTCCGCGCGCCAATCAAGGGGCAGATAGCCTGGATCCGCCAGGACCGTCGGAGGTCCCCCGTGGATCGAGATCTTGAGGATACGCCGTTTTGCGGTGTCGAAATAGGCAAGCCATTGGTCGTCGTGTGAGAACGTCACCCAGCCAGCACCCTCGGTATTCTCGACGTATCGCGGCTCGAGCTCATCGAGGCGGCGCAGGTACAAACCCGAAGTTCCTCGAGCCCGACCGAAGAGCGGGCGCTTCCGGACCACCGCGGAACCGATTCTAAAAGCGTCGCGACATCCGCCAGCGACTGCCAACGGCTCTCCGGATCTTTGGCCCAGGCTTATGGTAATGACCCCACGCAGTTTCCGGTTTTTGAGGAAGTTGGGAAACAGGCGAGCGAAGCCCTCAGGACTGCACCGTCATCGTCCTTGAAAACGCGATCAGAAAGCGTTACGGGTCCTGGATTCAGCAGTCGCAGACGAGCTTTCGAGTTCACGCTCCCGCTCCTTGCACCCAGCGACGAAGCCTTCTGGCCACCAGGTCTGGAGTGACGGTTGGACGCGGCAGCTTTCTGTTCTCTCTCGGCTTCGTGCGAACATGAAGGAATCGTAGACCTGAGCGGTCATCTTTGATCTCGCCTTGTAGCTCATCGAGGTTTGTTATTCGCTTCGATCGGGGGTATCCACACGAACGGGACAGGCCAACGAAATCCAGTGACGGCGACACCGTAGCCTGGCCGCCGGTGGAATCGTGGACAGCGTTATCGAGGACGACATGAATCAGGTTGTCGGGACGTTCGTGGGCGATGGTAGCGAGGGCCCCCATGCGCATGAGTAGCGAACCGTCGCCATCGATGACGATCACGCGCCGTCGCGGTTGTACCATTGAGAGACCAAGGCCGAGGCTGGAAGCACATCCCATGGACCCCACCATATACAGCTGGTTGGGGCGATCATCGAGGGCATAGAGGGCACGGCCCGTGTAGCCGGTGGTGGCGAGAACGACGTCGGTCTCGCGCGCACTCGACTGTATTGCCTCGAGCACGTCGTCCTGGTCGAGGCGTCCGGCGCCATGTTCCGCAACCATCTGGTCGGAGGTCCCGTTGGATTGCGGGCAAGCGTGCTGTTCGAAGTCGGACGAGCTCGCCAGTGCGTGGGATTTGATCGTGCCCTTCTCCAGAAGAATCCCATAGGGCGTACGCTGACCATCCATGTGGGTCACTGCCCGATCCAACATCGCTGGGATGTCCTCTTCCTTGGTTGGACAAATTTCCCAGGGTACATCGATGAGATCCAGCAGGCGCGGAGTGATGGCGCCCATCATCTCATGCTGAGGTTCGTCCTTCGGTTGGTCGGGATGGCCACGCCAAGTCACTATCAACAGCAGCGGAATTCGAAGCGTGGCAGCCAGCGAGGTAAGTGGATTGATGGCGTTCCCGAAACCCGAGTTCTGGAACATGACGACACCGCGAGTACCGCCGAGTTCGGCTCCACACGCGATCGCGACTGCGTCGCCCTCATTTGCGGCGCCGACATATCGGATGTCGTCTGACTCGATGACCGTGTTGATGAGAGGCGTCAGGTAGGAGCACGGAACTCCCGAGAACATACCGAAACCACGACGCAGTAACGCCTGTGCGAACAGTTCAGGTGCGATCATTGGAAACTGTTCCCGAACACAACGTCTTCAACGCTATCGATGTCGAGCCAGTTGCCCGTCGTGTAGAGCACACGGATTTCGTGTCCTTCCTCGATGAGCGCGCGCATGAGCCCACCCATGTCCATTTTCTCTTTGGCTTCAGGATTGGCAACGATACGCTCGAGGGCCTTGCGCAGAATCTCGGCCCCCTTCTCCGATACGTGGAGAAAGCCCATCCACTCGCCATGAATCGCCCCGGGATCAAGATCATTCGAAACGGATACGAGCGTCGTCCGGTTGAATGTTGTCGCGCGCGAGTACGCCTCCGAACAAGTTACATAGTCGGCATAGCGGGCGCGGTTGCGGCTCTCCTTCCAGTTGGTGTCGACGATGATGGAGAAATCGTCGTCGAGCTCCATCAACACCTGGGGAATGAACTTGCGAAAGAGTACGTCCCCGTAGCAGACAAGGCAGCGCCCCTCGAGAGCCGAAATTGCAGTGGACAGAGAGAAGGCCTCGCTCGTCCTCGCGGCCTCATCGTTATCGAAGAACTCCACGCCGGCCAACACGACCGCTTCTTTCTTGTAGCCACGGACCACCTTGATGTCCTTGACGCCAATATCGCGATAGGCTTGTACGATGTGAGAGAGGATGGGCCTGCCAGAAACGTGAACCATCGCCTTCGGCCGATCGGTAGTGAGTTCGGCCATTTCTAACCCCTGGGCCGCGGCTAGGATTATTGCGCGTGTGTGCTTCGCTCTCTCGGGCAGATATCTCTTCTCCGCCTCGGCCAGCTCCGGTGCTCCTTGCAATCGAAAGACCTCAGCAAGCCCCGCCACGCGATCTTCGACGTTCACCAGAGACTGATCCTGGAAAATTTGGCGTACAGTGTCCTGCATCGCCGTGATGCAAGTGCGCATCATGTGATTGGCCCAAATCACCGTGGAGATGCCCGCATCGCGGAAGGTGTCGGTGGGAGTGGCGTAGTATTTGGTGGGCACAATAACCACCGGGGCACGGTCGCCCCATTCCTCCATGAAGGAGAGTATTTCACCGGGGTTGTTACGCGCACTGTGTATCAGAATCGCGTCAGCCCCGGCCTCGTGGTAGGCCTGCGCACGCTTCAGTGCTTCTCGCAATCCCCACCCGGCGATGAATGCTTCGACGCGAGCCACGATGACGAAGTCGCGACTTATCTGCTCGTCTTTTCCAGCTTGAATCCGTCCACAGAACTCGTTGATGTCGGCGAGAGGCTGGGTCGCTCCGCCCAGAAAGCTGTTCGTCTTGGGAAAGATCTTGTCCTCGATGCACACACCGGCGATGTTGCGCTGCTCCAACTTTCGCACCAGGCGCCGCATGTTGTTGAAATTGCCGTAGCCCGTGTCGCCGTCCACGAGTATGGGAATCTGTGTTGCGTCACACATGAACTCGAGGACTTCGAGAATCTGTGTCCAGCTGGCTTCATTCGAATCCCTAACACCAAGCGAAGCGGAGATCGACAAACCACTAGCCCAGATTGCCTCGAACCCAGCTTCCTCCACGATTTTCGCGCTCAGTCCGTTGTGCGCCTCCATCAAGAAAGCAAGCTCGGGGCTTTCAATGAGCCGCCGCAGCTTCGCTGCTCTCAAAGGTGTTGTGTCCGAAGGGGCGGATCCTGAGTTGACCAGGCCAGGCTTTCCTAAGTCACGCTGCCCATCTCGATTGCCTGGGACCGGCGATTTCATCTCTTTCTTCCTTCCTCGGAACGGTGGGAAAGCCAGCATCGTACCAGTTCCGATCCAGTGTTAGGTAGAAAAACGACGCGTCGCGAGTAATTCAGTAGGGAGGGATCTTGCTGCGAGCTGAGACAGGTGGTTCTGTCATACAGAATTTGGATCTCGTGCGAGGCTAGCAATCCGGGACTTCGCGAGGCGCTGCGGCTGGCGCACTTGTCGATCGATAACTCCATGAACCTATTCCGTATCAGTGAAGATCTGAGCGTATTCTTTCGGCGCTAGGTACCTATGCCGAAGGCATCGGGAAGATCATGACGATCATCTCGGACATCGCCGACCAAACGAATCTTCTGGCGCTCAACGCTTCGATCGAGGTGGCGCGTGCGGGGAATGCGGGAAAGGGCTTTACCGTCGTTGCCTCCGAAGTGCGCAAGCTCGCGGAGAAAACGACGGACGCGACGCGGGCGGTGAAAGGGGCGGTGGCCGAGATTCAATCAGAAACAAGCAACAGCATGAGCACGTTGGATATGACCGCGCGCGCCGTCGACGAAGCGATGGTCTTGTCTAACAAAGCAGGCTCTGCGCTCGTCGAGATTCGAGAGACCGTGGGTCGAAGTGCGAACCACATCCGGGAAATCGCCGCGGCCTCGGAAGAACAATCGGTGACGTTCGACCACGTGGTTCAGTCTAACGAAGAAGTCGCAACGAAACGCGACGCTCAGTCAGAATTTGAACACCCATGCAGGAGCGCGATCGCCATATTCGTGCAATCGAAAGACACGGCCGACGAATGGTACAAGCTATCAGGCTGCACGAAGCGAAGCATGGTCTATCGTTACAACGCGATCATCGGCCTCGAGATGCGGTCTCGAACCTGGGCGAGGCAACGAGTTGAAGAGCCCAAGTACCGCGGACGCGGGTCGCATCTGTTCTGGCGGGCCTGTGCTGGAGCCGGCGATGCGTGTCTTTGCTCAAACAACGGCGCACGAGACGATCGACTGCGGCCGGAAGTTCTTGCGGCAGAGAGCCCCAGTCCGGCTCGAGCTTGATGGCCGAAGCCAACACATCCGATGCGTCCTCGCCCGGAAATGCCTTCTTGCCTGTGAGCATTTCATAGAGCACCGCACCAAACGCGAAGATGTCGGTCCGCTTATCCACTCGCTTGCCCTTCGCTTGCTCGGGGCTCATATACGCGGCGGTCCCAAGAATCACTCCAACCCGCGTCGCATCTCGGACCAGCGTGGGTGACATCGAGCTATCGGCCGCAGGCGTTTCTTCCTGGAAGACTTTCGCCAAACCGTAGTCCAGTACCTTGATCTTGCCCTCCTCGGTCTGCTTCACGTTCGCGGGTTTTAGATCACGATGAACGATCCCTAGATCGTGCGCTTCCTCTAGGGCTTCGGCCATTTTGATTGCGATGTCGAGAGCCTCTTCGAATGGGATCGGACCGCGTGAAATCCGCTGCGCCAGGGTCACGCCTGGAACGAGCTCGAGGACGAGGTAGTGGGTGCCGTCGGACTGCTCGAAGCCGTAGATCGAAGCGATGTTCGGGATGTGTCGACCTGTTTTTTGAAATCTCGTTCGAACGAGATTCTTATCGAATTTTACTATTGTCACATCGCCAATACCGTGCTCGGTTCGACGCCGTCTCGTTCGCGCTATCAACCAGGGAGCCTGACCTTAGCCCGAGCGCGAGATCGTCGGTCTAATTCTCGGTGGGAACGAGCCGTTTCAACTCTTCGCCGAAGTTCTGGACGAGAACGAGATGCGTCGGAGGGGGCTCCGCCACGCTGTCGTCGAGATCGATGAAATGTTGGCCGTCTGGCGTGACGGCGAAAGTGTTGAACCGCGTGGGTCCAATGCTTCGTTCGAAGAGCACCGTCCACCGCGCTCACTATTGTTGCTGCCGCTCTTGGGCTAGCTGTTCGAGATAAATGTTTTCTAGACGCTCAACCTCGGCAAGGAACCCTTCGGGATCCACGAAGGTATCTGGGTCGTAGGCTTGTCCGGCCTCGTACTTGTCATGTAGTCCATACTGCCCGCCATGCGCCGCCACCCAGACGTCAACATCCATCGTCTTTTGGTGACGATAGGTCTTGGCAAAATCGTCCGCCACGCCCGGATAAGTTGGGTCGACCAACAGTTTCTTACCTTGGTTGATCGTCCCCATATTCGCGATGACGACGTTGTAGTCGCGGTCGTTCTCTCGCACCTGCATGGAGTAACTGGAACTGCCCTCGGTATGTCCCGGGTGGTCATAAACCGTGAGACGCGTATCGCCTAATTCAATCACCTCACCCTCGCCGATGATCTGGTCCACGCTCACTGGCTTGAACGTCTCGCGGCCCCCGAAATGCGCGTCGCTGAATCCACCGTCTTCGAGGACACGAGCATCATTTTTGGTGGCCAACATCTTTGCGCCTGTGATCTGCTTGATCTCGGCTAGTGCCGCCGTGTGGTCCCAGTGCGCCTGCATCGTAAGCAGAATCTTGACGTCTTCAAGTTTGAAGCCCACGGCTTCGATATTTGCACGAATCAGTGGGGTGGAATCTTCTAGCCCCGTGTTGATGAGGATGTGCCCCTCATCGGTCGTGATAAGAAAGACGCCCAAACCGTAGGTGCCAACGGCATACAAGTTGCCAATCACACGATGGCCGGGAAAAGGTCGCGCCCACTCTTCACTTTGGGCCCTTAATTGGGCAGTGGTAAGTATGAAAAAACAGCTGACGATTGCTAGTCGAGAAAGAATTCGCTTCATGATGGCTCCGCTTCTCGTTGTTTCCTACTGTTACCGGTCGTGAAGGTTGTAGAAAAACCTCTCGTGATTGTAGGGGCAGGGAAGAGGGACTTCAAGACGGGGGTGCAGGGTCCGCGATTTTGCTTTCGCGAGAGGATCGCATTCTGTTTCCGCGTCGCTTAGAATCTTTCGTTCAGGAGGTTCCAATGCGCCTTGCCGCCATCTTACTTGTTCTCGAGCTGACGCCCCTAGCGCTCTTCGGTCAAGAATCGGGTGCCGGCGTCGTGCACTTTCCAAACTCTGGAACAGAGGAAGCCCAGGCGAGCTTTTTGTACGGGCTCGCGCAGCTTCACAACTTCGAATACAACACCGCGTCCACCGCGTTCCGCAAGGCGCAGCAGATCGACCCTGACTTCGCCATGGCCTACTGGGGCGAAGCGATGACCCACAACCACGCGATATGGACGCAGCAGGATCGCGAGGCGGCTTTGGCGGTGCTGAAGCGCCTGGGGCCGACGTCCGCGGCACGGTTGGCCAAAGCGCCCACCCAAAGAGAAAAGGACTACTTACGCGCCCTGGACATCCTCTACGGCGACGGAAGTAAACACGATCGTGACGACGCTTACACGGAAGCGATGAGCCGCCTTCATCGAAACTATCCGGGCGACCCGGAGGCTGCGGCGTTCTACGCGTTGGCTCTTCTAGGGGGCGCCCACGAAGGGCGCGATTTCGCGACCTACATGCGCGCCGCGGCTATCGCGGAAGAGGTGTTCCGGGACTACCCCGATCATCCCGGCATCCTCCATTACCTCATTCATTCGTACGACGATCCCATCCACGCACCTCTAGGACTCCGCGCGGCACGTATCTACGCTCGGGTCGCTCCCGATGCGGCGCACGCGCAGCACATGACTTCCCACATCTTCGTCGCGATGGGCATGTGGGACGATGTCGTCGCCGCCAACGAGAATGCGGCCGACGTCGCCAACCTTCGGCGCGCGGCACGAGAGCGACCGGCCTATCATTGCGGCCACTACAACTTTTGGCTGCTTTACGGGTATACCCAGCAAGGCCGCCATCGCGACGCGGGTCGCTTGCTCGACGCGTGCCGCGAGGATATGGAGGAAGCCGGCCTTAAGGCGCCCGTGTTCGACCCCGACAACTCGGCCGTGCACTCTTATCTTCAGCTGCGCACGCGTTATCTCTTCGACGCCGAAGCGTGGGACAGCGAAGTGGCTCGGTGGAGCACGGCGCTTCCCATGAAATATGTGCCCGAGCGCATCAGCTTCGAGTACACCCAGGGCTACGTCGCTTACAACCTTGGGGACATCGATGAAGCGCGCCGCCGGCTCGCGAGCCTCGTGGCAGCCCGCGGGGATCTCGGTGCTTTCAACGACGAGAACCCGGACGTGGACTATCGCGTGGAGGGCACGACGCGCTCGGAAATCGTTGAAAAGCAGCTTCGCGCTTTGATTTCGAAGATGGAGGGTAACGTCGCCGATGCCATCGCTTTGCTTCGTGAAGCTGCCGAGCTCGAAAAGACCATGCCTTTCATGTTTGGACCGCCGTTCATCGACAAGCCGTCCCACGAGCTACTCGGGGAGGTTCTCCTCGAGGCGGGCCATCCGGAAGAAGCGCTCGAGGCTTTCGAGGTGGCGGCATCACGCACCCCCAACCGTGCACAGGTCTTGGAAGGGCTGATCGTTTCCGCGGGGCAATCCGGCGACACAGCCAAGGCAAGCGATGCCAAGCAACGTCTGATGGCGATGCGTGTAAATCGCAAATAGTTCGATGCCAGTCTCACCCTAGGCTGGCTAGGCATCTAGATTCTGGATACGGAGCGCCAGGCTCTGGAGCGTTTGACCTCGACAGGCAACAACGCTTCCCCGATATGGTCGCCCGACGGCAATCGCATTGCGTTCACATCAGACAGAGCGGGATGTCTCGTTTATCGGCGGGGTCCTGTCCTTCCGGATGTGTACAAGCTCGTCTGGGTGGAACGTGACGGTCATCGACGCATATACGGAGAAGACGTAGTGGGACTGGCAATATTCGTGGGAGGTCGCGAGCAGCTACGCCTTGCTCGGCGAAACGGAAGAGGCTCTCCGGTGGCTCCGGAATGCCGTGGATCGCGGCGTCATCAACTACCCCTTTCTCAAACCAGCTAAGTGCTCGACGCTCATGCTGGAAGCGGGTACCGTAACTCTTGACGGAGACCCATGGGTTCCTCCAAAATGGAGGAATACTGGAGGACCGAGATGGCGACCCTGAACATCAAGAACGTTCCCGACAAGCTCTATTCCAGGCTCAAGGCGCGAGCGCGCAAGAGTCGTCGTTCTCTGTCCCAAGAAGTGCTACAGATCCTCGACGAGGTCACGAAACGCCGAGAGCCTGTTTCCATCCTTGAGCTACGTGGGCTCGGAAAAGAGCTCTGGAAGGATATCGACCCGGCCGAGCACGTGGACGAGGAGCGTCGCTCTTGGGATTGATCGAAGATCTGGGCCGAGGACCGATAGCCCTCGACACGGCAATCTTCATTTACTACATCGAGGAGCATCCCGATTACGTGGACCTCATAGCCCCCGTTTTGTCGCGATGGACGAGGGCCGTGTGAGGGCAGTGACCTCCGCTCTTACACTCCTCGAGACGCTCGTGGTGCCTTATCGAAACACTGATGTTTCACTCGCCGCCCGCTACGAAAAGCTGCTCACAGAGAGTCGAGGCCTTCAGCTGATCGAGATAGACCGTCCTCTACTACGCCATGCCGCGCAGCTTCGTGCCGTGGCGGGCGTCAAGACCCCGGATGCCCTTCAACTCGCCGCGGGGATGATCGGCGGGTGTAAGGTGTTTCTCACTCATGACCGCAAGCTTCCGCCTATAGGTGGCTTGCACGTGCTGCAACTCGGAAGCTACCTGTAAATGCTCCCCTTCATTATGACGCACTTCCGGGAGGACCCTCCCAGCGCGCGAATAAGTCCTTGTCCAGCTCGATGTCGAGCACGTCTAGGACACGATTGACGGTTTGATTAATAAGGTCGTCGATCGTTTTTGGGCGGTGGTAGAAAGCGGGCATCGGAGGCATCAAGATCGCACCCATCTCCGTGACTTCTGCCATCAGACGGAGGTGTCCGAGGTGAAGCGGGGTCTCGCGGACGACGAGGACGAGCTTGCGGCGATCCTTCAAAGCCACATCGGCGGCGCGCAACAAGAGGTTGTCGCTATATGAGTGGGCGATACCCGACAGCGTCTTCATGGCGCAAGGGATGACCACCATCCCCGTCGTCTTATAGGAGCCCGAAGACAGCGACGCGGCGATATCGCCGAAGCCGTGAACTTCGTCGGCTAGTGCCTCCACCTCGCTCACCCCGAGGTCGGTTTCGAGGACGATGGTTTTTTTCGCCGCGGGAGTCATTACTAGGTGCGTCTCGACCCCTTCGACCTCCCGCAGCACTTCGAGCATGCGAACGCCATAGATGACGCCGCTGGCGCCGGAGATACCGATAATCAGCCGTTTCAAATTACAATCTCCTCACGGTGTCCGAGCTTCACCGAGTTGTCGATGAAGAACAAGCGCTCCGGCGTCACTTCGTACCAAGCGATCTTATCGAGCGCCCGAGCGATTTCGGGCGGCGCGTCCGGTCCCACGATCGGAAACTTCGCTCGGTAGCGCTCGACCGCTATGGATTTGCGCTGGCCTTCGAGTTTCTCACAAGTTCCTTCGAGCTGGATTCCCTGAATCTCGCGCCAGCCGCGATAGTCTTCTTGGATCGTAACCGCGACTCGCGGGCTCGCCGCGATGTTCCGGCTGTGGCGGCTCGATGGTGCCGACAAGAACTGCAGCGTGAATCCGTCATTCGCGTAGAACACGGCCGCGGCCCACACGCCTTCCGGTCCATGGGTGGCGAGCGTCATCACGTTATGGCCCTCCATGTAAGCCGTTGCTTGGTCTCGCAATACTCCGGCCATACGCTTCTCACGGCTTCTGGCGTGGGCCTAGGCGACGATCAGATTCGAGCGACATGAGCGCTACGATCTTAGGCCGACAACGGTCCGTGAGCAACCGCATCGCCTTCCAAAGAAAACGATTGCGGATCTAGCGAAAGTTGAACAGGAACTCGGCCGTCGCGTTTCTCAGTTGGAATCGGCGATCGACCCGCAATCGAGGTGTCACGCGCGCGAGCGCGTGCTCGGAGTGATTCGGCGAGGGTCGTACTCGTGACGCGCGCGTCTCGCTCAGCAATGTCTGCGCGTCGAGGATGCTGTAGCTCGACGGCGTCTCCGGCATGTCCCCGCTCCCGGTCACGATGGCAAACATGAGCGCCCCTGTCGAACAGAGATCGCTCATGCCGTCCATGAGCCATGCGATTTCGTCGAGGGAGAGATAGTTCAAGAGATCCCAGGCCATGACGAGATCGAATCGTGTCGATGCGTTGTGAGGAACGAGCTCGTCGAGCAACGAGGCACGGGTACTCGCGCGCTCGAGCGACGTCCCGCGGAGGGGACGGTAGAAGCGATAGAAGTCCGCGACGGTGATCTTGGCGCCATATCTCGCATAAAAGGCGAGGTTTTCGGAGATGGGAGGCCCGAGGTCCAAAATGGTGCACGGAGACACGTCTTCGAGACGGGTGGCCACGTGCTCGAGAGCGTTCGAGCTGATTAACTTTTTCGTTGCCGGCGCTTGCGAGGCAAACGGAGGTGTTGGTGGCGACGGAGAGCTCCGCCGCCAGGGGAGGCCTAGACGCATCACTCGATCAATGGTTCAGTAACTTAGTGAGCGTTTGGTGCGTGTGCCGAGCCGTTCGTCTTTTGCTCGTTGGCGGACTGAGGACGGCTCGTTGGTTGCGGCGCGACCGCGACGGTTTCCATGTCGACCGTGCCTTTGAACTGCGCACCGGACTCGATCGTGACGCCCTTGGCGTGGATATTTCCCTCGAGGTGTCCCGTCTCTAGTAGCACGACTTGCGCGGTTCCATGAAGGTCGCCGTGCACTTCACCGGCCACGTGGATAGTGCTCGCGAAGATGTCCGCGTCGACGCGGCCTGACTTTTCGATGATTACGCTGTGGCCTTTCAGCGTCACTTTTCCCTCGACGCGGCCCTCGATAATGACGTCCTCATTTCCCGACAGCTCACCTTTGAGTGTGAGTCCCGCCCCGATGCAGGCTTTCTTCGAGCCTGCTTTGCTCGTTGGGGTTACGTTCTTGACGGGAGCGGGCGGGGTTACCTCTTGTTCTGACTTCTTCCACATTATTGGCCTCCGGGTGGGGTCGATGGCGCGCGATTAAGTTTTTAAGGAGTACTCTATCCAGAATAAGGGGAGGCAGGGCAAAAGGCAACTAAATAGCGACTCCCGCCGTATTCGGACGGAGCCGGGTGTCGTGAGAGGCGGGTCGGATTAGGCGGAGCTCAGTAACGTCCGCCGCCGCCGCCGCCGCCGTCATGACTCTTTGGCCGCGCCTCGTTGACGACGAGCGTGCGTCCATCGAACTCTTGCTTGTTCAGCGTATCGATCGCTGAAGTCGCGTGATCTTTCTCGACCATGGAGACGAAGCCGAAGCCGCGAGAGCGGCCGGTGTCTCGGTCGGTGATGATGCGGACTTCTTCCACCTCGCCGTGCTCTGCGAAGAGGTCTCTCAATGCACTCTCAGAAGTGTTGAAACTTAGGTTACCTACGTAAATCTTCAACGCTACTTCCTCCAGCCTGTGACCGCGTGAAACCTGGAGTCGCTCCAGGGACACGGGGCAAGGCTCACTCGAAAACGGCGCCAAGTATACACCATTTCCCGCAACCGTTGGTCGAGCGCTAGTCGTGCCGGAGAGCGTTAAGAGGATTCACACGGGTGGCCGCGAGCGCCGGAACCGCACAAGCGACGAAGGCCACAGCCAGAAGAAGCAATGGGACGATGGACAGCGAAATCGGGTCGATGGCGGAAACGCCAAAGAGCAAACTCTGCAGAAATCGCGTCAACCCGATGGCTGCAACGACGCCGATAGCGGCGCCGATAAAGGCGAGCGTCATCCCCTGACGCACGATCAGCGAAAAAATATCGCGCATCCCCGCGCCGACCGCCATGCGGAGCCCAATCTCTTGCGTACGGCGCGCGACCGAGTAAGCGATGACGCCGTAGAGACCGATGGCCGCGAGCACGAGGGCGAGTCCGCTGAAGATAGCGAGGAGCACCATCGTAAACCTGCGCGGTGCGATCGAGGCTTTCATGACGCTTTCCATCGTTCGAATGTCGTAGACGGGAATGTCGCGGTCCATTGCGGCGATGGCTGCTTTTGCGGGCTCGGCGAGGCTCAGAGGATCGGTCTCGGTGCGCAGAGCCACCTGCACGCTGAATGGCTCGACTTGGTCGATCGGCATGAAGGTCTGCATGCGCGTTTCGACGTCGAGGCCGAATTGCTTGACGTCTCCGATGACGCCGACGACTTCGCGCCATGGATTGAACTCACCTTTACTCTCGGGCCAGCCTTGCTTCAGTCGCTTGCCGATAGGGTTCTCGTCGGGCCAGAAGTGATCGGCGAGCGTCTTGTTGACGACGACGACATCCGGTGCGTCAGAGACGTCCCTTCTGGCGAAGAGGCGGCCTGTCAAGAGCGGGATCTCGAAGGTCTCGAAATATTCGGGGGACACGGGAGTGAACAAGGAGTTTGGAAGATCCGCCCGCGCCGGCACGGGACGGTCGCCGACAATGAAGACCGAGCTCCAAGAGCTGCCGAGCATCGGCAAAACGAGCCCAACGGTGGCCGAGCGAACGCCAGGCAGGCGGGAGAGATTGTCTCGCATCTCGCGTAGGAAGCGCTTGCGCCCTTCGCCGTCATAACGTGAATAAGGAACACCGAGCTCCATCGTCAAGAGTTGATCCGTTTGGAACCCGGGATCGACGCGCGTGAGCTCGGAAAGGGACCGGATGAGAAGCGCGGCGCCGACGAGGAGCGTCGTTGCGAGCGCGACCTCCACGACAAGAAGCGCGCGCCCGGCGCGGCCACGTCCGCCTGTGCTCCGACTGCCTTCTTTGAGCGGATCCGCGGGCCGCGCTCGCGAGCCGAAAAAGGCGGGAACCGCTCCGAAGCTGACTCCGGTGATGAGCGAGACGCCGAAGGTATAGGCCAAAACCTGCCAATTGAGGGCCACCGTGTGGAGCCGCGGAACATCTTCCGGAAGCAGGCCGCGCAGAAGCTCGAGCCCCACGATGGCCAGCAAAACCCCGAGCGCGCCGCCGACGAGAGCCATCAAAACGCCTTCGGTCAGCCCTTGCTGAACGAGACGGCGTCGACCGGCTCCGAGCGCGGCTTGGATGGCGAGCTCGCGTTGCCGCCCTACGGAACGCGCGAGGAAAAGATTGGCGACGTTCGTACAAGCGACGAGGAGCACGAGCCCAACGGCTCCGAGAAGCATCCAGAGCGTGGCACGGTAATCTTCGACGCGGCGATCGTTCAACCGCACGACTTTGGCTCGGATGCCGGTATTCGAGTTTGGATATTCGCTCTCCAGTCGAGCGGTGATGGTCTCCATCTCCGAAACGGCTTCTTCGAAGGACACGCCGTCAACAAGACGCGCGAGGACGCGGAGCCCCTGATGGTTGCCTCGATCGCGCGCGGAATCGTTGTCCGCCCATTGCTCTAGCGTGGTGTAGGCGCGCTCCCGCGGCGCTAGCTCGAAACCAGGAGGCAGGATACCGATGATGGTGTAAGGCTCGTCACTGAGACTCACGGTCTCACCGACGACGTCGCGCGAGCCGCCGAACCGGTTTTGCCAGAGCGCGTGGTTGAGAATCAAGGTGTGGGGCCCACCCGCCACATCTTCCTCTTCGGTGAAGAATCGTCCCGCCGCGGGAACGACGCCCATGAGGTCGAAATAGCCAAACGAGACCCGGCGCACGAGAAGGCGGATGGCTTCCTCCGTGCCCGTAAAGTTGGCTTGGCCGTTCACATAGCCGACCATCCTCTGAACAGACCGGCTCTCGCGTTGCCAATCCTTGAAGTTCGCGTAGGACACGCTCATTTCATCCCAATTAGGGCTCTTCTCGGTCATGACGAGCACTCTGTCAGGCGCTTCGGATGGGTAAGCCACGGGCTCGAGCAAAACGGCGTGCACGACGCTGAAGATTGCGGTATTGGCGCCGATTCCGAGCGCTAGGGTCAAAATGGCGACGCCGAAAAACATCGGCTGCTTTCGCACCGCTCGAAAGGCATATTTCAGATCCTGCAGCAAGCTCATGGTCGTTTAGACGTCGCGACCCAGCGAGACGTTGCTTGCGAAATCCGAAAAATTAAGAAGTCACGGCCTCTCGTAAACGACCTTGCCGCCCGCGACCGTGTAGAGCACTTTGGCGTCGAGAAGCTTTTTGGGGTCGCTCTTCCCGACTTCCACCAAGTTGGTGTCGAACACCGCGAGATCGGCCAACTTGCCCGCCGTCAGCGTGCCTTTGATGTCCTCCTCGAACGAGGCCCAAGCTGGGCCTTTCGTATACGCCTCGATCGCCTCTTCGATGGTCAGCCTTTGGTCTGCATACCACCCTTCGCTCGGTTCACCGCCGAGCGTCTGACGGGACACCGCGGCATAGAGTCCGTAGATGGGGCTCAAGAAATAGCGCGCCGCGTTCGTTCCCGGAGAGTCGCTTCCGAAAATCAAGACCGCGCCCGAGTCCTTCAGCTTGCGGAACGCATAGGCGCCGAGCGAGCGTTCCTTCCCGATCCGCTCTTCCATCCACCGCATGTCGTCGGAGACATGGTACGGGTTGACCTCGGTGACGAGATTGAGCTCGCCGAACCGCTTGATGTCGTCCGGGTGAACTACCTGCGCGTGGATGACGCGCCACCGGTGATCGGAATCGACCATGTTCGCTTCGGTGAGAACGCGCTCATAGATGTCCAGGATGATGCGATTGCCGAGATCTCCAATAGCGTGAATGTGAGGAGGGACGCCGGTGGGCAGGCGAGACGAAGGCGCCGGCGGCATCGATCGTACGTGTACCCGTGCCTTTGTATTTCTCGATCTCCGCGTTCGTACCGACAGCGAGAATCCACTCGCCACGGATGGCCAGGGCCTCGGCCCAGGGTTGGCCCTCGTCGAGCGTGTAGACGCGGCCGTTTGTGATCACGAGGTCGGCGACCTCTTGGGCTCCGGCGGCCGGAGCGAAGACGACGGTCGCAAGAATCGATGCGACGGCGAGCGTTCTCATTTTGGGTGCCTCCCGAGGGCGCGTAGTCTATCAGCGATCTGTGACTTGCCGGGCGTCACCAGCAAACCGGTGGCCCTCGGCGCGGCTTTGATCCAGAATAGGGACCGCTCGAGTAGCGAGAGGAGTACAAATGAGAGTCGAAGTCTTGGTTTTGACCACCGCGCTAGGACTAGGACTAGGGATGATGAGTGCGGCGTCCGTAGGGGCAGGAGCCCAAATCGAACAGAAAAAAGCGGCCGAGCAGCAGATCGAAGAAGCGCTGAGCGCACTGCCGGAATCGATGCGCGAGGATGCCACGGTCAAAGGCTTCGACGAGAGTGGGAGCTTGGTCGTGCTGCGCGAAGGCACGAGCTCCATCACTTGCCGCGCCGACGATCCGACCGTTCGCGCATGGATCGTTCACTGCTATCCGGAGGCGCTCGAAGCGTTCGTGGCACGCAGCGAAGAGCTGAGGAAAGAGGGCGTGGATACGCCCGCGCGGATCAAGACGCTCACGGCGGAAATCGAGTCCGGGGCGATCCAGCTCCCCGACATTGCGGTCATTTACGCGCGCCAGGGCAACAGCGTCGATAGCGCGAGCGGCGTCGTCATCGCGCACGTACCTAACGCCACCGGCCGCTCGACCGGGCTCCCAACGCTGCCGACGCGGGGGTCACCGTGGCTGGCGGAGACAGGAACCCCGATGGCGAATATTCGCATCGCCGTCCGGTGAGAAGCCGGGCAGCGATGGCTCGACGGTGTTAAGATAGGCATGACGCGCCTGGAGTCGTCATGAAGAAAACACGAGTTTTGTTGGCGGACGATCATACCATCGTTGCCGAAGGACTAGTGAGCTTGCTCGAGCAGGATTTCGAGCTCGTCGGCCGCGTAGATAACGGGCGAGATTTACTGAAGAAGGCGGAGGAGCTCTCTCCCGATGTCATTGTGACAGACATCTCGATGCCGCTTTTGAACGGAATCGAGGCGTTGCGTCAGCTCAAGAAGACGAAGCCCGACGTGCGGGTCGTTTTTCTCACCGTTCACGCCGACGTGTCTTACATCACCGAGGCGTTTCGCGCCGGCGCCGCGGGCTATGTGCTCAAGCAATCCGCCGCGGAAGAGCTACGCTCGGCGATCAAGGCCGTGCATGAAGGGCGGACTTACTTGACGCCTCTCATCACCAAGGATTTCCTGAACGATATTCTCAACACGGACGAGGGCGTCGACAGCGTCAACGTTACGTTGACGCCCCGAGAGCGCGAAGTGCTTCAGCTGCTCGCCGAGGGTCACGCGGTCAAAGAAATTGGCGCGGTTCTCGACATCTCGCCGCGCACGGTCGAGTTCCACAAATACAACATCATGGAGAAGCTCGGCCTCCGAACGACCGCAGAGCTCACCCAATATGCCATCAAGCATGGCGTCGTATCTGTCTGATATCTAGCTCTCGGCTTCGTGAATCCTCTCCAACCTGTCGATCAGGCCGTCATGGCCACCTATTTCGGCGTCCTGCTGTGGATTGGCTTCGACGTCATGCGCTCGGAGAAAAAGGGGAGCGAGAGCGAGTCCTTTCTCGCGGCCGACCGCGACGTCGACCGCGGATTCCTGCCTCATCGGCCCGGTCGCGATCTTCGTCAACGACATCTATCGCAAGCTCTTTCGTCCGGAAGCGTCCGATTGCGAGTTGGTCTGGATGGCGCGTGTCGCGACGATCGTGCTCGGCGTCTTCGCGATCGGAACCGCTTATCTGTTCCCACGTGCGCTCGACTTGATCCTGTACGCGTATACGTTCGGCGCGTCTGGGCTGTTCTTTCCGATGCTCATGCGCCGCGCGTCCGACGTGTGACGCTCGGCGGCTAGCGCGCGGCCGTCGACCTGTCGCGGGTCGCTCCCGTCGAGCTTGCGCTCCAAGACGACTACAAGCTTCCGGCCCCGTTCGTGTTCTCGGACCAGACGGAAGGACCTTGGCCAGGTCGCGCTCGAGTGCCTTTCTGACGACCGAAACTAAGAAAATAACCGAGCCGTCACTGGTTTGCCCGCGCGAACGTCAACTTGACAGTACCTTGAACCTCATTGACAAGCGCCCATTAGACCCATATAATATGGCCATATAGTATGGTTTTGCCATATAAGAGGAACGTGATGCCCACAGTCAAAAAGACAATAGAACTCGACCAAGAGGCTATTAACAGGATCAAGGCTGCTTTGAACGCCAAAACAGAGAAGGAGGCGATCAATTTCGCTCTGAGGCAATTCGATACCGATATCCGTCTGGCCGAGACTGCTTACAGGGACGCAGGATCCTTTGAGTTTGAAGCTGCATTCGAGGACTGATTTTGCAGCAGAAGACCATCATCGACACCAACGTCTACATCGATATATTCAATGACGATCGACACCAGAGTCTTCGAAATCCATTCGAGCGCATCGTATTCCTAGCCCATCCAGTTCTTCATGAGTTATGGATGGGTGCTAAGGGAAAGCGAGAAATCAAACACTTAATTACGTTCCAAAGCGCATTTGCGAAGTTGAAGCGTTTGCTAATTCCGACGCCGTCAACTTTGATTTCAGTCGGCCGGGCATGTCATCGACTTCGCAGCTCCGGCAAATTCGACCCCGTTCACCCGAAACATTACAACGACATATCCATTGCTTCTTTAGCACGGCAAATAGGCGCGACGGTGATTACCCACAACACTCGAGACTTCTCGACAATCCAAAGTGTCATGGATTTCGAGTTCGAACCACCGTAGCGCAACTTCAGGTACTGTAAAGTCGACGTTGCGCGAGCAAGTCGGCGCCGCCGGAGTGGCCTCTCCGTTCGAGTCACGCGGCGCACGGGACGGAGTCCCAAGCGAGGAACGCGCGACCCCGTAGCTCTCGGGGATGCCGAGCCTAGCCTGCAGCCGTGGGCGCCCGACGTGGAAGAGAAGACCTCGTCCAGGCGCCATGTGTCTCCCAGGCGACACCTGGCTAATGATTTCGGCCGGAAATCGATATCCGTTGTAGCTCGGCGACTTGCTGTTCATTGCAAGTATGTATCACGTGAGTCACGGCGGAGCTACTTTGTCCGGACGCAGTTCATCCTGACCTAATACTCCACGCTCAGCCGAAACCGAACGCCCGCCGCTTCCGCCGCCTCGAGCACCGCGCGCATCGCCCGGAGACCTTCGCGGATGGCCGCGGCCTCTCTGACTTCGTCCGGGTTCTCCTCGATAAAGTCTTGGATGGCGTCCACCACCTCGAGGCCGCTTGTGCAGGAGAACCATCGTCCTGTCGGGTCGCCACCAGTGGGGGCGTCGAATTTCATGTCCGCGGCGAGGGTCTCCGCTTCGTCGTGCGAGAACGCGACGAACTCGCCGAGACCGGGAAGATCCATTTCATGTGCCGCCGCGTCCAACGTGTGACGCTCGGCGGCTAGCGCGCGCCCGTCGACCTTCCGCGGGTCGATCCCGTCGAGCTCACGTTCCAATACAACAACATAACCAAGTCCCAAGTGTTCCTCCAGTTGATGGCTAGTTTTCTACCGGCGCTCGGCGTTTCAACTCCTCCGCCCAGTTGAGAACGAGGTGGAGCCGCGCCGGCCCAGAGTCGCCCTCGGCTTCGATCATCAAGAACCGCTGGCCGTCGGGCGAAACGTCGTAGTTGGTATAGTTTCCGAACCCGGATTCGAATCGC
>SMVB01299332.1_pt1 | contig 50501 bp, 48 predicted proteins | sample 2456461 | NCBI WGS metagenome assembly SMVB01 (sample SAMN11095934, study PRJNA526329) | marine sediment metagenome | biome: Marine sediment; feature: Surficial sediment; material: Deep marine sediment; isolation source: Hadal surficial sediment | place: Pacific Ocean | collected 2014-05 | depth...
CTATTTTGGCGGGCAAAATTCTCACCGATGAGCATCTCGGCCAGGTCTGGCGCCAGGAGCTTGCGCAAATGTGTGAGCGCATCAATGGCTTTCGTGGCCTGCTCGATGAAAAACTCAGCGCCGCCTCTGGCGAGGACTTCAGCTTTATACGCCGGGAAAAAGGCATGTTTTCCTTCCTCGGCCTGAGCGAGGCACAGGTAGATAGACTGCGCGAGGAATTCAGCGTCTACATGCTGGGCTCTTCGCGTATCAACGTGGCCGGTGTGAATCACAGCAATATTGATTACCTGGCCGAGTCGGTGGCTAAAGTTCTTTAAGCCTCTGGAAACCCGGGGCAGTGCTTGGCGCGAATAGCGCCCTCATACCAGGCGGCGCGTTCCGACCAGAAAATATTGTCCTGTGGTGCCAGGCCTGGATTAGCATCCAGGCATCCCGCGGGTACCACCAACGCTTTACCTGTGCCGGACAGGTACGGCACCCCGCAGCCGCATTCAGTGCAAAAAGCTTTGCTGATAGATCGGCCCGGCAGGTCAAAGCGCTTGATCAGCTCTGCACCACTGAGCCAGGCGATATTGTCTGGGGCGGTAAACAGATTTGAAGCATGCGCTGAGCCTGTGGTCTTTTGGCACTGGACGCAGTGGCACAGGTGAAACTGGTCAAATTCGTCTTTGCACTCAAACCGTACTGCACCGCACAAACAGCTGCCTGAAATCATCGTTTATCTCTTCGTATTTGGCCTTCCGCTAGCATAGCCCGAAATGGTGAGCGGTGTTTGCTACATTGATGAAAGTTGCGTGTATCTGATGAAAAACAGCGGCATAGCAAGCCACTGTAAGTGGTAAAATAACTATAAATATCAACTAGATAGGCATTTTTCTCGTAGGGCCGAAGGCGGCCCCGCCGAATTCATTCGGCCAACATTGCCGTTTTCCTCCCCAGGAGCTCCATCATGAACACTCCCCAGCTCATCACCCGCCGCAGCCTCGATCAACTAGAAACCGATATTATCTCTCTCTCATCACATATAAATTCCATGGAATACGAGTTCCTGGTATTACTGCGCGAGTTTTATCTTCTACAGGGCTACCCGGGAGCAATGCCGATTGTGCATGTTGCGCATCATGCAACAAGGTGTTAGGCTCCGGTAAATGATCAAGCAGTTTAAGCACAAGGGCTTAAAGCGCTTCTGGGAGGCCGAAAGCACACGTGGCATTCAGGCGGAACACGCAAACAAATTGGAATTGCAGTTAACCCGTCTCGATGCTGCAACTCAGGTTTCTGATATGGATGTTCCCGGGTGGCGGCTGCACGCCCTAAAGGGAGATATGAGGAGCTTGCGCGCTGTCGATGTAAGCGGCAATTGGCGTTTGACCTTCAGATTTGAAAACGGTCATGCATACGTTGTGAATTATGAGGATTATCACTAATGAGCGCAAAAAATCCTATACACCCTGGTAAATTCATCATGGGTGCCTACATTGAGCCACTGGACCTGACAGCATCCGATGTTGCAGATTCGCTTGGAGTACACAGGGCGACTTTCAGCCGGCTTTTGAATGGCAAGATTGATGTCACTCCAGAAATGGCAATGCGCTTATCTGATGTGTTTGGCGGCTCCCCGGAAAGTTGGATCAACATGCAGACCAGTCACACTCTTGCGCGACTGCGCAACTCTGATGATTGGCAAAAAGGTAAGCCAACAAAACGTATCAAAGCGGTTAGCCAGAAATTGTCCAATGCGGCTGCGTAGTCGCGAAGGGCCACCCCAAATGCGCTAGCCTGATACCAAGGAAGATGAGACAAAGGCCACCAAGAAACTTGACTACGGTGAACCAGAATGTCGAGGTAGATAGTAAAGCGCCCAATCCGATCAGTGACAACGCCATGGCTGTCTAGTCGCCAAGCGCGATTGCGCCAACGAGCGGTGAATAGGCGAGCCAAACGTCGCATGTCATTGATTGTTCTCCTGGCTCTGGCTCGGCACCTAACAACGAGCCACGGGGAGCGGCCTGCTCTATTTATATCTGCGATCCACCTCATGCCAGTCGATGTGATCCATAAACTTGTCGATGTATTCCGTTTTGCGATTCTGGTAATCAATGTAGAAAGCGTGTTCGTAGACGTCGATGACTACCAGCGGCGTGGCCATCCAGAGCACACCAACCGCGTGTTCATCGCTGACCACGTTGTAGAGCTTACCGTTAACAGGATGATAAGCGAGCATGGCCCAGCCAGCAGCGGCTTTGGCGGCAGACTGAAAATCTGCGGCCCATTTGTCCAGGGAGCCAAAGCGTTTTTCAATGGCCCTCACCACGTCCGGACCTGGAGTGGCTGGTTTTATGGCCAGTGCATCGAAGTACAGCTCGTGTAGCAACACACTATTACCCTTGCTGGTGCGCGCGCGCTGCAGGGCACCGTAGGCATTGCCGTCAATACTTGTTCCGCTCACAATGCTGGACTGCAATGTGCTGTCAGCCGCCGTATAGCCGCGCAGCGCGCCGCCATAATGGGCTGTGTAATGCGGGGCGATTTGTTCGGCACTAAGAAACCCCGGGATCGACTGGTAGCGCAGCGGTTTGGGTCGGCCCGTCACCAGGCCGCTGTGGGATAGTTCGTTATTGTCGCCGGCGGCCGCCGCTACACCGGAAACCATGAACGTTCCAGCAGCGGCGCCGGATGAGGCGAGGAGGAATCCCCGGCGGGATAGATCGGCCATGGCTGCGCTCTCCATTCTTATAACTGTCTTTTAGCATAGCAGAGCCGAACGCCCGCTCGCGGAGTATCAAGCAACTACGTTTGCCCACAGCTCGCTGAGTTCCCGATACACCAGTCGGTTATCCGCCAGCCGTTGTTGATCCTGCCCGGTGGGCTGCGCGTTCAACCAACTGCCTAAGAACCAGCTGGCCTGTGCCTCGTCGAGTGCATCGCCTTCTATTACCACCGCCAGGTCAAACAGCGGGTCTCCCATGGCGGCATACTCCCAGTCCAGTGCCAGCAAGCGCTTGTTGCAACACAGTCGATTGGCTTGCAGCAGGTCGTTGTGACATAGCACGGCGGTGGTAGAGTGCCGCGCCAGCCTGTCGCTGGCGTGCAGAAACTCCGCTGATAACTCGCCGCTGCCCAGCAGGTGCAGGTAACGACGTGCACGCATTAGCGGGTCCAGGCGAAACTTGATCGGCGGCAAGCTGTGTATTGCCCGCAGCAGTTCAGCGATATCTTCAAGCGGCTTGTCGGCCTGCGGTGCTGGATCAGGCTGGTAGTACTCACAGATGAGAATGCCCTGCTCGGGATTGCAATAGACCGGTGTGGGCGCCAGCTGTTGGGCGGCCGCCTGCTTGAGTGCGCGCCACTCGGCGCTGCGGCTCAATCCCAGCCGCTGCGGGTCAAAGCCGTCCAGTCGTACTACCCAGGCATTATTGCCGTCCTCGACCCGAATGCTGGTATTACTGATGCCATCCGCCAATACTTCCACAGGGCAGGGCAGTGCTGCCGGGGCATTGGTCCAGTGTTGCCACTGGGCCAGGGCATGCTGCAGTTTTTGTTTTACTGGCGCTGGTAGTGATGCAACCATTGTCGATATCCAATTACCGCGATGACGATGTAAGCCATGAACAATCCGGCGGTCAGGTACAGCTCCCGGTCCAGGTACAGATAGATAGAAACTGTATCAATCACCAACCAGTACAGCCAGTTCTCCAGTATTTTGCGTGCCACCATCCAAGTGGTCAACACGGCGCCCCAGGTAGTAAACGAATCGAGGAAGGGCAGGGCGGCGCTACTGTATTGCTGCAGCAGGAAACCGCTGGTCGCACTGATCGCCACTATAGAGGTAATCGCCAGCAGGTGATGTCGCCGAGTCCAGCGGCTGATGCTCAGCTCGCCATCAGCGCCGCTGCCGTGTTGCCACTGCCACCAGCCATACACAGCCATGGCCAGGTAATACACCTGCAGGGCAGATTCCATGAGCAGGTTTACGTCCCAGAACAGCAGCAGGTAAATCGCTGTGCTGGCAAAGGCGGCGTACCAGCACCAGAGGTTTTCCTTCACCGCCAGCAACAGGTAGGTAATACCCAGTATTACCGCCGCCGCTTCCAGGTAGATCATCAAAAGGTATAGCTCGCCGTCACGCCGTACATGCGTGGTTCACCAAACTGGTAATAGGGCTCGGTAATATAGCCCTTGCGCGGGTCATTGCCGAAGCTGCCGAAGCCCCGTACATAGTAGTCTTCATTGCTGAGGTTGCGGCCCCACAGGGTCAGCGTCCACTGCTCACGCTCTATACCCAGGCTGGCGTTGAGCAGGTTGTAGGAATCGGATTGCTCGTTGTGCCGGTCGGAAAAATAGAACTTGTCCTTGCCCTCCACTTCCAGCCTGAGAAAAACCCCTGGCGAGAAGTCATAGCGGCCACCCAGCGAATATTGATACTCCGGTGCCTGGGCCTGTGAGCGACCTGACAGGTCCTCTCCAAACACATTTACATAGTCGTCAAACTTGGTCTCCAGCAAACCCAGGTTCGCCCACAGGCGCAGCGCATCGGTAGCCAGCCAATCGATTTCCAGCTCCGCACCGTAGTTCTCACCCTCGGCGGCATTGCTGGTGTAGTCGATAAACGACGTGCCGCCATCATCCTGGGGAATCAGAAAAGAGCCGTTGACCTGCTGGTCGTCCCGGTCCATATAGAACACCGCCAGGCGCACTTGCAGGGTATTGGCCAGCAAACTGCTTTTTACACCCAGTTCGTAGTTGATGAGGGTTTCTCCATCGAAAGTGCGCACCTTGTTGAGCGTGTCGATAATGGCCGGATCCTCAGTTGCGTCAATACTGGACAGAATGCTGGCATTAATGCCATTGCCCCGGTAGCCACGGGAGACGCTGGCGTAACTCATGGTGTTTTCACTCCAGTTGTACTCAAGCGCCAGTTTGCCGCCCCACAAGTTCTCGTCGGGATCGAAGCGCACGCCATTGTTGTCAGAGTAATCAATTTTCCGATTTTCCAAGCGCAAGCCAGTAATAAATGTCAGCCGGTTCGTGAGGGCGGTATCAAGTTGCACAAAAGCCGCGAATGTCTCAGTGTCGTAGCTGCTGTCGAAATCTGCCGCGAAGGTATAGCGCCGGTTCAGTTCTTCATCGTTGGCCAGGTAGTAGAGGCCCGCTACCCAGGCGGTCTTGTTGCCAAATAGTGTGGAGGCATCGGTGGAGAGCAGCCGTAATTCGGCACTGAGACTGTCGCGCTGGCGAAAATAATGGTCAGTCGAGCTGTATCCGTCCGGGTGAAAGCCGACATAAGTCCAATCCTCGTCGTAGCTGTAATCGCTGTCGGTGCTGGCGTAGCTGAGCAGGGTCTGAACCTGTACCCGCTCAATCAACGAGTCTGTCTGCAGGGCAATTGAAGCCGATTCCTGGGTGTCTTCACCGGGTTCGTCAGAAATAGTATCGCGCGTATTGTCCAGCGAGAAAGCATCGTAGCCATTGTCCAGGTCTATCCAAGTGACGTTCAGGTCCAGGGTGTGAACATCAGAGGCGAGCCAGCGCAATCGGGCACGCACTGTGTTCTCGTTACGGTCACTGGTGTCATTTCTGTGGAGATAGTTATTGTCGGTATAGCCATCGCTGGTAAATGTCTGGGCGGCAAGCCGATAGAGCAGTTTGTGACTGAGCGGCCCGCTGCTGACAAAACCCAGGCTGTAACTGTTGTAATCACCGGCGCTGGCTTCCAGGTGATGGTAGGATTCTTCCGAAGGCGCCGCCGAATTAACGTTGATTAAGCCTGCCAGGGCATTAGCGCCGTGCAGGGTTCCCTGTGGGCCGCGCAGAATCTCCACCTGTTCCACATCGAACAGGGTACCGATACTGCCGATGCCGCTGAAATCCACCCCATCGAGCAGAAACCCGACGGAGGGGTTGAGCGGGGTTTCGAACTGGCTGCGGTCGCCGACACCGCGAATCTGGAAGTAACGCGCCCGCGAGGTACCGCTGGCAAAATTCACGTTGGGAGCCACATTGAGAATCTCTTCCAGGTGCTGGGCGGCGCGTTGGTGTATCAAATCGGCACTCAACACAGAGATGCTGGCGCTGGACTGCAGGAGACTGATATCGCGAAACTCCGCGGTCACGACGATTTCGGGCAGTTCTTCAAGGGCGATTACGGGACTGGCCAGCAAGCTTAGCGACAGTACCCGGATTGATGATTTAATTTTCACGGAGCCTCTCCAGTGGATGTGAGAGACCCGGTATATGCGCGGCAGCGTGTAGGTGTTGTAAAACCTATTCCTACGCCGGTGCTAACCGGATCAGGTTCAAAGGGTTCGCTGGTTAAAAGTCCAGCATCTCAGGTAAAAAGCCACCCCTCAGGTATGGATGCACCGAAGTGCGTGCTCATAGTATCATTGGCAGTTCTGCAAATGGAACCCGCGCTATGAATTCAGAGGACGATAATGACGATCTCGATGGCAACGCGGCCACGCCGGAGGTTATTACCTATAGCGACATTGATTCACAGATGGGTGAGTTTACCCGTTCGGTAGAACTCAACGAGCGCATATTGCAGAGCCTGCAACAATATGAATTGATGTTGTTGGATGCGTCCAACCTGCCAGCTTTGCTGGACGTGCTGATGTTTGCAACTCCGGCTCAATTTTCCCTGATCGGGGTAAGTTTGCGTTTGCACGATCCTGAAGGCCGCATTGCTGGTTTAATCGCCCGTAATCAAATTTATGGTGAATCGCTGGTATTGGAGAAGGATTCATTCGACATGCAGCAGCTGTACGGCGCCACGCCCGAGGTTGAATTGTTGGCGGCGGATGATTCCAGGGCAGCACAGTTGAACGCGGCCTATAATGGTATGCAGGCTGCACTGATGCTGCCGCTGGTGCGAGAGGGCATGATGGTCGGTAGTTTTCACTGGGCATCGCCTGATTCGGAGTCCTTTTCCTCATCGGTAGAAAAGACTTTTATCAGTCACCTTGCGGCGATCATCGCTATATGCCTGGAAAACTGTTTGAACTCCGAACGTATCTCCGAACTGAGTTTGCTGGATCCGCTCACCCGTCTCAGCAACCAGCGCGCGCTTGATATGGAGCTGCGCAAAGAAATTTCGCGCGCCCAGCGCAACCAAAAGCCGTTAACCGTGGCGCTGATCGACGTAGATGGATTCCAGGATATCGCCGACAACTATGGCAACCTGGCGGGAGATTTCACGCTCAAAGCCATTGCCCGTCACCTTGGCCAAATACTGCGCCACACGGATCACCTCGCCCGCTGTGATACCTCGCGATTCGCCGTGTTATTGCCAGCCTGCGGTGAATCTAAAGGGCATGAGATAGCCGAACGGCTGCGCAGTGACACGGAATTTATGGAGATAGACGATGGGCGCGGTGCCAACCTGTTTGCCAGCTTGTCCCTCGGAATGGTTACCTGGAGCCCGCAAAGCTATCCGGCGATAAACATGGAAAAGCTCTCCAGGCAGGTTCTGAGCGCCGCCCAGCAGGGCGTACGCAGGTCTACTGCAGGTGGTGGTAATCGCGTGTCTATCGTGCGCCTGACCACGATGCTGGTTTAGTCGTGGTGCTTGATCCGGTAGACCTTGCAGGCAAAAAAATACTGATAACCGGCCCCAGTGGGCAGGTGGCCGAACCGGTGGTGGCCGCATTGGCCCGGCAGGCCGATGTGTACGCGCTGGCACGGTTCAGCAGCAGCGAAGATAGAGAGCGACTAGCCGCTTTGGGTGCGACCTGCCTGAGTGTCGACCTGGCCGATCCGCAAGGCTTGCGCGATGTTCCCACCGACTTTGAATACGTGCTGAATTTTGCCGTTGTGAAGACGGATGATTTTGACTACGACCTGGCCGCCAACGGCGAAGGGGTGGGGCGCCTGATGCTGCATTGCCGGCAGGTGCAAGCTTTCCTGCATGTCTCCTCTACCGCCGTATACGAATACGCAGGCCATGAGCCGCGCCGGGAAGATGCCCCGCTGGGCGATAATCATCGGGTGATGTTTCCCACTTACAGTATTTCCAAGATCGCCGCTGAGACCGTCTGCAAGTTTGTCGCGCACCAGTTTGGTATCCCTACCACTATTGCCAGGCTCAGCGTTCCCTATGGTGATAATGGTGGCTGGCCCTTCTACCATCTGCTGATGATGAAAGAAGGTATCCCCATCGATATTCATCCAGAGGGGCCGAATTACTATAACTTGCTGCATGTTGACGACTACCTGGAAAAAATACCGCGCTTGCTGGCGGCGGCGACAAGTGACGTCACCGTGGTAAATTTTGGCGGATCTGACCGCACCAGTATCGAACAGTGGTGTGCCTACCTCACTGAACTCACTGGCTTTGAGCCGGTGTTTAATGAGAACCCGAACGCTTTTGGCAGCCTCTGTATCGACACTACCAGAATGCATGAGTTGATTGGGCCCACCTCGGTAGACTGGCAGACGGGTGTGCGGCGCCTGGTCGAGTCCATGGCGCCAGAATTACTGAAGAGTTGAGGAAGGGCCAGAAAAATGGAGCTTGAACAGCGCATTGCGCGACTGGAAGCCATAGAAGCTATCAAAAAACTCAAGGCAAAGTACTTTTTTGCCTGCGACAACAAACAGCCTGAACAGGTGCGCAGTTGTTTCGTCGATGGCGATATGCATATCGACTATGGCCGTGTCGGCAGCTTTGCCAATGCCGACGATATGGTGGCGATCTACACAAAGTACGCCTGTGAGGATCACATCGTTGAAATGCATCATGCTCAGAATCCGCAAATAACAATTACTTCAGATATCCAGGCCAGTGCTACCTGGGGCCTGTACTACTACATGATTGATACCCGCCAGAATACCGTCACCCAACTGGCTGGTTTTTATGAAGATGAATATCGCTGTGAGCAAGGAGAGTGGAAGATCAGCAAGACCACCTACCGGGTAAGTTCTACCCAGTTGATGGACTTGTCTGAGGGTATGGCCAAGCTGATATTTGCCGGCAAGGAGGCGTCGCCTGAAATAGATGACCCCTCCTTGCAGGCAGTCGACTAGTTGAAGGTATAGACCAAGTCGACACCGTAGCTCAGTGGCTTGGCGTAGACATTACCGGCAAAGCCCAGACTACCAAAGTCGATACCCCACTCCCGGTATTCCTCATCGGTCAGGTTCTTGCCCCAGGCTGATACTCGCAAACTACCGCGCTCGCCGATGGGGATATCATTCAGGCTCACCCGCGCGTTCACCAACCAGCGATCGTCGGCGGCGTCGTATTGATTGTTAAAGGGGTGGAACACGAATTCATCCGTGTAGTTGGCATCAACACGCGCCGACACAGAACCAAAGCTGAACGGACTAAAGTCATATTGCAGCCCGATGTTGGCCGTGTTTTCGGGGGCCCGGGATACCGTCGTCGCGTTCGAGATATCGACTTCCTGGTCGGTGAGCGGGTCTAGTGCCATGTATTCGTCATACTCGGCATCCAGGTAACCGTAGGTAAAGTCCAGTATCAGGCCCTCGGCCAGCACGGCGACTCCATCCAGCTCAAAACCGTAGTAGGTGGCTTCACCGGCGTTTCTCAAGCGGCTGGAAGCACCGCCGCTACCCGCTTCAAACTGGGCGATCTGAATGTCATCGTAGCTGTTGTAGAAGACGGCGATATTGGTGCGCAGGCGATTATTCCACCACTCGGCCTTCATACCGATTTCGTAGGCATCGATACTCTCCTCGTCCACCTGATTTTCCCAGCCGGGTACACTGGCAGCACGGGCATTGAAGCCGCCAGCATTGTAACCGGTAGAATAGGTGGCGTAGATATTCATATCCTGGTTCACAAACCAGTTCAAGGTCGCCAGGTAGCTGGTGTTATCCCAGTCATTGTCATTGGTCAGTTTGTCGTCAATCGAGACGTGGTTCAGGCCCTCGTTGAACAGGAAGCCTTTTTTGTTGTCATCGGTATAGCGAATCCCCCCAGTGACTTCGAGCGAATCGGTGAGTGAATAGGTTGCCTGGCCGTACACCGCCCATGATTCACTGTCCTGGCCATAGATGAAATCCTGAAATCCATTACCATTGGGATCTGCACCCGGCTGGGGAAAGGGAAAGGGCAGACGCTGGGTGCCGAGACAAACCCCGGTATCACAGAATCCGAGCGCCGTGTAGATGGGTCGCAGCGCTTCGCTGCGTGGAACTATGAAGGCGAGAGGCAGGGCAAAAGTTTGCGGATTGTCCTGGTAGACCGTCTCATCGTAGTCGTAGTAACCCAGGGTGTAGGACAGTTTGTCGTCCAACAGGTTGCCAAACATCTGCAACTCGTGAGTGGTCATATCAACATAACCATCCGGAATTTTCGCGTGGAAACCGGGTGTGGGTATGGGCTGACCGCCGCCATAGAAGGCGTCCCTGGCGATATAAGCACCGCTGTCCAGGTCGGTGCGCGCATAGGTTGAATCGGTGTCGCGGTCGGCGTAGATGTATTTCAGGGTAAAGGCATCGAGTTCCCACTCTACCGTCACGGTGTGTCCATCCACTTCCAGTTTTTCAGTGCTGACGTAGTCAAGATTGAAATCATCGTGCCGATCTTCCGGGTCACCAACCCCCGCCGCCATTTGCTGATACAGCTCGCCGCCCAGGAACTCAAAGGGAAAGGGTACGGTGTTAATACCATTGTAAAGTTCGGTTTTTACCTCGGTCACCTGGAAAGGCGTTGGCACGCCCTTGTTGTCGGTCTTGTCATAGGTGTAATCAATGGTGAGGTTGTCCATTGGTTCAAAGCGCACGGCAATGCGATAGCTGTGGTTATCTTCACTGGCCAGGTCGCTTTCCTGACCGGGGTAGTGGTTATCAGCCCAGCCGTCATATTCCATGGTTGCGCCGGACAGTTTGATCGACACCATGTCAGCAATGCGGGGCAGATCAATGGAGGCGTTGAGACGCTGGTAACCGTCATTACCGGCGGAAGCCTCCAGTTTTACCCCCAGCTCGCCGCTGGGCTTGATGGTGGTCACATTGAGCGCACCCCCCGTACTGTTGCGTCCAAACAGGGTGCCCTGCGGGCCGCGTAATACCTCGATGCTTTCTATATCGACGATATCGAATACCGCGCCGACGGTCTTGCTCATGTAAACGCCGTCGATGTAAAAGCTGACCTTGGGGTCAACCATCAAGGCGGTTTCGCCACTGCCAACGCCCCGAATATAGATGGAGGTGTTGGAGTTGGAAGAGGGCTGCTTCTGGATATTGGTATTGGGTGCCAGGCTGCCGATATCGGTGATATCGAAAATGCCCAGGTCCTGAATTTTTTGGGCACTGAACGCGGTTACCGCAATAGGTGTTTCCTGCAGCAGGGTTTGTTGGCGCTGGGCGGTCACCACGATTTCCTCCAGGGTCGTTGTCCCGTCCTCTGCAAAAACCAGTGATGAGGGCGCGGATGCGGCCATCAGGGCGGCCGCGATGGGCGCGAGGGTGGTGCCAATGGAACGTGCCATAGTCTGACTCCTGCTATTTTCTATTATGGAGAGGTTTAACTATATGTGCCTTGTAGGGCACTGTCGTCGCCCAAATGGGCTATATGAGAAAAATAACACTTTTTGCGCTAGTCTTGTGCACTTATCTTATTAGTGGAAAGGAGAGCGAACCATGTACGATCTGGTGGTCCGTAACGGCTTGATAGTTGATGGTACCGGGGCTGCGGCTCGCTCGGGCGATGTGGCCATTCGCGATGGGGTGATTGCCGCCATCGGCGAGGTCGGTGCTGGCGCAGCGAAGGAAATTGACGCCACGGGCCTGCTGGTCGCACCGGGATGGGTGGATACGCATTCCCACATGGATGGCCAGGCCACCTGGGATCCATTGCTGAGCCCGGCTCTGAACCACGGTATTACCACGCTGGTCATGGGCAACTGTGGGGTTGGGTTCGCGCCCTGTGAACCCAGTGATGATGCGCACGATGCCATGATTGCCGTTATGGAAGACGTGGAGGACATTCCCGGTGCCGCCCTCGATGAAGGTATCAACTGGGAGTGGGAGAGCTTCCCGGAATACCTGGATACCCTGGACAGGTTCCCGCGCGCCATTGATATCGCCGCCCAGGTGCCCCACTGCGCAGTGCGCACCTATGTGATGGGCGAACGGGGGGTTAATAATGAAACCGCCACGCCAGAAGATGTCAGTCGCATGTCGGCGATTGTGAAGGAGGGCATAGAGGCGGGTGCGCTCGGTTTCACAACCTCCCGCACCCAATTGCACATGACCCGTCATGGCGTACCTATGCCTGGTACCTACGCCGATGAAGCGGAACTGCTGGGCATTGGCAGCGCCATCGGGGCGATAGGTAAAGGCATTTATGGCCTGGTCTCTGATTGGGACAACTGGGAAGAAGAAATGGACTGGATGAAACGCCTGTCCATTGCCAACAATTGCCAGGTTAACTTTGTACTTTTCTATCAAACTGCCGAGCAGTGGCCGCGCGTTGAAGCGCAGCTTGAATATGTCAAACAGGCCAATGCGGAAGGGGCGCACCTGGTGCCACATGTGGGCGCGCGCCCGGTCAACGTCTTGATGAATTTTAATGGCACGGTGCATCCTTTCTTCATGCACCAGACTTTCGCACCGCTGGTGGAGTTAAGCCCTGAGCAGAGACTAGAGAAATTACGTGACCCCCAATTGCGCGCCGCCATGCTGGCTGAACCCACTCCCAGCATCGGTCATCCCGTGGCGGACCGTATGGCTAGTGATTTTGAGCTGATGTTTGAGTTGGGCGAAGATCCCAACTACGAACCGCTGCCTGAGGAGAGTATTGCCGCCAAGGCGGCTGCCGCAGGGATCTCACCCCAGGAATACGCCTACGACGCGCTGCTTAAGCGCGATGGTAATGCCATGCTCTACTTCCCGTTAATGGGTTATGACCGCGGCAACCTGGAGCGACAGGTGACAATGCTGGAGGATGAGAACTCGGTAATCAGCCTGGCCGATACAGGTGCCCACTGTGGCGTTTTATGCGACGCATCCATTCCCACCTATTTGCTGACCTACCTGGTGCGTGACCGCAAGCGCGGCAAACGTTTTGAGCTGGAGCAGGCAGTAAAGATGCATACCCTGGAAACCGCCCGTTGCGTGGGGCTGCAAGATCGCGGCACACTGGAGATCGGTATGAAGGCAGATATCAATATCATTGATTTTGACAAGCTCAAACTACTGGCCCCACAGGTAATCTACGATTTGCCCGCCGGTGGTCGCCGCATATTCCAGGCGGCGGAAGGCTATCGCTATACCATTGTCAGTGGTGAAGTGGTAATGCGCGATGGTCAGGCGACTGATGCGCGGCCGGGCAAACTGATTCGCGGTGCCCAGCCCTCCCCGGAACCACAGGCGAGCGCAGCCTGAGCATGGCGTATAGCACACTGCTATCCCCGGCCAGTATCGGTGGACTGGAGTTTCGCAACCGTATCCTGATGGCACCCATGGGTACCAATCTGGCCGAGATCAATGGCGAGTGTGGCGAGCGTTTGCAGAGATATTACGAGGCCCGGGCTGCCGGTGGTGCCGGCGGTATTATTGTCGGAGTCGCCGCTATTGCCTGGCCCGACGGCGCCTGTAATCCCAACCAGGTGGCTATTTCGGATGACCGCTTTATAGCCGGGCTGGCAGCCCTTGCCACGCGCATTAAGCAGCATGGTTGCCGGGCCGCCATTCAAATACAGCATGCGGGCAAGGTGGCGGTTTGTGATATCGCTGCCGGTCGACCCATGCTGGTGCCATCCATGCCCAAATCCAGTCCCGATGACATGATGTCGGCACTGACCCAGGAAGAAATGGCCGGCTTCGTGAAGTCCTATAGCAAGGAAGGGGCGAAGATCGAGTACAAAGTCGCCAGCAAAGAGGATATCGAGTGGCTGATTGAGCGCTTTGCAGATGCCGCCCATCGCGCCCAGCGGGCCGGTTTTGACGCGGTTGAGCTGCATGCGGGGCACGGTTACATACTGTCCGAATTTTTGTCCCCCTATGTGAATGTGCGCGAAGATGAATACGGCGGTTGCCTGGAGAATCGCGCGCGCCTGCTGATTGAAGTCATCCAGGCGGTCAAAGCCAGGGTGGGTACGGCGTTTCCAGTCTGGTGCCGTATTGACGCCAAGGAATACCGGTTGCCCGGCGGTATCGTCTATGAAGATGCGGTAAAAACGGCCGTTTTAGCCGAGCAGGCGGGTGCTGACGCAATCCATGTCAGTGCCTACGCCAATCCCAGTTCCGGCGTTGGCTTTACTGACGCACCGCTGGTGCATGAGCCCGGTGGCTACCTGGGCTTTGCCGCCGGTATCAAACGGCAGGTCTCAATTCCCGTTATTGCTGTGGGGCGGATTGAACCTGAGGTCGCCGAGAAAGTGCTGCGGGCAGGCGAGGCAGATTTTATTGCTATGGGTCGCAAGTTGCTGGCCGATCCCGACTTGCCGGTGAAACTGAAAACAGGCAAGGCCGCGGATATTCGCCCCTGTATTTACTGCTATATCTGTGTCAGTGAGATTTTTCACTCTCGCCATGTAATCTGCGCGCTCAATGCCCAGACCGGTTTTGAGGGCGAGGCAGTAATTACGCCAGCGGCCCAGCCGCGTAAAATCCTGGTGGTTGGTGGCGGACCGGCCGGTATGGAGGCGGCGCGGGTAGCCGCCCTGCGCGGTCACAAGGTAACGCTTTGTGAAAGCAGTGACCGCCTTGGTGGAACGTTATTTTTCTCCTCCATTGCCTATCAGCCCAATGAGAAACTTATTGGTTATCTCGCCAAACAGCTGCGAGATCTCGATATTGATATTCGCCTGCGTACCACGGTTGATGATGCCCTGGTAGAGCAGTTGCAACCCGATGCGGTGGTGGTAGCCACCGGTGCGGTGCGAGCGGCGCCCGCTATTGCCGGTACGGATCAGAGTAATGTGTTCAGCGGTGATGAATTGCGGGCGCTGATGACCGGTGACAGCAGTTCAAGCGTTGTGGCCAAGCTGAATTTATTGCAGCGCTTTATGATGTTCTGCGGTGGCCTGTTCGGTATTACCCGCAGTGCAGAATTGATTCGGCGCCTGAGTCATTTCTGGATGCCGGTGGGTAAACGGGTTGCGATTGTCGGAGGTGGTTTGGTGGGCGTGGAACTGGCCGAGTTTTTGGCTGAGCGCGGGCGCCAGGTGAGCGTGATTGAAGAAGGGGAAAAGTTTGGGGTCGAACTCGCTATTGTGCGGCGCTGGCGGGTATTACACGAACTGAAGGAGCTGGGTGTGGTGTTGATCAATAATACCCGTCTGGATGCGATCTCCGGTACCAGCTTGCTACTGTCCACCGCTGATGGTGATGTCAGCATAGACGCCGATACAGTAATCCTGGCCAGTGGCGCGCAGGCCAACCGGGGCCTGGCAGACAGATTGCGAGAAAAAGGTATTGAGACTCATGTCGCCGGTGATTGTGACGGCGTGGGGTACATCCACGGCGCTATGCATGATGGACATAGAATCGGCAGAAGTGTGTAACAGCAGGCCGATAGAAGCCTCTACACTGGCATCCGTTATACTTCTTTATCCAGCGCCCACTGGCCGGCTCCCTGGCAGGCGATATACAAAAACATAAAGGCATAGAGTAACGCGCCGTCACCGCCATTGAGTGCAGGGAAGAACTTGGGGCCCATTTGAAACGCCCAGTGAAACTGGATATAAGCTACCGCCATCGTGCCGCTGGCCAGAAAAGCGGCGGGGCGAGTTTGAAAACCTGCCACCAGCAAGAGGCCGCAAACCAGTTCGATGATGCCGCCGAACCACATCTGGGACAAGAATGCCGTCTCATGCTCAGCCAGCAGACCAAATATCTTTTGCATGCCATGAAAGGAGAACAGTGCGCCTGAAGCGATGCGCATAATGGCGTAAGTCGTGTCGGTGTACCTAGCGAGAAAATTCATCATGAGAATGTCTTCCTTATTGTTGATGGGCTCACTATACCTTTTTTCCCCAGTGAATGATGTTCAGGTAGGCAGCTTGATTGCCGCCGGAGATTATGACGGACTATGATATATTCAGCGCGCTATTTAGATGGGCATGGTACGGACAGGAGCTGTTAGGTGCAGAGCAAAACATTTGAATTTGAGGGTGAAGATGGCCTGACCCTGGTGGCGGAAGCCTGGGGCGATCCTGCCAATCCGCCGGTAATTCTCTCTCACGGTGGTGGTCAGACCCGCCATTCCTGGGGCGGCACTGCCCAGAGTCTCGCCGCCGAAGGCTGGTACGCGGTAGCCTATGACCACCGTGGTCACGGCGAAAGCGAATGGTCTCAAGATAGCCTCTACGGAATGGCGCACTTCGCCCTTGATATGGCTTGCCTGGCGCGCTCCTTTAGCCAGCCCCCTGCCGTAGTGGGGGCCTCGTTGGGAGGTATGGCGGCGATGATAGGTGCCGGTGAGATCCAGGGCGATATGTTTTCCTGCATCGTGCTGGTTGACGTAACTCCGCGCCTCAATATGGCAGGGGTAATGCGTATATTCGAATTTATGCACGCCAATATTGAGACTGGCTTTGCTTCACTGGAAGAGGCGGCAGATGCTATCGCCAAATATACCGGGCGGCCCCGTAAGGGAGATCTCAGCGGTTTGCGCAAGAACCTGCGCGAACGGGATGGGCGCTTTTTTTGGCACTGGGACCCCAATTTTTTTACCCCCAGGAAAGATGGGCCCGCAGAGCCCGAGCGCCTGGTGGCGGCGGCCAGCCAGATAAAGTTGCCCGTATTATTGATTCGTGGCCGCGCCTCCGATGTAGTTACCGAGGAGCAAGTGGAGGAATTCCTGCAATTGATACCACACGCGGAGTTTGTCGATGTCGACAAGGCGCGGCATATGGTGGCCGGTGATCGCAACGATATTTTTACCGCGGCGGTGCAGGAGTTTCTCTCGCGTCAGCGTGAACTGGCTGCATGACGCCAGGGCACAGCGACTCTGGCGTAGCCCGGGCGAGAGAGCTGCTGACAGACAAAAAAACAGACTATTAAACGTTTGTCGATTTTTTTGCCTGATTTTGTGACAGGGGTACTGTGAACTGGTTCACATTTTTGTGACCGCTGTCTTGTTTCCAGGCTAGCACCCGCCAGGCAGGCCAAAAACCCCATTTTCATGCGCTAGACTCCGCTGTAAGCGTATCGGCTTTGTCGCCATTCGCGAGCGACGGGAGTAGATGACATGAAAATTAATGGCAACCACAAATCACAGACGGGTTTTACTCTGATCGAATTGATGATCGTGTTGTTAATTGTTTCAGTGGTCAGTGCCATTGGCGGACCGATCTTCAATGAAACAATAAAGCGCAACCGGCTGCGCACCCAGGCTGATCGCATTCTAACTACCCTGAACCTGACTCGCAGCGAAGCGGTCAAGCGCAACCAGTCGGTGTCTATTTGCCGCAGCTCTGATGGTGTCTCCTGCACCGGCGATTGGGAGGATGGCTGGATTGTGTTTACCAACCGCGATGGTGACGACACGGTAGATGCCGGCGTCGACCAGGTCATTCGCGTATACCGGGGTATCAATAAGGGTTATACCCTCAGCGGCACGATTGCGGCCAGCACACTTACCTACTTCGGCGACGGCTCTTACGCCGGTGGCGCTGGCACCATCAACATCTGCTCCCCCGATGCCAATGTAGAGCAGGGCTGGAGCCTGATGCTTAACAAGGTGGGTCGGCCCCGCGTCAAGCAGGGCGTGAGCGCCTGCTCCTGAGGCTGGGACTATGTTACAGCGTAACTCCAAAAATCAATCCCAGCGTGGCTTCAGCCTGATTGAGGTCATGGTGTCCACCTTGATCGTATCGGTCAGCGTGCTGGGCATGGCGGGTATGCAAATCAGCGCCAAACGCGCCGGTCACGAGGCGGTTCAACGCACCACGGCGACCAGCCTGGCCATAGATTTAATCGAACGCATGCGCGCCAACCCCGAAGCACTAAGCAGCTACGTTACTACCACCATAGGTGGCGGTTCTATTACCGCTGAACCCACACCTGACTGCAGTTATGACGCTGGCAATAACTGTACCCCGGTGGAGCGGGCCGAACATGATCTATGGGAGTGGGAGCAGGCTATCGACGGCGCTACCGAAACCCGCTTAGTGGACGGCGACACGATAGCAGTGGGTGGCTTGTTGGATGCCACGGCCTGCGTTGCTGTAAACGGCGGATCAACGACAATTTCCGTGGCCTGGGAAGGTTACCAGAGCCTGTCTAATCCCACTTCAGACAGCTGTGGGGCTGGCCTTGGCAAGTACGGCACCGATGATGCCAAGCGCCAGGTGCTGACCATGACCACTTTTATTACCGAGCAATAGGAATGACTATGAGCAGGGGTAGCACAGGCAGGCAGAGCGGGGTATCGATGGTTGAATTATTGATCGCCCTCACTATTGGGCTGATACTCAGTTTCGGTGTGGTAAATCTTTTCCTGCAGAGCAAAACCAGTTTTTACCAGGATGAACAAACCGCCCAGCTACAGGAAAATGGCCGCTGGGCTTTGCGTTATGTGGTGCGGGAACTCTCCATGGGCGGGTTTCTGGGCGGCATACTCGATGGTGGCGCAGTCACAACCACCACCGCGGTAGCAAATGATTGCGCCGTTGGATGGGCCAATAACACCAGTGCTGCCCTTGAACACCTGGACAATGTAACCGATACCCAGGCCACTACAGCCTACGCCTGTCTGGGTAGTGGAGATGTTTTGCCGGGCACAGATATGCTGGCCATGCGACGTACCAAGGACTCGCCCCATGTCAGCGATGGATCAGTTACCGCCGCCCTGACCAATAATGCCTTGTACCTGCGGGTCCAGGATTACGGCGCCAACAGTTCCCTGGTAAAGGGTAGTGCTATCACCACCGCCGACAAGACGGCGGGTTCCAGGGTGGATGTATGGCAGTATCATCCACAGCTGCTTTTCGTGCGTAGCTATTCTATTAACGTTGGCGACGGCATTCCCACGCTGTGCCGGAAAATACTCACCACAAATGCCGCAACACTGGCGCTGGATTCAACTGAATGCCTGGTGGAAGGTATAGAAAACCTGCAGGTTGAGTTCGGACTGGATACCAGTAACCCACCAGATTTCGTCCCCGATTACTACGAGATGACGCCCACTGCTGCCGAATTGGAGAGTGCCGTCACCGCCAGGGTTTATGTGTTGAGCCGCAGCATCGATGAGGTGGCCGGCTACACCAACGACAAGACTTACACACTCGGTAACAGCACGGTAGCAGCGGCTAATGACGGCTACTACCGGCGCGTGTTGCAAACAACAGTAATGCTCAGAAATTCGGAGGCCTTCGGGTTTTAGCCATGGTTAAACTCTCTTACAAGCAAGACGGCGCAGTAATGATCATTTCACTGGTTTTCCTGTTGCTGATTTCACTGGTAGCGACTACCGCTGCTGAAACCAACACCCTGCAGCTACAAATGGCTGGCAATAACCAGTTGCGCGCGGATGCCCAGCAGCGGGTTATGGCGATTCTCGATGCCATACTGGACAACTCGGACAATACGCCTGTTATCGGTACCGTGGGCTACAAAATATGTGATGAAGGTTCCACTGATGTCAGCTGCAACCAAACACTTATCAGCCTGGACTCCGTTGTTACCAGCGTGCCCAGCGGTGCCAGTAATGACTACTTCGTAACCCGGGTCGGACCGCTGGAAACCGGTGCGCCGGTCATGGATGAGTCCATGGTGAGCAGCGCCAGTGCCTTCAACGTGGCGCGCTACGAGATCACCGCCAGCTTTTCCGGTGATGCGGTGCGACTGGGCAATTCGACCATAGTGCAGGGCATCACGATAAAAATTCCTGCCCAGAACATTTAGGCCATATCCAGGGCCTGGGAGTATTTTGTGAAATCTAGCTTGAACCTGTTGCTGTGTGTGTTGGTGGCATTGCTGTTTGCCGCACCGGCCTGGGCTGATGACACGGATATCTACCTCAATATGGGCTTGGGCGGTGGCGTTAAGGGGCCGCCCATGGTGATGATGAGCCTGGACCTGCGTCCTAACCTGGGTTCGAGTGAATGCTCCAATGTGTTGGCCGCCTGCAGCAGCGGCACCTGTTCCTGTGAAGCAAGCCTGGGCACCGAGCTGTTTGAAGCACTGGACCTGGTCAATGCCAGTGGTAGCGCTACCCCGGACGGCATTGCCGATTACGACCAGCACAGCGCGGCGGACCTGGGCGTCGATGGCCTGAGCACTGGCAGCGAGTACTGGAGTGGATTGAATGTAACCATGTTTGACGGCATGCGCGCTGTATTTGGTGTGCTGTTTTCAGGCATTACCGATGTACAGGTCGGCATGATGGTTAACCATGACGATACGTGTACCGGCCATCACGATGCCGGTCCTGGCAAGATTCCCGGTGGTGCCACCTCGGGTTGCAGCAATGGCGCCTATATACTGAAAGGCTTTTTTGATCCTGAGGATAGTTCCGAGCGTGCGGACCTGCTGGAAAAACTGGCAGCCCTGCCCATACCCGGCAGCACGGTCAATGGCACTACCTGGAATGGCCACCCCTACCAGATACGAGAGATGTACCTGGAGTACTACCGTTACATTACCGGCGGGGATATGTTCAATGGATGGTTGGGTTACGAATCTTATAACAGTAAATTGCCCACGAAAAACCTTATGGATAGTGGCAACGATGTCAACTCGGCCTTGGCGCCAGACCCTGACATCTATACTGGCTCCGGCGCTACGGCGAGCTATATCAGCCCCTTCAGCACCGGTGACAGTTCTGACTGGGCCTGCTCCAGGCTGTTTATGGTCAATACCCTGGACGCCGTATCCAACAGTGCCGCCGATTCCGATTTTGCCATCTCTGCCGCCATGCCGCCGGGCCTGGGTATCAGCTCTCCCACCGATGCTAAAGTTATCGCCAAGATGGCCGACCTGGACCTGGCCGGGTTGGCAACCGGGATTAACATCGAGGGCGACCAGAAGCTGATTTCCTACTGGGTAGCCGACAATGTCAACACCACCACCAATAGTTACGCAACCGCCGGTGGTACGGGTGTTGCCTATGGTCACGGTAATCCGAGTGAAGCGCTGGACTCGCTGCGTTCCATATTTCGGGAAATTGTCAGCGTCAGCACCACCTTTGTGGCCGCCTCGGTGCCAGTCAACGTATTCAACCGCGCCGAGATAGTCGACAATGTTTACCTGGCAATATTCGAGGCACAGCAGGGCCCGTTGTGGCCCGGCAATGTCAAGAAACTCAAGATCGGTGAAGTCACTACCACCGATGCGGGCGGCGCCACTACCACTTCGCTGGTGATCCAGGATGTGGATGGCGATACCGCCTTTTCCAGTGACGACGGTCGCATCAAATCAGATGCACTGACCTATTGGACCGACCCCTACGGTGACGATGTACTGGCCTATGATGAGAACCTTGGTGAAGTTAGCGGCAAGGATGGTCGCGCGGTGATGCGCGGCGGTGTGGGACAACAAATTCCCGGTATGCTCGATGATGCGGCACCGGGCTCGCTCAATAGCGACATAGATGCGCGTCAATTGTTCACCGAAAATCCTGCCACTGCGAACGCGCTAATGGCCTACAACGCCGATTCATCCACCGCTACTGCGCTGGCTCCCTACCTGGACCCCGCCTCCACCCTGAGCAACAACGCTGTGCAGAAAGTTATCGCCTGGGGTCGCGGTGTTGATGAATATGATGAAGACTCCGATCCAACGGATGACTCCAGGGACTGGATGCTGGGCGACCCCATGCACTCGCGACCGCTGGTGGTCAACTACGGTGCTATCAGTGGTTACTCCGCTACCAATCCACTGATTCGCCTGTTCTTTGGTAGCAATGACGGCTGGTTTCACACGGTGGAGAATACCCAATCTGGCGGCAGTGAATCCGGTCAGGAAAAGTATGCCTTCATGCCACTGGAAGTACTGGGCAAGCAGCAGACACTGATTGATAACAATCCCAGCCTGATCGATGGTCACCCCTACGGGGTCGATGGTGAAGCGGTCGCCCTCACCTACGACGCCGATGGCGATGGCAATATCGAAAGCGGTGACACGGTATGGATATACACCGGCATGCGCCGCGGCGGTAAAAATTATTATGCCTTTGATGCCAGCAACCCGGCCGCCGCCCCCACCATGAAGTGGAAAATTGGCAAAAGCGGCGATTTTGCAGAACTTGGCATGAGCTTTTCTACACCACGGGTCACCACCGTGAAGTACAACGGCAGCCCGGTTCCGGTACTTATTTTTGCTGGCGGTTACCACGGTGGCTGGAGCGGCGCCAGTCGCATTGGCAAAGACCTTAACTGGAATGACAGTACGGAGGGCAACGCGGTCTACATCGTCAATGCCGACACCGGCGCACTGATCTGGAAAGCGGTACAGGGTACCGGCTTTCCCTCTGAGACCGTGTACGAAGTTGCCAGCCTGGTCGATGCTATACCCTCGGCGGTTACTCTGCTGGACAGTGATGGCAACGGGGTTACCGACCGCGCCTACGTGGGTGATACGGGCGGCTCGGTGTGGCGCATTAACCTGCCCGAAGGTAGCGCTGCGGGTCACCGCACCGCCAATTGGAAGATGACCAAACTGGCGGATTTCGGGGCGGATAATGCCGCCAACGACCGGCGCTTTTTTCATGCGCCGGATGTGGTTAAGACCCGCGATTCCCTGGGTGAATACCACGGCGTAATTATCTCCTCTGGCAATCGCGCCGCCCCCCTGGAGACCGACGTCAACAACTACCTGTACCTGGTAAAGGACCGCGCCACTAATTCTGCGACAGTGACCTCCCTGTTAATTGACGAGACCGATGCCAGCCTGCTCAACGACCTCATTGATATCACCAGCACCTGTATATCCGGCTCTGAATCTGCTTGCCTTACCGCCGATCTGTCCAAGGGCTGGAAGTTGGAACTTGAGAACAACGGTGAAAAGGGCCTGTCAACGCCGCTGACCGCCGATGGCATCATATTTTTTACCAGCTACCTGCCGGAGGGGACCAGCAGCTCAACCAATTGTGCTCCCAGTGAAGGTGACGGTCGACTCTATGCGGTAAGACTGCACGATGGTTCTGCAGCCTACCAGTTGAATAGTGTAATTGAGGCAACCGATAAGGGCGACCGCTTTGCCACCGTCGGGCCGGGTATTCCGCCCGGTGCAAAGCCGCTGGGTGACCATATTCTGTTGCCGGGAACGGGAATCGATGGCAACCAGATTATTGACACGGGCGGCCGTTCGCGGTGGCGCATTTACTGGCGAGAAGTCGGTGTAGACCGGCTCTAGGCCATAGTGAGAGCAACCAGGAAAGAACAATGAAAACAACGCGGTCCATGCTGGGTATGACCCTGGTTGAAATTCTTATCGTACTGGTAATTCTCGGGATACTTGCGGCGGTGGCCCTGCCTACCTACCAGGGCAGCCTTCGCAAGTCCGGGCGCGTCGCAGCCAAGGGTGCGCTTATGGACGTGGCTATGCGCCAGGAACAGTTCTTTATCAATAACAAGAGCTATGCCACGGCGCTGGCAGGCCTGGGTTTGCCCGACCCCTACTACTTGGACAAAACCACTGCGCAGGTTGCCGCCACAGACAGTTCACGGGTGTACCAGCTGACTCTCGCCAACACCAGTGCCACCAGCTACGATGCGGTGGCCACCGCCGTGCACAATCAGTCTGCCGATGGCTGCGGCAACTACACTCTCAAATCCGATGGTACCCGCTCAGTCAGCGGTGCGGTTGGCAACGGCGCCTGCTGGTAGCAATACGGGGCTTATCCCATGACTCGATTGCGACCTTGCTCTTTACCCTGGTAAAGCGCCATGTCGGCCCAGGCAAACCACTCATCCAGGGCACGAAACAGCTGCGTGTAGTTGCCAGGCAAAAAGTCTCCGCTACAGGCGCCGCCCACCTATATTTCGTAGGCGTTTCTTACCGCGCCGATCCGCACACCCAGTTGCTCGAGATCGCCGTGGTGCAGTGGGTCGAATTTAACGCTTAGCCGATACCAGGCACGCTGCCCCGTTGCGGGGAAACCCAGGCCCGACCAGGATTCGGGCACTGTTCTGGTAGACCAGTCGGAGTCATCGAATGTCGGCGCCAAAAATGGGGCTCCGAATGCTTTTTTCAGGATCATAGAGTTCGTTTCATGCTAGTAGCGTGATATGTTATTCGGCCGGCAGGCTGGGGGCAAGACCCAGGCACAGAGAGAAGATTGATGAATACCCTGATTCTAATTTTGCTGTTTATCTTTGGTGGTGTGGCGCTAATGGTGGTGTTGGGTGGCAAATTTGCCAAGCCAATGGAACCGGATAAGATGCAAAAACTGTCGCGCTGGATCATGCCGCTGATTATTATTTCCATTATTATCCAGATAATATACGTCTATACCCAGTGAAGCCCATAGACATTTTTGAATTGCTGTTTCTGGGTATGTTGTGGGGCGGTTCTTTCCTGTTTATGCGCATTGCTGCGCCGGAGTTTGGGCCGGTCGCACTGGTTGCCGTGCGGGTATGTGTCGCTACCGGGGTGTTGCTGCCGTTTCTGTTGTGGGCGGGGCAGGGTGCCAGCCTGCTTGAACACGGGCCACAGCTATTGTTTTTTGGAGTCATTAACTCCGCCCTGCCTTTTTGCTTGTTTGCCTATGCCACACTGTCGCTGAGTGCGGGTTACACGGCCGTCATTAACGCGGTGGCCCCTTTGTTTACAGCCATAGTGGCCTTTGTCTGGCTGGGAGAACGCTTGAATCGACTGGCTGTTATTGGGCTGGGCATAGGATTTGGCGGTGTTGTGTTGCTGGTATCAGATAAATTCTCCTTTGACGGCGGGGCCGCCTCAATTGCCATTGTCGCCGGCATGTGTGCCTCCCTCCTGTACGGTATTGCTGCCAATTACATAAAGGCCAATTTCACGGGTATCGGTTCACTGGTACTGGCCACCGGCAGTCAGTTGGGCTCCAGTATTTTGTTACTACCGCTGGGTATCTGGTTTTGGCCAGAGACAATGCCTTCTACAAAATCCTGGCTGGCCGTTTTGGTGCTGGGGGTGGCGTGCACAGGAGTCGCCTATATATTTTTCTTCCGTCTGATGGCGCGATTGGGCCCATCGCGAGCCATCACGGTTACCTTCCTGGTGCCGCTGGCGGCGATGATGTTTGGCGCCCTGTTCCTGGGGGAGGTGATTAGCGGCACGATGATGGTGGGTTGTTCGCTGATTTTATTGGGGGTGGCGCTGTCCACGGGGTTGATAGGCGGCCGCCGTGCGCGCTGAGCAGTGGGATGCGTTTTGCGAGGCGCTAAAGCTGGCTGGTGAACAGGTTTTGCGGCCTGAGACACCCGGCGATGCCTTTACTCGAGCTGAGGGCTTCAGGTATTTAACCCGGCTGCTGCGTTTGAGTCTTGAGAAAAATATTGAGTTCAATGATGCGCGTTTTCCGCAGTTCTATTCACTGTCCCACGAAACGGCCAAAATCGGCAATGACAATCCCGACAACTACTATATGAACTGCGCGGTATCCGGCAGTTATGATTACCGTATTTGCGGACAGCGCGGTACGATCCCCTATCTCAGTATTGAGTCCAAGGCGGGTTCCTACGGGGGCAGTGGCAGCATGGAGCCGACGGGTCATGTCGAACTGGATGACCTGGATATCAACGCCGATGGCAGCTTTGAACTACTGGTATCGGCGACGCCACAAGCGGGCAACTGGTTGCCGATGACACTGCACAGTGACAACTTGCTGGTACGGCAAACCTTCCACAATCGCCGCGTGGAAGCCCCCGCAAGCCTGAGTATTGAATGCCTCAGTCCCGTCGGCAACAGTGTGCTGGATGCCGAGGAATTCGCCCGGCAACTGGCCAGTGTGCCGGTATTTATCAGCGGCACGGCGGGCCTGTTTGTCGACTGGATGGAGCTGTTCAGCACGCATATCAACGAACTGCCGGCCAACGACCAGGCCATGTGCCTGCGAGCTGGCGGTGACCCATCTATTTACTATCACAACAGTTATTGGAAATTGCGTGAAGGAGAGGCGCTGCTGGTAGAGCTGACGCCGCCGGACTGTCGCACATGGAACTTCCAGCTTTCCAACTACTGGATGGAGTCACTGGATTACCGGTATCACCGCATACACATTAACAAGCAGGACGCGGTTTACGCCGCCGATGGCAGTGTACAGATAGTAGTTTGCAGTAGTGACCCGGGCGAGGCCTATCCCAATTGGTTGAATACAGCAGGCCATGTGCTGGGCGCCATGCTGTTTCGCTATGTGGAAGCGGAGAGTTTTCCACCCATACATACTCGACTTGTGAAGACAGAAGATTTGTAGATGACAGATTGGCAGCCGCACAGTTTGATCGACGAAGCCCGCAACCTGGATGGCCTCAGCGACTTTGGCGATGATAGTCACAGGGAACCCCTGGCGCAGTTGCTGTATTCGCTGCAGCACGAGGCGCAGCTTAACGCAGTTGGCGCGGTGGTGCTGCGACAGCGGGTAGTCGATGTGCTGGCAACGCGCCTGCGGGTGCAGGAGTACCTCAAGCGCTACCCCGAGATTAGGGATGAACAGATCATTGAGCCGCTGGTTATTGTTGGCTTGCCGCGCACCGGTACTACTATGTTGCATCGCACCATCGCAGCCGATCACCGGATGTTTGCACCACTTTGGTTTGAGACGCGATTTCCCTGTCCTGCCCTGGACTGGGATCCAGCCGGGCTGGATCAGCGCATTGTCGATGGCAAGGCTGAAATGAAGGCGATGCTGGATGCTAATCCGGATTTGCTCAGCGTGCATCCCATGGATGCGATGGGGCCAGACGAAGACATCATGTTGTTGGAACAGAGCTTTTACAGTTTTACTATGCAGTCCTTCGCCCATCTGCCAACTTTCGACAGCTGGATCGAGGAGCAGGATCATCGGCCCGGCTATGAGTATCTGAAGTTGCTGCTGCAGTTTTTACAGTGGCAGAAAAAGCGCACCGGTCAGTCGGCGCAGCGCTGGACCATCAAGGCGCCACACCACCTGCACTACATGGATCTGGTTTTTGAGATCTTCCCGGATGCGAAGGTCGTGCAATTACACCGCGACCCACTGGACACCATTCCATCACTGGCCAGCATGATTTCAGAGCTATGGAGTATTTACTCTAATTGTGCAGATCCGGTGGAAGTAGGGCAACAGTGGGCCCGCAAGTTTGCCCGGGGCATGAACCACACCATGGATGTTCGTCAGCAGGTAGGAGAGCAGCGCTTCCTGGACCTCTGGTTTGAAGACACGGTGAATCAGCCGCTGCTTGAAATCCACAAGGTCTACGATTTTATTGGTATGGACTTTACCGAACAGGCAAAAGCAGAAATGGTGCAGTGGCAGGATTTTAATCGCCGGGAGTTGCGCCCGTCTCACGAGTACACGCTGGGACAATTCGGTTATACCGAGCCAGGGCTACGGCGACAGTTCGCCCGCTACCGGGAACGGTTTATCCTTTAACTCATTGCCCTGCAGGTCTGCATCCAGGACTCGGCTGCCTCCTTGCGGAAGCGCCCCTTGGACAGGGCGAAGTAAAAGGTGCGGCTCATGTCGCGTTTGGGAAGGCGCAATGGTACCAGGTCGCCATTGGCAAAATTTCTCTCCAGCACAATCTGCGACAAACAGCCGATGCCAAGACCTGCTTCAACCGCATTCTTGATAGCCTCGTTGTGTTTGAATTCCATGTGGATATTCATCTCGGGCAATAATCCGGCCAGGGCGCGGTCGAAGGTATGACGGGCGCCCGAGTCGGGCTCGCGCACAATCCAGGTGGCCTCCTTGATGTCGCGGGTGCTGAGCAGTTTTTTTTGCGCCAGGGGATGGTTGGCGGCGCAAAACACTATCAGCTCATCTTCTTTCCAGGGTATCAGGTCCAGTTCGCGGTGTTGAACCTCGCCCTCTATCATGCCCAGGTCGACCTCGTAATTGAGCACCTTGGCCACCACCTCCGGTGTGTTGGCGATATCCAGCTGCACGTCTGCATCGGGGTAATCGGCCAGGTACGTGGCCAGGTAGCGCGTGGCCAGGTGATTGCCGATGGTGAAACTGGCGCCGATCTTGAGGTGGCCCACCTCGCGGTGATCCTTGAGTGCCTGCTCAAAGCGCTGGCTATGGGCCAGCAGGTTTTCCGCCTCCTTGCGTACCGTGCGGCCGATGGCATTGAGTGCAAGCTTGTTGCCGATTCGATCAAACAATTGCACATCGTAGGTTTTTTCCAGGCCGAGCAGGGCGGCACTGGCGGCGGACTGGCTCATGTGCAGGCTTTCTGCGGCCCTGGATATGTTGTCGAAGCGGGATACTGCGAGAAAAATCTGTAATTGTCTGAGGGTGAATTTCACGATGCCCGTCTACCTATAAAACCACTAGTACTGTCCATAATAAGCTGTTTTACAACTAGCTGGAATGGGCGTAGTCTCGGCGCACTTTTAAACAACGGAGAGGCGACATGGCTGAGCAAAAAGCAAGCAACGTACACTGGCACGAAGGCGATATCACCCGTGAGCATCGCGGCAAATTGATAGGCCATAAGGGCGCCACGTTGTGGTTTACCGGGCTTTCTGGCAGCGGCAAGAGCACCATCGCGGTAGAGCTGGAAGGCACTTTGCACGAGATGGGGGTGCTGTCCTATCGTCTCGATGGTGACAACGTGCGCATGGGCATCAACAAGAACCTGGGTTTTAGCGCCGAGGATCGCACTGAGAACATCCGCCGTATCGGCGAGATTTCCAAATTGTTTGTCGATAGTGGTGTGATTGCCCTCAGCAGTTTTATCAGCCCCTACCGTGCTGACCGCGACCAGGTGCGCGCCCTGCACCAAGAAGCGGGTATGGACTTTATCGAAATATATGTCGATTGTTCCCTGGAGGCCGCCGAGGAACGCGACCCCAAGGGGTTGTACAAGAAGGCACGCGCGGGCGAGATCAAGAACTTCACCGGTATTGACGATCCCTACGAGGAGCCGATCAGCCCGGAGATTCACCTGCACTCAGACCAGCAAAGCCTGGCTGAGGAAATTGAAGTCATTTTGAATGTCCTGCGCGAGCGCGGCATCACTAACCAGTAAGCGAGAGATTCTCATGATTAAACCTCACGGTTCCGACCAACTTAATCCGCTGTTTGTTTATGACAGCGAAAAACGTCACGCCTTGGTAGCCGAGGCAGAAAGTCTGCCTTCCATGCTGCTTAACTCCGCTGCTGCCGCCAATGCGGTCATGATGGGTGGTGGTTATTTTAATCCGCTCACCGGTTATATGAGCCTGGCCGATGCGCTCAGCGTTGCCGATAACATGCACACCGCCAGCGGCCTGTTCTTCCCGGTACCGATACTCAATATGACCAAGGAAACCGGCGTTGCGGCAGGTAGCCGTATTGCCCTGCGCGATCCCAATGTTGAGGGCAACCCGGTATTGGCCATCATGGATGTGGAAGCGGTTGAAGAGGTGTCCGAGCAGCAGATCAAGGACATGGCGGAAAATATTTTCCGCACGCTGGACGAAAATCACCCCGGAGTTGCCACCTTTACCGGTTTGGGCAACACCCTGCTGTCCGGCCCTATACAGGTGCTGAACTTCTCTTATTTCCAGACGGACTTTCCGGATACTTTCCGCACCGCGGTGGAAATTCGCAACGAGATTACCGAGCACGGTTGGGAGAAAGTTGTTGCCTTTCAGACCCGTAACCCCATGCACCGTGCCCACGAAGAACTGTGCCGTATGGCCATGCAAGACCTGGGTACTGACGGCATCCTCATCCACATGCTGCTGGGCAAACTGAAGCCGGGTGATATTCCCGCTGAAGTTCGCGACGCCTCTATTCGCAAGATGGTAGAAGTATACTTCCCGCCCAATACGGTCATGGTTACCGGCTACGGCTTCGATATGCTGTACGCGGGACCTCGCGAGGCTGTGTTACACGCGCTGTTCCGCCAGAACTGTGGCTGTACTCACCTGATTGTTGGTAGAGACCACGCCGGGGTAGGGGATTACTACGGCGGCTTCGATGCGCAGACCATCTTTGCGGAAGAAGTTCCCGCTGGTTCGCTGGAACTGGAGATCTACAACGCGGATCACACTGCCTACAGCAAGAAGCTGGATAAAGTGGTGATGATGAAAGATGCACCGGATCACAACAAGGACGATTTCGTGCTGCTCAGCGGTACGGCGGTGAGAGAAATGTTGGGTAAGGGCATTGCCCCACCGCCTGAGTTCTCACGTCCGGAAGTGGCCAAGATTCTCAGTGATTACTACCAAAGTATCGACGGTTAGAAACTCCAGTCCCGATGCGCGGGCTGGGGGCTCATCGCCTCCAGCCGCGCAATAATTTCCTCCCTGCGCAGCAGGATTGATTCGGTTCCCAGCGACATAAACACGATCTCCTCGTGATCGTTGTGCTCAACCATGGCCTTGTGCAGGGGCGTCAGGGACTCCTCAAAGTGATCAAAGTCCCGCCGTTTGATGACTAGCGCCAGGTCTCGCAAAAGTCGAGCAATGTCATCGTGCTCGTAACCGAGCAGCGCCAGGCTTTCGTGGGCGTCATCTGATTCCTGTCTGAGCAGAGGGTAGAGAACTTCGTCCTCCATTCGCATATGCAGCTGCAGGTCCTCCACAAAGCTATTGAACAGCGCAACGGCCGTCTTCCAGTCTGAGGCATCGGCGGCGCTCATGCATTCTTCCAGCGCCTCGTCATGCTTGCGGTGATCGTGGATCAGCCAGTTGTCATCTCTGTTCATGTGTTTCCTTTCCAGCTAGCCTTTTTTGGGCAGTCCGCGGCTGTTGTCACCGGCTGCCTCGCCTTGTTTTTGTACCCAGCCAAAACCTTTCTGACGCCACAGGTCGCGGTAATCATAGTCGGTCTTCAACACCTGGTTAATACGATTATAAGAGGCAAAGTCACTGACCACGTGCACCAGCTGCACAATCCCTTTATCAGTCAAGCCCACTTCGCGCAGACCATCGACCTCTGCATCGGTAATCCCCCCGGGATCGTCATTGGCCCGCAGGGCAAAACTGAGAATGGTGCGCATGCGATGGTCATCGACTACCTCGACGCCCTGCTCTAGCAGTTGTGTCACGTAGTCTTCATCTTTACCCAATGTGAAATTGAGGATAGTGCAAAAAGCGGCGGTGCAGTACTGGCAATTATTGGCCTTGGAAACAATGACGCCCACATGTTGAACTTCATCCATGGTCAGTTCGCCGTTTTCCCAAAGTACTTGCGTGGATTTCATTTTTTGATTGAAATACTCGGGGAAGTTCACTTCCACCAGGAAATGATTGGGCACTGCGCCCTCTGCCTCAATAACCCAGTCAAACATCTCCAGCGTTGCCGGATCAGTTACCGTCTTTGGGTCGATAATTTTTACTCGTGCCATTGCAGCTCTCCTTCCGCTGGCGCCTATACCGCGGGCAATTCGTGCAGTGCCTTCTCTACCTCGGCCACCTCGTATTCATGGTCCTCCAGCAAGCCGGCATTGAAATCCATGTAGGCCTGCATATCCAGGTGGCCATGACCGGACAAGTTGAAGAGGATGGCTTCCTGCTTGCCTTCCGCCTTGCAGCGCAGGGCCTCATTGATTGCTGCACGAATGGCGTGGTTAGACTCCGGCGCAGGCACAATACCCTCGGACCGGGCGAAGATAATGCCCGCCTCAAAACAGGTATTCTGGGCATAGGCTACCGCTTCAATCTGACCCAGGTCATACAGGTGACTGACGATCGGGGACATGCCGTGATAACGCAGACCACCGGCGTGAATCGCTTCCGGGATAAAACCGTGGCCCAGGGTATGCATTTTCATCATCGGCGTGAGGCCCGCGACATCGCCGAAGTCATAGGCGAACACGCCCTTGGTCAGGCTCGGGCAAGACGTGGGCTCGACGGCAATAATCCGTGTGTTTTTGCCATCGCGCAGGTTTTCACCGATAAAGGGAAAACTCAGCCCGGCAAAGTTACTGCCACCGCCGGAACAGCCGATCACGACATCGGGGTACTCACCGGCCATTTCCATCTGTAGCAGGGCTTCCCGGCCGATCACGGTCTGGTGCAACATAACGTGGTTGAGCACGCTGCCCAGTGCATAATTGGTGTCGTCGCGTTCCCGGGCCACTTCTACGGCCTCGGAAATAGCGATTCCCAGGCTGCCGGGCGAATCCGGGTGCTGGGCGAGAATATCGCGGCCGGACTGTGTTTGATCACTGGGGCTGGCGATAACATGGCCCCCGTAGGTCTCGATCATGGCGCGTCGGTAGGGTTTCTGGTTGTAACTTACCTTAACCATGAAGACCTGGACATCGATGCCCATGGCCGCGCCCGCCAGGGACAGTGCAGTACCCCACTGTCCGGCACCCGTTTCGGTGGCGATATGCTTGATGCCCGCCTCGCGGTTGTAATAGGCCTGTGCAATGGCGGTATTGAGCTTGTGGGAACCGACCGGGCTACTGCCCTCGTACTTGTAGTAAATGTGGGCGGGGGTATCCAGTGCCTGTTCCAGCCGGTGCGCCCTGAACAGGGTTGTGGGTCGCCACTGCCGGTAGTATTGCTGAACTTCCTCGGGAATTTCAATGTTCCGCTCGGTGCTCATCTCCTGCGCAATCAACTCCATGGGGAAAATCGCCGCCAGGTCCTCGGGGCCGACGGGCTCCCTGGTCTGTGGATTTAACGGCGGTGCCATGGGCTCCGGCAGATCCGCCAGCAGGTTATACCAATGGGTGGGGATCTGCTTTTCTTCGAGCGTGAACTTAACTTGTTGCATAGAACTGTCCAGAATCAAGAATATTGAACTGGATAGCCTATCAGGTCTTGCTATTGGTCTCCAAATTGATAGCGCAAGGTCAGGTAATATTCGCGGCCCCGTGCGAAAACCCCTTCATAGGATTGGAAGGCGTCACCGACGATGCCGGATATCAGGTAATCCTCGTCGGTCAGGTTGTTGACTCCCAGCACTACAGAATAGCTGTTATCGGGTGACCACCAGGCGATATTGGTATTGACCAGATGATAATCGTCCTGGGCAATTTGTGGCGTATTGAAGGTGTCCATGTATTGCTTATCGCGCCAGGACCAATCTACACGTGCCCGCAAGTTGCCATTGTCTCCCAACCCGAAATCCTTGGAGAGAGAAGCACTGTACGTGGTTTTCGGTACCCGCTCCAGATCCTTGCTGTCGTCAATCAGGGTCTCGGCTGAGTCGATTTTCGAGTATTCTGCATCGATATAACCCACGCTGGCTTCTACTAACCAGCTGTCGACTGGAATCCAGGTTACTTCAAGCTCGCCGCCGGTAATTTCAACCTCCGCGGCGTTCTTGGTTACCGGCGCTACGCTGGTGAATACCTGGATCTGGAAGTCGTCGTACTCGGTATAAAACACCGCTCCGTTGATGCGCAGGGAAGAGTCAGCGTTGTCGTATTTAAAGCCCCACTCATAGGAGTTTACCGACTCCGGGTCGAAGGAGGGAATCAGGTCCAGATCCGTGGCGTCGGGCGGAGCTGTGGCGCCGGCCACCTGGGGCGGAAATACCCGCTGGCTGAAGCCGCCACTCTTGAAACCCTCGGCGTAGGTGATATAGGTCATCAGGTTGTCGGCGGCCTGCCAACGAAGGTTGGCCATGGGTGTGGTCTCATCCGCATCCACCTTCTTTTCAATATTCGGCAGAATGCGGCTACCGGCCTGCATAAACGGGGCGTCCAATTGCGGATGGCCGCTGCCGGCGAAGTAGTTTTCGATAATGTACTGATCGGGTGTGAACTTTTTGGTTTCATCGGTGTAGCGAACACCGAGGGTCAGGGTCCAGTCATCGGCAAGGTCATAGCTACCCTGGGCAAAGGCCGCGTAACTTTCATTGTCGAACTTGCCGCCACTGACGAAGTTAGACACGGTGAAATCCAGGGTGTTTTTGTTGTTGCCATCTTCCTCGAAGTAGTAGAGCCCCAAAATCCAGTTCAATTTTGAGTCAAAGGAGTCTCCCAGTAAGTGGAATTCCTGGGAGAACTGGTCCTGGTCCAGGGCGTCGATAAACTCGGATATCCGGAACGGTGATGCGTCACCATCGCGGCCAAAATCGCTATCGAGATCCCGATAGCCAGTTAGCGAACGCAGGGCGAGGTGCTCGTTGATTTGCCAATCTATAGTTAGCGAGGTAGACCACAAATCCGTATCTGAAAACGAGGGTGCCGTGCCCAGGTTCTTGTCGTCGCCAACCAGGTAGCGGTCGTCATAACAGCCCGGAACCGCGAGATTGATGGTTCCGGTAATGGGCGGAATTATGCAGGGTGCGGGTGGGCCACCGGCGGCGAGGTTGGCGCCAACGTTGTGAATGGTCACCATGGGTGGTGTGTCGGGATCAACAGGTCCGGCATAGTTAATACCAATCAGGCTGACCCCGGGGCCGTTTTCCCTGTCCCGGGTGTAGTCTATGGCGAAATTGACGTCCACCGAATCCGAGGCCTCCCACAACAAGGCCAGGCGCGCTGTCAGTGTGTCATCATCGCCCAATTCCTTGCCGTCAAATTCACGTTTTACGTAGCCGTCCCGATTGAGGGATGCGATCGAGATGCGGCTGTACAGGCCATCGGTTAGTGGCAAGTTGATACTTGCCTTGCCGTCATAGCGATCATCTGTACCCGCCGTGACCTCTATCTTGGCGGACAGGTTCTCGTCCGGCTTTACGGTAGTAATATGGATTGCCCCACCGATGGTGTTACGACCAAATAAGGTGCCCTGGGGGCCACGCAGTATTTCGACGCGCTCGATTTCTATCAGGTCGAGAATCGCACCGACAGAGCGTGCGATATAGATGCCATCCACGTACAGGCCGACGCCGGGGTCGACAGTGGGCAGGAATTCCTTTTGACCAATGCCGCGAATGTATACCGCCGCAGCGGAACTGGCGCCACCAAAGCTCGGGTTGTTCTGGAACACGAGATTGGGCGTGAAGTTCTGGATTTCGTTAAGCCGGGTGACGCCGCGGTCTTCGAGTGCCGCTCCGGAAAATACACTGATAGATATGGGCGCTTCCTGCAGGCTCTCCTCTTTCTTGCGTGCGGTAACCAGTACTTCTTCCAGCTGGCCTGTTGCGCGCGTGTTCTGGGCGCTTGCCTGTAGTGGCAGTACAGCGCCGCCAACCGCCACGGCTGCCATAATCGCCTGGGACAGAATAGTTTTAGAAAATTTCATCGTGATACACCCCTGTATAAATATGATCAGTCAAAAGTCTAAAAAAAACACGGTATACCCTGCTATCCAATTACTGCGCCGGGTATTCAATTACCGCAGCTTACACGCCGCTATATGATGCACTTTGATCCATGACAAGTTCACAGTGGGTCAGTTTACGGAGAAATTATTTAATACGATAGTATTATTCTCGGTTTTCGGCTATGGTATATGCTGATTAATACAGCAGTATTAAGTGTGGTTAAGCTGGAAAATACAGATATACGCATAGATGACCTGGCTGAGCCCGTGCTCACGGAGATGCAGCAGGGGGCGTTGGACTATGGCAAGACTCTGCAGGTAGAACTTTCGGTTGATGCCGTACTCAAGGCGGCCGTACAACAAACCGGATTCAGTGACTTCGGGGCTGATGATTTCAAAGAGCGGCTGGCGGTGCAGTTACAAAGCGCCGATGAAGATCCCTGGACCAACCAGCTGGGCAAATTCACGGTGTTCAATGAGAAAGTATTGAATGCCGCCAGCCGGCTGCGGGTAATGGATTATCTCAAGCAACACCCGGAAGTCGATGACATTGAGATTGAAAAACCGCTGATTATCGTCGGCCTGCCGCGCAGCGGCACCACGCATTTGGTGAATTTGATTGCTGCCGACCAGCGTTTTCGCTCCATGCCGTATTTCGAGAGCCGGCAACCGGTGCCCAGCCCGGGAGAAAATGGCAGCCGCGATGAGAACGATCCGCGTTTTCAGCGCACGGCCCAGGCCTGGGCCATGCAGGACGCGCTGCTGCCGCTGCTGAAAAACATGCACGCCATGACGCCGCAGCATATTCACGAGGAGATTGAGCTACAGGATCTCGATTTCTCTTCCTATACCCTCGAGTGGATCGCCAACGTGCCGCGCTGGCGCGATTACTACCTGGCACACGACCAAACCCCGCATTACCAATTTCTCAAGCGCATGCTCAAAGTGCTGCGCCACCAGGCCGGTCCTGACCAGTGGATACTTAAATCGCCGCAACACCTGGAACAATTGCTGCCGTTGCACAGCGTGTTTCCCGATGCGACGGTGGCCATTACCCACCGCGATCCGGTGGCGGTGATTACCTCGGCCGTCACCATGCTCGCCTACGGTTCACGCATGCGTAACCCGGTGATGCGCCTGCCTGAACTGGCGGACTACTGGATTGATCGTGTCGAGCGGTTGTTGCGCAGTTGTTTGCGTGACCTGGACAAACTACCCGCCAGCCAAACCATTGATGTATTGTTTCCAGAATTTATGGCCGACGATATGGCCATGGTGCGGCGGGTCTACGAAACCGCCGGCATCGATATGACCGCAGAGGCGCAAGCTCAGCTGCAGGCCTACCTGGATGCCAACCCCCGTGGCAAGCACGGACAGATACTGTACGACCTGGAAGGGGATTTCGGCGTAAAGCCCGAGTCTCTGTACGACCGCTTTGACTTCTATTACCAGCGCTACCCGCTATTGGATCCGCGCAAGCAATGAGTAAAGAGAACACGATGAGAGAGCCCATCTATAAGAGCCGGCCGGTGCAGCCCAATGCAACCCGCTTTGGCGGTGAGCGCATTAACGACTTTGTGGTGCTGAGCGAAGGCTTCTCCAACTGCTATTTGCTGCAGACCAGTGAAGGCAATATCCAGATCAACGCCGGCATGGGTATGGAAGCGCCGGTAATCAAGCACAATTTTGATCAGTTTTCCGCTGCAACCGTAAAACACCTTATTCTCACCCAGGGTCATGTAGACCACGTTGGCGGTGTGGCCTATTTTCGAGAGCAGAACCCGGGGTTGCAGGTAATAGCCCAGGCCGATAATCCCCAGCATCAGGACTACGACACCCGGCTGGCTCCATTTCGTGGTAATCGCTCGGCCTTCGCATTCGCCGACAAGTTCACAGACCTGTTCAGCTACTACACAGAGCAGGGGTACACTGATTATCCGCAGCAGGATGTACCCGTGCCGGATGTGCTGTTTAAAGAGCGCTATGCGTTTACGCTGGGTGGCCTCGAAGTGGAGCTTATCGGTGTTGCCGGTGCCGAAACCAACGACTCGCTGATTGTCTGGCTGCCCCAGCACAAGATTTGCTTCACTGGTAATTTGTTTGGCTGTCCTTTCGGCCATTTTCCCAACCTGGTTACAATTCGCGGCGATCGTTACCGCGACGCATTAACAGTTGCCGCTGCGGTCGAGGTAGTGAAAGAGCTGGGTGCCGAGATGATTTGCTATGGCCATCACGCTCCGGTCATGGGTGCCGATGTGATCGAAGCTGAGCTGACAGCACTGCACGGCGCGATCATGCACGTGCACGATGCAACCGTACAGGGCATGAACGAGGGCAAGGATGTACATACCCTGATGCAGGAAATTCAGTTGCCGCCAGAGTTTGAGGTGGGGCAGGGCTACGGCAAGGTGTCATGGAGTGTGCGCGCCATTTGGGAGAATTACGCTGGCTGGTTTCAGCACCAGTCTACGACCGAGTTGTACAGTGTTCCGCAGACCGCGATACACGCCGATTTACTGGAACTGGCAGGTGTCGAGGCCGTTATCGAGTGCGCCCGCCGCAAGCTGGCTGACAAGCAACCCGAACAGGCGATTCACCTGCTGGATATTGTGTTATCACAGCAGCCGCACCAGTTGGACGCGGTAAGCGCTATGATTGAAGCACATCAGGGCCTGCTGCAAGATAGCGTAAACTTCTGGCTCAGCGCCTGGTTGAGTCATCAAATAAAATTGTTGCAGACGCAGGGAGAAGCCGCATGAGCACAATGCCAGTGGTGCAAATTCACGGGGTCGACGATGTGCGTATCGACACTGTGGAGTGCCCCGTTGCCGGGCCAGATGACATGTTGCTGCGGGTGGCTGCCTGTGGTATTTGCGGCAGTGACCTGGGCTACATCGCCATGGGTGGCATTACCGCCCCCGACGTACCCATGCCGTTGGGGCACGAACTTTCTGGCACGGTTGAAAGCGTGGGAGAAAATGTTAAACATCTACAGCCTGGTCAGCGGGTTACTGTTAACCCGATGGCCAACAATCATTCCATTGGTAATGGCGGCAGCGAAGGAGCCTTTGCGCCACTGCTGTTGGTAAAAGACGTGGCTCTGTGTCCGGATGCGGCACTGCCGTTGCCAGATGGCCTGAGCTTTGAGCAGGGAGCGTTGGTAGAGCCGTTGGCAGTGGCTATGCACGGGATAAATCAGTCGCGAATACAGGCGGGTCAATCTGTTTTGGTACTGGGTGCAGGCCCCATCGGTTTGTGTGCGGTAGTGGTGCTCCAGTATTTTGGTATCGATAATATCGTTGTCGCCGATCAATCGCCCAGCCGCCTGCAATTGGCCCGGCAACTGGGAGCCAAAACAATTTGTAACGTACTGGAGCAGGACCTGGCGGAAGTTTTGAAGCAGGCCCACGGAGAGGCTGAAGTAATGGGCATGCCGCTACCCGCTACGGATGTCTATATAGAGGCAACCGGTGTAGGTGCGGTGTTAGAGCAAGCTATTGAGCTCAGTTGTGGTGGTGCCAGCGTGGTGATATTGGGCGTGCACAAGGCGCCGATTCAGCTGGACCCGCTGGTCTTGCTAATCAAGGAGCTTCATCTCACCGGCTCGCTGGCCTACCCGACAGAGTTTCCTGCGGTGATTGAGATGTTGATAAGTGGCAAGGTAGATGTGACGCCACTGATCAGTCATCGCTTTGCGCTGGAAGATTTTATGGAAGCCCTTGATATCGCGCGCGATCCCCAGCGCGCCGCCAAGGTCATGGTTACCATGGAGTAAGTAGCGTAGCTAGCCGTCTGCTACTTGACTCTTATTCTCCATAGGGCGCCCAGATGGTTTTGACCTGGGTGGCGCGACGCAGATAGTCACGACCTTCACCCTGTTCCCGGCGTAGCAAGTCGTAGCGTTTGCCACAGCTGGTCCATGTGTATTTCAGGTTTGCGGCCGAGGCCCTTTCTACGGCGGCTGAGCCCTCGACGCTGCCGTGATACCAAAGCGCGTCAACGTTGTAATGATCGGCCAGTACCCCGGCCAACTCATCCCGGTCACCACAGACTATATTGACCACTCCGCCGGGCAGGTCGGAGGTGTCCAGTACCTGGTAAAAATCTGTGGCCGAGAGCGGACAGGTTTCGCTGGGTATGACCACCACGCGATTACCCATGGCGATGGCCGGGGCTGTCAACGAGATCAAACCCAGCAGCGGAAATTCGTCGGGGCATACTATTCCCATGACGCCGTGGGGTTCGTGCACCGACATGGCGATACCGCGCATGGGAATGGTATGGGTGGCACCATCGAACTTGTCTGCCCAGGCGGCATAGCTAAATAATCGACTAATCGATAGCTCAACTTCCTTGCGGGCCTGGCCCTTGGTCTGACCGGTCTGTTGTTGCAGGCGGCTGACAAATTCACGGCGTCGCGCGTCCAGGTTCTCGGCAATGTAATAGAGTATCTGCGCGCGGCTGTGGGAGGCAGAGCGCGACCAGGCCTCGGCCTTGGCTGCTGCTTCCACGGCATTGCGAATATCCTTGCGATTGCCTTTCCCGACCGCGCCGATAGGTTCACCATTGGCATCGGTGATAGTGCGGCTGTAACCGGAATCGGGTCGACATTGCTTGCCGCCAATATAAAATTTGGGGGTGCGATCGATACTGTCGTCGTCCTGCGCCGGTGCAACACCCGCCTTGGTGACAGTCATGCTACCCAGTTTGGTTTCATAACGCGGTTGCATATATTCCAGCATGCCGTTGCGGCCACCCTCGCGGCCGAAGCCGGATTCGCGCACGCCACCGAAGCTGGTGGCGGCATCAAACTGGTTGGTGCAGTTGATCCACACCACACCGGCCTTGAGTTTGGGGGCAAGATCCAGCGACAGGTTGATATTCTCGGTCCACACGCTGGCGGCTAATCCATAGCGGGTGTTGTTGGCAATGGCAACGGCTTCAGCGGGGGTGCGAAAGCTCATGCTCACCAGTACCGGCCCAAATATTTCTTCCTGTGCCACCGTGAAAGAGCTTTCTACATTGAGCAGCAGGGTGGGGGGGTAGAAACAACCCTGGTCGGTGTCACCCACCAGGCAGTCAGGCTGGAATAGCTCGGCGCCTTCCGCCACGCCCTGGGCTACCTTGTCCTTTATTTGCTGCAATTGTACGGGGTCGGCAATAGCGCCAATATCAATCGCCTTGTCCAGCGGGTTACCTACCCGCAGCTGCTCCATACGGCGTCGCACTTTACCGAGAAATTCATCGGCAATATTCTCCTGTACCAGCAGGCGTGAGCCCGCACAGCATACTTCGCCCTGGTTAAACCAGATGGCATCTACCAGGCCTTCCACGGCCCCGTCCAGGTCGGCATCATCGAACACAATAAAGGGTGATTTTCCGCCCAGCTCCAGGGTGAGCTTTTTGCCGCTGCCGGCGGTGGCTTCGCGTATACGTCGGCCCACATCGGTGGAGCCGGTGAACGCTATCTTGTTTACATCGGGGTGCTCTACCAGGGCAGCCCCGCTACGACCATCGCCGGTAATGATATTGACCGTGCCGGGCGGTAGTTTGGCCTGCTGGCACAGCTGGGCGAACAGCAACGCGGTAAGGCTGGTGTATTCAGCGGGTTTTAAAACCACGGTATTGCCAGCAGCCAGGGCCGGGGCAATTTTCCAGGCCAGCATCAGCAGGGGAAAATTCCAGGGAATGATTTGCCCGATAACTCCCAACGGCTGGTAATCGCCCAATTCCTGCTCGGCTAACTGTGCCCAGCCAGCGTGATGATAAAAATGTCGGATGGCCAGCGGTATGTCGATATCGCGGCTCTCACGGATGGGTTTGCCATTGTCGAGAGTTTCCAGAACGGCGAATAGGCGGGCGTGTTTTTGCAGCAGGCGCGCCAGCGCATACAGGTACTTGGCGCGGCGATGTCCACTCAGTTTTGCCCAGCCCGGTTGAGCGGCGCTGGCCGCCTGCACAGCGCGGTCAACGGTGCCCGCGTCGGCCTGTGGTAGCTGCGCCAGGATTTCGCCGGTAGCCGGATTGTGACTGGAGAAGGTTTCTCCGTCACTGGCCACAAACTCACCATTGATGAAGTGGCCCAGTTTGCCAGCGTGAGTGGCCAGCCATTCGCGCGCTTCGGTGTCGCTTTCCGGGGCGGGTCCGTAGTCCATGGAAGCCATTAAATCTTTAACTGTCATTGCTCGGTCCTATACCAGCGGGTTGCGAAAACTGGCCGAATAGCGGCCGGTGGCTCGATGTTCTAACTGCCGCTCGATATCACCCAGCAGGCTGGAGGCGCCAAATCGAAACAGTTGCGGTTCCAGCCACTCTCTACCCAGTTCTTCTTTCATCAAAACCATGTAGAGCAGTGCATCCTTGGCGGTGCTGATGCCGCCGGCTGGTTTGAAGCCAATTTTCTGTCCGGTGTGCCGCTGATACTCACGTATCATCCTCACCATGACCAGTGACACTGGCAGTGTTGCGTTAACCGGCTCTTTGCCGGTCGACGTTTTGATAAAATCTGAGCCAGCCATCATGCAGACCATGGAGGCCCGCGCCACGTTTCGCAGCGTACCCAACTCGCCGGTGGCGAGTATGGATTTCATATGGGCGGACCCGCAGGCCTCGCGAAAACTTTTCACTTCATCGTACAGCGCCAGCCAATTGCCCTGCAGCACGTGTCGGCGCGATATCACGATATCAATTTCCGTCGCGCCGGCCGCTACGGAAGCTCTGATCTCAGCAATGCGCGTATCCAGGGGGGCCAGGCCGGCAGGAAAGCCTGTTGATACAGCGGCCAGTTCAATGCCGGTGCCCGCCAATGCGGCTGCGGCGTAGGGCAGCATGTCGTGATAAACGCAGACCGCACCGGTGGTGATGTTGAGATCTGCCGCGCCCAGCTTTGCCAGTATGTCTTTTCGCACTGGGTGCTTGGCTTTCTCGCAGAGTCGCTTGACGCGCGCCGCGGTGTCGTCGCCGGCCAGTGTGGTCAGGTCGATCAGGCCAATGGCCTTTAGTAACCACGCAGTTTGCCAGTCTTTCTTCACCGAGCGTCGGCCGCCCAGAGCGTTTATGCGTCGCTCCACTGCGCTCAAATTGACGCGGATGTTGTCTAGCCAGTCCAGCTTGAGCTGCGTACCCGGGTTGCGATGGTCATCGTCACTTACGGCGCGCAGGTGATCTCGTTGAGCCGCCATGTCAGTTGCCTGTTGATTAAGGAGATACCGACTCCCGCAGAAGTCCACCCTATTATAGGCTGTCTCTTGGAGTGGTGCAGGTGTAGACTTTTCCTCCCCAGCAGAGCTCAGGGAGTAAACAGCCAGTGTCGATCAGCGTATTCGACTTATTCAAGATCGGAATTGGGCCATCCAGTTCTCACACAGTAGGACCCATGAAGGCGGCCTTGCAGTTTGTCCGTGGCCTGGATGAGGCAGCACTGCTAGCTGATTGTGCGCGTGTGCAAGTTGATTTATACGGTTCGCTGGGCGCCACCGGGGCGGGACACGGTTCTCCCAAGGCGATAATTTTGGGCCTGGCCGGGGAAACACCCGAGGGGGTCGATGTCGATTCCATCGCCGGCCGGATCAGCACCGTGCGAGACACTGGCCAGCTCACCCTGCTGGGCAATCACCAGATTGCATTTAGCTATCGCGACGATCTTGTTATGCACCGCGACGAGGCCCTGCCCTATCATTCCAACGGTATGCGCTTTGCAGCCTTTGATGGCGCCAATGTTGACATTTACAGCAAGGTTTTTTACTCGGTAGGGGGTGGCTTCATTGTTGATGAAGCCATGGCCGAGGGAGACGTGCTGGTGGAGGACCCGGCCATTCTCAGCTGGCCCTTCAGTTCCGGTAACGAGCTGTTGTCCCAGTGTGACGTGTCGGGCTTGTCGATTAGCGCGCTAATGCTGGAAAACGAAAAGGCCTGGCGCAGCGAAGCGGATATCAAGGCGGGCCTGCTGGAATTCTGGCAGGTGATGAAAGCCACTATTGAGAAGGGTTGCCGCCAGGAGGGAGTATTGCCCGGCGGGCTCAAGGTGAAGCGGCGGGCCGCGCAATTGTACAGACAGCTCAAGAGTCAAACAGGAACGCTGGGGGATGAATCCCTCAATACCCTGGATTGGGTCACCCTCTATGCGCTGGCCGTCAATGAAGAAAATGCCGCTGGTGGACGGGTGGTGACTGCACCCACCAATGGTGCGGCGGGAATAATACCGGCGGTACTGCGCTATTACCTGAAGTTTTGCGCGGGTGCCAGCGAAGAGGATGTATCGCGTTTCCTGTTAACTGCCGGCGCCATTGGAATTCTCTACAAAATTAATGCATCGATTAGCGGTGCCGAAGTGGGCTGCCAGGGCGAAGTCGGATCGGCTTGCTCGATGGCGGCCGGGGCTCTGGCTGATGCCCTGGGCGGAACGCCCCACCAAGTAGAAAATGCCGCCGAAATAGCCATGGAACACAACCTGGGACTTACCTGTGATCCCGTGGGTGGCCTGGTGCAGGTACCCTGTATAGAGCGCAACGCCATGGGGGCGATCAAGGCCATCAGTGCTGCCCGCATGGCCCTGCGTGGCGATGGCACCCACTACGTGTCCCTGGACCAGGTCATCAAGACCATGAAGGAGACCGGCCGGGATATGCATGACAAATACAAGGAAACCGCCCGCGGCGGCCTGGCGGTAAACGTTCTCGAGGTGCCGGTCAGCATCATTGAGTGCTAGTATCCTCTCTTTCCCGAAGGAGTATTTCATGCGAGCTTTTCTGATCGCCGCGGCGCTGCTATTTGCATCGGTAGCAAGTGCTGAATCGGCAACCCCGGTATTAACCCCCCAGATGAAAGCCACCGCTGTGGAACTCATAGCATTGGCGGGCGAAAGCCAGCTTGGTTATCAGCTGGTGGAGTCTTTAACCACCGAGGTGGGACCGCGCCTGGCTGGCACGGATGCGGAAGCCCGCGCTCGTGATTGGGCCGTGAAAAAACTCAAATCGCTGGGCTACCAGAATGTGCATGTTGAACCTTTCGATGTGCCACTGTGGGTTCGAGGTGTGGAACGAGCCGAAATCACCGCACCTTTTCCACAGCCATTGACCGTCACCGCCCTGGGGGGAAGTATCAGTACTGGCCCTGATGGTGTTGAGGGTGAAATAGTTTCTTTTCCCTCACTGGCCGCGGTAAAGGCGGCAGCGGATGGCTCGCTAACAGGCAAAATAGTATTTGTCGATGAGGTAATGACGCGCACCCAGGATGGCTCCGGCTACGGTGTGGCTGGTGCCAAACGGCGTGAAACGGCCTACCAGGCCTATCGTCTCGGTGCCAAAGCGGCGCTGATTCGCTCGGTGGGAACCAGTAGTCATCGCTTCCCCCATACCGGGCAAATGCATCGCGCCATTCACGAGGTCGAACCCAGCGTCCCCGCCGCTGCCTTATCGGCACCGGATGCGGATCAGTTACAACGGGTGCTAAAGCGTGGGCAGCCGGTGATCGTAAAACTGGTGTTAACACCGCAGAACCTGCCGCCATCTCAATCTGGCAATGTAGTGGCTGAGATTGTTGGCAGCGAAGCACCCGAAGAAATAGTACTGGTGGGCGCACACCTGGATTCCTGGGACCTGGGCACGGGCGCGGTCGACGATGGCGCCGGGGTTGGCATCGTCGTGGCTGCCACCAAGCTCATTATGGATCACCTGCCGCGCGCGCCGCGGCGCACTATTCGAGTGGTGCTGTTTGGCTCTGAAGAAGTGGGGCTGGTGGGCGGCAAGGCCTATGCTGAACAGCACGCCGGTGAGTTGGAAAATCATATTGTCGGCGCGGAGTCTGATTTTGGAGCTGGCAAGATTTGGCAGTTCGATACCCGCTTCGCGGAGCATAAGCTCTCGCTGGGTAAAGAGATCCAGGCTGTGCTTGCCCCGCTCGGCATTGGTCCTGGTGGCAACAAGGCCCACGGCGGCCCTGACCTGATGTTTCTCGCCAGGGCTGGTATGCCGGTGGTGACCCTCAAGCAAAATGGCTGGGACTATTTTGATTTGCACCACACTCCGAACGACACCCTCGACAAGATTGATCCGGTAGAGTTGCAACAGAATATTGCCGCCTACGCGGCGTTTCTGTATTTGGTGGCTGAGTTGGAAACGGACTTTCGCTAAATGGAACTGATTGTTTTTGATCTCGATGGTACCTTGCTGAATCGCGATTCTAAAATATCTGCCTATACCCACGATACCCTGGTGGCGCTGGCAGAGCAGGGTATTGCCTATACAGTGGCCACCGGTCGCACCTTGCACGGCGCGGCAGAAATATTAGCAGGTAACAATTTCCATTTGCCGCAGATCTTCAAAAACGGCGTCATGATCTGGCATCCGGGTGAGCGGCAATACAGCCACCAGAATTTCCTGACCCTGGGCGAAATTGAGCACATTCTGGAAGCTATCCTGGCGCAAAATATCACCCCGTTCCTGTTTACCCTGGAACCCGGCAATCGTCACGCTATTTACCATTCGTCGTTGCAAAATGTAGTAGAGGAGAAGTTGGCGGCAGAGTTCTCCAAGCGCATGGGTGTCGATGTGCTGCCGGTGGCGCAACTGCCCGCCGATGCGGAGATCACCAATATCAGCTCGATGGGAATTCCCAGCGCTATAGAGAGCGTAGCGTTGCTAATAGAGACAGAGCCACACCTGGTGGCCTACGTGGGGGCGGCGCTGGAAGACAAGAGTCTGAAATGGATGGATATTCACAACAGCGATGCCAGCAAGGGTGGCGCTGTGCAGGTGTTACGCGAGCAATTGGGCGCCACCAAAGTGCTGTGCTTTGGCGACAGCGATAACGATCTCAGTATGTTCGCCGCCGCCGATGAGTGTTACGCACCAGACAATGCCAAAGAGCTTGTCAAAGCGGCTGCCACTGAGGTGATTGGCCACCATGACGAGGATGGTATCGCTCGCTATTTGCGCGAGCGATTTGATCTGAATTGATTGAAAATAGGTCGTTCGTTCCACGCATTTGCAGCTATTCTTGCTGGTATCCGCAAAACTTTCACATTTGCTAATGTATCTACAGTGTATATACTTGCCTGGGTATCATTAGGTTCAGGAGTGCTTGTGAAAGTTGAGGCGGAAATAAAAAAATGGGGTAATAGCCTGGCTTTGCGCATTAGTGGAGTTATGGCTGAACTGCCTGGCTTCACGGAAGGAGGAAAGGTTGTGGTGGAGGTCTCAGAGGAAGGAATCCTGGTAAAGCCGGTCGTCGCCAAGGATGCGGGGAAAGTGCTGCCTTACAGTGAAGAATCCCTGCTGGCAGAGATCAATCCAATAAATGCCCATGCACAGGAAATCGCAGTACCTGATGACAATGAGTGGAATGTCTAAATGCCTACGCAATCCTATGCTCCCGAGCGCAGAGACGTAGTTTGGCTAGACTTCGAACCGCGCAAGGGCAAGGAAATTGGTAAGTATCGGCCGGCACTCGTGCTCAGCAGCAGAGAATACAATGTAAAAACCGGGCTGCTGATTTGTTGTCCTATCAGCACCAGCATTCGAGGTGGTGCTACCGAAGTGCGTATCAGTAAACTCGATCAGCCCTCGGTCATTGCCGCCAATCTGGTGCAGACGCTGGCCTGGAAAGAGCGCAAAGCCAAGAAGATAGTTCGGGCGAGTAAAGCCGAGTTTGAACAAACCCTGTTGCGACTTATCCCCTTAATAGGGGCGGCCTATCTAATCGAAGATCTCGTCAAAAAGCAGAGCTGAAAAGAAAAATGCCCCGTCGGCGGAACCGGCGAGGCATTGTCTATGCGGGTTGATCAAGCTACTGAGGCGGTACCGAATAGCCGCCCCATACTGAAACATAATCGTCGTTGTAATGCTCTGACAGACCAGCGTGCAAACCTTCTACATCCCATTTGCCGCCGTTGGGGTTGGTGATCTTCGGGCCGAAGCTTGGACGTTGGATAATGTCGACCTGCGAACCCCACACCACCATCACTTCACCAGAGATGTGGCCGGCTTCAGGGGAGGCCAGGTAACCGACCAGTGGTGCCACATTGGCCGGATTGAAGGCGTCAAAGCCGTCTTCCGGTGCAGCGAATAATTCTGCAGTTATTCCCATGTTGGTCATGTCGGTGCGAGCCCGCGGCATGATCACATTACAGGTGACGCCATACTTGCTCAGCAACTGGGCGGCGCCCATGGTCATGGCGGTAATGCCGGCCTTGGCGGCTGCGTAATTGGGCTGGCCGGCGCTGCCAAAAATAGACGCTTCAGAGGATGTACTGATCAACCGGCCGTAGACTTCGCCATCCTGCTTGGCCTTGCCGCGCCAATAGCCTGTCGCGTTGCGCATATTGACGAAGTGGCCGCGCAGGTGAACCCTGACCACGGAATCAAACTGTTCATCATCCATGTTGAAAATGGTCTGGTCACGGCAAAAACCGGCGTTGTTGACCATGATGTTTACATCGCCGTAGGTATCCAGCGCAGTTTTGAACAGCTTGTTGGCATCGTTGGTGTCTGCACAATCACCCAGTACCAATGTCGCTTCACCACCTGCCGCCTTGATATCTTCAACAGTTTCTTCGGCTGCTGCTTTCGCGTCTGGCAGGTCGATATCACTGATGACTACGCTGGCGCCCTGGCTGGCCAGTTGCAGTGCTTCTTCTCGACCCAGGCCGCGACCCGCGCCGGTGATGATGGCTACTTTTCCGGAAAGATCTCCCACAATATGCTCCTTACAGTCTTTCAATAATGGTGCCGGTACCATTGGCCGCACCGCAGCACATGGTAATCAGGGCAATGTTTTTGTCTTGTTGTTCCAGACCGATCAGTGCTTCGCCAATCAGGCGTGCGCCGGTTGAACCGACCGGGTGGCCCAGGGCGATGGCGCCACCGCGGGTGTTGACCTTGCTCATATCGGCATCGAAATGACGCTGCCATGACAGTACCACGGAGGCAAAGGCTTCGTTGATCTCGACCAGGTCGATGTCACTCATATTCATGCCGGTTTTCTTGAACAGCAACTCGGTGGCATCTACCGGACCATCCAGCAGGTAATACGGGTCTGCGCCAGCTACCACGCCCTGGATAATGCGCGCGCGGGGTTTGAGGCCGCGCGCCTTGGCTTCTTCAGCGCTCATCCACAATATGGCGGCGGCGCCGTCTGATACCTGTGAAGAGGTACCGGCGGTGTGAACGCCATCTTCAGCAAGAATTCTCAGGCCGGCCAGACTTTCCATAGTGGTTTCACGCATGCCCTGGTCGCGAGAAACGGTTTTTGTTGCGCCGGTGGGCTTACCGTCTTCACCGAGAATGGGTGCTTCGATATCTATAACCTGTGGAAACAGGCCCTTGTCCCAGGCGTCGATCGCGCGCGTGTGTGACATCACGGCCAGCTGGTCGCAGTCTTCCTTGGTGATGCCGCGCTTTTTGGCGATGCGATCAGCTGCCTCGAACTGGCTCATGGCCTGGTTCCAGGGCCAATTTTCGGTAATGAAATACCCAGGGCCGTTAATAGCGCTGGCACCCAGGCCAACGCGGCTCATAACCTCGGCACCGGCGGCAATGCCGATATTGACCTGGCCCGCTTCTATCAACGCAGACATGATATGGCTACAGGTCTGGGCGGAACCACACTGGGTGTCCACGGTGGAGCAACCGGCAGTGTATTCCGTACCCAGGTGCAGCCAGGCGTTTTTGGCGAGGTTGTTGGATTGCTCGCCGGCCTGGGTTACGCAGCCGGCGTAGACCTGCTCGATATCGCCGTAGCTCAAACCGTTGCGCTCAACCAGTGCCTTGTAGGTCTCGGCCAACAGGGCGACAGTATTGATACCGCTCAGATCGCCGATAATCGGCTTGCCGCGACCGTTGGGTGTGCGCACTACATCGACAATTACTGCTTCTGACATGTGTTTCTCCTTACAAAAATACGATCATCATTTCGTAGACAACGGCGGGGCGTTCATCCTGACCCACCACGTGAATATGGGTTTCCATGCTGAGAGTGGTTTTGTGGTCCTGCACCGTCACCGACTTGATGCGGCTGCGTTGGTGAATTTCAGAATCCACCGGTACCGCGCCGGTAAAGCGCAGTTTGTCTGAACCATAATTCAGAATATTGGCGTAGCCACCAATATTGCCAATGCCATCGGCGCCGGCAGCCATTTTGGGCTGCAGCGACAGCACCAGGAAGCCATGCGCGATCGTGGTACCAAACGGGCTCTCTTTGGCGCAGCGCTCCACATCCACGTGAATCCACTGGTGATCGCCGGTCAATTCGGCGAACTCATTGATCATGGCCTGGTCGACAACGATGCTATTGCTCCAGTCGCCAAAGTCGTCTGTGACCAGGGCTTGCAGGGCCTCGCTATCCTTGTAGTGAATGCTGGACATGTGGTTTTCCAATATCGAGTTAGAGACCACCAAAGAATAACTCCCGGTGGGGCGCAAGATAATAACAAAACCGGTCAGTTTGACGGGCAGGAAACACCAATTTTGGCCGAGCCAGACGGGTGTGTATGACATACTATACCGATGGATATTTGGGTAGATGCAGACGCTTGCCCGGGGGCGATCAAGGAGATATTGTTCCGGGCGGCTCAGCGTACGGGAATACAGCTGACCCTGGTGGCCAACCACGCCATGCGCGTACCACCCAATCCCAATATTCGCATGTTGCAGGTAAGCTCCGGCTTTGACGTGGCAGACGATGAAATAGTGAAGCTGGCCCAGCCGGGTGACCTGGTCATCACCAGCGATATTCCATTGGCGGCTGAGGTGATTGAGAAGGGCGCGCATGTGCTCAGTTCGCGCGGTGAGCGTTTTACCACCGACAACATCAAGCCGCGCCTCAATATGCGCGACTTTATGGACACCATGCGTAGCAGCGGTATGCAGTCTGGCGGCCCACCGCCGCTGGGGCCCCAGGACAAGCAGCAGTTCGCCAACCAGCTGGATCGCTTGTTGGCCAAGGCGTAGTGGTTTTGCACGTTAATCCGTTTGGCCGAATGAATTCGGCGGGGCCGCCACGGCCCTACGCATTATCCCTCATTTGGCCGAATAAATTCGGCCCTACGAAAGAGTGCCCTGTAGGGTCGAATTTATTCGGCCAATTGTGCTATATATCTATAATTATCAGCATCTTACGAGATAACTAAACCTGTTGATATAGCCACAAAGTCTTTCCCTTTACCGGCCTGAACTTCTAGAATAACTGTATGGATGTACAGCTTATTTAATGAAAAGGAGTTCGCCATGCAACCCGTATTTTCCCTCTCTAAACGTTCTATTGATCAGCTTGAAGCTGACCTTATTCATCAATCCACCGACATCAGTGCC